>ENA-OYXZ01000873-OYXZ01000873.1-human-gut-metagenome-genome-assembly--contig:-NODE-873-length-12294-cov-10.149767_pt1 | contig 12294 bp, 4 predicted proteins | sample MGYA00243975_ERZ653432 | MGnify/ENA primary metagenome ERZ653432 (study PRJEB26926, sample SAMN06164954) | human gut metagenome | biome: ENVO:00009003; feature: ENVO:2100002; material: ENVO:00002003...
CGGCTGATGCCGCCGCCCGCCGGTCAGTTGAAGTGATTTAGGGGTGGTACTCCTTGCAGGTGCATTTCTTCCATTTCAGACCGCTGCCGCAGGGACAGGGGTCGTTGCGGCCCACCTTGACCACGCGGGTGGGGCGCTTCTTCACGGTGCCGTCGCCGCCCACATTCTCGGTGATGCCGGAGGCCACGCGCTCCCGCTTGACCTCCTCGTTCTGGCGCAGACGCACGGAGTACAGACGGCGCACCGTCTCCTCCTTCATGGCGTCCACCATCTCCTCGAACATCTCCAGAGACTCCTTCTTGTAGGCGTCCACCGGGTTGGTCTGGGCGTAGGCGCGGAGCCGGATGCCCTGCCGCAGATCCTGCATGGCGTCGATATGCTCCATCCAGTACTCATCCACCACGCGCAGCAGGATCACACGCTCCAGCTCGCGCATGACGGGCGGCGTGATCTCCGCCTCCTTCTTGGCGTAGTAGTCGGCGGCTGCGGCGGTGAACAGGTCGGTGAAGTCCTGCTGGGTCATGGTCTTGAGCTGCGCCTCGTCCACCTTCACGGTGTACTTGGGGAAGTAGACGCCCTCCACACTGCGCAGCAGGTCGCGGCAGGAGGCCATGTCCAGATGCTCGCTGCCCAGGAAGGCGGCGTGTACCAGATTGGCAATGGCGCCGTTCATCATGTTCATGATGATGTCCTTTACGTCCATGCCGTCCAGCACCTGCTTGCGCTGGCCGTAGATGATCTCGCGCTGCTTGTTCATCACGTCGTCGTACTCCAGCACGGACTTACGGGTCTGGAAGTTGCGGCTCTCCACGGTGGTCTGCGCCTGCTCGATGGCGCGGGAGAGCATCTTGCTCTCGATGGGGGTATCCTCGTCGATGTCCATACGCTCCATGATGGAGGTGACGCGGTCACCGCCGAACAGACGCATCAGATCGTCCTCCAGCGAGATGTAGAACCGCGTCTCACCGGGGTCGCCCTGACGGCCGGCACGGCCACGGAGCTGGTTGTCGATACGGCGGGAGTCGTGACGCTCCGTGCCGATGATGAACAGGCCGCCGGCGGCGCGGACTTTCTCGGCCTCACCGGCGATCTCTGCCTTGTGCTGGGCCAGCTTCTCGGCGAACAGCTTCCGGGCGTTGAGGATCTCCTCGTTGTCCGTCTCGGCGTAGCCGGTGGCCTCGGCGATCAGCTCGTCGGTGAGCCCGGCCTTGCGCAGGTCGTTCTTGGCCATGTACTCGGCGTTGCCGCCCAGCATGATATCCGTACCACGACCGGCCATGTTGGTGGCCACGGTGACGGCGCCGTACTGACCGGCCTGCGCCACGATCTCCGCCTCGCGCTCGTGGTTCTTGGCGTTCAGCAGATTGTGCTTGATGCCCTCACGGGTCAGCATCTTGCCCAGCAGCTCATTCTTCTCGATGGAGACGGTACCCACCAGCACCGGCTGGCCCTTGGCGTGGCACTCCTTCACCTGCCGGATGACGGCGCGGTACTTGCCGTTCTCGGTCTTGTAGACGGAGTCCTCATTGTCGATACGGGCCACAGGGCGGTTGGTGGGGATCTCGATAATATCCAGCGCGTAGATGGTGGCGAATTCCTCCTCCTCCGTCAGGGCTGTACCGGTCATACCGGACAGCTTGCGGTACAGGCGGAAGTAGTTCTGGAACGTGATGGTGGCCAGCGTCTTGCTCTCGCGCTGGACGGACAGATGTTCCTTGGCCTCGATGGCCTGATGCAGACCCTCGGAGTACCGGCGGCCGAACATCAGACGGCCGGTGAACTCGTCCACGATGACGACCTCGCCGTCCTTCACCACATAGTCCACGTCGCGCTTCATGATGCCGTGGGCCTTGATGGCCTGGTTGATATGGTGGGCGGTGGTGCTGTTCTCCGGATCGCTGAGGTTGTCCAGATGGAAGAACTCCTCCGCCTTCTTGATGCCCCGGGCCGTCAGGGAGCAGGTGCGAGCCTTCTCGTCCACGACGTAGTCCGCGTCGATGTTGACGTCCTCTTCCTCCTTGTCGTCCGTCTCCGTTACCACATACTTCTTCAGACGGGCGGCGAACATCTCGGCCATGTCGTACATCTGGGTGGACTTCTCGCCCATGCCGGAGATGATCAGGGGGGTGCGGGCCTCATCGATCAGGATGGAGTCCACCTCGTCCACGATGGCGAAGGCGTGACCCCGCTGCACCTGCTCATTGGCGTAGATGGCCATGTTGTCACGGAGGTAGTCGAAGCCCATCTCATTGTTGGTGCCGTAGGTGATGTCCGACTGGTAGGCCTTCTGCCGTTCCTCCTTGCTCATGTCGTGGATGATCAGACCCACGGTAAGCCCCATGAAGCGGTGTACCTTGCCCATCCACTCGGAGTCGCGCTTGGCCAGATAGTCGTTGACGGTGACGATGTGGACGCCCTCGCCGGTCAGTGCGTTCAGGTAGGCGGGCAGCGTAGCCACCAGCGTCTTACCTTCACCGGTCTTCATCTCGGCGATGCGGCCCTGATGCAGCACGATGCCGCCCACCAGCTGGACGGGGTAGGGGCGCATCCCCAGCACGCGGTCGGCGGCCTCCCGCACGGCGGCAAAGGCCTCCGGCAGAATGTCGTCCAGCGCCTCGCCATTTTGCAGACGAGCCTTGAACTCCGGCGTCTTGGCCTGCAATTGGGCGTCGGTCAGCGCCTTGTACTCGTCCTCCAGCGCCGTGATCTTGTCCACGATGGGATAGATGCTCTTCAGCTCACGTTGGCTGTATGTTCCGAAAACCTTGGTAAACAGTCCCATATATTCGTATCCTTTCTGTGTAAAAGAATATGTACACATTATTACAATAGCACAGTATACCACAGGAATGTGTCTAATGCAAAAGAAATTCTGTAAACAATTTGCCTGAGACGGCAGACAAAGGGGTAGTTTTTCGGTTGTACAGACCGGGAAATTGTGGTATACTGCGCCTATATAGCTTATGAAAAGGAGTTTCTGCCATGAAGCTGAGTTTTTACGGCGCTGACCAGTGTGTCACCGGCAGCTGCCATTGTCTGGAGGTCAACGGGAAGAAGATCCTGGTGGACTGCGGTTTGCAGCAGGGCCGGGATGAGATCGACAACACCGCCCTGCCGTTCCATCCGGGCAGCATCGACGCAGTGCTGGTGACCCACGCCCATATCGACCACTCCGGCCGCATCCCCATGCTCATCAAAAACGGCTTTGCAGGGCCCATCATCACCACGCGGGTGACGGCAAATCTGCTGGATATCATGCTGCAGGACTCCGCCCATATTCAGGAGCAGGACGCGGAGTACCACAACCGCAAGAACAAGCGTGCCGGCCGGCCGGAGGTGGAGCCGATCTATACCGTGGAGGACGCCATGCGTGTGCGGGAGTTCATCCAGCCCTGCGAGTACGGCCAGCAGGTGCAGATCACCGACGATGTAACGGCGGAGTTTATCGACGCCGGACACCTGCTGGGTTCCGCCAGCATCCGCCTGACCTGCCGCGAGGGCGGCGAGACGCGCACCATCGTGTTCTCCGGCGACATCGGCAACGTGGATCAGCCCATCATCCGCAACCCCCAATTTTTCGACAGCGCCGACTACGTGTTGATGGAATCCACCTACGGCGACCGCAACCACACCGAGGTGTGGAGCTACACCGACCAGCTGGCGCAGATCATCGACGAGACGCTGGCCAAGGGCGGCAACGTGGTGATCCCCGCCTTTGCCGTGGGCCGCACACAGGAGCTGCTGTACTTCATCCGGGAGATCAAGGACAGGGGGCTGGTGACCTCCGTCAAGGATTTCCCCGTGTATGTGGACAGCCCGCTGGCTAAGAAGGCCACCACCATCTTCTGCGGCGACCTGCGCGGATATCTGGACGAGGATGCGCGGGCGCTGGTGCAGGACGGCACCCATATGTTCAACTTCCCCGGTCTGCACCTGACGGAGACGGTGGACGAGTCCAAGCTGCTGAACATCGACAAGACCCCCAAGGTCATCATCTCCGCCAGCGGTATGTGCGACGCGGGGCGTATCCGCCACCACCTGAAGTACAACCTGTGGCGGGGCGACAGCGCCGTGGTGTTCGTGGGCTTTCAGGCTCCCGGCACGCTGGGGCGGAATCTGCTGGACGGTACGCCCAGCGTAAAGCTGTTCGGCGAGGAGATCGCCGTGCGGGCCAAGATCGTGAATTTCCAGGGGCTGTCCTCCCACGCCGACCACGACCATCTGGTGGACTGGGTGAAGCACTTCTCCCCGGAAAAGACCACCCATGTGTTCGTCGTTCACGGCGACCGGGAGGTGGCGCCGGTGTTCGCCGAGACGGTGAAGCATCTGGGCTTTGCCGCCCACGCCCCTCAGTACACCGAGGAGTACGACCTGATCGCCGACCAGAAGCTGGCGGTGGGCTATCTGCCGGAGCGGAAGGCCCGCGCCTACGAGGGCGCGCCCAAGGCCACGCCCGCCTATCAGAAGCTGGTGCAGATGGGCGATATGCTCATCGGCCTCATCCGCCGCAGCAAGGGGCGGGACAACAAGTCGTTGGCGGCGTTTGCCGAGGCTATCAGCAAGATCATCAACAAGTTCGAGTTCTGAGCCGTGCTGGAGAAGAACAAGGTATATCGCGCCCGCGTGGAGGGATACACCTCCGAGGGACTGGGCGTGGCCCGTATCGACGGGCAGGCGGTGTTCGTGCATCGGGCGCTGCGGGGCGAGGATTGCGACATCCTGCTCCTGAAGGTGCTGAAAAACGCCGCCTTCGGCAAGGCGGTGAAGGTCTATACGCCGTCGCCCCACCGGACGGAGCCGGACTGCCCGTACTACGGGCGGTGCGGCGGCTGCGACTTCCGGCACATGGACCGCGCCGAGGAGCTGGATGCCAAGCGGCAGCGGGTGCAGGACGCCCTGCGCCGTATCGGCGGCAGCGCCGTGACGGTGGAGAGCATCGACGGCGGGGAGCCGCTGCACTACCGCAATAAGAGCCAGTATCCCGTGGCGGCCGACGGCAGCGTGGGCTTTTACCGGGCGCGGAGCCATCAGGTGGTGCCGGTGGAGCGGTGCCTGATCCAGAAGCCCCAGGCGGACAAGGCGGCACAGGCGCTGCGGGATTACATCCGGACGTACGGCGTCAGCTGCTATGACGAGAAGAACCGGCGGGGTCTGGTGCGGTATCTGTACATCCGCACCAACGGCGCGGGGCAGTCGCTGCTGTGCGTGCTGGTCAACGGGAGAAAGCTGCCTCACGAGCAGGAGCTGGTTGCACTGCTGCGGCAGGCGGTACCGGACGCCGTAGGCGTGGTGCTGGGAGTGAACACCCAGCCCACCGGCGCCGTGCTGGGGACGGAATATAGGACGCTGTGGGGCGCGGATGTGCTGACGGACACCCTGTGCGGCCTGACATTCCGGCTGAGCGTGCCGTCATTCTATCAGGTGAACCGGGAGATGGCGGAGGTGCTGTACGATAAGGCCGTGGAGTTCGCCGGGCTGACCGGTGGGGAGACGGTGCTGGATCTGTACTGCGGCGCAGGTACCATCACGCAGGTGATGGCGCGGCACGCGGGGCAGGTCATCGGCGCGGAGATCGTGCCGGAGGCCATTGAGGACGCCAAGGAGAACGCAAAGCGCAATAACATAGCGAACGTGGCGTTTTTCTGCGGCGACGCATCGGCGGTGGCGGTGGACTTCGCCGCCAAGGGCCTGCGGCCCGATGTGATCTGCGTGGATCCGCCCCGAAAGGGACTGACGCCGGAGGTGGTGCAGGCGGCGGCGCAGATGGCGCCCCGGCGGATCGTGTATGTGTCCTGCGACCCGGCTACGCTGGCGCGGGATGTGAAGCTGTTCGCACAGAGCGGCTACGAGGCTGTCCGCGCCGCGGCGGTGGATATGTTCCCCGGCACAGCGAATATCGAGAGCGTGGTGCGGCTGGAGCCGGTACACGGCGCAAAGAAAAAGGACATATAGATAAAGATGCCCGCAGCCAGACGGCTGCGGGCATCTTTTGCGCGAAGAGCGGGGGAGAAAATGAAAAAAGCGCCCGAAGGCGCAAACGGTGCTTGACACCGCGCGGGAAGTTTGCTATAATAAGACGCTTATATTGAAAAAGTGGGCGCAAATAAGCCCCCACTTTCATCTGAACGCAGTATACCATCTCCGCCGGTGAAACACAAGAGCGTTGATGCAAAAAGCGCCAACAAATCCGTGCGTATCACCGCGGAGCCGCCCCATAGGGGCCGTGAACGGCTTTGGCGAGGCCGGACGCGGCCGGAACAGAAGTAACAAAGAGAAAGGCGTGATCGTTGAATGGCTAAGGACAAGTACTACGGCAAGACCCTGCGCAAGAATTTTGCCCGCCACGAAGAGGTCATGGCGATGCCCAACCTGCTGGAGATCCAGAAGAGATCCTACAAGTGGTTCCTGGAGACCGGCCTGCGGGAGGTATTTGCCGACGTGGCTTCTATCACGGACTATGCCGGTAATCTGGAGCTGAGCTTCATTGATTACAGCATGGACGAGAAACCCAAGTATGACGTAGAGGAGTGCAAGGCGCGTGACGCCACGTATGCCGCTCCCATGAAGGTGCGGGTGCGTCTGCACAACAAGGAGACCGGCGAGATCAAGGAGCAGGAGATCTTCATGGGAGATTTCCCGCTGATGACCCACGGCGGCACCTTCGTCATCAACGGCGCCGAGCGCGTGGTGGTCAGCCAGATCGTCCGCTCCCCCGGCGTGTACTACGGCAAGGAGATCGACCTGAAGACCGATCTGCCCCTGCTGACCAGCACCGTCATCCCCTACCGCGGCGCGTGGCTGGAGTACGAGACCGATACCAGCGAGGTGTTCTGGGTCCGCATCGACAAGAACCGCAAGCTGCCCATCACCTGCCTGATCCGCGCGCTGGGGCTCAAGACCGACGGCGAGATCCTGGAGCGCTTCGGCGATGACCGCCGCATCGTGGCCACGCTGGAGAAGGACACCTGCAAGACCTACGAGGAGGCGCTGCTGGAGATCTACCGCAAGCTGCGCCCCGGCGAGCCCCCTACGGTGGATTCCGCGGAGACGCTGCTGCAGGGTCTGTTCTTCGATCCCCGCCGCTACGACCTGTCCATGGTGGGCCGGTACAAGTTCAATAAGAAGCTGACCATCTGGTCCCGCGCCAAGGGCCAGAAGCTGGCGATGCCCGTGGCGAATCCCGCTACCGGCGAGATCATCTTCGAGGACGGCCATGTGCTGACCGCCGCCGACTGCGCCGAGCTGGACGCCGTGGGCGTATACGAGATCACCGTGGCGCTGGAGTCCGGCGAGACGCTGAAGATCTTCACCAACAAGATGTGCGATATGTCCTGCTATGTGGACTTCGACCCCAAGGAGCAGTGCGGCATCAAGGAGCGTGTTCGCTTCGACGTGCTGCAGGAGCTGCTGGGTCAGTACAGCGGCGAGGAGCTGATCGCCCAGTGCCGTCTGCACGCCGACGAGCTGGTACCCAAGCACATCATCGTGGATGATATCTTTGCATCCATCAACTATATGAACGCGCTGGCACGCGGCCTTGTGAACAAGGACGACATCGACCATCTGGGCAACCGCCGTCTGCGCTGCGTGGGCGAGCTGCTGCAGAACCAGTTCCGCATCGGCTTCAGCCGCATGGAGCGCGTGATCCGCGAGCGCATGACCATTCAGGATCTGGACGTGGTGACGCCTCAGAGCCTCATCAACATCCGGCCTGTCACCGCCGCCATCAAGGAGTTCTTTGGCTCCAGCCCCCTGAGCCAGTTCATGGATCAGACCAACCCGCTGGCCGAGCTGACCCACAAGCGCCGTCTGTCCGCACTGGGCCCCGGCGGTCTGAGCCGTGAGCGCGCCAACATGGAGGTCCGAGACGTGCATTACAGCCACTATGGCCGTATGTGTCCCATCGAGACCCCTGAAGGCCCCAACATCGGCCTGATCTCCTATCTGGCCACCTATGCCCGCATCAACGAGTACGGCTTCATCGAGGCGCCGTACCGCGCTGTGGATCACGAGACCTGCAAGGTCTCCGACGACATCACCTACATGACCGCCGACGTGGAGGATCAGTATGTGGTGGGTCAGGCGGCGGAGCCGGTGGACGAGAACGGGTGCCTGACCCGCGAGCGTATCACCTGCCGCCACCGTGACGAGATCGTGGAGGTCCCCCGCAACAGCGTGGACTACATCGACGTATCTCCCCGCATGATGGTGTCCATCGCTACGGCCATGATCCCCTTCCTGCCCAACGACGATGCCAACCGCGCCCTGATGGGCGCCAACATGCAGCGTCAGGCCGTGCCTCTGCTGAAGCCGGAGGCGCCCATCGTGGGTACCGGTATGGAGCACAAGATCTGCCTGGACTCTGAGGTAGCCGTGCTGGCCGAGGGCGACGGCGTGGTGACCAAGGTGGACGCCACCAGCGTGTCCGTCCGCTATGACAGCGGCGAGACCAAGGACTATAAGCTCATCAAGTTCCTGCGCTCCAACCACGGCACCTGCATCAACCAGAAGCCCATCGTCTCTGTGGGCGAGCGTGTCCACGGCGGCGACGATCCCACCGTGCTGGCGGACGGTCCCGCCACCGATCAGGGCGAGATCGCACTGGGCCGCAACATTCTGGTGGGCTTCATGACGTGGGAAGGCTACAACTACGAGGACGCCGTGCTGCTCAACGAGCGGCTGGTGAAGGAGGACGTGTACACGTCCATCCATATTGAGGAATACGAGATCGACGCCCGCGACACCAAGCTGGGGCCGGAGGAGATCACCCGCGATATCTCCAACGTGGGTGAGGAGGCGCTGAAGGATCTGGACGAGCGCGGCATCATCCGCGTGGGCGCCGAGGTACACGCCGGCGATATTCTGGTGGGTAAGGTCACGCCCAAGGGCGAGACCGACCTCACCGCAGAGGAGCGCCTGCTGCGCGCCATCTTCGGCGAGAAGGCCCGCGAGGTCCGCGACACCTCTCTGAAGGTGCCTCACGGCGAGAGCGGCATCGTCATCGATACCAAGGTCTTTACTCGCGAGAACGGCGACGAACTGGGGCCCGGCGTGAATCAGGTGGTTCGCGTCTACATCGCCCAGCGCCGCAAGATCCAGCCCGGCGATAAGATGGCCGGCCGTCACGGCAACAAGGGCGTCGTGTCCCGCGTGCTGCCCCAGGAGGATATGCCCTTCCTGCCCGACGGTACGCCGCTGGATATCGTGCTGAACCCCCTGGGCGTTCCCTCCCGTATGAACATCGGTCAGGTGCTGGAGGTCCATCTGGGCTACGCGGCCAAGACCCTTGGCTGGAAGGTGGCCACCCCCATCTTCGACGGCGCCACCGATAAGGACATCACCGAGGCACTGACCGAGGCCGGCCTCGATCCCGAGGGCAAGAGCTGGCTGTACGACGGCCGTACCGGCGAGCGGTTCGACAACAAGGTCACCGTGGGCTATGTGTACTTCCTGAAGCTGCACCATCTGGTGGACGATAAGATCCACGCCCGTTCCACCGGCCCCTACTCTCTGGTGACCCAGCAGCCTCTGGGCGGCAAGGCCCAGTTCGGCGGCCAGCGCTTCGGCGAGATGGAAGTCTGGGCGCTGGAGGCCTACGGCGCGGCATACACCCTGCAGGAGATCCTGACCGTCAAGTCCGACGACGTGACGGGCCGTGTCCGCACCTACGAGTCCATCGTCAAGGGCCACAACGTACCCACCCCGGGTGTGCCGGAGTCCTTTAAGGTGCTGGTCAAGGAGCTGCAGTCCCTGTGTCTGGACATTCAGGTGCTGGATGCCGACGGCAACCAGATCGAGCTGAAGGAGGACGAGGACGCGCTGGATACCTTCAACCTGGCGCGCATGGACGCCGAGGACGAGCGGCAGAAGCGGTTCGCCGATGAGGATGAGCTGGCTGACGCCGGATTTGATTACGTCGCCGACGAGGAAGTGGACGCTTCCTTCGATGACGCGGACGATGAGTTTTAAGGAAAAGGAGGAGCTGCAATATGAGTTACGCAACATTTGACGCCATCAAGATCGGCATCGCTTCTCCGGAGATGATCCGCGAGTGGTCCTACGGCGAGGTGAAAAAGCCGGAGACCATCAACTACCGCACGCTGAAGCCGGAACGGGATGGCCTGTTCTGCGAGCGCATTTTCGGGCCGACGAAGGACTGGGAGTGCCACTGCGGTAAGTATAAGAAGATCCGCTACAAGGGCAAGATCTGCGACCGCTGCGGCGTGGAGGTCACCCGTGCCAAGGTGCGCCGTGAGCGCATGGGACACATCGAGCTGGCCACCCCCGTCAGCCACATCTGGTACTTCAAGGGCATCCCCTCCCGCATGGGTCTGCTGCTGGACATCAGCCCCCGCATTCTGGAGAAGGTGCTGTACTTCGCCGCCTATATCGTCACCGATCCCGGCGAGACGCCCCTCATCAAGAACCAGATCCTGTCCGAGAAGGAATACCGCGATATGCGGGAAAAGTACGAGGACGATTTCGACGCCGGTATGGGCGCCGAGGCCGTGAAGAAGCTGCTGCAGCAGATCGATCTGGAGCAGCTGAGCGAGCAGCTCCATGCGGAGCTGAAGACCACCTCCGGCCAGAAGAAGGCGCGTATCGTCAAGCGCCTGGAGGTGGTGGACGCCTTCCGTCTCAGCGGCAACAAGCCGGAGTGGATGATCATCGACGTCCTGCCCGTGATCCCGCCGGAGATCCGGCCCATGGTCCAGCTGGACGGCGGCCGCTTCGCCACGTCCGACCTGAACGACCTGTACCGCCGCGTCATCAACCGCAACAACCGCCTTAAGCGCCTGATGGAGCTGAACGCGCCCGATATCATCGTCCGCAATGAGAAGCGTATGCTGCAGGAGGCGGTGGACGCCCTCATCGACAACGGCCGCCGCGGCCGTCCCGTCACCGGCGCCAACAACCGCGCCCTCAAGTCCCTCAGCGATATGCTGAAGGGTAAGCAGGGCCGCTTCCGCCAGAACCTGCTGGGCAAGCGCGTGGACTACTCCGGCCGTTCCGTTATCTGCGTCGGCCCCGAGCTGAAGATCTACCAGTGCGGCGTTCCCAAGGAGATGGCGCTGGAGCTGTTCCGCCCCTTCATCATGAAGAAGCTGGTGGAGGACGGCTCCGCCAACAACATCAAGTCCGCCAAGAAGATGGTGGACAAGGGCCGCACCGAGGTGTGGGACGCGCTGGATGAGATCATCAAGGATCATCCCGTCATGCTCAACCGCGCACCTACCCTGCACCGTCTGGGTATTCAGGCCTTTGAGCCGGTGCTGGTGGAGGGCCGCGCCCTGAAGCTGCACCCCCTGAACTGCACGGCCTTCAACGCCGACTTCGACGGCGACCAGATGGCCATTCACGTTCCCCTGTCCGCCGAGGCACAGGCTGAGGCCCGTCTGCTGATGCTGTCTGCCAACAACCTGCTGCGTCCGCAGGACGGCGGCCCCGTCACCGTGCCTACGCAGGATATGGTGCTGGGCTCCTACTACCTGACCTTCGAGCGGTTTGAAAACGGCGTCTCCCAGATGGACAACGACGAGTACTGGCCCGCCGGCGTGGACTTCGCGCTGGCCGGCAAGACCTACGACGAGCTGACCGACGAGGAGAGAGCCAACGTCCGCCTGAACATCTACCGCGACGAGGACGAGGTGTTGATGGCGTACAACGAGCACGTCATCGGCATCCACCAGCCCATCTGGGTCCGCGTCACCAAGGAACTGGGCGGCGAGAAGATGAGCCATGTGGTGCGCGCCACCGCTGGCCGCATCATCTTCAACCGCAACATCCCCCAGGATCTGGGCTTCGTGAAGCGTTTTGACGAGGACGGCAAGCCCACCGATAAGTTCTTCGACTACGAGGTCACTGAGACCTGCGGCAAGAAGCTGCTGGGCAAGATCGTGGATCGCACCATCAACCAGTACGGCTTTACCACCGCCGCCGAGGTGCTGGACAACATCAAGGCCACCGGCTACAAGTACTCCACCCGCGGCTCCATCACCATCTCCATCGCGGATATGACGGTGCCTAAGGCCAAGTACGAGCTGATCGACGAGACGGAAAAGCGCGTGGTGGACATCGAAGACCAGTACAACATGGGCTTCATCACCGACGAGGAGCGCTACAAGCTGGTAGTCCGCGAGTGGGAAAAGACCACCGCCGACGTGACCGACGCCCTGACCGCCAACATGAACAAGTACAACCCCATCTTCATGATGGCGGATTCCGGCGCTCGTGGCTCCATGAAGCAGATCCGTCAGCTTACCGGTATGCGCGGCCTGATGGCCAACACCGCCG
>ENA-OYXZ01000880-OYXZ01000880.1-human-gut-metagenome-genome-assembly--contig:-NODE-880-length-12227-cov-4.750246_pt1 | contig 12227 bp, 5 predicted proteins | sample MGYA00243975_ERZ653432 | MGnify/ENA primary metagenome ERZ653432 (study PRJEB26926, sample SAMN06164954) | human gut metagenome | biome: ENVO:00009003; feature: ENVO:2100002; material: ENVO:00002003...
GAGATGTAGCTCCGTCTCGTGGGCTCGGAGATGTGTATAAGAGACAGGAGGTATAGTAACCCGAAACGCGCGCCGTGATCCACGGCAGGTTGAGGTTGTACGACAGGTCGACGCCGAGTACCTTCTCGGAATCGAGGCCCGGCGTAGTCGTATTGCGGGTACGCGCCGAAACGAAAGCGTCGCGGAACTGCGGGGGATTGACCATGTAGGCCACATTGGCGTCGATGGCATGCGCACCCGAGAAACGGTACGAGAACTCGCCCTTGAGCTTGTAGGTCAGGTAGTCGAGCGTCTTCGATTTACCGAGCGAGTTGTTCGCGAAGAGTCCCTTGCGCAGCCGGCCGTCGCGCCACATGGCCGTATAGCCGACCTCGCCGCCGAGGCTCATCGTGAAACCGCCGAACGAGGCGTAATACTGCGCCCAGACCTGTGCCTGGCGCAGGTTGGCGTAGTAATCGTAGCTGAACTTGTCGCCTTCCCCGACGCGGCGGGCCTCGCCGTGCTTGAGGTAATAATCCAGGTCGTTCTGCGAAAGCAGCGGGTTGTAGTTGCCGTTGTCGCGCAGGGCGAACTTATCCACGTCGAGCCAGTAGTCGGCGCCGAGCAGGTCTTTCACCTGGTCGTAGTACTCCGTGCGGTTGATACGCGCCGTCAGGCCTCCGCGCAGCACGGACTGGTTGCGGAACGTATGGGCGATGTTGGCCGCGAAGTTGAAATCGCGCTGGTCGGTATGGCGTTCTTCGATCATGTAGATGCCCGAAGCCCCGGACTTGTTGCGGTTGTAGTTCATGCGGAACATGTTGTCGTAATCCATCTGGCTCTTGCTGGGGTCGGTGATCCACTCACGCATCGAACGCAGCGCAAGGTCGTTGTACGTCCCCAGATCCGAACTCTCGATGCCCTCGGACAACTGGAGGATACGGTTCGTGTAGAAGCTGGGCAGGTAACGGTAGTAGTCGGGGCGCGGGTCGGGGCCGTCCGTCCACGTCAGGGCCGAATAACCGTTCTTGCCGAAGCGGAACGAAGCCGCGGCGGCAAGTTTGGTATTCGACGAAATGTCGAACCCGTAGTTGAGCATCACAATCGGCTCGTGGTAATCGCGCACGCGCGAGTTGCGCAGCTTGCCGTCCTGCTTGCCCACATTGGGGTTGTAATAGTTGTTACTCAACAGGTCGTAGGCTTCCTGCGTCGACGCCTGCTGCGCTCCGCGCTCGGTCGGTGCGCCCAGGATGGTCAGCGCCAGGTTGTGGCGGTCGCCGCCGAAACGCTTTTCGACCGATGCGAAGTAACCGTAGGCATTGTAGTACACCCCGTCGACATAGGAGTTGCCGCCCTGGCGGGTCGAGAACGAGAAGGCGTACGACCATCCGTTGTCGAGCAGGCCCGAAGCGTAGGAAACCATCGCGCGGAAGCGGTACATCGAGTTGCCGTTCACGACGCTGGCACGGAAGCCCTTGCGCATCTGCGAAGCGCGCGCATTGACATTGGTCGTGCCGCCGATGCCGTCGATGCCGTAGCCCGACGAGCGCAGCCCGGCGGTATTCTCCTGGTTACGCGTGGCGTCGTTCAGGCCGCTCCACAACGACCAGGGGCCATAGCCCGTCATGGCGTCGTTGAACCGGATGCCGTTCAGGTAGATGCTCGAATACTGCGAATCGTAACCGCGCACGTTGAAACGCATCTCGCTGAATTTATACGAGGCGATGTTGTTGAAGACATCCTTCGACGACGAAAGCGACGAAGGCAGCGACTGCCCGTCGGCCGCCGTATCGGAGTCGAACTCCGCGAACACGGCGTCGTCGATGACATACTGCACATCGGGGGACATCACCACCGAATTGAGGTTCTTGACCATCTTGTCGACACGAACCGCCAGGTCGAGGTTCTCGAACTCGGGGGCTTCGAATTTCAACTGGTATTCCCCTTTGGGCAACTGGTCGATATTGAAATTACCGTGGTTGTCGGTCATGACGGTGACGCCGAGCGGTTCGACGACCACCTTGACATTGCTCAGTGCGACACGGCCGTCACGCGAGACGACCTTGCCTTTGACGCCCCCGTCCTGGGCATACGCCCCGGCACAGGCCAGCGTGAGCAGGATAACAAGTAAAGCTCTGATCTTCATAATTACTTTGTTGGGTTATTTACCGATGTAAATGAATACGGGAAGGTGGTCGCTGTATCCCCCCTGGAAATTGTTGCCCACGAACGTACGCAGCGGGTAGCCCTTGTACTGGCCTTCCTGCTGGAACAGATAGGGGACACGGAAAATATTGCCGTAATATTTCCCCTTGGGGGCACGCTCCAGCTTGAGCGAACCCGTCGAGCCGGTAGCGAGGTTCTCCGACACGACGATATTGTCGAACAGGTTCCACTGGTCGCGGTAGGCAAGCGAACCGATACCCGCCTTCAGCATGTCGATAAAAGGATTGTAGTATCCGCCCGGTTGGAGCTTGCGGATGTTGCCTTCGGCGCCGAGCACCTCGGTGATGCTCTTGTCGGTGGCGTCGTCGTTGAAGTCACCCATCATCACGACCTTGGTCGCGGGGTTGATCGCCAGCACCGAATCGGCGGCATGGCGCATGATCTCGGCGGCGCGCTCGCGCTTGGGTGCCGAAGCCTCCTTGCCGCCCAGGCGCGAAGGCCAGTGGGCCACCATGAAATAGAACGGTTCCCCGTCGATCGTCCCCCACATCGTCACCACGTCGCGCGTGCGGAAATTCGGCAGGCTCTCCATCGTAAACGGGATCGGGGCGCTGCCCTCGAGCTTGAACACGTCGGGACGGTAGTAGAACGCCACGTCCACGCCGCGGGCATCGGGCGAATCGTAGTGCACGATGCGGTAATTGGCCGGGGCGAGTTTGGGCGTAGCGATCACGTCTTCCATGACATTGCGGTTCTCGATCTCCGAAACGCCGATCACCACCGGGTAGTCCTTGTTGATGGCGGCGATGTCGAACAACACGCGCGAAAGGTTATTGATCTTTTTGGTGTACTTGGGCGTATTCCACTTCTTGGGCCCCTCGGGCGTAAACTCCTCGTCGTAAATCTCCGGGTTGCGGATCGTATCGAAGAGGTTTTCGAAGTTGTAGAAAACGACCTTGTAGGGTTTCTGGGCGAAGCAGGCGACGATCAGCGCTGCGAAAAGCCCGGTAAAAAGCAGTTTCTTCATATTGTTCAGATTAATTTATACCCCAGTCCGAGGGATTGTTCTGTGCCTTCACGTCGGCGGCAATGGCCTCGTCGAGCATCGTAAAGAATTTATAACCCGTTTTCTCTTCGATGTCGGCAACGCTCGTGATATATTGTTTTATATTCCCGGTCGTGGTTGAGGAATTTTCAGCCCAATAACCGATTGCCGCCAATTGCGATGCATCGGTAATCTGGTCGATCCGCTTCCCCGTCCTGCCGCTTTTGGTACGTAGCAGCACCTTCCAGCAATACTGTGGAATCGCGACCCGATTCCCCCCTTTATCCGTCGTATATCCCTGTACCCCATAAGTTCCCGTAACATTGTACAAGGTATCGGGATATGAAATATATTTCAGGGTAAGATCTTCCAAATCCCCCCACGACCCGCTATTAAAATCAGGATCCTGAGGCATAATATTGGTCGAATAGAACGTCTGCTCATTCAATAGCGAAGAATAGCTGACATAACGATGGTAGGACATACACTGATGCCCGCGGATAGGCCGCCCATTATATGAACCGCGGCTCAAATCGACCTGAAATTCCTCCGGCACTTCAGGATCGTATTTCCATGCATTAGAACGCTCATATTTTCCAACCCGGTAACAGGAATGGATCGGATAGGCAACCCAGTTGGCGATACGTTTCTTCGTGTCGTAGCAGATCGTAAAGTTGCGGGCCGTCTTCCCTTCCGAAAGGGGCGCATAATGCGTTACGTAACAGTAGTCGGAGGCTTCGACATAGGCGGGCAATTCCGCCCACGCGTGATCCATCGATGCCGGAACCGAGTAGTCCGCCTGGTCGATCGTCAACGTGAATTCGTGTCCGCCGTCGAAGACGACATCGACCGCGGCACGGCGCGAAGCGCCCGTTTCATTATCGTCCAGGTAGAGGTACACGACATCGTTCGCCGAAACGAGTTTCGCCGATTTGGTCGTGGCTTGCGTCCTGCGCGACGTCCAGCACCAACTGCCGCCTTCGGTCACGGTGACGGTATAAGCCGTACCCACGGGCCCCGTCAGCACGAGCCGGGGATCGGTCGCATAACCTTTGGCGTCGAGCGTGGTCGTCTCGGTTTCCATGAACACCGCGGAAATATTCGCCGGGGTGCCGTCGTCGGAGGAACCGCACCGCCCGAAAACCAGCAGGAGCGCCCCGAGCACCATAGCCCGTCCGAAAAGTTTCAATAACCCTTTTGTCAAAATCATGTGGGAATTTGCAAATAAAAATGTCAGGTAGAAAATCCGACAATCATCCCCGGCGGAAGCCAATCCGCCGGGGATGGATTATCGGAATCAGAGAGTTGCTATTCGCTCAATTCATAAAGGGCGACACCGGAATACTTCACGCCATCGGCGTTCGACGAAGCATATGGGCCGAAACGATTACTTGTAGAACCGTCTTCAATCTGGTACAGCAATTGACGTTTTGTCTTCTCCGTAGAGGTTGCTACATCCATAATTGCAAACCAATTCTTGTCATTATCATAAGTGATCGTCCAAGTCTTCGACGAAGTATCGGCCAGTTTAAAATTGGTACCAGAGTTGTGTTCAATATATTTACCGGCACTATTCTTAATCACATAGGCATCGCCATTGGCTTCGATTGTCACAGCATAGGCATCATTTGCCTCATTCGATTCGATCTTACCACCCGAAACCGTGATATCGACACCAGTGAACTTACTCGAAGTCATCGCAGCTGCAGCGGGCATCACAACATATTTCGAATTGACTTCAGCCACGACTAAATACTTCTTACCCGCTGCTATCGCATTGACTCGCGTATATCCGCTACCGCCCGGTACGGATTTCCCGGCCTGCGAAATCGCAACGGTTTTGGTATCCACAGCAGCACCGGCCTTCATCAGTTTGATGGTCAGCGTGGCGGTGATAGCCTGCTCCGTCGTGTTTTCCTTGGGCGTCACGGTTACAACCATCCCCTTTACGGAAGTCGTGAACTGCTCCGATTTATCCGTAGCGGCTTCGATCGTGCAGTCGTCGGCATTGGCAGCCGTGACCGTCACGGTCTTGGCATTGTCCGTCGCAGCGAAAGAAAGCGACGTCGGGTCGAGCTTGGTAATCTTCGGTTCAGCGGGTGCATCACCATCCTTTTCGACCGATACGGCAATCGTGCTAAGCATCTTACTCTGGTTGGTCATACCTAACGTATAACCCTTGACAATAACAACCTGTCCATTAAGGGACGCATCGACAAAACCATCGGCGGGATATGCCAGAGAGCCCTGCAGATCCGTACCATCGACAGCTATATTATAGTAATACCCGTCTATCGTAAGCGTGCCCGAATATTCGATATATTTAATAACGGGAGTGGCTGCCGCATAGGCATCGAAAGCGGCTCCGTCGAACTTCTCGGGAGTAGGCTGTGTGAAGGAACCGTCAGACACCTTTTCTATTACCAGGTCGGTTTCAGAGAACTGTACCAACTTACTGTAAGTAGTCGTCTTGCCGGTCACCTTGACAGTCTGGCCAATCGTAGCGGAATAATCTACCACAGGCTTATTATCTTTCCATCCAAGATAGACCAGAATCTTCCCGCTATTGTCCTGAATCAGGAAACTACGTCCGTTAATCGCCACGACTTGTCCCTGCGTAGTATAGGTCGCGCCTACCGAACCGGCAATGACTTCAGCAATGGTCTTCGTTTCAGTTACAGGAGGAGTAATATTGTCCAGGTCGACCTCCGTACCACCGATGCCCTCGAAAAGTTTCACGTCGTCGATACGGTGTGCGGATGTAAGATCCGAAGTAAATTTAATGTAAAGTTCCGAAGGCACCTGTTTCAGCGTGAAATTGGCCGTCGCCAAAGCCCAGGTACCGTAGTTAGAGTGCTCGTCGTCCCCGACAGGGCGGTCATAGGTAATTTCCGCCCAGTTTTCACCGTCCTTGCTCAGATATACATGGAACTCCGAAGTCTTGAAGGCATTGTCCTTATCTTCAAAAATACTACGGTATGAACCGAACGTAAGTTGAAGGTTCTTCTGGGTAGATTCAAGTGCGATTTTCTGAATCTCAAAAACACCGCTCGTTCCGAAGAACATATTGTTGACACCGGAAGCGTCGTCCTTGTACTTCGAATGGCTATCGTTCGAAGGCGAATTCGAACGAACACTTATACCGCTCGTTTTATAAGCAACATTGTCGGCACCCGTACCGGTCTGATTCTTCCAGCCCTCGAATGCATCTGCGAAGGGGAATTTATTATCCGACCCCTTTTGAGCCTGCTCCTTATCGAAATCGTTAGCATAGATAGCATCGCCCGTGGGGGGGGGTGTAACCCCGCTGCCGTACTGTTTTACGGCTACGGACGACTCGGCCTGACCCCATTTGCCGAATTCGGGGTGGATAAGCGTGAAGGAGATTTTGCCTTCGCGCAGGTTCGTACCGGCGGGCAGCTCGGAAACCGTAACGGAGATCGTTCCGTTGCCTTTGCCGCTCATCGGGGAAATGGTAGCCCAATCCAGGTTACTTGCAGTAACCGTCCATTCGCAGTTCGCCGTGATGGCAACGGTCTGCGTCGTCGCCGTCTCATCGGTGAAATCAAGCGCCGTCGGATCCGCCGTCAACTTCGGCGTCAGCGACTTGTCATCATCATCGGAGCATCCCGTAAATGCCGTGGCAGCCACGAGGAAGAATGCGCCGAACAACAACCTAAAAAGATGTTTACTCATAAAAAATAGTTTTAATTAGGTGATTATAAACTAATATCTGTACACAATAAATGACTTACGATTCTTCCGTTTTTTCAAGGGGAAACTATTACAAAGATAGTTTTTATTTCAAAAATACAAAAGGATTTCGGCATATATTTACTGTTAATATTCCGTTACATAGCAAAAAAAACGTTCCATGCTGCTTCGAAAGGGACAACCCGTCCGGCAGACAGCCTCATCCGCTCCCAAATTAAGGCTCCGGCGGGGGGGGGCTCCCGCCCCGAACCGTAAAATCCCCGGGGTACCTTCGGCCAGACAAAAAAACCGCCCCGGAAACCGGGACGGGCGAAGTTTCAAGGCTGGTTGGCGGATTGCATCGGCAGGGGTCATAAATCGACATTGTTTCTGACGCTGCAAAATTACCCAGCGGCTATTTCATAGTTGCGACAATCCCATAACAATCCCGGGAATATGGCATTGCACGCATGTTGCAGCAGCCGGCAAAGCCCGTCGGCAACACCATCCGGCCGCAAAAGCAGCCAGCCCGGACTGTAAACGTCCGGGCTGGCCGTGCCGAATAACGGGTTCGGCAACGATTGCAATACGACAGCGGCCGATCCCACACAGCGGCCGCGCAGGGATCACGCCCTATTCCCACTCGATCGTTGCGGGCGGTTTCGAGGAGATGTCGTAGACGACGCGGTTGACCCCTTTGACTTTATTGATGATGTCGTTCGACACATTGGCAAGGAACTCGTAGGGCAGGTGCACCCAGTCGGCGGTCATGCCGTCGGTCGAGGTCACGGCACGCAGTGCGACGCAGCTCTCGTAGGTTCGCTCGTCGCCCATCACGCCGACGCTCTTCACGGGGAGCAGGATAGCCCCCGCCTGCCACACCTTGTCGTAAAGCCCGGCATCGCGCAGGGCGTCGATGTAGATTTTGTCCACGTCCTGCAGGATCCCGACCTTTTCGGGCGTGATGTCGCCCAGGATGCGGATCGCAAGGCCGGGCCCCGGGAAGGGATGGCGCCCGATCAGCTGCTCGGAGATCCCGAGCGAACGGCCGACGCGGCGCACCTCGTCCTTGAAGAGCAGGCGCAGCGGTTCGACGATCCCGAGGTGCATCTTCTCGGGCAGCCCGCCGACGTTGTGGTGCGACTTGATCGTCGCCGAGGGGCCGTTGACCGACACCGACTCGATCACGTCGGGATAGATCGTCCCCTGCGCCAGCCAGCGCACGTCCTCGATCCGGATCGCCTCGTCGTTGAATACCTCGACGAAATCGCGGCCGATGATCTTGCGCTTGGTCTCGGGATCGCTCACGCCCGCCAGGTCACCCAGGAACTTGTCGCCGGCCTTCACGCCCTTGACGTTCAAGCCCATGTTCTTATACGACTCGAGCACGTCCTCGAATTCGTTCTTGCGCAGCAGGCCCGAATCCACGAAGATGCAGTAGAGGTTCTTGCCGATGGCCCTGTGCAGCAGCACGGCGGCCACCGACGAGTCGACGCCGCCCGAAAGTCCGAGCACGACCTTGTCGTCGCCCAGTTTCTCCTGCAACTCGCGCACGGTGGCCTCTACGAAACTCTCCGAGGTCCACTCCTGCCTGCAGCCGCAGATACCCACGACGAAATTCTTCAGCAGGTGCGTGCCGTCGGTCGAATGGTAAACCTCGGGGTGGAACTGGATGCCCCAGGTCTGCTCACCCTCGATGCGGAACGCAGCCACGCGCACCTCCTCGGTGCTGGCCACGACCTTGTAGTCAGCCGGCACGGACGTGATCGTATCGCCGTGCGACATCCACACCTGCGTGGTCGCAGGCAGGCCGCGCATCAGCGGGTCACCGGCATCGCCAACCGTAAGCATCGCACGGCCGTACTCGCGGCTGGGCGCCGGCTGCACCTCGCCGCCGAAGGCCGATGCGAGGAACTGTGCGCCGTAGCAGACCCCCAGCAGGGGCAGTTTGCCCTTGATGGCCGAAAGGTCGGGGGCAGGGGCATGCTCGTCCCTCACGGAGAAGGGACTGCCCGAGAGGATCACGCCCCGCACCGAAGCATCCGGCACCGGAATCTTGTTGAAGGGGTGGATCTCGCAATAGACATTCAGTTCGCGTACGCGCCGTGCGATGAGCTGCGTATACTGCGACCCGAAGTCGAGAATCAGGATTTTTTCCATAATATAACGTAAGTCCGACGAATCTGGGTTCATCAATTTCGGAAGGTTTACAAGCCATGAAACTCGCCGGACTCACTCTACGGCGTCTTCGACGCCGGTTCCAGGCTTAATATCCCTCTGAATCTCCCTTTGGCAAGGAAGACCCCGAATCCTTATTATTTTCTTTTTACCGGACGGTTGTAGCTTCCCGCAAGGCGCATCTCCGCGGCGAAAGCCTCGCTCCCGACTTCGCGGATGCGTTCTATGCAACCTCGGCGGTCTGAGCGAAAAACGACCTGAAAAATCCCGGCAATGAAATTATTGAACTTTCCGCAGGTATCCAGCGGCACCAGCGTGCATTCGGCGCAACTCTGCCAGCCGTTCTCCCGGCAGCAGGAACGAACCTTGCACCACGCGGCCTTTTCGTTATCGCGGCACCCCGGACAACTCCCTTTCCGGAATTTCCGGCATGAACCGCAAAAAAGCCCGCAGGCCGCGATCCCGGGATCGGAACTATTCACCGCGGGAATAATTGGGCGTTTCACTCGTGATGGTCACGTCGTGCGGGTGGTTCTCCGTAACGCCGTTCGAGGTGATGCGGATGAACTGCGCGCGCTGCAAAGCCGCGATGTCCCTGGCACCGCAATAACCCATGCCCGAACGGATGCCGCCGATAAGCTGGAAGACAGCCTCGCTCAACGTGCCCTTGAAGGGTACGCGCGCCACGATCCCTTCGGGAACGAGCTTGTTGATATTGCCTTCGCAGCCCTTCTGGAAATAGCGGTCGGCGGAACCCGCCTTCATGGCGTCGATCGAGCCCATGCCGCGGTAGGTCTTGAACTTACGGCCGTTGTAGATGATCGTCTCGCCGGGAGACTCCTCCGTGCCGGCGAACATCGAGCCGATCATCACGCAGTCGCCGCCCGCAGCCAGCGCCTTGACGATGTCGCCCGAATAACGCAGGCCGCCGTCGGCGATAACCGGAACACCCGTATCTTTGGCGGCCGACGCCGCGGCATAGATGGCCGACAGCTGGGGAACGCCCACGCCCGCGATCACGCGGGTGGTGCAGATCGAGCCGGGGCCGATACCGACTTTGATGCCGTCGGCGCCGTTCTCGATCAGGAACCGTGCGGCTCCTGCCGTGGCGATATTTCCGACCACCACGTCGAGCGACGGATAGGCGGCCTTGATCTCCTTGAGCTTATTGACGATATTCATCGAATGCCCGTGCGCGGAGTCGAGCACCACGGCATCCACATCCTCCTCGACGAGCGCCTTCACACGATCCAGCGCATCGGGCGTGATGCCCACGCCGGCTGCGACGCGCAGACGGCCTTTGGCATCCTTGCAGGCGTTGGGATGATCCTGCACCTTCGTGATATCCTTATAAGTAATAAGCCCCACCAGATGGCCTTCGTCGTCGACCACGGGGAGCTTTTCGATCTTGCAGTTGAGCAACACCTCCGAGGCGTTGGACAATTCGGAGCTATGCGTCGTGATGAGGCGGTCGCCGGGGGTCATCACCTCCTCGATACGGCGCGACATGTCGCGCTGGAACCGCAGGTCGCGGTTGGTGACGATACCGATCAGCTTCCGATCCGCATCCACGACCGGAATACCCCCGATCTTGTTCTCTTTCATCAGGTTGAGCGCATCGCCGACCGTATGGTCTTTCGAGATGGTCACCGGGTCGTAAATCATGCCGTTCTCGGCCCGTTTCACCCGGCGCACGTGGGCGGCCTGCTCGGCGATGGACATGTTCTTGTGGATCACGCCGATCCCGCCTTCACGAGCCAGCGCAATAGCCATCGGCGCTTCGGTAACGGTGTCCATGGCAGCGGACACAATGGGGATGTTAAGTTTGATATTTCGCGAGAAACGGGTCTGGACACTGACCTCTCGCGGCAACACTTCCGAATAGGCGGGTATAAGCAGCACATCGTCGAACGTAAGTCCTTCGGGCTGAACCCTTTCATTGATAAAAGACATAATGAACGTGGATTTTTGTTGCTCGCAAATGTAGTGATTTTTTTCGAAACGGCCTAATTTCCGGACCTATCCGCCGGTTTTTTTATCAACATTCTATCAATAGGTTCGGCGTAAGACTTTTTGTGTTATCTTTGAATGCAGAATCAATCCACCATTCCGAAATGAAAAGAGACCTGCTCCTCCTGCTTGCGGCCGCCGTCGCCGGCTGCGCACCCCGACATACGATCACGGGGCATATCGACAACCTGACCAACGATTCACTCTGCATCGTGCACTGCGCGATCGAAGATATGCCCGGTCTCAAAGGAGATGACGACCAACGGATCACCTACGACACGATCGTCGCCGCCAACGGGCGATTTGCATACGACACGCCCGTCGAGCGGCCGACACAATTCATCATCATCCCCATGCAGCTCATGGAATTCGATCAGGGAAGACGCCATTCGACCAGCACTTCGGACATGAAATTATTCCTCGACAAGGGCGAACACGCCGTACTCCGGGGCCGGATCGACTCGACGGTTTTCAACTGCACGCTTTCGGGCACACGTCTCAACGAAGATCACAGCCGCCATTATCAGGAATTGCGGTCCTTCTGGATCGAAGGCCAGCGATTGCAGGATGCCATGGCCGGAAAAAGCCGCGCGGAACAGGAAGCGCTCTACGAGCGGTTCCGGCAGGTGATGGCCCGCCGCCGGGCTTGCGAAATGGACTACATCGACGCCAATCCGGACAACCCGCTCGCAGGGTACTGCCTGACGAAAATACCCATCGACAGCGTTTTAACATACCACGAACGACTCGCCGATGCGGCCCGCAACTCGATATTTAGGCCATTGCTCGAACCGCTGCTGGCCAAAGCCGGAAAATACCGCCTGATCCGGCTGGCCGAAGCGAAGATCGTCGCCGGCAGCCCCGCTCCGGACTTCACGCTGAAAACCGCCGACGATAAGAATTTCACCCTCTCGTCGCTTCGCGGAAAGTATGTCGTGCTCGACTTTTGGGGCAGCTGGTGCGGATGGTGCATCAAAGGAATCCCGGAGATGAAGAGATACTACGACCGTTATAAAAGCAAACTGGAAATAGTCGGCATCGACTGCAACGACACTCCGGAGAGATGGCTCGCCGCGGTCGAAGAACACCGGCTGCCGTGGATCAACGTCTACAATCCGAAAGACGTTCCGGCAGCGGAAGACATCTCCGTCGAATA
>ENA-OYXZ01000883-OYXZ01000883.1-human-gut-metagenome-genome-assembly--contig:-NODE-883-length-12178-cov-9.454590_pt1 | contig 12178 bp, 10 predicted proteins | sample MGYA00243975_ERZ653432 | MGnify/ENA primary metagenome ERZ653432 (study PRJEB26926, sample SAMN06164954) | human gut metagenome | biome: ENVO:00009003; feature: ENVO:2100002; material: ENVO:00002003...
GTATAAGAGACAGGTTATATACTAATATGTTATAATATAGAAGTAAGGCGATTTTAGCGGACGGGAAGTGACATAATGAACTTTACAGAACAGATACTGTATTCGCTAATGGCGAAAACAGGCAAAAATTCGTCTGAATGGCTGCCGCTTTTGCAGCATTTGCAGGATACGGCAGATATCATGAGCTGTCTGTGTGATGAATTTCTGTCGCCGTCATTTGCAAAGGCTTGCGGATTAGAGGAGAATGAGTTCAAAAAGTTAGCTATTTTTCTAGCAGCAGTTCACGATATCGGCAAAGCAATAGTGGTATTTCAATATAAAATAGGTGATAAACTTCCTGAGAGAAAGTCTGCACTTGAAGCGTCAGGAATCAATTTTGATGTTTCTCACGATAAAGGAAAAGCCAAACAAACTCCTCATGCATTTGCAGGTGAGGAGATTCTTAATTTGTTGGGTTGCCCTGAATGTGTAAGCACTGTTGTTGGCTCTCATCATGGTGTACCTGCTGAGAGCGTACAGGATTTGTCATGGCCGCAAGAGGATATAGCTTTCTATGAAAACTATTATGGACGTGACAAAGAAAATGTTGAAGTTTTGCAGGATATTTGGCAGACGATATTTGATATGGCACTTGATTATGCAGGCTTTTTAGATGTTAGTGAGTTGCCTGATATAGACCGTTCTTCGCAAATGCTTCTGAGTGGTCTGTTAATAATGGCGGATTGGCTTGCAAGCAACACTGAGCTTTTTCCACTTTTGTCAGTGGAGGACCTCAAACCTGACGACAAGCTTAGGGCTGAACACGCTTGGGCAAAGCTCGATTTTCCACAGATGTGGAATCCTGAGAGAACGGTAATATCTAATGAGGACTTTAAAGAAACTTTTGGTTTTGAACCACGTTCGGTGCAGTCAGAGGTGCTGAAAATAGTTGAAAACACTGCCAAGCCCGGCATATACATATTTGAAGCGCCAATGGGCTGTGGTAAAACAGAAACATCACTTGCGGCAAGCGAGATATTGGCATCAAAGTGCGGCAAAAATGGCGTGCTTTTTGGACTTCCAACTCAGGCAACTGCAAACGGCATTTTCCCAAGAATACTCAGTTGGGCTGAAAAGCAATCTACAGAACTTTATCATTCTGTTCAGCTCAACCACGGAAGCGCAGCACTCAATTCGCTGTTTCAGAACATACAAAGGGGCATACCGCAGGAGGAAAGCGACAGCGGATTAATTATCCACAACTGGTTTTGTGACAGCAAAAAAGCGTGTCTTGCAGATTTTGTGACGGCGACGGTAGACCAAATGCTCATGCTTGCATTGAAACGAAAACACGTTATGCTCCTTCACCTTGGATTGTCAGAAAAGGTCGTTGTCATTGATGAAGTCCATGCCTATGATGCCTACATGAGCGAGTATCTTGAAATGGCTTTGCAGTGGCTTGGAAGCTACAACACCCCTGTTATCCTGCTGTCGGCAACGCTGCCCTCAGCAAGACGAATGTCACTTATACGTGCTTATCTTGGAATAAAAAAGTTTGATGATAGATTTGAAAAAGAGCAGGGTTATCCTCTACTCACATGGACAGACGGCAAAGATATCCGCCAGCAAAGATTAAGCTATGACGGAGCGCACAAAACTGTGTCAGTCAAGACCTGCGTTAGTGACGATGTTGTGCAGTTTGTGAAAAATGTAACAGAGAATGGCGGCTGTGTAGGTGTTATAGTAAATACCGTAAGACGTGCCCAGATGTTTGCCGAGCTTTTGCAGGATAATGCAAAAGTGCTTTTGTATCATGCACAGTTCGTGCTTCCTGACCGTGCTAAAAAGGAGAAACAGCTTGTTGACCTTGTCGGCAAAAACAGTACGCCTGAAAGCAGGAGCGGTCTTGTGGTAGTTGGAACGCAGGTGCTTGAACAATCACTTGATATTGATTTTGATATGCTCATTACAGATATGTGTCCTATGGACTTATTGTTGCAGCGAATGGGCAGACTTCACAGGCATGAACGTGGAGTGCGGCCTGATACAGCACAAACCCCTGTCTGCTATGTTATTACAGATGAGTATACAAATATGGAATCAGCGTCGAGAAAAATATACAGCCATTGGCTTATCAATAAAACGGCTGACACTTTGCCCGACAGCATCACTCTTCCTGACGATATCTCACCACTTGTTCAAGAGGTTTATAGTGTTACGAGTGGTGAGTGTTATGATAAGTATATAAATGAGCAAAAGAAAAGCAAGGGCAGGGCTGACTGCTTTAGGATAAGTAAGCCAAAAGGGAAAAGTATCCATGGGCTGCTTTCAAAGCCTGTTGAAACTGGTGATGAACAGCTTGCACAGGCGGCAGTGCGTGACGGGATCTCGTCATTTGATGTGTTGTTGATGCAGCTTAGATCAGATGGAAGTATTCATTTTTTGCCTGACCAATATGGCGGTGCAGAGGTATCAGAGTGCCCTGATGATGAAGAATGTCGCCGAATAGCTGAACAGAAGCTTCGACTTCCGACAATGTTTTGTCAGTCATGGAATATAGATAAAAATATAAGAGAACTTGAAAACAACTGTATGAAGTATATTGCAGGTTGGCAAAATTCCCCGTGGCTTAAAAACCAGCTTGTATTGTTTCTTGATGAGGACCTTAAAGGTGAGCTGAACGGATATGATCTTCATTACAGCTTTGAAAAAGGTCTGGAATTTACTAAGAAGGAGGAATGTGAATGAACGAAACAGAGTTTAATCTGCTTGATGAGCCGTGGATAAGAGTAATGGACGACAATTGTCAAATAAAAGAGGTGTCACTAACAGATGCACTTTTGAATGCGCATAAGTATAAGGCTCTGAAAGGTGAAATGCCTACGCAGGATATAGTTATACTTCGTCTTATGCTTGCCATAGTGCATACTGTCTTTTCAAGGGTAGATGCCGACGGCAATGAAGCAGAGCTAGAGGAAGAGGACGATGCGGTGGATAGGTGGGAAAGCCTATGGAACAACCGAAAGATTCCCGAAAAGCCCATGAGAGAGTATTTTGAAAAGTGGCATGAACGCTTTTGGCTCTTTCATCCCGAAAGACCATTTGGGCAAATGGCCGGGCTGACTTATGGCACAGAATATGGTGCGTCAAAGCTTAATGGCGAGATATCAGAAAGTGGCAACAAAACTAGGATATTTTCTGCATATTCAGGCGAACAGAAAAGCCACCTTACATATGCTCAGGCGGCTAGGTGGCTTTTGACTTTAATTTCATTTGATGATTCAGCAATAAAGCCCTCAAAGGAGGGAAAAGAGAAAGCTGGTGGTAAGCTTCCTCCGTCTGGTGTTGGTTGGCTTGGAAAAATAGGGTTAGTTTATTTGAATGGCAGTAACTTTTTTGAAACGATTATGCTTAATTTTGTACTAATTAATAATGATAATATTGAATGTGATGAACAACCAATGTGGGAAATGGATGATCCTGTAAAAGAAGAACGTAGGGAAATACCTTATCCGACCAATCTTGCACAGCTTTATACGTTACAGTCTCGACACATTTTGCTAAATAGATGTGGCGATAAAATAATGGGATATATTGCTATTAGGGGAGATTCTTTTACTGATAAGAACGCATTTATAGAACCCATGACAACATGGAAAATAAATAAGACTGATTATTTACCAAAGAAACATTGTGCGTCGGAACAGATGTGGCGTGAGTTTTCTAATATTTATAATAATTCTAATGGTAATCATGTTCCTGGGGTTATAAAGTGGTTTAAATTCATATCAACAAAGGTAAAACTACCTATGATGAGGACTACCGTGTTGTCTGTAGACTATGATAAAAATAATTGTAGCATACAGAATGTTTTCGGTGATTCCTTAGAAATGAACGCACAAATACTATCAGAAGTAGGCAGGGGTTATCGTGAAGAAATAAAGTTTGAGATAAGCAGATGTGAAGAACTTGCGAAAAAAATAGGCAATCTAGCATGGAATATTTACCTTGCCTCTGGTGGAAATAAGAACAGTAAGCCAAAGGACATTGGCTCGATTTTAGACGCCAAGTCACAGCTATACTACCGCCTTGATATTCCTTTCCGCAGTTGGCTTTCTTCACTTGACCCGGAAAATGATGATAAGCTGGAAAAGTTTGAACAGTGGCAGAATACTGCAAAGAGGATAACCCTTGATCTTGGTAGGGAGCTTGTTGCGGCAGTAGATGATACTGCAATGGTGGGACATATGATAGATGAGACGATCTATTCTGCACCAAAGGCTTACAACATTTTCTTGCGTGATGTTTCAAAGATATATCAGAAAATTTAATGTTTATTAATGCGAGGTGAGAATATGGAAGAAGTAAAGCTTATAAGAAATGAAATGAAAGACAGAGTGCAGAAACTCATCACACAAAAAGACACAAGTGACGGAAAAGCAAATTTGGCAAAACTACGCCACGGCATAGGCAAAAAGCCGGGTGAAATGCCTGAACTGTGGGATGTATTTTTCAATAAAATGTCGCCTGAGCTTTTCAGTAAATCTAACGAGCCAAGCAGATCGGAGTGGGCAATATATATTTCGCTGACTATGTTTGCACTTCATCAGCAGGGAAGTTCGGAAACAGTTCATTGTGAGGGAAGATCCCTTGGAAGTGCAGCCGCTGATCTTATGGAAGAGAAAACTGATGAAAACAGAGAACGTATCATGCGCAGATTTGGACCTGTTGTCACAGCCAAAGATATGCCTGAACTTTCACATCATATAAGAGGTCTTGTACAGCTTTTCAAGGCAAAGAGCGTAAAGCTCGATTACATCAGACTTGCAGAGGATCTGTATTGGTTTCAGGACACTAACAAGAGAAAAAACGTCCAGCTTAAATGGGGCGAGGATTTTTATCGTGAAAAAGGAGAAGATTTATCATGAGTATTTATGTTGATATACACGTTTTGCAGACCGTACCGCCAAGCTGTGTAAACCGTGATGATACGGGTAGCCCTAAGACAGCCGTTTATGGCGGTACAAGAAGAGCAAGAGTTTCATCACAGGCTTGGAAGCACGCTATGAGAGGCGACTTCAGAAAAATATTTGCTACAGAAGAACTTGGCGTTCGCTCCCTTAAAGTGGCAGCACTTGTTGCTGATGAGATAGCCGCAATAGACAGCACTATGAGCGAAAAGTCAAGAAACAAGAAGGCAGCTGAAGCTCTTAAAGCTGCAGGAATAAGTACTAAATCCACCAAAGATGATGATTTAGAAAAGACGGACGCATTGTTCCTTATGAGCAACAAGCAGGCAAAAGAGATTGCAAAACTTGTGTGCGACGGCGAAGAAGATAAAAATGCTTATAAAAAAGCTCTGAAAGATAATCCGTCAGTAGATATCGCATTGTTCGGAAGAATGGCAGCAAGTGACCCTACGCTCAACTATGATGCCGCTGCACAGGTGGCTCATGCTATTTCTACACATACTATACAGAACGAGTATGATTATTTCACCGCAGTTGATGACCTTCAGGACGATGACAACGCAGGTGCAGGACACCTTGGAACAGTAGAGTTCAATTCCTCAACTCTTTATCGCTATGCCAACGTGAATGTGACAGAGCTTTCAAAGGCACTTGACAATTTGTATGATGCAGTTGATGTTGTGAAAAAGTATGTTGAAGCGTTCGTACGCTCAATGCCTACAGGTAAGGAGAACACTTTTGCAAACCGCACTTTCCCTGACGCTATTTATGTGACAGTTCGTAATGACCAGCCTGTTAACCTTTGCGGAGCTTTTGAGAAACCTGTCAGAGCTTCTGAAGATGGCTATGTTGCCGAGTCTGAGAGTAAACTTGTGGAGTATGCTGGAAAGGTATATGATAATTTTGCTGCTAAGCCATTGGCTGCTTTCTGCGTTGGTGACAAGTTGGCAGATATTGCCGAAAAGATGACATTTCTTGAGCTTCTTGAACGTCTGGAAGCATATCTTCGTGAGCAGACAGCAGAGGCGTAAAGGCAATGGCAGTATTATTGCTAAGACTTGCTGCCCCATTACAAGCGTGGGGCAGCAGTTCAAAATTCATTGTGCATTCAACAGAACGTGAGCCTACCAAAAGCGGCGTTATTGGCATGATAGCGGCAGCTCTTGGTATCCAGCGTAATGACGATCCGCAGAAGCTTGTGCCGCTTACAACGCTCCGTTTTGGCGTTCGTGCCGATAAGGAGGGCGTTTTGCTTAAAGATTTTCATATGGTGCATGGCTATAAGATAGCAGATGTTACAGAGCGTTATTATCTGTCAGACGCAGTGTTTCTTGTCGCACTTGAAAGTGATGATAAATCATTGCTGGAGAGTATAGCTTCTGCACTGCAAAATCCTGTTTATCCGCTGTATCTTGGACGAAAGTCCTGTCCGCCAACTTTGCCTATCGTTCTTGGCGTTAAGGGCGAGGATATCCTTACGGCACTAAAGACCGAGCCATATCTTTATAAGAACGCTCACCGAAAAAGCGTGCGCATTTCCTATGAAGTCACATCAGGCGGTGCAATGGTGCAGGATATTCCGTTGTCATTCTCACAGCTTCACAGAAAGCACGGCTGGCGAATGAAGCGTGAAGAACTTCTTGTTGTGGATAGCAACCCAGAGCATGACGCCTTTTCTAAATTGTGAGGTGCAGTATGTATTTAACAAGAATAAAATTAGATATGACAAAAACAAATACAATGAAGGCATTGGTATGCCCAAGCAGATTTCATGGAGCTATCGAAAGTGCTGAGTCTGACGGCAGAACAAGGAAGCTTTGGAGAATAGACGAGCTTGGCGGAGAGAAGTATTTACTCATATTATCAGAAAAAGAACTTGATTTTTCAAATGTTTCAGATCAATTCGGAGCAGAAAGACCGCAAACTAAATGTTATGATACATTACTTGACAGAGTTAAAAATAGCAGTAAGTGGCAGTTTCGTTTGAAAGCAAACCCTGTTATACATAAGAAAGATACTAATTCCCACAGAGGTCGCCCTGTCGGACTTATAGGAAATAAACAGCAGGAAGAATGGCTGAAAAAGCAGGCTTTGAAAAACGGCTTTTCTCTAGAGGACGGAATGTGGCTGGTAACAGAGTTTAAGTGGTATGATTTTAAAAAGGGCGAGCGTAGAAACCATGTGAGAATACTTTCTGTAACATATGAGGGCGTGCTTACAGTAACAGACGAGGAACTTCTTAAAGTTGCACTTACTAATGGTATCGGCCGTGAGAAAGCTTATGGTCTTGGAATGCTGACGATCGTCGGAGTAAGATAATGGCACAACAAAATGTGATAGAGAAGCCAGATCTCCATGCACTGCCCACAATAAGCGACAGAATGACGTTTATTTATCTTGAACATTGCAAGGTAAGCCGTGAAAACGGTGCAGTCACCGCCACAGATCTTGACGGAACAGTGTATATCCCTGCGGCAGCCATAACAGTGCTGCTGTTGGGACCCGGCACTCTTTTCCCCGCATATGCGGGGGTGATCCTATTATATGGACTTTATTTGTCCGAAAAATATACTTTTCCCCGCATACGCGGGGGTGATCCTAACGCTATTACAACATTTTATATTCCAAGTATCTTTTCCCCGCATACGCAGGGCTACACAATTTCCAAAAAAAGCGGTGCTTTCAAAGCACCGCTTTTTCAAAATATACAACTAAAAACCTATTTTATCCCCTTTACCTTATACCCAGCGTCCGTAACCGCCTTAGAAAGCACCTCGTCAGCCACGTCCTTGTCAAGTGTGATGTAAGCGCACTTGTCCTCCAGTGAGACCTCAGCCGTTACGCCGTCAATAGCGTTCAGTACCTTTGTTACTGTGCCTGTGCAGTGTGAACACATCATGCCGTCGATCTTCATTACCTTTTTCATTTTTCCGTCCTCCGTTTTAGTATTTATTTCAGCCTTTGCGGCTTTGTTTTCTCTGCCACTTTTGAAAAGATTGAGCCTTAACGCATTGGTCACAACGCAAACTGAGCTTAAACTCATTGCCGCTGCACCAAACATAGGATTGAGCTTCCAACCAAGCAAGCCGTAGAATACTCCTGCCGCAAGCGGAATACCAAGCGAGTTGTAAATAAGCGCCCAGAAAAGGTTTTCCTTGATGTTCTTCATAACGCTCCTGCTGAGCTTGACAGCCGTAACAGCGTCATTCAAATCGCTTTTCATAAGCACGATATCAGCCGACTCGATTGCGATATCCTGTCCTGCACCGATCGCTATTCCAACATCTGCCGTTGTAAGGGCAGGTGCGTCATTTATTCCGTCGCCTATCATTGCGACTTTTTTGCCCTGCTCCTGCAATTCTTTGATTATCGTAGCCTTGTCCTCAGGCATAAGCTGCGCCCTTACCTGTGAAATGCCAAGCTTTTTCTGTATCGCCTTGGCGGTCTTTTCGTTGTCCCCTGTGAGCATTACAGTTTCAATGCCAGCCTTTTTGAAGCCTTCTATAGCCTCTGCGCTTGTCTCTTTTATCTTGTCTGCAATGAACAGAACGCCTGCAAGCTTTCCGTCAATTGCCGCATAAAGTGGTATCTCACCATTGTCAGCGTGAGCATGAGCCGTCTCCTCAACCATCGATATGTCAACTTCACTGTTATCCATAAGCCGCTTGTTACCGATAAGAACGTTTCTGCCCTCAACAACAGCCGATATACCACCGCCTGCTGTTTCTGCGTAGCTTTCAGCAGGGGAGAGTTCAATGCCATTTGTCTTGCAGTGACCTGTAACAGCCTTTGCAAGTGGGTGTGATGAACCGCTTTCTGCCGAGCCACAAAGCTTTTTAAGCTCTGAAACATCAAAATCACCAAACGCTTGCGCTGAAATAAGCTCAGGCTTGCCTTCTGTGCAAGTTCCTGTTTTGTCAAGAACAACAGTGTCAATGCTGTGAGCAGTTTCAAGGCTTTCAGCGGATTTTATTAGGATACCGAACTGTGCCGCTTTACCTGTTCCTACCATTATTGCAGTGGGCGTTGCAAGTCCCAATGAGCATGGGCAGGATATAACAAGCACTGATATTGCCATGTTAAGAGCAAATGCGAAGCTATAGCCAAGTAGCAGCCATACTACCAGTGAAATAAGAGCTATCATTATAACTATAGGCACGAACACAGCGCTTATCTTGTCTGCAAGCCTTGCTACAGGCGCTTTTGAAGCGGAAGCGTCCTCAACGAGTGCGATTATCTGTGAAAGTGTTGAGTCTTTAGCTTGCTTCTCACACCTTACCTTAGCAAAACCACCAGCCGATACGCTTGCACTCATAACTCTGTCACCCACTGCCTTGTCTACAGGTATGCTCTCGCCTGTGAGTGCAGATTGGTCAACAGTGCAGTTTCCATCAATAAGAACTCCGTCACATGGTACAGACCAGCCGGCTTTGAGCAGGAATACATCTCCCACCATTACGTTTTCCGCAGGAACTTCCACCTCCTCGCTGTCACGGATAACAACTGCCGTCTTAGGCGCAAGGCTCACAAGCTTGTTCACAGCATTAGCCGTCTTGTCTTTTGAGCGAGCCTCAAGATATTTTCCCACAGTGATAAGTGTGAGTATCATGCCGCATGACTCATAATATAGATTCATCATATACTCATGTGCCGAGCCAAGGTCGCCCCTGCCCATAAAGTAAGCCATTCTGTAAGTGCCGTAAACACTGTATATGAATGAAGCCGCCGCACCAAGAGCTATAAGGCTGTCCATGTTAGGGGAGCGGTGGATAAGATTTTTGAAGCCGTTTGAAAAATAGTGAAAGTTTATTGCAATGATAGGCACTGTGAGCAAAAGCTGAGTGAGTGCATATATCATCATGTTTTTGTGCCCTGCAAAAATAGGGGGGATAGGTATGTTCGCCATGTGTCCCATGCAAATATAGAACAGCGGTATCAAAAATCCCACCGACCACCATAGGCGTTTCTTCATCTTTTTACTTTCGTCCTGAGCCGCCGCAACAGGTGATGCAGTTTTGTTTTCCTTGTCACCTATCTCGCTTGCTCCATATCCTGCACTTTCAACAGCATTTATGACCGCCTGAGCGTTAGTTACGCCCTCGTCAAGATCCACCGTCATTTTGTTTGCAAGCAAGTTCACGTTTACGTCCATTACGCCATTTACCTTACTCACAGCCTTTTCCACATGAGCCTGACACGCCGCACAACTCATGCCAGTTACATTGAATTTTAACTTTTTCATAGATATTTGCCTTTCTATTTAAGCTTTTTCATAAGCTCTAATACTTCATCGACAACTTCAGTGTTGCCGCTTTGTATCTCCTCTGTCATACAGGTCTTCATATGTTCCTGCAAAATAAGATAGCCGAAGCTTTGCATTGCACTTTCAACCGCTGCAACCTGAATGAGTATATCTCCGCAGTAGCGGTTATCGTCAAGCATTTTGATAATGCCGTTTATTTGTCCCGAAACTCTGCTTAGCCTATTCTTTAGCTGTTTTATTTCCTTATCATCACGGGGAGTGTGCTTGTGCCTGCAAGTATCACAGCAGCCGCATGACAGTTCTTTATCATTTCTGTTGTCCATGTTTTTTTGCCTCCTTACTATATTAAATACCCTTATGGGGTATCTTTTGCTGCATATATATTATATACCCCTTATGGGTATTTGTCAACCATTTTTTTTATATTTTTTTGCATAAAGCAAAAAAATATCCGCCCCCAAAAAAGGAAAGCGGATATCAATTATTCAGTTAGTAGCCGTAATACCCAGTGTCATAGCTGTAGTTGTAAGCATTTTCTTCCTGATACTGCTTGATAGCTTCGTCAATGTTTTTACAACTGCCGTAAACTATATATTGAATGAACGCAGAGTTTGCGGCAAAGTCCGGATTAAGCACGTCCATGCTATAGATGACTTCGTTTGTGAAATAGCCGTCAGCAGGTATTCTAAGCTGCTGGATATCATATTTCATATAGTCAAAAGCATTGAGGAGCAGATTTGCGATCTCACCATCAGTAAGGTCTGTGTTTATCTCAGGAAGGACTTTGTTCAGAAGCTTGTCAAGCTGAACAAGACTGAGCTTCTTGGATTCGGTTATGATCTCTGAGATAACACGTCTTTGACGCTCGGTACGCTCATAGTCGGAATTTCCTACATATCTAAGCCTTGCAAACGCAAGTGCCTGATTTCCGTTAAGATGAAGCTTTACCTTATCCTCATCATTCTTGCCTGCAAATATGTCGTCGCTTATATAGTCAGTGCCTTTCTTATTTTTAAGGTATTTGTTCTGTTCAGCCATCGGCTTCTTCATGCCCTCGGCTTCAGCCTTTGACACTTCCATGTCGATACCACCTACAGTCTCAACTATATCTATAAACGAGTAGAAATTCACTCTTGCGTATCTGTCTATCTGGATACCGAAATAATCCTCAATACACTGTTCAAGATACTCACAGCCACCGTGCCAGTAAGCGCTGTTGAGCCTGTTGCCCTCGTCAAACTGCGCCATGTAAATGTACATATCACGCATAAGGGAGGTCATTGTAATAGTCTTGTTCTTGGTGTTTATAGAAATTATCATCATAACATCAGTATTTCCACGGCTCTCCTCTTCTGTATCACGGATATCCTCGCCAATGAGCAGAATGTTCGTTACATCCTCGCTGGATATCTTGGAGGACTGCTTTTGTAGCTGAGCCTTAAGCTCGTCCTCTTTTTCCTTTGCGTCAAATGTATCCGCCTCACTTGTAAGCTCGCTGGAATTTATAGGCGCTTTGCCTGAATTTATCTTGGTGTCTTTAGTTCTGTCAAGCATTCCTGTGTAGTGGAAAAACAGACCTACGATAATGGCAATTATAATAATGAATACTACAAATATTATTCCAAGAGCAATGCCCGTCTTTTTCTTCTTGCTCCAGCCTTTTTTCTTATTTGGCGTCTTATCCTGCTTTGGATCAGACTCATGTATCGGATCAGCTTTCTGCTGTTCCTTTGAGGGGATAGGTATGACCCCCGTAGGTCCGTTTGAGTTTGAAGCATCAAGTATCTTTCTATTTTCTATTGCATTGGATATTAGCGACTGTAAATCCTTATCTCCCTGAGTGTTGGAGGTGTTCTTGTTGTCGTTGTCCATAAAATAAACCTCGTTTCCGATTAAAGTCAGCAAGCCGGAAGTCTATAGCCTGTCTCTTATACACATCTCCGAGCCCACGAGACGGAGCTACATC
>ENA-OYXZ01000884-OYXZ01000884.1-human-gut-metagenome-genome-assembly--contig:-NODE-884-length-12166-cov-11.062918_pt1 | contig 12166 bp, 10 predicted proteins | sample MGYA00243975_ERZ653432 | MGnify/ENA primary metagenome ERZ653432 (study PRJEB26926, sample SAMN06164954) | human gut metagenome | biome: ENVO:00009003; feature: ENVO:2100002; material: ENVO:00002003...
ACACAAACCACAGAGCTCTCAAAAGTGCTGACTCCGCAAACACAGGGGAAAAACTCCAAGCAAGGAAATGCAGAGAAGAAAAAAATCATTTTCTTACATCTCGACGGTTGTTCGGAAACACCATCAACTTCAAGAACCAATACTTACACCCAAACAAAAGCAAAAAACATCTACTTTATCCATCAAGCTACACATATTCCAATCCACAAATAAAAGACAACCTGTTCTATTTAAAGAAGAAAAATTTTCAGTAGATTTGCACTATATAAAGATATACAATGAAGAAAATAATTATCGCCATCGATTCATTCAAAGGCTGTCTAACTTCAGCAGAAGCAGGAAAAGCTGCCGAAAAAGGTATCAAAAGCATAAATCCTTCCTGCCACACTTCAGTTATTCCCATCGCTGATGGCGGTGAAGGTTTACTGGACGTACTCATCACAGCCACTAAAGGGAAATATATAACCTTATCGGCACATGGACCGCTAATGAAAATGGCAAAAACACATTACGGTCTGTCCGGCAATGGCAGAACAGCTATTATAGAAATGGCTGCCATCAGCGGACTACCTCTCGTACCTATGGAACAAAGAAATCCTATGCTGACAACAACCTTTGGTACAGGAGAATTGATAAAAGACGCATTAAACAAAGGATGCAGAAATTTTATAATCGGTATTGGCGGAAGCGCGACTAATGACGCAGGATTAGGAATGCTACAGGCACTAGGTTTCCGCTTTCTAGACAAATCAGGGCATACCTTAGGTACAGGAGGCCAAATAATGGAAGCCGTGGCAAACATAGACACATCCGGTATTCACCCCGCACTAAGAGAAACACACTTCATGGTAGCATGTGATGTAGCCAACCCTTTCTACGGCCCTGACGGAGCGGCATATATCTTTGCACAACAAAAAGGAGCCGATTCAAATATGGTGCAAAGACTGGATGAAGGCATGCAATCATTAGCCGAAGTTATAAAGAAAACGACAGGAAAAGATATCACGAACTACCCCGGTGCAGGTGCAGCCGGAGGCATGGGTGGTGGACTACTGGCTTTTTTTAACGCAGAGCTAAAACCGGGAACAGAATTATTATTGAAAGCCATCGACTTCTCCGAAAAAATAAAAGGAGCAGACCTCATTATTACGGGCGAGGGAAAAGCAGACCGGCAGACAGCTATGGGAAAAGTACCATACGGAATACTAAAGGAAGCACAAAAAGAACATATTCCCGTTATTGTACTGGCAGGCAGTATAGAAAACCTGCCGGAATTAAACAAAGCGGGATTCAAAGGTATATTCTCTATAGCCCCCGGCCCCATCACCCTGGAGAAGGCAATGGAACCGGAGTTTGCTAAAGAAAATATCACCCGGCTGGTTTCCCAACTCTATTCAGTTATAACTAGCTTCGGCTAATTTGCAAGCCTTTGTCGGACAAAGCCATATCAACGAAACGGGCACAACTGTTGGGTGGGTTCTGAGTAAGAATACTTCGAATACGTATAGCAGCCTCAGGATCTTTAGCCACCATATAAAGATAGCCGCCTCCCCCCGCACCTGGCAATTTATATCCCAGGCAATAATCATCAATCCGGCGAATGATAGTCTCAACTGCCTCGGGATTAGTGCCGGGATCCAACGCTTGGTTCAGCTTCCAGCTTTTACCAACCAAACGCCCCATTTCATCGAAATTCCCACGCTGAATGGCTTCGTACAAGTCAAGAGTATGCCCCTTCATACCGCCAAGTATAGACAAATGCTCTGTGGAGTTGAGGAACATGCTACGCACGATTTCAGCTAAAATTCCTTTGGCTGTACGGGTAATTCCCGTGTAATAAAGCAAATGGCACTTCTGATATTCGCCACCTGTAAACAAATAATCGGGCAACCAGCGCACTAACGGACTCTGATCCATACCTGCATGAGTCTGCAATAATTTCACTCCACGAAGCACACCTCCGTATTGATCTTGCCACCCCCCTCCGGTAGTCAGCAACTGTTCCAAAATAAGCGTACGGTTACATATCTCGTTCTTATCCCAGTTCAGTCCGCAAAAATCAGAGATTGCCCCCAGCACAGTTGATGCAAGAATAGAACTTGTACCCAGACCGGAGCCCGCAGGAATCGCAGAAAGCAGAGTGATTTCCATTCCGGAGCCAAACGCCTTCAACTGCTCTTCCAATGAAACATACGATTCAGTGGAAAATCCCGGCTGGAAACCTGCCAGCACCAATGCCGCTTTAGGTATAGAGAATGGGGATCCCACTTGCATGAAATCCCTTACCTCCCCGTAAGTTGTAACCACTTCCATAGCGCCTAAGTCTATAGAACGAAGAATTATCTTATACTCCCGACAGGGTTTCACGTAAACTTGTAGAGGAGGCTGCCCGTTCAACTCAATAGCAATATTCACCACATTCCCCCCTTCATTCAAGCAATAAGGTGGAGTATCCGTCCATCCGCCGGCCAGATCAATACGGACCGGACTACGCCCCCAGACAATCTGATCGGAGTACACTGACAAATGCGGTTGCTGCCTCTTGGCTAAAGCCGAAGCAGTAAGTCCGTCGCGCATCAAACGAAAAGCCTCATTCTCATATTCCCGATAAGCCAGCCCCTTAAGCTGCTGCACCCGGGCACGGAACATATTATCACTGATACGTGTCATCAGCGGAGCCGATTCTGATAAAGGCTCAGGCAACGACAGATCATACCGAGCAAATTCTCCAGCAGCATTCTCCAAATTTAGCTGATAAAAGACACTTCGTTCATAATTATGCGCCAATGCCGGCCAATTCTTTATCCGGAAAGCTTCACGCTGTTCTGCCAGACGATAAAGATTAGAATAAGCAGATATATCATCGGCAGATAACTTACGACAGCGTTGCCATATTTCTTTTCCTTGCTGTAATGCCGGTTCAGAGACCATCCAGCGCATAACTGCTCCCAATTCCTCTACAGATGAGCAAACCGGAAACAAACGCGCGGCCTGCAAGTCGTGACCGTTTTCTATTTCTTCCACCGAAATGCCGCGTACAGCACACCACTCACCTACAGACATTCCTTGATAATATGTTTCTTCCTTAGCCAAAGCTCCCTTGAAAGTATCATTGAAGCCGTATGGACGCGCTACATAGCCAGATTCTCCAAAAGGAACCACATCAATACACACACCGGACGGAACCTCTAGGTTCCAATTATTAGCGGGAACCCCTGTTATGATGGTCTGGTGATGGATATTCCATCCTGCTCCTACATAACTGTTCTCTATCCATATTTCCGAATTTTGTGAGGTAAGTTGATAACCTACCTCAGCATTTTGAACAAACATGGCCGGATGCGGTTTTACCTTCTTGTGCATAATCTCCCGCTGGTCGTTTACCAGATTTTGTACTGCCAATGTAGAAGAAATAAGTTCACGACTGGTTCCGTAATGATAAAACTCCCCTCCGGGCAACGGCAGAATAGCCACACTCAGCTTGTTAAGTTCATCGTCCATCATACGCGGGTGCTCTCCCAATGTAAGTCCGAAATCAGAATACATGTCATAATAAGAGAGTTTTCCTTCCTTATAAGATCGTTTTACCAACAGACTAACCGCACGGTCACTTAACAGCCAAATTCCGATATCCATCAGAAAAAGATGGGTTTGCATTAATTTCCCCAATTCCTCCACCGAAGGTTTTTGAAGCATGAAATCAAGCTTATCGGGAGTAGCCCGTGAAGAAACAAAAACACCATGGTTCTTTGCCAGATTAGGATCTACCCATAAACCGTAACACACCACATCCGCATCAGGAATAGTCTGAAGCGGTTGGCCCGCACGGATATAAACATCTCCACTTGCAATCAATGTATGAAGAGAAGACGGAGCTTTCTCCATGATTTGTTCATATAAAGGGAGCTGGAGGGAAAGCAGATTTTGTGACAGCCGTTGTCCTCTGGCCCACCGGAATACAGGAATGGGAGTAAGAATTTTGCCGGATGGCGCATATCCGGGCAAACGACGACTCTGCCCGCCTGCATGAAGTAAAATACGTTTTTCTTTTCCCAGCCAAGTAAGAAAATCGCTGTCAAGAGCTACTTTCTGACAACAAGCCTCCAACAGCCATGCAGTCCCCCCGCCTGATCCTAGCTTACTACCTATAGGATCGGAAGTACAAAACCACTCTGTCTGGTCCGCTTTCTCTATATCATGAAAACATTCCACCAGATTAGGGGGAAGTGATAATAATTTTTTCATAGCACATCTTTGTTTTTATTGCACACAAAGATGCTTATTTTCCCCTAATAAGCCAAAAGATAAGACATGAATTTTAATCAGTAAATTCAAAAACACGCTCATCCAATGACATCACTTCCTTAAAGCCCGGTTGTGTAACAGGCACACCGAATGGCATCTGCGCTATCAATTTCCAGTCATCAGACAAATTCCAAGCTTTACGTACTTCATCATCAATCAGCGGATTATAATGTTGCAAAGACGCCCCCATTCCTGCATCTTCCAGCATGGTCCAGACTGCCAACTGATGCATAGCATCGGTCTGCTCTGCCCAGATAGGGAAATTATCTTTATAAGTGGGGAAACTTTCCTGCAAAGAGCGAACGATAGCCATATCTTCAAAATAGAGAATAGTACCATATCCACAAGCGAAACAGCCATCAATCTTTTCTTCGGTCTTGCCAAATACCTCAGCCGGAACCCGCTTACGCAAGACATTTTTTACAATGTTCCACAACTTTTCATGTGCCTTACCTGTTAATAACACAACACGAGTGGTTTGAGAATTGAAAGCTGAGGGGACAAATTCTACAGCAAAACGAATTAAATCTCTTATTTCTTTATCAGACAATGTCGATTTGTTTTGGATCCGATAAAATGTACGACGGGCTTTCAGAGCCTCCTTAAAACTTTTTGTCATATAAAACGACGTATTTATGGGTTATTATAAATGAAGAACAAACAGGTAACAAAAGAAGTTCACTTTTTTTGCTTTTTTCAATGCAATAACCTATTTTTGTTAGCTAATTATTAACATTAAAACAACACATTCAATGAAAGATTTTCTAAAATTTACGTTTGCCAGCGTCATCGGCGTCATTCTGGCAGGCGTAGTGTTCACTATACTAGGGGTTATCACTCTGGTTGGCATAGTCGCCTCATCGGATACTGAAACGGTGGTGAAAGACAACTCTATCTTCGTACTCGACTTTAAAGGCAGTTTGTCCGAACGTGTACAGGAAAACCCACTCCAACAACTTTTGGGAGAAGAATTTGAAGCATACGGTTTGGATGACATTCTAGCTTCTATCAAGAAGGCAAAAGACAATGACAAAATCAAGGGTATTTATATCCAACCTTCTTATTTGGAAGCATCATACGCTTCCTTAGAGGAAATACGCAATGCATTACTGGATTTCAAAGAAAGCGGCAAATTCATCGTTGCTTATGCAGACCAATATGCACAGGGGATGTATTATCTTTCCAGCGTGGCCGATAAAATAATTATCAATCCGCAAGGAAGTATTGGATGGCACGGAGCAGGCATGCAACCTGTTTTCTTCAAAAATCTGGTTTCCAAACTAGGACTGGAAGTACAGGTATTCAGAGTGGGTACTTACAAATCAGCCGTGGAACCGTTTATTGCTACAGAAATGAGTCCGGCCAACCGCGAACAGATGACCGAATGTCTGGAATCTGTCTGGCATCGTATTCTTGCAGATGTATCCGACTCACGACGCATCCCGACAGATACTTTGAATGCTTATGCTGACCGATATATGGATTTTTGTCAGGCAGAAGAATATATTCAATGCAAACTGGCAGATACCCTGATGTATAAAGATGAGGTTATTTCCTATCTGAAACAATTAAGCGGTCGTGACGAAGACGACAAACTGAACAGTCTTTTCATAGAAGACATGATAAACGTCAAGAAAAATGTGCCCAAAGACAAAAGTGGAAATATAATAGCCGTATATTATGCATACGGCGAGATCCTGGATGCTCCCGGCAGTTCCACAGAAGATTGTATTGATGTACAAAAGATGTGTAAAGACCTGCGCAAATTACGTGACAACGATGACGTAAAAGCTGTTGTATTACGCGTCAACTCACCGGGTGGCAGCGCATACGGTTCAGATCAAATATGGCGTGAAGTAGTAAGACTGAAAGAGAAAAAACCGGTAATCGTTTCTATGGGAGATTATGCTGCATCAGGAGGCTATTACATTTCCTGCGCTGCAAACCGCATTTTCGCTGACCCGACTACGCTGACTGGTTCTATCGGCATATTCGGCATGATGTATTCAGGTGAGAAACTGTTTACTGAAACTTTAGGACTAAATTTTGATGTAGTGAAAACTAATAAAATGGCTGATCTGGGTGCCAGCCTAGGTCCGGTTCTCACCCGCCCGCTAAATGCATCAGAACAAGAATTAATGCAGAACTATGTCAACCGAGGATACAAGTTGTTCGTAAACCGTTGCGCTGAAGGTAGAAAAATGTCTACAGAGGCTATTGAAAAAGTTGCTGAAGGCCGTGTATGGACCGGTGCCATGGCAAAAGACCTTGGTCTGGTAGACGAGCTGGGAGGTATAGACAAAGCATTGAATGCCGCCGCCACCCAAGCCGGTATCGAAAATTACAGTATTATCGGCTATCCTGAAAAAGAAAATATTTTCGCAAGCCTGCTGGGCAATCAGAAAAAACATTATATAAACAGCGAAATTAAAGAATATTTGGGAAGCTATTATAACAGCTTCAAGGCGCTGGAGAACATAAAAGACGCCAACTGTATACAGGCACGTATGCCGTTTGACCCTAATATCCAATAAATTGCACATGGAAGGTAATCTTATCAAGATAAACAAGTGGCTATATCCGGTTTCATGGATTTATGGGACCGGTGTATGGCTGCGTAATAAATTGTTTGACTGGGGAATATACAAAGAACGTAAGTTTGATATTCCGGTCATCTCGGTAGGCAACATCACCGTAGGCGGAACCGGAAAGACCCCCCATACAGAATACCTGATAAGATTATTGCAGAAAGATTACAAAGTAGCCGTACTGAGCCGCGGCTACAAACGCAAATCCAAAGGCTTTGTACTTGCCAGACCGGATACGTCCGTACAGATGATAGGTGACGAACCTTTCCAAATGAAACAGAAGTTTCCGGATATCCATATGGCAGTAGACCGGGACCGTTGTCATGGCATAGAGCAGTTATGCAATAGTCACATCGCCCCTGGAACAGAAGTGATTATTTTGGATGATGCTTTCCAGCACCGATATGTAAAGCCCGGAATAAACATCTTATTAGTAGATTACCACCGACTGATTTGCGAAGACACCTTGCTGCCTGCCGGACGAATGCGCGAACCTGAAAACGGAAAAAGCCGGGCACATATTGTCATTGTCACTAAATGTCCTAAGGACATCACCCCTATGGATTTAAGAGTCTTAAGCAAGCAAATGGAACTTTACCCCTATCAGCAGCTCTACTTCACAACATTAGCATACGGCAAGCTGCATCCGTTGTTTACAGCAGGGAATGCAGTTTCATTAAAAGAGATAGAAAAAGACAAGCATATCCTATTGGTGACAGGCATAGCCTCCCCAGCAAAACTCATTCAAGATTTATCACCATACAATGAGCACATTGAGTCACTGGCTTTCAGTGACCACCATGACTTTACAGCAAGAGATATGGAACTGATAAAGAAGCGTTTCATGAAACTTCCGGAAGGTAAACGCATGATTATCACCACTGAAAAAGACTCTGTACGACTAGCAGCCCATCCACTGATGGACGAAACGCTGAAACCTTATATATATATGCTGCCCATTGAGGTAGTCTTTTTACAAGACCAACAAGAACTGTTTAACTCAAATATAACCGACTATGTTAGAAAAAATTCAAGAAACAGCAACTTTTCTTAGAGAAAAGATGCATACCAGTCCCGAAACTGCTATTATATTAGGTACCGGCTTAGGAAGCCTGGTACACGAAATTACCGATAAATACGAGATCAGTTACAAAGATATCCCTAATTTCCCTGTTTCAACCGTAGAGGGACATAGCGGTAAATTGATTTTCGGCAAATTAGGTAATAAAGACATCATGGCTATGCAAGGACGTTTCCACTTCTATGAAGGATACTCCATGAAAGAAGTTACTTTCCCCGTACGGGTGATGCGTGAATTAGGCATCAAAACATTGTTCGTATCCAATGCAGCTGGAGGTACGAATGCAGACTTTGAAATCGGTGATCTGATGATTATCAGAGATCATATCAACTTTTTTCCCGAACATCCGTTACACGGCAAGAACATTGAATACGGCCCCCGTTTCCCGGATATGAGTGAAGCCTACTCCAAAGAACTGATAGACAAAGCACTGGAGATCGCTAAAGAAAAAGGTATCAAAGTACAACAAGGAGTATATATCGGTACACAGGGACCTACCTTCGAAACTCCGGCAGAATACAAGATGTTCCACATTCTTGGAGCTGACGCCGTAGGTATGTCTACCGTTCCTGAAGTTATTGTAGCAAACCATTGTGGCATCAAAGTGTTTGGAGTATCGGTTATCACCGACCTAGGCGTGGAGGGAAAAATTGTGGAAGTTTCACACGAAGAGGTTCAGAAAGCGGCAGATGAAGCGCAACCGCGCATGACTACCATTATGCGTGAAATGATTAATCGAATTTAAGGACATGCAGGAAATAAACAGAACAGAAATAGCGACCTTAGGTGAGTTCGGCCTCATTAAACATCTAACGAAGGATATCGAGTTAAAAAATCCGGAAACCCAATATGGTGTGGGAGACGATGCAGCCGTATTGGAATTTAAAGATAAAGAGGTATTGGTGACCACAGACTTACTGATGGAAGGGGTACATTTTGATTTGGTTTATACCCCATTGAAACATTTGGGATATAAATCGGCCATCGTAAACTTCTCGGACATTTATGCCATGAATGGTACTCCAAAACAAATCACAGTTTCTATCGCACTGTCCAAACGCTTTTGTATTGAAGATTTAGAACAGTTCTATGATGGGCTAAAACTGGCTTGTGAACTACACCATGTAGATATTGTGGGTGGAGATACAACTTCATCCGTAACCGGGCTCGCCATCAGTATTACTTGCATAGGTGAAGCGGACAAGGACAAAGTGGTTTATCGCAACGGCGCACAAGATACAGACTTGATTTGTGTCAGCGGTGACTTGGGGGGAGCTTATATGGGACTTCAACTTCTAGAGCGTGAAAAGGCTGTTTTCCAAGGAGAAAAAGAAGCAAATCCGGATTTTTCCGGAAAAGAATATATTTTGGAACGTCAGTTAAAGCCTGAAGCACGTAAGGATATCATTGAGAAACTGGCTAAAGCGGGAATCAAGCCCACCGCTATGATGGATATTTCCGACGGTCTTTCTTCGGAACTGCTGCATATATGCTCACAAAGCGATACCGGCTGCCGCGTTTACGAGGAAAGAATTCCCATTGATTACCAAACGGCTGTAATGGCGGAAGAGCTGAATATGAATGTGACAACATGTGCTTTAAATGGTGGTGAGGACTATGAGCTATTATTTACTGTACCTTTAACAGAGCATGAACGAGTTTCGGCTATAGAAGGTATAAAAGTGATTGGTCACATCACCAAACCGGAGCTGGGATGTGCCCTGATTACCCGTGACGGACAAGAGTTTGAGCTGAAAGCGCAAGGTTGGAATCCACTAAAAGAAAAATAATTTTAATTAAACAACACTGATAATAAGCATCTTATGTTTTTATCAGTGTTTTTTTTTAGAAATAGTTTGCAGTTTAAAAAAGTTTCACTACCTTTGCAACCGCAAACAAGAAATAATGGTGCCATAGCTCAGTTGGTAGAGCAAAGGACTGAAAATCCTTGTGTCCCCGGTTCGATTCCTGGTGGCACCACGAAGAATCACAGCAAAAAGATGAAAACCTCTGAATTTCAACGAATTCAGAGGTTTTCTTTTTGTTTCAACTGTGCAAAACATGCAGATTTAGGAATTTCAATCGTGCCAAATTCGTGGCTTTTTTTTGAGCCACTGAAAAAAGCCACGATTTGATATGTAAAGCACAGATATTCACTTATTTGCATAGCGTGCGTTTCATCAAACATTAGCACTTTTGTACCACAAAAAATGTATGTAAGATGAAGCATGAAACAATGAAAATCCTCTTCGTTATCAAGAAGAGTAGCTTGCTGAAGAACGGCGAAGCACCTATCGTAGTCCGTGTTACTATCAACGGAGTGTCTGACGAGGTACGCATACAGCGTAGCGTATTGCCTCGTTTGTGGAACCAAGCCCGTGGCTGCTGTAAAGGTAGAGACAGGGTTTCAATCGAACTGAACGATTACATCGAATCTCTCAAAACCAAGATTCACAACCTTCACAAAGAGTTGTTACTTGAAGATGCACTTATCACTCCTTCACATCTATTGAAACGCTTATTTAATAAAGGTGATAAGCGAACCTTCCTCAATACAATGGAAAAGGAAATTAAAGCAATGGAAGCACTTATCGGTATCGAGTATGAGAAGATAACCATCAACCGATATTGGAATTGCTACCGTTGCTTGAAGGCTTGTGTTCAATCTTTCTATGAAAAGGAGGATATTGTCTTTCCAGAACTTTCCCGTGACTTTATTATCTATGTCGAGCGACACATGCGTCTTGAAAAGCGTCTTTGCCAAAATACATTGGTGAGATATATGAAGTGTTTCAAGAAATTCGTCAATATGGGACTTAATATGGGTTGGATGAGAATCAATCCATTCGCCGGCATACAATATCGCCAGCAGGAAAATGATCCTACATTCCTGACTCTTGAAGAGGTCAAGACAATAGCAGGCATGGAATTTCCTGTAGCCCGACTAAACATTGTTAGGGATATGTTCTTGTTCAGTTGTTTCACAGGTCTTGCATTTATAGATGCAAAGGAGTTGAAACGCACTGAAATCATTAAGGACAACAATGGCAAGATGTGGATTAGAAAAGGTCGTCACAAGATGAAAAAGGAGAAGGCAAGATGTATCAGTAATGTCCCTCTTATCACTCCTGCCATAGAAATACTTGAGAAATATGAGGATCATCCAACCTGTATTGAAAAGGATGTCTGTTTACCTTTGTTCTGCAATCAGACGATGAACTCATACCTGAAACAAATTGCTACGCTTTGCAATATTGACAAGAATCTGACCACACATGTGGCCCGTCATACATTTGCCACGACCATAACTTTGGCTAATAAAGTTTCGTTGGAGAATGTCGCAAAGATGATGGGGCACGCTTCTACCCGTATGACTCAACACTATGCAAGGGTGTTGGATCAAACCATCATGAGTGATATGGAAAAGGTTCAGATATTATTCTAATAAATAGATTCGTAGCCGAGTTCACCAAACCACAGGCAAAGGTAACTCGTGTTCTTTTCGTCCAAGCAAGGTCAAGCCCTGCGGGTGTCGTGGAAAAATCATCCTCGCCCCGTGGGGCTTGCGGTATTTTCCCACACAACCTTGCCTGACGAGAACACGACCTTTTAGAGCCTGTAGTTTGGGAACTCCGGCCCCGAATAGCCGGACTAACAAGAAATATATAATGTTATGTCACAAGCAGTATTAAACAACAGTCAAGCAACAGGTCATACCGACCTGCTATCAGGTATCTTGAAGGTACAAGTGAGAAACGAAGAGAAGATTACGGAACAAGACCGTATCTATTGCCAGAATCAGCAGGACGAGTTGTATAAGACGCTCGACCAGATTGCCTGGTGGTACAACATCTTCAAGAGAGAAGCCGAGAAGTATGAGGGTAAAATCAAACTCAAGCACGAGCCGAACGGTAAGATTACCACAAGCAGCTATGACCTCCACTATCGCTACAATAATGATGAGAAGGATTATACCCATCACGAGTTTACTCCTTTCAAGAACATCAATGAGTTGGTGGATAGCCGTCATAGTGCTATCAGGAACTTCATCAGCCGCATCATCGGCTATTTCAACAACACATACAGCGTCTCTGTTGAAGCTCCAAAGATTGAGGAGAAGACTCTGCCGATAGACTTCCGACCTGTATATAACCTGTCTCTTATACACATCTGACGCTGCCGACGATCGCAT
>ENA-OYXZ01000925-OYXZ01000925.1-human-gut-metagenome-genome-assembly--contig:-NODE-925-length-11821-cov-7.409740_pt1 | contig 11821 bp, 10 predicted proteins | sample MGYA00243975_ERZ653432 | MGnify/ENA primary metagenome ERZ653432 (study PRJEB26926, sample SAMN06164954) | human gut metagenome | biome: ENVO:00009003; feature: ENVO:2100002; material: ENVO:00002003...
GCGATCGTCGGCAGCGTCAGATGTGTATAAGAGACAGATAGCAGCCTGTGCAGAGTAGCCACGAAAAACGATTTTTTGTTTTTAATTTCCTGTTTCAAAATATTAAAGAAAATAATCTCTTTAAAATGTACCGGGGGAATTTCCCCCTCGTCGCAGAATGCGACAGTCGCATTGGATTTTCTGCCGTTTACCTTAACATCTGCCATCTGTGTTCCCGTGCCGTCTAAGTTCAGATACCACCTGTAATGTGTTTTGCTGTAAGGTGTTACTTTTGAAACAAACTTTTGATAAATTTCACGGGGCAAGACCAGTTGTGAAAAATCAATCAGCTCATTCAGCGCCGCTTCAATTTTGCCAAGTTCCAAACCCGCTTCGTCGCTTTCGGTCGGGCAATCGTCTTTTTCATATTCTGCGGTCAACTGTGAAATCTTTTTATCAATGTCTTCTTTCTTTTTCAAAAATTCCTCTTTTGTGATTTCGCCGTCGCTGCGCATATCCAAAAGAATATCTTTTTTGGATTTTAGTTTTTCGATATTTGCAAGCATAACCGATTTGTTTTGTTGAGGAGCTTTACTATCCGGTTTATAACATTCTTGAAGTATCTCGCAGGCAAGCTTTATATCTTCGGCTCTTGTCCGCCATACCTGCTCCATAATCATTTTGCCCATCATTTCAAGCTTCCAATCGGGTATTTCCGTCTGGTCGCAGTAGCCTGTATCGTCCAATCCTGCGTCACGTCGTTTTTGAGCAGAGCCGTTATTCAGCCTGTTATAGCACAGGTATCCGTATGACCAAGGTGCGTTGTTATTTTTATGCCAGCGATTTCTGCGGAAAGACGCTCCGCATCGACATTTCAATTTGGTTGCCCACAGGTCTTTTGTTTCGTTTTTACCGTGATTCGGTTGTTTCTTCTTGCCGTCGGTAGAAACGCCTATTGTTTTTGTTACTCTCCGTTGTTTGATTTCCTGACACCGATACCATTCTTCCTCGGTTATAATAGGCTCATAATCGCTTTTTACGAGCATATATGTGGAAAAATCGTTATTAAGTATTCGTTTTTGTTCAAGATAGTTGTTGCTGTATGATTTTCCGTAAGCCTGATAACCCATATATGTAGGGTTATTGACAATTCTCGTAATTACGCACGGTGACCACTTTACCAAACCCGATGCATTTTTTCGTCCAAGCCGTGTGAGCTCGTTCGCAATTTTGGAAGCGCCCATTTCGCCCTGTAAGTACAAATCAAAAATCATTCGCACGGTTTCCGCCTGTTCGGGGTTTATCGTGTATGTGGATTTTGCTTTACGGTTATAACCCAAGATATTTCCTCTGCCGTACACCATACCTTGCTGGCGGCTGATATGCTGTCCGGCTTTTACACGCTCCGATGTTTTGCGGCTTTCTTCTTGTGCAAGAGTTGCCATAATTGTCAGTCGAAGTTCACCGTCTCCGTCCATTGTCCAAATATTATCCTCCACAAAATAAACCTCAACGCCGATATTTTTCAGTTCTCTTGTGGTAACAAGAGTGTCAACGGTGTTTCTCGCAAATCGGCAGACCTCACGGGTTACAATCAAATCAAATTTTCCTTTCTTTGCGTCCTCTATCATTTGCAGAAATGCCGGTCGCTTTTTCGCCTGCGTTCCCGTTATTCCCTCGTCGATATATTTGTTCAGCACCTCCCAGTTGGGGTGATATTTCGCTTGGTCATCGTACCATTCAATTTGATTTTCGAGAGCAGCCATCTGTGCTTCGTGTTCGGTGGACACACGGCCGTAAAAGACCATTTTGCGATGTCTGTTGCGATCAAGAAAATCGTAAGGATTCCCGATTTTCGTGTTGTTTTTAAAAATTGTGTTTGTCATAAAAATTCCTCCTTGTGTTTTTAAGTATATTTGACATTAAGCCGCCTGTGAATTGTGCGGATTTTCGGATTTAACTTTTTCTCTCACGGCGTCAAATGTGGCTTTGTTTATAAGCCCACGCTCATATAGAATTTCAATAAGCATAAGCGCTGCATATAAGCTGTCGATTTTCTTATTCATTATCGCTCCTCACCTCTGTTTCTTTCTCTTTGTCTCTGCCACTTTTCAAGCAGGCTGATAATTGTCTTTTGCATATCAAGGCTTGTATAACTTTTGGGGAAATATTTGCGTATATCTTCGGTTTTGAATTTGACCTGTTCTTTTTGATTGGGCTTTTCTTCACTTAAAACGGCAAATATTGTGTCTATGGACAGTCTGCCTTGCTCGCTGAATTTTCGCAGTCGCTGTGCCTGGGATAACGAAGGCGTGGCATCTGTGTATTCTATTTCTTCGGCTAATATTTTCTGCTCATTCTCGGGCAGATACGAGAGCTCGACAGCCGGAGTAAAGGCTATCCTTTCTTCGTCAACGAGTTTCAACAGTTCGGGTATTAAGTGCGTTAAGCGGATATATCGTTGCACCTGTCTGCCACTTTCATTGTCCGAAATGCTATCTCTCGACTTGTGGACAACTTGTCCATAAGTTTTCCCCTGATGTTTCATTGCTTCAAGTTTCATCTTGTAAGCAAAAGCTTTTTCGCTTGGCAGTAGATGTTCTCTTTGCAAATTTGAATCCACCATTGCTATTACAGCTTCATCTTTTGTCATATCTCTGATTATTGAGGGAACGGTTTTTATTCCCAGCTCTTTGCAAACTTCAACTCTCCTGTGACCGCTGATGATTTCGTAAGTACCGGCGGAAAAAGAACGAACAATTATCGGCTCAAGTAAACCGTTTTCCTTTATGCTCTCTTTCAGCTCTTCATTTTCAATTCCGTCTCTTTTCTTAAACGGATGATTTTCAAAGGGAACAAGTAAATCTATGTTGATGTTCTTTATTGGTTCTTGCATTTCAATGCCTCCTTAATCCAATATTTCAATTTCTTTCAGTGAGATGCCTTTGCCGTTTCTCTCATAAATCAATCGAAGATTTGTACCGTTATCTATCTCATAAAATCCGAGATAACTCTGCCACCAGAACACAGGCGTGATTATCTTTCTTCCGTCGCTTAACTGAAAGAAAAGACGCATCATATTTTTGCTTGCCTCTGCTCTCATTATCAGTTTTGCAAAGTATTCGCCCTCTTTGTCTATGAACCGATAATCGGAAGTGATGATGTGTTCCTCTCTCATTTCATCTCTTGTGTATACTTTATTTGCTATCATCTTTAAGTCCTTTCTTTTACGGCAGGTAAGAACTATATATTTATTTATATATTTATACGGTTACCTGCTATTTGAATTGTTTTGAACGGCGAGTGAAAATGATAGTTGCAACAACCGTTTTTCTGTATCAAAAAGGAGCCGAAACCATCAAAAATTCTCTCTGTAAGCCGTTTTATTTTAAAACAAATATCTGTTATCCTCTTATCCCGAATCGTTAAAAACGTTGCTGTTTGGTGGAGATTTGATGCTTCTTTTAGAACAATACAGAGGACAACAGACAACGATTGCTCGAAAACTTTGTTTGCAATCCTTCCGACATTTACGGCACAAGTCGTTGTATGTTCTTCTGCCTGTTTTGGGACTGATAAAAAAATCCCATTCCTGTTTCAATTTCTTTGATAATCTTGCCATAGAAAAAACTCCTTTCACTCATTTGGACAAAGGGTGTCAAAATGCACACCCAAATTCGCCCGATTTTGAAAAAATTTTTAATACCCTTCACTTGTTTGAACCAGGAAGCGAAAAAATGGGGGTATTTTTGAAAAGAAAATTAAAAGTCCTTTCACTTGTTTGAAATGGGAAAGGATTCTTGGGGGTGTTTTTGCAAATATTTTTAAAAATTTCTTTTGAAAACAAAAAATCTCCTCCCGATTCATGAACCGAGAGGAGAAAGTGTTTGAAAAAATATTAAGTTGTAATCTTTACAGCATTAACTTCCCAAAAATGAAAATATATTGATTTTGGGAAATAAAATCATACCCAATAACGCTTATCGTCGTTGAGAAATGAAATATTTCATTGAAATATAATGGATTCAGTTGAAAAACAAAACATAAAATGTTATAATCTATTGTAGATATTTATAGCCTTTTTAATTGCTGTCGATTAGGAGGTAAATAATGGCGATTTCATATAACAAGTTGTGGAAACTACTTATTGATAAAAATCTAAATAAAACCAAACTTCGCACGGAAGCAGGGATTTCATCAAACGCAATGGCAAAGCTCGGAAAGAACGAATCTGTGCAGGTTGAAGTGTTAGCAAAGATTTGCTGTCGTCTTAACTGCACGATTGACGATATATTAGAAATTTTACCAGAAGAAAACTAAGGGGCAAATATAATGGATATTACAACAAGAACAAAAATAGACGCCATATGGCAAGGTATGTGGGATAATGGAATGGCTGACGCCAAAACAAACATTACTCAAATTACATACTTACTTTTTATTAAAATGTTAGATGACGCTCAAATCAAAAAGGAAGCAAATGCCAACGCTTTTGGTGTAAAAATTAAAAATCCTACATTTCCCGAAGGGACTTTTGCCGAGGATAAAGATGAGGACGGTAATGTAATAGATGCTGTCGCATACGAAGATTTAAGATGGCACAACTTTGTGCATTTCTCAACCGAGAAAATGTACCATATTGTTAAAGATTTTGTTTTTAAATTCATTCGTGAAATGCACAACGGAGAAAACAATGCTTTCTCCAGATTTATGACCGATGCGAAGCTTGATATTCCCAGTGGAAAAATTCTTGAAAAGGTTATTCGCGGATTGGATGATGACGAACTGAATCTTGACAACAAAGAGATTATGGGTGATGTTTATGAGTACTTGCTTGCTAAGTTATCCGTAAACGGTACAAACGGACAGTTTCGCACGCCTCGACACATTATCAATATGATGGTGCAGCTAATGCAGCCGAAATTAGGCGAGAAAATTTGTGACCCCGCAATGGGCTCTGCCGGATTTTTGATGGAATCTGCTAAATATATTGCCGAAAACCAAAAAGGCGAACTGAATAACAAAGAAAGCAGATACGCTTTTAACAATGAAATGTTTTACGGAAATGAAACCGACCCTGATATGCTCAGAATCGGTACAATGAATATGACATTGCACGATGTATCCAATCCGCAGATTTATTACAAAAATTCACTTACCGATGATAACAAAGATGAATTCAAGTATGATTTGATTTTGGCAAATCCACCATTCAGTGGCTCTCTTGATGCTAATGACCTTGCAAAATCCCTAAAAGATATTTGCCCGTCCAAATCAACGGAGCTCCTGTTTATTGCTTTGTTCCTCAGAAGCCTTAAAATCGGCGGAAGATGTGCTTCAATCGTTCCTGTCGGTGTAGTAAACAATACTAATGAAAAGGCATACACGATTATTCGTAAGGAATTAGTTGAAAACCAAAGATTGAGAGCAATCATATATATGCCGAGTGGCGTATTCAAGCCTTATTCCGGGGTGCAAACCGCTATAATTATCTTTGATAAAACAGAAAACGGCGGTACCGATAAGGTATGGCTTTACAATATGGAAGCCGACGGATTTTCTCTTGACGACAAGAGAAACGAGGTAAAGTCAAACGACATTCCTGATATAATCGAAAGATTTCAAAATTTAGACAAAGAGGAAAGCCGTACCCCATACGAAAAATCTTTTTTCATAACAAAGCAGGATATCGTTGACAACAACTATGTGCTCAGCCTTAACAAATATCAGAAAAAAGAAATTGTAAAGAAAGAATATCGCCCTACTGCCGAAATATTGAAATCTATAAATGATTTGGAAGTTCAGTTCAATGAACTTATGGGTGAGATTAGCAAAGGTACGAAATAATGGTTATTTGTTTAGAAAATGTACTTGAGTACGAACAACCAACTAAATACATTGTAAAATCCGAGAATTATTCCGATGATTTTGCTTTACCCGTATTAACCGCAGGAAAATCTTTTGTTTTAGGTTTTACCGATGAAACAGACGGCATATGCAAGGCGTCAGAAAATCCCGTGATTATATTTGATGATTTTACCGCTGATTGCAAATACGTTGATTTTGACTTCAAGGTAAAATCTTCAGCTATAAAAATTTTGCACAAGGCAAATGCAGAGGATAACCTTAAGTATTATTTTTACGCAATGCAGGCGATTGATTACACACCTTTTAGCCATAAAAGGGTTTGGATTTCCGAATATAGCAAATTCAAAATTAAAAATCGTTCTGTTGCAGAGCAGAATAACATCGTAAAGAAATTAGACACTGTTGCAACCGCTATAGATAATGCAAAGCAACGCTTAAATGCTCTTGATGAGTTGGTAAAATCACGATTTATCTTTCAGGAGGTGGCGTGATGTTTGAAAACTTTTTATCTGTGTGTAAAGATGTAACAAAAACTACAAGAAAAATTCCACAGGGCGAATATTTATCTGATGGAACATATAAAATTTTTGACCAAGGAAAAAATTATATCGGTGGATATTGCAACACAGCAAACGGTGTAGCTTCAGATTATCCTTATATTGTTTTTGGTGACCATACTCGTGTTATAAAATACATTAATGAACCGTGTTATATAGGTGCTGATGGTGTTAAGTTGTTAAAAGTTTATAATAACGATTTCATTCCTAAATTTGTTTATTATGCTATGTTGGCTAATCCTGTAGAACATCAAGGATATAGTAGACACTTCAAACTATTAAAGGAAACGAAAATTCGCAAATACGATAAATCAATTCAAAATACCATAATCGACGAATTAGACAAAATTAATTTGGCGATTTCATTAAAAGAATCTATTTTAAATCATCTTGATGAATTGGTAAAATCACGATTTATCGAGATGTTTGGAACCCTTGACCTTTCTATTCAAGGTGAATCTTGGCTTCCCTTGTCAGAGATATCAACAATATATACGGGGACAACACCTAGCACAAAAGAAAAAGAAAATTGGGATGGTAAGATACCGTGGATTACACCTGCAGAATTATCGGAAGACTCTTTTTTTGTCTTTGATTCGGAAAGAAAAATTACAGAAAAAGGATTAAAATCGAAATCTTTATCATTGATGCCTAAAAATACCGTGTTATTAAGTACAAGGGCACCTATCGGTAAAGTTGCAATAGCAGGTATAGAAATGTGTTGTAATCAAGGATTCAAAAACTTTCATTGTAATAATACGATTTTAAATCCCATATATCTTTATACCCTTTTAAAAAACAATAACGAATATTTGAATTCTCTTGGAACCGGTACAACATTCAAGGAAATTTCTAAAACAAACGTTTCTAAAATCAAAGTACCAGTTGCTAATATTTCGCTTCAAAACGAATTTGCAGACTTTGTTAAACTAATCGACAAATCGAAATTTATCGTGCAGAAACAGATTGATGATTTACAGGAATTGCTCGACAGTAAAATGGATGAATACTTTGGTTAACAGCAAAAAGAAAGGAGTAACCTATGAATTTTGATTACTTAAAAAATATAGAAGAACTCCAAAACCTGTATATAGCGGTTTCATCGGACAATCAAACAGATTCCGCTTATTTGCGTTGTATCAAGTACGGCAGATGTTTGGAAAGCCTTGTCCGTTATACTTATGCAAAGCATTTTCCGAAATATAAAGCAGCTTCAAGCGAACTTATCAAATTGTTAAAGGATAAAACTTTTAAACAGTTTTTGGGTAAAACGGAGTACTATAATAAACTGCATTTTACATATCTTGCCGGAAATAATGCTGCTTTTGACCACGACATCGATAAAGAAACCGCCGACCTTGCTTTAGAAAACTTAAAAGAAGTAACATTTCAAATTTTCTCCAAACTAAATAACTTTGACGAAACGCAGAAAAGAACATTTGAATATGTATCAAAGGTTGAATACTCTATTACAGAAGCAAAAACAAGAGAACTTTACATCGATACCAACTTGAAAAGTGCCGGGTATTCCGTTCTGAAAGAAAAGGGAAAAATTGTGCCAAATAAGGTTGGTATTGAGATAGAGGTGCACGATTTACCGAATCAAAAAGTCGGGTATGTTGACTATGTTATATACAACAAAGTAGGATTGCCTGTTGCCGTAATTGAAGCAAAGAGAACAAGCATATCCGAAGAAGCCGGCGCACAACAAGCGAAAGATTATGCAGACGCACTGGTGAAAAACTTAAATTTGAAATACAGACCGGTTATTTATTACACCAATGGATATATCATAAAAATTCAAGACCGTTTGGGTTATCCGGCAAGAGAGGTGGGTAATTTTGCATCTCTTGATGATTTGGAGTTGCTTATAAAGCGCCAACTTCCAGGTGTTGAAGATAAACGAAAGCCTATCAAAAATAAGGAAGTTGACACTTCGATTATTGACAGAAGCAAGCTTGTTGAAGCAGTTAAAGAAATGATTGATTCGATGAACACCGATGGCGCTATGCGAAGAAAGGGCTTGCTTGTTCTTCCTTGCGGTGTTGGCAAAACGAGAACCGCTGTTGCACTCAGCAAAATTTTAATAAACAACGACTGGGCGCAGAATGTACTCTTTCTTGCGGACAGAAACAATCTCGTTTCCAACGCACTGAAACCGTTCAGCAAATATATAGAGGGTGGCGTCAGCGATATTTCCGCCGAAAATCCGGACAGAGATACCGGTGCTCGAATTTGCCTGTGCACCTATAACTCTATGCTTAATTTTTTGAACAAGCCGAAAAAGGAATTTTCAGTAGGACATTTTGATTTGATATTCGTTGACGAAGCACACCGCTCTCTTTTCAATGTGTACCGTGCTATTTTTGAGTACTTTGATTCGTTTATAATCGGCTTGACTGCTACTCCAAGCAAGGCCATTGATAGGTCAACTTATGAAATATTGGATTTGAACACCGACGAGCCAACATTTGAAGTGAAGTTTGAAGAAGCGGTAAATCTCAATTATTTGGTAAGTTATCGTGCTTTTGACAAAACTTCGGCGGTTATGAAAAACGGTTTGAAATACAATGACCTGAGTGAAGCAGAAAAAGAACAGTACGAGGAAATGTTTGCTGATGAAAACGGAAATATTCCTGAAGAAGTTGCAGGAAAAGCGTTTTACAGAGATATTTTTAACAACGATACCATAGATAAGATGTTTGCTGACCTTTTTGCGAACGGGTTGCGAGTAGAAAACGGTAACAAAATCGGTAAAACGCTGATTTTTGCGGTTGACCATAATCACGCCGTGAAAATCGCAGAGCGTTTTAAGAAAAAATATCCGCATTTAGGTGATGAATTCTGTCAGGTAATTGACAATCAAATAAAAAAGAATAAAACCCGCCAAGACAACTTTGCAAAGAAAGACTCAAATCCTCAAATTGTTGTATCTGTGGATATGATGGATACGGGCGTGGATATTCCGGAAATTGTAAACCTTGTATTTTTCAAGCGTGTTCTTTCGAGAATTAAATTTGACCAAATGTGGGGTCGAGGAACAAGAACCTGCAAGGATTTACATGTAATTACCCCACCGAGAGATTATTTCGAGGGAAGAACCTTAGACGATGAGCGCAAAGATTATGTGGACAAGCAAGGTTTCTTTGTTTTTGATTATTGCAATAACTTTGAATATTTTGACTTGCATCCGGACGGGAAAGACCCTTCAACACCGCTCAATCTAAACCAAAAAATATATGCTTTGCGACTGGATATTCTTGCAAAGTTGCAAAGCATTGAGTATCAGGAGCAACCGGAATACAAAGCATATCATCAACAACTAAAAAACAATCTTGTTGAGAAAATTAAAAAACTTGATACAAATCGTATAGATGTTAAACCGAAACTGTTTTATGTAGATAAATACAGTAAACTTCCTGCTTTTGACTATTTGTCAGACAAGAATGTGTATGAAATTAAGACGCAGCTGTTGAAGCTTATAGACCAAGATACTACCGATGATAATTACTCCAAATCTTTTGATTACAGAGTAAGCATAGTTCAGCTTTCGTTATTGGACGATTCGGTTGATTCTTCAAAGCAACAAGGACAACTTCTTAAAACGGCATTAGCATTATTAAAAAAAGCAAGTATTCAAGATGTTTTTGATAAAAGGGAAATTCTTAAACGCCTTGCCGATGAGGACTATTACGCAGACTTAGATTTCTTTGAACTTGAAAAAGTAAAAAAGGAAGTCGGACCGCTTATTAAATATTTGCGTGGGGAGCCTGATGGCGACAAGATTTCAGATTTTAATGACAAGATTGAAACCAAAGCGCGTGATGTAAAGTATGATTTTGATAATTTCAAAACATACAGAGAAAAAATCATTACATATTTGCAAAAACATTTCGGTGAATTGGAATCTGTAAAGAAAATCATAAATTTGGATGAGCTGAACAGCAAAGACCTTAATGAGCTTCAATCAGTATTGGATTCATTAAAAACACCGGAAACAAGCGCCGAAGAAGAATTTGCAAGCACACAGGAGTTAATTATCTTTATAAGAAAAATTGTCGGGCTTGATAAAAAAGCCATTGATGAAAAATGTGCAAAATTCTTAAACATCAATGACTTTAACAAGAAGCAAAGGCAGTTAATTAACTTAATCATAGATTTTGCAATACGCAACGGAAATGTTACAAAAGATGATTTAGTTAATACAGAGCCATTTTCTGAAATTGAAATTCCTGAGTTGTTTGATAATGAGCTCGCTCCTATTCTTCAACTTGTGGCAATGTTCACAAATTCGCTCAATGTTGCTGCTTAATCTCAAGTGAATATTTTTTTGAAATTACCTCCTGTGAAATATAGGAGGTAATTTTTATGAGCACTAAAATTATTACAGAAATTGTCGAGAGTTTAAAAGATAATTTTGACGAAAACGCATTGCAGATTATTGAAAGAACTCTTTACAAGGCATTAAAAGACAAGGAAATTATTGATGTGGTAAAAACACAACCCCAGTCCAACGAAGAAGCATTGGTGTCGTTCTTGGCGGCAAAGAAAATCGAAGGTTGTTCAAGTCGTTCCATTGCGTTTTATCAAACAACATTACAGAAAATGTTTTCTCATATAACTAAAATCTATTACTCCGTTACGACCGAGGATATTCGATTGTATTTATCAAATTATCAGGATACTAACAAAGTTTCAAAATCCACTATTGATAATATGCGAAGAATAATTTCATCGTTTTTTTCTTGGCTTGAAAGTGAGGATTATATTGTAAAAAGCCCCGCCCGAAGGATACATAAAGTTAAAACACCGAAACTTGTGAAAGAAGTATTTTCGGATGAAAGTATTGAGCTTATGAGACAAAACTGTAAAAATCCAAGAGACCTTGCCATAATTGACCTGCTTTATTCAACCGGTATTCGTGTAGGAGAACTGGTAAGGCTTGATATTTCCGATGTTGATTTTTCTAATAAGGAATGTATTGTTTTTGGTAAAGGCGATAAACAGAGAAAAGTTTATTTTGATGCTAAAACAAAAATACATCTGCAACAATATATTGAAACGCGAAAAGATAACAATCCTGCGTTGTTTGTAAGTCTGTTATATCCATACAACAGATTAAAAGTCAGCGGTGTTGAAATTGCTTTGCGTAAAATCGGAGAACATTTGGAAATTGGTAATGTTCATCCACACAAATTCCGCCGTACCCTTGCAACAAAAGCAATAGATAAAGGAATGCCCATAGAACAGGTTCAGCACCTATTAGGACACGCAAAGATCGATACTACCCTTGAATACGCTATGGTGGATGATGAAAATGTGAAGATTTCACATAAAAAATATTTAGGGTAAAGTAACCAACAAATTTCGATTTGTCGATTAGTTTAACAAAGTCAGCAAACTCGTTTTGAAGTTCG
>ENA-OYXZ01000935-OYXZ01000935.1-human-gut-metagenome-genome-assembly--contig:-NODE-935-length-11721-cov-5.445654_pt1 | contig 11721 bp, 7 predicted proteins | sample MGYA00243975_ERZ653432 | MGnify/ENA primary metagenome ERZ653432 (study PRJEB26926, sample SAMN06164954) | human gut metagenome | biome: ENVO:00009003; feature: ENVO:2100002; material: ENVO:00002003...
CCTTATTTATTAAATAATTAAAACACACAAACCTGACACACGCGAAAACCTAACTACTTTTTTTCACACTCTCCAGCAGAAGTTATATCGGGAATGACTTGCAACCAGCCGAAATCCCCGGAAAAACCCGGCCTTATATAATAATAGGTATGGGATCCGGCAACGAACCGATTGATAACTTAAACTGATGTAAAATGAAACAATGTTACACGCTGACCGGACTTGACGTACTGGGCAAAATACGCTCGTACATCAGGCTCCTGACGGTTATTCTTTTATATGTGACATTTGCGCTCCCGGCCTCGGCACAAGGGGGGGGGAAGGCCGTCTCGGGTATCGTTAAAGACGACACGGGAAATCCACTCATAGGTGTCACCGTCACCGTCCCCGGTACCACGAAAGGCACGACTACCGATGCCAACGGTACATACACGATCAATGCTGACAATTCAGAGAGCCTGAATTTCAGCTATGTGGGCTACAAACCCCAGACAATCCACGTCAACAACCAATCCACCATCGACGTCACCATGAGCGAAGACAACACCAGCCTCGAAGAGGTCGTCGTCGTCGGCTACGGCGTACAGAAGCGCCGCGACATCGTAGGTGCCGTCGAAACCCTTTCGACAAAGGGCCTCGAAGAGCGCATGGGTTCGTCGATGAGCATTTCGCGCTCGTTGCAGGGCGCCATCCCCGGCCTTACGATGACCTTTTCCGACGGTAAGCCCAACCGCGGCGCGACGGTGCGCATCCGCGGCGCGGAGAACTCGATCGGTTCGGGCGGTTCGGCCCTGGTGATGGTCGACGGCGTCGAAACCGACATGTCGACCGTAAACCCGGACGACATCGAGTCGATCACGGTGCTCAAGGACGCCTCGTCGACCGCCGTATACGGTGCCCGCGGTACCTTCGGCGTGATCCTCCTTACCACCAAGAAGCCGCAGAAAGGCAGTGCCAAGGTGACTTACAACGGTACCTTCACCTTCTACAAGCGCGCCACCAAGCCCCAGATGGTCACCAACGGCTACGATTATACCACCTCGTTCCTGGAATCCTATGTCAACGCATTCGGCAAGGATCCCTCGAACATCAACAACGTATTCAAATTCTCGCGCACCTGGTACAACGAACTGGCACGCCGCAACAGCGACCCCTCGTATGAGAAATGGCGCGTCAACAACCGCAACGTCTACGAATACTTCGGCAACACCAACTGGTACGACGTATTCTACAAGGACTATACGACCGGACACCAGCACAACATCAGCGTGACAGGAGGCGGTGACGTGGCATCGTACTACGTCTCGGGCCGTATGTTCGAGCAGGACGGCATCTACAACGCCGGCGACGAGAAATACCAGCAGTTCAACGTCAAAGCCAAAGGCATCGTCAACGTAAAGCCGTGGCTGCGCGTGGAGAACACCACCGACTTCATGTACCGCTATTCGCACCAGCCGACGAGCCACACGGGCATCTCCACAACGCCGATGACGGTATCGCGCATGCTCAACCACCAGGCTTACCCCGTAGCTCTGGTCACCAATCCCGACGGCACGTGGACGGAAGCGGCCGTATACACGGGCTGGGCAGGCTTCGTCGAGGGCAACTCGTGGCGTAAAGACCGCAAGTTCGACATGAACAACCGCACGGCGGTCACGATCGACCTGTTGAAGGACGTGCTGGTCGCCGCCGCCGACGTGAGCTTCTATTTCAACCAGACCGACCGCCGGCAGGCCGTGAACAGCTACACCTACTACACGGGGCCCGACAGTTCGGGCGAACGCCCCTCGGGCTCGCTCTACGAAGAGCGCTCCTACAACCGCCAGAAAGTCGCTTCGAGCGCCACGCTGACCTACACGCCCCGCTTGGGCGACACCCACTCGCTAAGTATCATGGGCGGTTGGAACATCGAAGATTATACCTACAAGAGCAACCTGATGAGCCGCGAGGGCATCATCATCCCCGGCAAGCCCAACTTCAGCCTGCTGGAAGGCGAAGCGATGACCCTGAAGGACAACGGCAGCTACGACTGGGGACTGGTCGGCGCATTCTACCGCGTAAGCTACTCGTACAAAGGAAAATACCTGCTCGAAGCCAGCGGCCGTTACGACGGTAACTCCAAGTTCCCGTCCAACCAGCGTTGGGGATTCTTCCCCTCGGGTTCGGTGGGATGGCGCATCTCGGAAGAGAACTTCATGAAAAACGCCAACTGGCTCGACAACCTGAAGATCCGCGCATCGGTCGGTTCAGCGGGCAACGGCCTCATCAGCGATGCCTACGCCTACCTCTCCACGATGTCGATCGCACAGTCGAGCCTGCTGAACAACGGTTCGGTGTTCAACTACACGCAGGCACCCTCCCCGATTCCCAAGAGCCTGACATGGGAAAAGGCCACGACCTATGACCTCGGCCTGGATTTCGAGGCATTCAACGGCCGCCTGAACTTCTCGGCCGACATCTACCGCAAGAAGACAACCGACATGTATGTGGTGGGCGAAGAGCTGCCCGCCGTATTCGGCAACAGCGCCCCCAAGGGTAACTACGCCGACATGCGCACCGACGGGTGGGAGGCCAGCCTGTCGTGGCGCGACAGCCACAAGGTTGCGGGCAAGACCCTGAGCTACAATATTAAAGTCGCCGTATGGGACAACACCAGCAAGATCACCCGCTATACGGCCAAAACTGGCACGCTCCCGACCAACTACTCGATCAACTATTACGAGGGGATGACCCTCGGCGAAATGTGGGGCTACAAGTGCGACGGGCTGTTCCAGAGCGACGAAGAGGCGCAGACATGGGCCAACTATTCGAAGTTCACCAACCGTTCGGCGACCTGGCAGGCCGGCGACCCGCGCTACCTCGACCTGAACGGCGACGGATACGTCAACAACGGCAACAACACGATCTACGACCACGGCGACCTGGTGAAGATCGGCAACACCACGCCCCGCTACAGTTACAGCATCCAGGGCGGCGTGCGCTGGAACGGCATCGGCATCAGCATGATGTGGCAGGGCGTCGGCAAACGCGACTGGTATCCGGCCAAGGAGTCGGGTTATTTCTGGGGACAGTACGGCCGCCCGTACAGCATGGCACTCCCGTGGCATAACAGCGACCGCTGGTCACCGACCAACCGCGGCGCCTACTGGCCGCGCCTGGTCGGCTATTCGGCCAGCGACTCGGGCCTGATCCTCGCGCAGCCCAACACGCGCTACGTGCAGGACGCTTCGTACATCCGCCTGAAGAACCTCACCATCGACTACAACTTCCCCAAGGAGCTGGTCAACAAGATCGGCCTCCAGGCACTCAAGATCTATGTGTCGGGCGAGAACCTCCTGACCTTCTCACCGCTCAAGAAGTACGCGAAGAACTACGACCCGGAAGGTATCTACGCCGGCGATGCGGACTACGGAACCAACAAGTTCGGTAGCGACAACTTCGGCGACGGCGACGGTTATCCCGTCATGAAATCGTACACGATCGGTTTGAGCATAACTTTCTAAATTACGGACGACAATGAAAAAGATAACATATATTTTACTTTCGGCCTGTTTCCTGCTCACGTCTTGCGAGGATTTCCTTAACAGGGATCCCGACGCCAAGGTCGGATCCGGGGATTATTTCACGGACGAAGGCTCTCTGCTGACCTATATCAACGGGTTCATCCAGAAATACACCCCCAGCGCAGCAGACCTGGGTTACGGCGACGGATACTCGGACATTATGGCTACCGAAAAGTCGTTCACGTTCCTGACCAACGCTTCGTGGACACCCGACCTGCAGAGCGGCTGGTCGATCAGTAACTGGACGCCGATCTACAACATCAACTATTTCCTGGTGCACATGCGCGAGGCGAAGGGGCTCTCCGAAGCTACCTACAACCACTACGAAGGCACAGCCCGTTTCTGGCGCGCATGGCAGTATTTCGAGAAGGTCAAGACCTTCGGTGCCGTACCCTGGTACGACGAACCGATCGACCCCGAAGACATGGTGGCGCTCTACAAACCGCGCGACAGCCGTGAATACGTCATGGAGCGCGTGCTCGAAGACCTGAACTTCGCCTGCGAGCACTGCTACACGTCGTCGGACTGGATCAACTGCGCCCGCATCAACCGGTACATCGCCCTGGCCTACAAGGCCCGCGTCTGCCTGTTCGAAGGCACCTACCGCAAATACCATTCGGTAGACCCGTCGACGGGCAAGGCGTGGGAAGACAAGCAGGCTTCGGAGAAATTCCTGCGCGAATGCGCCGAGGCATGTGAGGAATTGATGGCGGCCGGCGTATACAGCATCGTGAACAACCCCGCCAACGTCAAGACCCAGTACCGGGAACTCTTCACGCAGGAGGCCGTCAACACGACCGAGGTGATCTGGGCACGCCAGATGAGCGTCGGCATGACCACGTTCCACGACCTGACGTGGCGTTACACGTCGGGCAGCTACGGACAGCGCTGGTCGCTCGACCAGGATTTCGTGAAGACCTACCTCAACTTGGACGGTTCGCGCCACACGGCGACCGGCGAGGAGTTCACGACCGAAGTCGAAAACCGCGATTACCGTCTCTCGCAGAGCATCATCACGCCGGGCTACACGAAGCTGGTGGGCGGCGTTTCGACCGCGACACCCCCCGATTTCACGGTGACGCTGACCGGCTACCAGGTCATCAAGTTCAACATCGACGACAAGGCATACGAGTCGGCATCGGTTTCCTACAACTCGCTGCCCATCATGCGTTACGCCGAGGTACTGCTCAACTACGCCGAGGCAAAGGCCGAGCTGGGCGAATTCAGCGACGACATCTGGAACAAGACCATCAAACCGCTGCGTGAGCGCGCAGGCGTCGACGGTAAGCGCCCGACGTCGGCAGACCCCTATCTGCAACAGTACTACGGGCTGAGCGACAGCGACCTGCTGGAGATCCGCCGCGAGCGCGCCATCGAGTTGCTGCTGGAAGGGTTCCGTTACAATGACCTGATGCGCTGGCATGCGGGCGAGCTGCTGAACAAGCAGTGGTACGGCATCTACATCCCGGCCATGGATACCTCCTACGACCTCAACGGCGACGGCATCAACGACGTCTGCGTGATTTCGGGCGAAGCCGGCAACGAACCCGGCGTAACGTACATCGTACTCGACGACAGCAAATATTCGCTGGAGAACGGCACGACCGGACGTCTGCTCTATACCGTGGGCCGCAACTTCGAGGAGAAGCGCTACCTGCGCCCCATCCCCAAGACGGCGCTGAACATCAACCCCGACCTGGGACAAAACTACTACTGGAGATAAACAAGGAGGAAACGCGCCCCGGGCGGGATTTTCCCGGGGCGCGCATCCCGATATAAACCTTAATTCAGCATACAATGAAACGATACATATTTATCATCGCCGCACTCACCGCCCTGATCTTTACCGGGTGCTCGAATGACGACGACCGCCCGGTAAAGACCCCCATAGATCCGCTGACCGACATCTACGGAGTGGTGACCGACAACCAGGGGAACAGACTGCAGGGAATCGTCGTAAGCGACGGATATACCTGCACAGCCACCGACGAGAACGGCGTCTACCAGCTTACGGCCGGGGAATTCTCCTATCAGGTGTACCTTTCGATCCCCGCGGCATACGAAGTCCCCATGTCCGAAGGGCTGCCCTGCTTCTGGCAGAAACTGACCGAAGGGCGCAAGCGCTACGACTTCACGCTGACCCCGCTGGCCGGAGGTGCCGAGAACGAGTTCAACCTCTTCTGCGTGGCCGACCCCCAGTGCCAGAACACGACCAACATCGCACGTTTCAACAACGAAACGGTACCCGACATCGCCGCGCAGGTCGCAGCCTCGACGCTGCCGTGTTACGGCATCACGTTGGGCGACATAGGCTGGAACACCGAGAATACGGACTACACGAACGACGTATTCCCGCTGATGAAAAAGGCCATGCAGATGGACAAGGTCGGGCTGCCGCTCTTCCAGCTGATGGGCAACCACGACAACAAGGTGATCGCCGTCAGCAAGAACGACTATACCGTGGCACACGACATCGCCGCACAGCGGAATTTCGAATACATCTTCGGCCCTGTAAACTATTCGTTCGACCGCGGCAACGTGCACATCGTCGCCATGGACAATATCATTTTCCCGAGCCACAAGGATTATTCGCTCGGATTCCGCGACGACCAGGTCGAGTGGCTCCGCCAGGATCTGAGTTATGTTTCGAAAGACAAAATGGTGATCTTCTGCGTACACATCCCCATGCGCGCCAGCAACAACCAGAACGTACAGGCGGTACTCGAACTGCTCAAGCCGTTCGCCGAGGTGCATATCATGTCGGGACACACGCACTATGCCGAGAACAACACCTACGACAGCCACTACGAACACGTGCACGGCGCAGCCTGCGGCGCATGGTGGCATTCGACGATCAATACCGACGGAACGCCCAACGGCTATGCGATCTACAAGGTCAAGGGCGCGACGATCGACAACTGGGTTTATAAGGCCACGGGCTTCGACCCCGATTTCCAGATACGCCTCTACCGCGGCAGCGACATCTTCATGGAAGGGTATACGCCTTCGTACCAGTTCTATTACAAGGGTGACGACCAGATCGTGGCCAACATCTGGAACGCCGACAAGGACTGGAAGATCGAAGTCTATGAAAACGGCACCAAGACCGGGGAAATGAAGCCCTACGAGAGCAATGCTACCAAACGCGACGCATGGGCATCAGGCTACCACTGCGGCGTACAGGGACGCGCCCCGAGCAACTACGACCGCACCAACACGAGCCACCTGTACTACTACACGCTCCAATCGTCCACAGCTTCGGTCGAAGTCCGCGCCACGGATAAATTCGGCCAGACTTACAGCCAGTCGAAATTCACTACGGGCCTTGCCGAGGATTTCCCGGTCGGCGAGTAGATTATTACGGAAAAATTCGTAACTTTGTGAATTGCGATTCAAAAGCAGAAACGAAATGAAACGACTGATCTCGATACTCGTCGCCCTATCGGCCTGGGGCATTGCCATCGGACAGCCCTCGGTACGCATTGCCCACGGGCCCTACCTGCAACAGGTCACCGACGACGGTTTCACCGTCGTGTGGACGACGACCATCAATGCCGCATCGTGGGTCGAAGTCGCTCCTGACGACGGATCGCATTTCTATGCCGCCGAGCGGCCGAAATATTACGATTCGCACATCGGCAAACGCCGCATAGGACGCCTGCACCGCGTACGCGTGGAGGGGCTGGCTCCGGGGACGACCTACCGTTACCGCATCATGCAGCAGGGCGTGCTCTGCGACCAAGGCAACAAGCGGGTAGTCCTGGGCGAAGGTTACGGGAGCGACATCCTCAAACACAAGCCCTATACGGCCACTACGCTAGACGGGCGGAAAGAAAAAACTGAATTCTGGGTCGTGAACGACATTCACGCCCAGGATTCGATCTTCCGGTTGCTGCTGGAAGGCGTCGGGAAGGCCAAACCCGATTTCGTCTGCTTCAACGGCGACATGCTCAGTTCGATGGAGTCCGAGAAACAGCTTTTCGAGGGTTATCTCAATTCGGCGGCCGAATTGCTGACACCCGCGGGAATCCCGATCTTCGCCACGCGCGGCAACCACGAGAACCGCGGCTCCTTCTCCCCGAGATTCCTCGACTACTTCCCGACCTCCACGGGCGAGGTATACTACACGTTCCGGCAGGGCCCGGCCTATTTCGTCGTACTGGACTGCGGCGAGGACAAACCCGACAGCGACATCCGCTACTACGGGTTGTCGACTACCGACGCCTACCGCGAACAGGAAGCCCGCTGGCTGAAGGGCGTGGTCGAAAGCGAGGAATACCGCTCGGCACCCCTGCACATCGTCGTGCTGCACATGATCCCGGGCGGGAAAAGCAGCTGGCACGGCGAACAGGAACTCCGCAGGCTGCTCGTACCGATCCTCAACGAAGCTTCGGTCGACATCATGCTATGCGGGCACTACCACCGCTACCAGTGGATCGACGACGGGAGCCGGGGCACGAACTTCCCGATCCTCGTAAATTCGAACCGGGACAAGCTCGTGGTGAAGGCCGACCGCAGGGGAATCGACATCGACGTCGTGAACACGGGCGGCGAGGTCATCAAACGCCACCGGATCGACAAGTAACCGCCTGAAAGGAAACAGAACAGGGACAAAGGCGCTTCCGGGCGCCTTTGCTCTTGGAACAAACCACAGAGAACCAACAAAACGCAATATGAAAACATCCAGACTACTGACCGCCTTCGCCACCGCCGCCCTGCTGCTCGGATGCGCCCCGGGCGGGCAAAAGGCCGAAGGGCCCTACTACATCGACATCAAAGACCGCACACAGCTGCACGAGTGGTTCCGCTATTCGCCCGAGCGGCCGGTCGTCATCAGCGGCCACCGCGGCGGCATGGTGACGGGATTCCCCGAAAACTGCATCGAGTCGTTCGAGAAGACGCTCACGATGATGCCCTCGTTCTTCGAGATCGACCCGCGCATGACCAAAGACAGCGTGATCGTGCTGATGCACGACGCCACGATCGACCGTACCACGACCGGCACGGGCAAGGTTTCGGACTACACCTACGCGGAGTTGCAGCAGTTCTTCCTCAAGGATCGCGAAGGTAACGTCACGACCTACAAGATCCCCACCCTCGAGGAGTGCATCGCCTGGAGCCAGGGCAAGACGATCCTCAACCTCGACATCAAGGACGTCCCGCTCGAAGTGATGTCGCAATTCATCAACCGCCTGGCACCGGCCAACGTGATGTATACCGTGCGCAACGCCAAACAGGCGCGCACGTATCTCGACCGCGACCCGCAGGCGATGTTCTCGTGCTGGTGCAAGAACATGAAGGAGTTCAACGAGTATGTCGGGGAGCGGATTCCCTGGTCGCAGGTGATGGCCTACGTCGGCACGATGATGCTGCCCGACCAGCAGGAGCTTTACGACAACCTGCACCGCAACGGAGTGATGTGCATGATCTCGCTCGCCCCGACGCACGACCGCAGGGCCACCGACGCGCAGAAAATACAGGGCTACGAGCTCGAAATCCCGACGGGTTGCGACGTCATCGAAACCGACTACCCCTACTTATTCCAGAACCTCGATCTCAACCGCAAGTAAACAAATGGCTGCATTCGAAAAATACCGCTCGGTCTACACGCACGACGAGCTGATGGAACGCCTGCGCCGCATCCGGCACGTGGCACTCGACATGGACGGCACGATCTACATGGGCATGTCGCTCTTTCCCTACACCAAGCCGTTCCTCGCGGGGCTCAAGGAGATGGGCATCGGCTATTCGTTCCTGACCAACAATCCGTCGAAGTCGATCGCCGACTACCTGCACAAGCTCGACGTGCTGGGCATACACGCCACACGCGAGGAAATGTACACCACCGCCCTTGCGACGATCGACTACATCCGCGAGCACTACCCTGCGGCCAAACGGCTTTTCCTGCTCGGCACGCCGAGCATGATCTCGGAATTCGAGGCAGCAGGTTTCGAATCGGCCGCGGATTCGGCGGACGACGTGCCGGACGTGGTGGTCGCGGCGTTCGACATGACGCTGCAGTATGACCGCCTGTGCCGCGCCGCATGGTGGGTGTCGCAGGGCGTGCCCTACATCGCTACCAACCCCGACCGGGTATGCCCCACCGACCAGCCGACGGTACTGGTCGACTGCGGTTCCATTTGCGCTTGCATCGAACATGCCACGGGACGGCGGCCCGACATCACGCTCGGCAAACCCGATCCCAACATGCTCTCGGGCATACTCTCGCGCCACGGCCTGCAACCCGACCAGATCGCGATGGTCGGCGACCGCATCTACACCGACGTGGCGATGGCGCACAATGCCAAGGCCATGGGCGTGCTGGTGCTCTCGGGCGAAACGACGCTCGACGTGGCGGACAAGGCCGACCCGCAGCCGCACATCACGGCCGACAGCATCGAAGTGCTGGGCGCGCTGATCCGCGAAGCGCACAGCAAATAACCGGACGCGGCATGCCGTCCGCCAGACCGGCAGCACCGCACCGCCGCACCGGCATATCAGCGCTGGGGCGCACAAATGCCTGTCGGAAACAGCACTCCGAATAGGCGGAGGTTATACTCCTATCAGAAAAACCGGGCTCCGAAAGAGCCCGGTTTTTTACGGTGTTCACCGGAAAAGCACTATCTTTGCAGAAGATAAACCGCACCCGGACAATTGGGAGTTTGCGCTCTTCCCGCCCGTTTGCACCATCATCGCGGCGATAGAGCCAGATAAACGAACGGTAAACCCTATGGAACACAATATCCTCATACCCCTGCTGCTGACGCTGGGCGCCGGACTGGCCACCGGCATCGGCAGCGCCATCGCTTTCTTTGCCCGCCGCACCAACAAGCGGCTGCTGTCGTTCTCGCTGGGCCTGTCGGGCGGCGTGATGATCTACGTATCGTTCGTCGAGCTGTTCCAGCAGGCGCACACCACCCTCTCGGACGAATGGGGCGCACAGACGGGGATCATCGTCACCGTCGCCAGCTTCTTCGCCGGGATACTGCTCATCGGCATCATCGACCGGCTCGTCCCCTCGTTCGAAAACCCCCACGAGGCACACATGGTCGAGGAGATGGACAAGCAGCCCCGCAACCCGAAACTCATGCGCATGGGCGTAATGACCGCACTGGCAATCGGCATACACAATTTTCCGGAAGGTATCGCCACGTTTACCTCGGCCGTGGACAACATGGCTCTGGGCGTTGCCATCGCCGCGGCGATCGCCATCCACAACATCCCCGAAGGCATTGCCGTCTCGATCCCGGTTTACTATGCCACGGGCGACCGCAAAAAAGCCTTCAAACTCTCGTTGTTGTCGGGGCTCGCGGAACCTGTCGGGGCGGTGCTGGCCTACCTGGTGCTAATGCCCTTCATGACGCCGACACTGATGGGCTGCATCCTCGCGGGCGTAGCGGGAATCATGGTATTCATTTCGATCGACGAACTGCTGCCAGCAGCCCGTGAATACGGCGAAGCGCACATCTCGATCTACGGCGTAGTGGCCGGCATGGCACTGATGGCCGTAAGTCTCATCATACTCGGATAAAACAATGGACATCCTGTTACTACTCGTCGGCCTGGGGCTGATCCTCGGCGGCGCAAATTTCCTGACGGACGGCTCTGCGGCGGTAGCCCAGCGTTTCCGCGTCCCGGAATTCATCATCGGCCTGACGATCGTCGCCGTCGGCACCTCGATGCCCGAACTGGTGGTCTCGGTACTCTCGGCCGCGGCGGGCAACAGCGACGTGGCGATCGGCAACGTCGTCGGCTCGAACATTTTCAACGTCTTCGTAATCCTGGGAATCTGCGCGCTGATCCGGCCGCTCGTGCTTACTAAGGAAAACATCCGGCGCGACATCCCGTTCGGCATGGCCGCGTCGCTCGTGCTGCTGGCGGTCACTTCCGACCGCCTGGTATGCGCCGGGGCAACGGACAGGATCGGCCGCCCGGACGGCATCGTCATGCTCGCGCTCTACATCGGGCTGATGTGGTACATGATCCGCACAACCAAACGCCAGCGCAGCATACCCGGTGCGACAACCGGAATGAATGTCCCCGTATCCGGAGCTGCCCTGAAAAACGGGGCGCAACACGCCGAAGGCACAAAGAAACCGATAGCCTTGTGGCTGGCGGGGGTAATGATCCCGGGAGGGCTCGCGGGGCTGGTCTTCGG
>ENA-OYXZ01000937-OYXZ01000937.1-human-gut-metagenome-genome-assembly--contig:-NODE-937-length-11703-cov-5.179945_pt1 | contig 11703 bp, 10 predicted proteins | sample MGYA00243975_ERZ653432 | MGnify/ENA primary metagenome ERZ653432 (study PRJEB26926, sample SAMN06164954) | human gut metagenome | biome: ENVO:00009003; feature: ENVO:2100002; material: ENVO:00002003...
TCAGTTAAACCTATTTGCGAAAAGTGCAAAGTTATCAAGAGAAAAGGAAGCATCAGAATTATCTGTGAGAATCCAAAGCATAAGCAGAGACAGGGTTAATTAGTACAAATATTTGACCCTGTTATTTGTGCGTTTGGTTTATTAAACCTTTTTTCACATCATTATGTGCGGCTGCAGCGAGATATTTATCATCGCTGTTCATAATAAACAGAGGCATTCTGGTTTCATATTATAATACCGAGTGATATGGAACAAAATGCAAATATGGGAGCACATATGGCTACACACATTTCAGGACGTGCAACCGTAGCTGTAGATGCATATGTGTTTCGGAGAGTATACGTCAAGTTGCAGATGTATCGTTACTATAGTAAATAACTAAAAATTATGGAGGTGTAAACACACATGGCTCGTATTGCAGGTGTAGATTTACCAAGAGAAAAACGTGTAGAAATCGGCTTAACTTACATCTACGGAATCGGAAGAGTAAGTGCAGACCGTATCCTTGAAGCAGCTAATGTTGATCCAAGCACTCGTGTTAGAGATCTTACAGATGACGAGGTTAAGAGAATCAGCGCTGTTATCGACGAGACAATGACAGTTGAAGGTGATTTAAGAAGAGAAATCGCTTTAAATATCAAGAGACTTCAGGAAATTGGATGCTATCGTGGTATCCGTCATAGAAAGGGACTTCCGGTTCGTGGTCAGAAGACAAAGACTAATGCAAGAACTCGCAAGGGTCCTAAGAGAACAGTAGCAAACAAGAAGAAATAATCACTTGGAAAATAAGTGAAAACGCCACTTGAACGTAGTGTGCGTTTAGTTCTGCGGACGAAGAAGCAGAGCTTCATTATAACTTAAATAAAGTTTAGAAAGTAGAAAGTAGGTTAGTTTAAATATGGCTAAGAATGTTGCAAAGAAAACAACTAAAAAGCGTGTAAAGAAAAACGTTGAACGCGGACAGGCACATATTCAGGCATCTTTCAATAACACAATCGTTACTTTAACAGATGCTGAAGGAAATGCTTTATCATGGGCAAGTGCCGGTGGTCTTGGATTTAGAGGTTCAAAGAAATCTACTCCATATGCTGCACAGATGGCAGCAGAAACAGCTACAAAGGCAGCTTTAATCCATGGATTAAAGACAGTTGACGTATTCGTTAAGGGACCAGGTTCAGGAAGAGAGGCAGCTATCCGTGCCCTTTCAGCATGTGGTCTTGAGGTTACATCAATCAGAGACGTTACTCCGGTACCTCACAATGGATGTCGTCCACCAAAACGTAGAAGAGTCTAATCAGGAGGTATAGATTAAAATGGCAGTTAATAAAGTACCTGTACTTAAGAGATGCAGATCACTTGGTTTAGAGCCAAGTTATTTAGGATATGATAAGAAGTCTAGAAGAAACCTTACAAGAGCAAACAGAAAGGTGTCTGAGTACGGACTTCAGTTAAGAGAAAAGCAGAAAGCTAAATTCATTTATGGTGTTTTAGAGAAGCCTTTCCGTAACTACTACAAGAAAGCAGATCAGATGAAAGGATTAACAGGTCTTAACCTTATGACAATCCTTGAGTCAAGAATTGACAACGTAATCTTCCGTCTTGGTTTCGCAAGAACAAGAAAAGAAGCTAGACAGATCGTTGATCACAAGTTCGTTACAGTAAACGGAAAAGTTGTTAACATCCCTTCATACCTTGTAAAGGCTGGCGATGTTATCGAAATTAAAGAGAGCAAAAAGAATACTCAGAGAATGAAAGATATCGTCGAGGTAGCTGGCGGAAGAATCGTTCCGGAGTGGTTAGACGTAGATGCTGAGAAATTACAGGGAACTGTAAAAGACTTACCTACACGTGAGCAGATTGATGTTCCTGTAGATGAGATGCTCATCGTCGAGTTATATTCTAAGTAAAATTAGGTTGATTTGCCGGGGATTTATTTCCCGGCTTATCCACTCTTTGATAACATATAACAACGATACCCGAGAAGGAGGGAATTTGAAGTGTTCGATTTTGAAAAACCAAAAATTGAAATCGCAGAAATTTCAGAAGACAAGACATATGGCAGATTTGTTGTAGAGCCATTAGAGAGAGGTTACGGTACAACACTTGGAAACTCTTTAAGACGTATCATGCTTTCTTCTTTACCGGGCGCTGCAGTAAGCCAGGTCAAGATTGATGGTGTTTTACATGAATTCAGCTCTATTCCTGGTGTTAAGGAAGATGTTACAGAAATCATCATGAATATCAAGAACCTTGCAATTCGCAATAATAGTTCTACAAATGAACCAAAGGTTGCATATATCGAATTCGAAGGTGAAGGCGTTGTTACAGCAGCTGATATTCAGGTTGATTCAGATATCGAGATTTTAAATCCTGAGTTAGAGATTGCACACTTGAATGGTGGAGCAGATTCTAAGCTTTACATGGAGCTTACAATCACAAACGGCAGAGGTTATGTCGGAGCAGAGAAGAACAAGAACGAGGATACACCAATCGGAGTTCTTGCTGTAGATTCAATCTACACTCCTGTTGAGCGTGTTAACCTTACTGTAGAGAATACCCGTGTAGGTCAGGTAACAGATTACGATAAGCTTACATTAGATGTATTTACAAATGGTACATTGGAGCCGGACGAGGCAGTCAGCCTTGCAGCTAAGGTGTTAAGTGAGCACTTAAATCTGTTCATCGATCTTTCAGAGGCAGCACAGCAGGTTGACGTTATGGTCGAGAAGGAAAACGATGCTCAGGAGAAGGTTCTTGAGATGAACATCGATGAGCTTGAGCTTTCAGTTCGTTCATACAACTGCTTAAAGCGTGCAGGAATCAACACTGTTGCAGAGCTTATCAATAGAACACCTGAGGACATGATGAAGGTTCGTAACCTTGGTCGCAAGTCTTTAGAGGAAGTTTTAGCAAAATTAAAAGAATTAGGTTTAGAGTTAAATCAGACTGAGGAATAATTCATTCGAATAATCCTTGCACTGATTCTTCTAAATAAATTCGTCATATATAAATTTTAAATATCATATTTATGTTTATGTGTGACAAAACTCATAGCGGCAGGGCCAGTAAGACCGAAGAGCGTGACCGTGTCTGATACATGAGTGGCAACTGATTTGAGCATTTGCTTTTTGAAATAAGGCAAAGCTTTATCACAACAAGATACGATGTCTGGCAGTAAGACCGAAGAGCGTGACCGGATGTCCCACAAATGGAGGAAATTAAAATGGCAAAATATCGTAAGTTAAGCAGAACATCAAGCCAGAGAAAGGCTTTACTCAGAGGTCAGGTTACACAGCTTCTTGTTAACGGAAAGATCGTTACTACAGAGGCTAAGGCTAAAGAGGTTCGTAAGATCGCTGAGGGTCTTATCGCATTAGCAGTAAAAGAGAAAGACAACTTCGAAGAGGTTACTGTAACAGCTAAGGTTGCCCGCAAGGACAAAGATGGCAAGAGAGTAAAAGAGGTTGTAGACGGAAAGAAAGTTACTGTTTATGACGAAGTAGAGAAGAAGATCAAGAAGGATTCTGCTTCACGTCTTCATGCCAGAAGACAGATGCTCAAGGTTCTTTACACAGCTAAAGAGTCTGACGGCACAAAGAAGGGAACAAAGACTATCGATGTAACAAACAAGTTATTCGATGAGATCGCTCCTAAGTATGCTGATCGTAACGGTGGTTACACAAGAATCGTTAAGATTGGACAGCGTAAAGGTGACGGAGCTTTAGAGGTTCTCCTTGAGTTAGTTTAATATTTAATCGGTATAAATCTTAGACTAAATAAAACCAGAGATTTGAGTGGATGACACTCACTTCTCTGGTTATTTATTTCTAGGGTAATTATTCTAATCTATTGAGAAAAACTTAAGCGTCATGATTGCTTAAAAGCAGCAGGTTTGATTGTTCTAAAATTTTTTCTATAGTTACTATGAACTTATAAGAAAATAAAAAAGCCGTGTGAAATCTAAATCATTTCACATGGCTTTTTATAAATGCGCTTAATTATTTATTCTTTGCTGCAGCCTGCTCGTCATTGTACTTCTGAACACACTTCTTGATTCTGTCATATGGTGAGAGAAGATCACTGATAGAACAGTCGTGGTTTAATGTATCAATGAGGTATGCGATGTATTTGCTCATGTCACAGCTGATATAGTACTCTTTAGAGAGAAGCTCAGGTGACTGGTAGATAAGGTTTGTTGTAACTACTCTGTAGATGAGACCCTCCTCGTATGCTTTGTCAAATGAAGCAAAGCCGTTTGTAAAGAGACCGAATGTAGAAACAACAAAGATTCTGTTAGCTTTACGCTTCTTGAGCTCTCTTGCTGTATCTATCATACTTTCGCCGGAAGAAATCATATCATCGATGATAAGAACATCCTTACCCTCCACATTTGTTCCAAGGAACTCATGAGCTACGATAGGGTTACGTCCGTCAACGATACGGCTGTAATCACGACGTTTGTAGAACATACCCATGTCTACTCCGAGTACGTTTGCAAGGTAGATAGCACGGTTTGTAGCGCCCTCATCAGGAGAGATAATCATAAGATGGTCAGCATCAATAGTGATATCCTTTACGTTCTTTAAGATACCTTTGATGAACTGGTAAGAAGGCATTACATTCTCAAAACCGTTCAGAGGAATAGCATTTACCACACGAGGGTCATGAGCATCGAAGGTGATGATATTGTCTACACCCATGTTGATAAGCTCCTGAAGAGCTAATGGACAGTCAAGAGACTCACGACCTGTACGTCTGTGCTGACGGCTCTCATAAAGGAAAGGCATGATAACTGTGATTCTTCTTGCTTTTCCGCCGGCTGCAGCGATAACACGCTTTAAGTCTGCGTAGTGGTCATCAGGTGACATGTGGTTTGTCTGACCGCATACTGTATAGGTAAGACTGTAGTTGGTTACATCTACCATGATGTACAGATCATAACCACGAACTGACTGGTTGATAACACATTTAGCCTCGCCGGAACCGAATCTAGGTGTAGAAGGCTTGATAATGTAGCTGTTTTTGTAGTAGTCCTTGAAAGCACTCTCGTTAGCATGCTGGTGCTCTCTGTGCTCTCTCCAGCCCTGTAAGTATGCATCTACCTTCCGGGCAAGACCTATACAACTGTCGGTTGCAACAAGTCCAAGTGTACCGGTTGGCATAGTCTCCAAAATTCTCTCATCGTTTGGCATTGTTATTCCTCCATATAACCATATAATAAATAAACTAAATATATATAAAAAGCGCTATTTGGAAAGACGCTTTTTAATTCGTATGTCATCTCCGAAGAGTTTGATAAAACTATAATTGCTTGAAATTCTTGAAAGTGTTCTCTCGGAGTAAATCTCTGCTATCTGCTCTAAATTCAGATTAGTGGAAATAATAGTAGATTTCTGTCGCAGTATACGCTCATTTACACAAAGGAAAAGCTGTGATGTGGTAAATGAGTTGGAAAGCTCGGTTCCGAGATCGTCTATGATAAGTAAATCACAGTCGAATATATTCTGGTGCGCTGCGATGGCATCTGCATCCTTTTCAAACACACCTTTGCTTAATATATCAAATAATTGGAATGCTGTAAAGTAAATTACGGAGTAACCTGCATCTAAAAGCTCTTTTGCAATGCAATTAGATAAAAAAGTCTTTCCGACACCGGTATTACCGTAGAAAAATATGTTTTTAGGTTTGTTTTCAAAATTGTCTATAAATTCATGACAGTTCGTCACTGCAAGCTTTGCTGTGGCAAGAGCAGACAGCCCTGTCGCAGGATTTTTCTGCTCATCTGAGTAATAATCAAATGAGAGAGTGGAAAAATTCTCTCTTGATAAAATTTCCCTGATATTGGACTGTGAATAAACGGTATTGATGATAGCCTGCTTGAAGCAATGACATTTCTGACCATCTATATACCCGGTATCATGGCAATCTGGACAGGTGTAAATAGGCTCAAAATAATCAAGCGGATATCCGAGTGTGGATAGCAGTGCAGCACGCTCCTCCTTATAGTCCTCGATTGCAAGGCGTAAAGCGGCGAGAGCATTCTCATCACCATCCATAAGCCTGTACGCCTGCCTGACAGATGCTGATGCAATCTCTGAGTCTATCTCCCTGAGGCGGGGCGCCTTGCGATAGGCTTCCTCAATACGCTTGTCATGTATGTATTTGTTTTGAAGCTGGCGTTTATCGTAGCCTCGCATTATCTCATCATATTGAGCATTGGTAAGTGCCATATATCCTCCTTGGGATGTGTAAATCTAACTTGAAAAATCATACCGTAGAATTCAGAAACAGCTTCTCCAGCTTGTCGTAATCATTGTTGCGCTGATTGAAGTTGTTAAATTTATTCTTGGAACTTGAATTATTGCTTTTTGGTTTTGAGGAACCGTTTGCAGCATTTGTGCCTTGTGATGAGCCGGTAGCAGAGGCTTTACTGGCCTTGGCAAAGTTGGCATCAAGCACTTCAACATCCTTTAAAGTATGTACATCCTTTTTCCTCCAGTTCGCGAGTATCGAGTCTGTGTACTCGAAGCTTGGCTTCTGGATAGCTGAAATGGTTTTACTGCAGGCGGCTTTTACAAGCTCTATATCGAAACCGTATTCGCCGACCCATTTGTTTATGAGTGACACCTCAGAGTCAACCAGATTGCGGCCTGTGATTCCAAGAGCCTTCATTACAGAATAGTAAATCTGTGAGTGAGCGGCTGCATCGTCCTTTGCCTGGTCTACGGTCTTTATGCCGGCATCGGCCCAGCCGAGAGCGACCTTGTTCATGTAACGAAGACTTGAATGTCCTTTGGTAATGCAGTACTCCACGAGATACTCTACCAGGTCGGTAGAAAAATGAAGCTCGTCCAGCCAGTAGAGCACCATATTGGTGTCTGAGGATGAGAGTGTATGCTTCAGATATGTCTCTATAATAAAGAAAAGCTCTGAAATGTCAGGATTCTTTCTAAACTCCTTAATCTCATCAAGTGTGTATTCCTTCTGTGAAGAAGCAGCTTTGTCAGGAGTCTGGCTCTTAAGCTTTTCCACAACAGAATCATGCATCCGAGTATTCACGGTAGAAATATTCTGTGCAGCATTATTAACCACGCTGTTTTGAAAATTATTCTGCGTAGCATTATTAACCACGCCGTTTTGCAAATTATTCTGCGCGGCATTATCAGCCACAGTGCTTTGTATATTACTCTGAGCAGCCTGCATACCGGATACAGAAAGACTGCAGAGGTTGACTCCAATAATCTGACCATCAGCGCCGGTTTGCAGCTGCAAAATGCCCTCAGAGGCCCAGTAATTGAGGGCACGTATGATGTCGGCTTCAGTATTGCTGAAATGATCGGCAATCTCTGAAATAGTTGCTATGCCTGCCCCGGAGCCTGTCGCACGGAGCAGATAAAGGTATACCTTGACAAACTCACCGTTTGCCTTTGGCATGTATTGATCTATAAAAATATCTGACACAGTAGTGAATGATGTTGCTATGTCACTGCTAATGTTTATCGCTGTCATATAAAAAACTCTCTTTCGCTTAACCTGTGAGCAATTATAGCACAATATTTTAACCGTGTGAAGATGGTAAAAGTGCTACAAGCCTTGTAAACTCGGGCTTTCCGAGTCCACAAAAAAATGTGGATAACGTGGATAACTGTGTAAAATAATTGAAAAATCAATGTATCACAGGGTATATAAGCTGTTGAAAATTATTTAAAAAATCCACACACAAAATGAGAGTTGTTAACATTTTGTATGTGGATAACGTGGATAACTTATTTCTTAAGCAGGTCTTCGCCGATTTCTACTACATTTCCGGCACCCATTGTTATCAACAGGTCACCGTTTACACAATTTTCTGATAAAAATTTCTCGATTTCCTCAAATGATGGGAAATAGTGCGCATTCACACCTTTTTCGAGCAATAAATCCAGGATATCCTTAGATGAGATACCATATGTGTTCTGCTCACGCGCAGCATAGATATCAGCAAGCACCACAACATCTGCCATTGAAAGAACATCGGCAAAATCATTTAAGAATGCCTTGGTTCTGGAATAGGTGTGTGGCTGGAAGCAAAGGACAAGCCTGTCATGTGGATATTTTTGTGCGGCTGTCAGTGTTGCGCGGATCTCGGTTGGATGGTGAGCGTAGTCATCAATGATTGTGACGCCGTTTACCTTGCCCTTGTACTGGAAACGTCTGTCAGCACCGCCAAATTTGTCAAGGCCTGTGAGGATAGACTCCGTATCGAGACCAAGTGTGGTGGATAAAGCTATGGCTGCGAGCGCATTGCTTACATTGTGAGCGCCCGGAACAGAGAGTTTTACGTCGAAAAGTGGACTACCCTGTCTCATAGCTGTAAAAGATGCACAAGCTTTATCGTCATAGGTTATATTTTCCGGATAGAAATCATATTTTGAATCAAAGCCATAGGTGATAATCTTTTGAGGAAGCCCTGCGACAATCTCCTCATAGCGGTCAATCTCACCGTTGATGATGGTAGCACCGCCTGCGAGAGTGTTTGATGCATACTCGCGGAAGGAATGCCTGATGTCGTTGATATCCTTGAAGAAATCCAGATGCTCAGCCTCAATATTTAAAATAATGCTGTAGCGTGGTCTGAAATTCAAAAAGCTGTTTGTGTACTCACACGCCTCAGAGATGAAGTACTCTGAATCGCCCACACGCAGATTGCCGTGGATAGATGACAAAATACCACCTACGGAAATGGTAGGATCTGTCTGGGCGGCGAGAAGAATCTCGCTGATCATGGATGTGGTGGTAGTCTTGCCGTGTGTGCCGGCTACAGCGATAGAATAATCGTAATTGTCCATAATCTGTCCGAGAAGCTCGGCTCTTGTAAGCATTGGAATACCGGCTGCCTTTGCTGCGGCAAACTCAGGATTGCTTTCGTGGATAGCTGCAGTGTAAACCACCAGGTCGATACCGGATGTGATATTGTCTGCGCTCTGGCCATATATGACTTTTATGCCCTTGGCAGCAAGAGTTTTTGTGAGGTCTGATTCCTTTGAATCGGAGCCGGAAATTGTAAAGCCCTCCTCATGCAGAATTTCTGCGAGACCGCTCATGCTGATACCGCCGATGCCTATGAAATGGATGTGTATTGGTTTGCTGAAATCTATTTTATACATTAATTTTACCTGCCTGATTTATTATAATTTATATTGTAACTATTAAGAATCGCTGAGAACAAAAAGCCGATGCGTCATGATTGCATGTAAGCAACAGATTTTCTTGTTCTGAATAGTTACTTTATATTAATTATACAACTAAATATAGTATTTGCAAAGGAAAAATAAGGTGAAAGCAGGCATGACTTTCAAATGATAAGAACCATAGCCGGTTAAACAGATATACGATAAATGACACTTGTGCAAAATGTCGAAAAAAAAGAAAAATATTATTTGATTTTGTGAAAAATGTTGAAGTGATAATGCGGCTGTGGTATAATTTTTTTTATAAAAATAATTCATCCGGATCATATGAATTTGATGGGGTTAAAGTATATAGCAGTAACTGCAATTTATGCAGCAGCAACTATAATTTATATGGAAACAATTGTGATTTATTATGGAAGCATTACAGATGCGGTTATTACAGAAACAAATGGTGGGGACCGGATGGGCACAACAAAAATTAGGACAGACGAGGAGTGATAACGTGATTAAGAAAGAAATGATAGCCATGCTTTTAGCAGGCGGTCAAGGCAGCAGACTTGGTGTTCTGACAGCGAACGTAGCAAAACCGGCAGTTTCGTTTGGTGGAAAGTACAGAATCATAGATTTTCCGCTTAGCAACTGCATCAATTCAGGCATTGATACAGTGGGTGTACTTACACAGTATCAGCCACTCAGACTTAACAGCCACATCGGAATAGGTATTCCGTGGGACCTCGACAGGAATAACGGAGGAGTGGCAATACTGCCTCCTTATGAGAAGAGCGGCAACAGCGAGTGGTACACAGGTACAGCCAATGCAATCTACCAGAATATGAGGTATATAGACAGTTACAACCCGGACTATGTGTTGATACTGTCAGGAGACCATATTTACAAGATGGACTATGAGGTGATGCTTGATTTCCATAAGGAAAACAATGCCGATGTGACCATAGCAACCATGCCGGTGCCTATCGAGGAGGCCAGCCGATTTGGTATCGTCATAGCCGATGATGATAAGCGCATCAATGCATTTGAGGAAAAGCCGGTTCATCCGCGCAGTAATCTCGCATCAATGGGCATTTACATATTCTCATGGCCGGTGCTAAAGGAAGCATTACTTGCACTAAAGGATCAGGAAAACTGTGATTTTGGCAAGCATGTCATACCATACTGCTTTGAAAACGACAGACGTATGTTTGCATACGAGTTCAACGGATACTGGAAGGACGTAGGTACACTGGGTTCATACTGGGAGGCCAATATGGAGCTTGTGGACCTCATTCCGGAGTTCAATCTGTACGAGGAGTATTGGAAGATTTACACAAAGAATGATGCAATCGAGCCACTTTATATAGCCAAAGGAGGTCATGTGGAGCGAAGCATCATGGGTGAGGGCTGTGAATGCTATGGTCATGTGGAACATTCTGTCATAGGTGCCAACGTCAAGATTGGAAGAGGCGCAGTAATACGTGATTCCATCATCATGTGTGACACGGAGATAGGCTCCAATGTCACGATAGACAAGTCCATCATTGCCGAAAATTGCAAGGTGGGCGACAATGTGACACTTGGCTTCGGACAGGAGAAGCCGAACGTATTAAATGAGAGCATATACTCATTTGGGCTGGTCACTATAGGAGAAGATTCTGTGATACCGGACGGGGTAAAGATAGGCAAAAATACAGCAATCTCCGGTGTTACATACGAAGAGGATTACAAAGACGGTGTGCTTGAGGGCGGAGAAGTTATTATCAAGGCAGGTGACGGAAAATGAAGGCAATAGGAATAATTTTGGCCGGCGGCAACAATAATAGGATGAAGGAACTGACAGCAAAACGAGCAGTACCGGCCTTGCCGGTAGCAGGCAGCTTCAGAAGCATAGATTTTGCGCTCAGCAGTATGTCAAACTCACATATACAGACTGTCGCAGTACTGACCCAGTACAATGCACGCTCACTGAATGAGCATTTAAGCTCATCAAAATGGTGGAATTTTGGCAGAAAGCAGGGGGGCTTATTCCTCTTTACACCTACAGTCACAGCGGACAACAGTGACTGGTACAGGGGCACGGCAGATGCGATGTATCAGAACATTGATTTTCTCAAGAGACGCCATGAGCCATATGTCATCATCAGCAGCGGTGACTGTGTATACAAGCTGGATTTCAACAGAGTGCTTGATTTTCACATCGAGAAAAAATCAGACATTACAGTGGTATGCAAGGACATGATGTACAACGACGATGTCAGCCGTTTTGGTGTGGTACGCATGGATGATGAGTCAAGAATCACAGAGTTTGATGAAAAGCCAATCGAGGCCTCATCCAATACCATTTCCACAGGTATCTATGTCATCAGGAGACGACAGCTCATAGAGCTTTTGGAGGCGGCAGCTGAGGAAAACAGATTCGATTTCGTAAATGATATCCTCGTGCGCTACAAAAATGTAAAGAAAATATATGGCTACAAGATAAATTCATACTGGAACAATATCGCCGATATTGATGCATACTTCAAGACCAATATGG
>ENA-OYXZ01000947-OYXZ01000947.1-human-gut-metagenome-genome-assembly--contig:-NODE-947-length-11595-cov-3.839601_pt1 | contig 11595 bp, 10 predicted proteins | sample MGYA00243975_ERZ653432 | MGnify/ENA primary metagenome ERZ653432 (study PRJEB26926, sample SAMN06164954) | human gut metagenome | biome: ENVO:00009003; feature: ENVO:2100002; material: ENVO:00002003...
TGCGGAACTCCTCCTCGGGGAAGTCAAAGACAACCTCTTTGATCATGCTCTGTTCGTGGACGAGTATCCTCCACGGCGCACCATCGGGCTGCTGCAAAAACAGGATGCCGGAAACGCTGTCCAGACTTTTCACGCCCTCATCGGCCCAGAAAGCAGGGGAGGGGGTGACAAAGTAGTGGTCAACCATCCGTCCGCCCGGGAAGTCATGCTCAATGACCGCAGGGACCTCGCCGTCAGCCTGAGCGGATTTGTATTGCAGATGCAGGTTGGTGAAATCGGAAGCAGTCATAAGTTGTTACCTCTCGGGTGATTGTAGGGGTCGATGCTCGCATCCGCCCCTGCATGGGGTTCGCGTAAATGCAAATCAAACGCGCAGGCTGGCGCTTTCAGGCTCGTTGCTGCCCTCGTCGAACTCATAGTCGTTGCCGGGCAGGATAGCGTTCAGCAGGATGCCGGCGATGGCGGCGATGGCCAGACCGGACAGGTTGATGGTGACATTGCCCAGAGCGAAGCTGATGCCGCCCACCGAGTTGAAGCCCAGCGCGCTGACCAGAATGACGGCAGCGATGATCAGGTTGCGGGAGTTGGTGAAATCGACCTTGTTCTCGACAACATTGCGCACGCCGATGGCAGAGATCATGCCGTACAGCACAAAGCTGATGCCACCCACGATACCGGCGGGAATCGTGTTGATGACGGCCTCAAACTTCGGGCAGAAGCTCAGAATCAGCGCAAACACAGCAGCAATGCGGATGACGAGGGGATCGTAAATCTTCGTCAGGGCCAGAACGCCGGTGTTCTCGCCGTAGGTGGTGTTGGCGGGGCCGCCCAGCAGGCCGGCCATGGCGGTTGCCAGACCGTCGCCCATCAGGGTGCGGTTCAGGCCGGGGTCACGGATATAGTTGCGGCCGGTGGTGGCGCTGATGGCGGCAATATCGCCGATGTGCTCCATCATGGTTGCAATGGCAATGGGCATGATGGTGAACAGGGCGCTGATGAATTTTTCGCTGCCGTCAATGGAAAACAGACCCATGGCCTCTTTGTGGATGGGGAAACCGATCCAGGAGGCCTCGCCGATGGCAGCAAAGTCAACCGCACCAGTTACCAGGGCAACCGCATAGCTGACCAGAACACCGATCAGAATGGGCAGGATCTTGACCATGCCTTTGCCCCAGATGTTGCACACGATCACGACACCCAGTGCCACAAAGGCCAGGATCCAGTTGGACTGGCAGTTTTTGATAGCAGAGGGGGCCAGGATCAGGCCGATGGAGATGATGATGGGGCCGGTGACCACCGGGGGGAAGAACCGCATGATGCGGCGGATGCCGAAGGTGGAGATCAGCAGGCTGGCCACCAGATACACCAGACCGGAAAATGCGACGGCGGCGCAGGCGTAGGGCAGCATCTTGGTGTTGGCAACGGTCAGGTTGCCGTCTGCATCTGCCAGCATGGGGGCCACGATGGAGAAGCCGCCCAGATACGCAAAGGAGGAGCCGAGGAATGCAGGCACCTTCTTTTTGGTAATGAGGTGGAACAGCAGGGTGCCCAGACCTGCGCACAGCAGGGTGGTGGAAACGCTCAGGCCGGTGAGCAGCGGCACCAGCACCGTTGCGCCGAACATGGCAAACATGTGCTGCACGCCCAGAATGAACATGCGGCCTGCGCCCAGCTGGCGCGCGTCGTAAATGCCTTTGGAGTAATCGATCTTTTCGCTCATGAAGTTTTTCTGCCTCCTACAGAACTCGCAGCCCAAAAAAAGAGGCACCGCCGTCAGCAAAACGGCAATGCCCTTGAAATTTGGGAACAATGATCCCGCCCGGAAATGAGAAGTGCAATACAGCGCAGTCGATGATTCTTGTGCAGCATGGTGCGCTCCCCCTTTCATTCAGGCTCTTTCCAAACCGCCGCCAAAAGCCCCGCAAAAGGCCGCAGCGAGCAGTCCTTCAAGAGATTATAGCAGACTTTTTGCCGCCGTGCAACCATTTTGCTTAATTCTCCTGTATTTCCAGCCCGGAAGTTTGCGCCGCTTCTCTTGCAATCCGGCCCAAAGCGCACTATAATATAGCCTACCATTGTAATCTGTATTATAAGAGAATTATCAGGAGAGTTTATGATCTATCTGGATTATTCCGCCAATACCCCGGTAGACGAAGCGGTTTTACAGCGCTTTTGCGAGGTGGAGCGCAATTGCCCGGGCAATGCCAATTCCCGCCACGCAGCAGGCACTGCCGCAAAGGCTGCCATCGATGCCGCCACCCAGAGCATTGCCCGCAGTCTGAATGTGCAGCCCGCCGAGATCATCTATACATCCGGTGCCAGCGAGGCCAACAACTTTGCCATCAAGAGCATCGCCCGGCTGGAGCGCCACCATGGCAGACACATCATTTCCACCCCGCTGGAGCACTCCTCGGTGAGCGGCAGCCTGACCGCCCTGCAGGAGCAGGGATACGAGATCGACCTTGTGGACATCCGGCAGGACGGCACGGTGGACCTTGCCCACCTGAAAGAACTGCTGCGCCCGGACACCATTCTGGTGGCCGTCACTGCCGTGGACAGTGAGCTGGGCATGGTGCAGCCGGTGGCCGAGATTGCGGAAATGTTGAAGGCCTGCCCCCACTGCCACTTCCATGTGGATGCCACACAGGCCGTGGGCAAGCTGCCGGTCAGCTTTGCGGGCATCGACACCATGAGCCTGACCGCCCACAAGTTCTACGGGCTGAACGGCATCGGTGTGCTGGTCAAGCGGCGCGGCCTTGCGCTGGAGCCGCTCATCCATGGCGGCGAGAGCACCACCCTCTACCGCAGCGGCACCCCCACCGTGGCGCTGGCCTGTTCGCTGGCGCTGGCGCTGGAAAAGGCAGTGAGCGAGCTGCCCGCCCGGGTGGAGCACATCCGCGCCCTGAACGCCCGCCTGCGCACCGGGCTTGCCCAATACCCCAAGGTGCGCATCAACAGCCCGGACACCGCCGTGCCGCAGATTTTAAACCTGAGTGTACAGAACGTGAAGGGCACCGTGTTCCAGCGGGAGCTGGATGCCAGGGGCGTATGCGTCTCGGTCAAATCGGCCTGCTCTTCGGACGGCCTGCCCTCCCGCGCCGTGTTTGCCGTGAGCCATGATCGGCGCAACGCGCTGTCCTCGTGGCGCATCAGCCTGAGCCACCTGACCACGGAACAGGAGATCACTGATTTTATGCAGGCGTTCGATGCCTGTTACAACGCCCTGACGCAATAAAAAGGAGTATTATGAAGCAAGATCCCCCCGCCGACCAGCAGCGAGGGGATCTTTTTTACTGTTTTTGAATGCCGAACAGTCTGCGCAGAATGCCGCGCAGCGCCTTGGGGCTTCGGATCACAACTACCTGCATATGCTCCCCGCCTTTCCGTTTTCTGGCCCATCCTATGCAGGCAGGGGCCGGAACGTTCCGGCAAGGGCAGCAGCGCTCAGTCTGCGATGGTCTCCACCACCACCAGCGCACCGCTGCGGGTGGAGATGGTGATGCAGTCCGACCCGGCAGCGTACTCGTTGCTGACGCCCAGCGGGTAGCTGGCGGTCAGCTCCGCATCGGTCAGCTCATAGTAGGAGCCGCGCTCGCACACGCCCTGCGCCCTGCCCTCCATCGGGAAGGCCGAGAAGAAGAAGTACTTCTCCTTCGGGTAGCGGCGGGTCTCGCCGGGCATCACGTAGGTGATGCGGCTGCGCTCATCCAGCAGGGTGGTGCGCACACCGCGCTGTTCCAGCCCAAGGCCGGTGCACAGGTTTGCAAGGGTGTGTTCCACCCGTCTGCCGCCAAGGCCGCCCAGCAGCAGCACCTCGTCAAAGCCCTTTTGCGCCGCGAGCTTTGCGGCATACTCGGTATCGGTGTCGTCCTTGACGTGGGGCAGCACGATGATATCGTCGTCCTGCTGTTCCGGGCAGGGGGCGGTGTCAAAGTCACCCACGATGATGTTGGGTCTACGCCCCAGAGGTGCGCAGTTGCGGTAGCCTGCATCACAGGCAATGATAAAGTCGTCCGGCCGCAGGGCCTCTGCCAGCTCCGGAGAAACCGGGCAGGCCGAAATGATCACACAGCGTGACATGAATCTCTTCCTTATCCTTTATACTTTCGGGCGCTGCCAATCCTTCACGTCCTTGACTTCCTCGTACATGGCGCAGTAGCTGTCGTACCGGGTCTGGGAGAGCCTGCCCTCGGCCAGTGCGGCGCGCACGGCACAGCCTTTTTCGCTGCGGTGGGAGCAGCCAGTGAACTGGCACTGCCCCAGATAAGGCCCGAACTCCGGGAACGCATGCTCCAGATTTTCCTTGGGGATGAACCCGGCGCGGTTCGCTTCCAGACTGGCAAAGCCCGGCGTATCCGCAATGCGCCCGCCAAAGGCTTCAAAGATCGTCACCTCACGGGTGGTGTGGCGGCCGCGGCCCAGCTTCTGGCTGATGGCACTGGTCTCGCGCTCTGCTTCCGGCAGCAGATGGTTCAAAAGGGTGGATTTTCCCACGCCGGAGTTGCCGCAGAACGCACACAGCCTGCCACTGATCCACTGCTTCACCTCGTCCAGCCCGCCGCCGGTCTCGTAATCGATGCGGATGAACGGCAGGGTCGATTTTTCGTAGGCCTTACGCAGGAATTCCGCCTCGGCCAAGTCGCCCTTGGTGCACACGATCACCGGCTGCACGCCCTTGTCCACCGCAATGGCGGCAAGCTTATCCAGCACCAGCGTGCTGGGCGTGGGCTGGGTGGTGCTGGCCACAAGGAACAGCACATCCAGATTTGCCACCGGAGGCCGCACGAACACATTTTTGCGCGGTGCGATCTCGGCAATGACGGCTGCACCGTTCTCGGTCTCCAGCGTCACCTCATCGCCCGCCACCGGCGTGATCTTCTGTTTGCGGAAAATGCCGCGGGGCTTGCATTCCACAATGCCCTCCGGCGTTTTTACATAGTAAAAGCCGCCGATGCCCTTTGTGATATATCCCTTCATGCACGCCTCCGTCAGCTCAGCAGCGAGGACCACCAGTCGGTCAGCGGTTTCTGCGAAGGGTCGCCGCTGCCCGCTGTGCCCTGTTCGGTGCCGGTCTCGGTGCTGGAAGAAGAGGAGCTGCTGCCAAACAGGCCGCTCCACCAGTCGCCGCCGGTGGTGCTGTCGCTGGGTGCTTCCGGTTCCGGTGCAGGCTCCGGCCCTGCGCTTACCACAATGTTCACGCGGCCGTTCAGCTTTGTGGTAGAGCCTGCCGCTGGGTTCTGACTGATGACAGTACCCACCGGCTGGTCGCTGTACTGCTCGGTCTGGCTGCCAAGGCCCAGATGGTTCTGCACCAGCAGGGTGCGGGCATCAGCGGTGCTCATGCCGGTCAGGGAGGGCACCTTGGTGGTGGTTGCCACCTGCGGGCGGCTGATATACATCACCACAGTGCTGCCTGCAGCCACCTGACTGCCCGCCGCCGGGTCGGTGCGAATCACCGCGCCGGATGCCACAGAGGTATCCACAGCCTGCGTTACCAGCACCGAGACACCCAGCTCCTTGAGCTGCTGCTCTGCATCGGCCTGCACATAGTTGGTCAGGTCCGGCACGGTAACGTACTGGGTGCCAAGGCTCACAGTCAGGGTCACATTCTGGCCCTCGCGCACCGTGCGGCCGGACACCGGCGACTGCTTATAGATATAGCCCGCCGCATAGTTACTGTTGTACTCCTGCTCCCAGGTAACGCTGATCTGGCCGGAGACCACCTGCTCGGTGGCAGCAGCCTCGTCCTGCGTCATACCGATATAATCGCCCAGCGTGATATCGGCCTTGTTGTTCATCAGGTTGGAGGAATCGTTCAGGATCATCCAGCACAGCGCAAGGCACGCCAGTGCAAATGCAATGGTAATGCCGAACAGTGCCGGCAGGAAGATGGTGCGCTTTTTCTTGCGCGGTGCGGCCTTTTTGCTGCGGGGCGCAGGCTTTTCGGCCTGACGGTTTGCACGGTTCTGGTTCATGGTACGTTTCACCACCTTTTCGGGAGCATCTTCTGTAATATACTTGTACTCGAACATCACGGAGGGGTTGTGCACGTAGGTGTCCAGCGCATCCAGCATTTCGCGGGCGGATGCGTAGCGGTTCTGCGGCAGCTTTGCCATGGCCTTTTCGGTGATCTCCACCAGTGCATTCGGCACCTCCGGCGCGATCTCGTGCAAAGACTTCGGCTGATCGGAGATCTGCTTGATGGCAACTTCCACCATGTCGTCTGCATCAAAGGGCAGATGACCGCTGAGCATCTCGTACATCATCACGCCCACCGAGTAGATATCGCTGGTGCAGTCGGTCTCATCGCCCTTGGCCTGCTCCGGGCTGATATAGTGCACACTGCCCATGGTCTTGCCGCTGAGCAGCTGGTTTTCGGCCCGGGAGATGCGCGCGATGCCAAAGTCCATCATGCGGAGCTGGCCGTTGTCCAGCAGCATGATGTTCTGGGGCTTGATGTCCCGGTGCACCACACCGTTGGCGTGGGCATGTTCCAGCGCCTTTAAGATCTGGGAGATGAAGTGCACGGTCTCCCGGTTGGTCAGCCTGCCGCCGCGCTGGTTCAGGTACTCGCGCAATGTCATGCCGTCCACATATTCCATCACGATATACTGCAGATCATCATTCACCGATACATCGTACACTTTTACGATGTTGGGGTGGTTCAGCAGCGAGATGGCCTTGGATTCATTTTTAAAGCGGCGCACAAGGTCCGGGTCGTGCATATACTCCTGCCGCAGCACCTTTACCGCCACCACGGTACCGGCAGGCACCGGGCCGTTGTGCCCCAGCATGACCGCCTTGTAGACGTTTGCCATGCCGCCGGAGCCGATCAGCTCCCGCACCTCATACAGGCCGTCCAGCTTTTTGCCGATCAGGTTGTCCATCAGCGCACCTCCTCCACACACAGCAGCAGCGCGGTGATGTTATCCGGGCCGCCGTTCTCGTTGGCCGTGCGGATCAGAAGGTCCGGCAGGTCGTAGAACCTGCCGGTGCGCAGCAGCTGTTCCAGCTGTTCTCTGGGCACGGCATTGGTCAGGCCGTCCGAGCACAGCAGCAGGATATCCCCTTTCTGCAGCGGTGCGGTAGTGAACTCCGAGTCCAGCCGGTAGTCCACGCCCAGCGCCTTGGTGATGATGTTCTTCTGGGGGTGGTGCTCGGCTTCCTCCACGGTAATGGTGCCGCAGTCCACCAGCTCCTGCACATAGGAGTGGTCGTGGGTGAGCTGGGCAAGCCTGCCGTCCCGGTACAGGTACGCCCGCGAGTCGCCTGCATGACACAGGAACACCTTGCCGCCGCGCACCAGTGCGCACACAGCCGTGGTGCCCATGCCCGCCAGCGATTCCTCACGCAGGGCCTTCTGGAACACAAAGCGGTTGGCGCTGAGCAGGCTCTTTTTCAAAAAGGTCTCCTCTTCGCCGGGCAGGCACTTGGAAGCATACTGCTCCTGAAAGCAGCGCTCGATCACATCGCACGCGCTCTGGCTGGCTTCCCTGCCGCCGCGTGCACCGCCCATGCCGTCGCATACCAGCAGCCATGCGGCATCGCCGGGCAGTTCTCCTGCGCGATAATCGTCCTGATTATCCTGCCGGACCCTGCCGACATCCGTTTTTCCTGCAAGTTTCATAGGCTTCTCCCTTTAATATTTACGCTTTCCCGTTCATTTCGTCACGGCGCAGCTGGCCGCATGCGGCGCTGATCTCGCTGCCAAGGCGGCGGCGCACCGTAGCGTTCACGCCAAGGCTCTCCAGCTTCTGCTGGAAGCGGTGCACGTTGGCTGCATCGGTGGCCGAGTACGGGCTGCCGTCCACCGGGTTGATGGGGATCAGGTTCACATGGGCACCCATGCCCCGGATCAGGTTTGCCAGCTGTCTGGCGCAGGCATCGGAATCATTGACACCGCGCACCATGGAATATTCAAAGCTCACGCGGCGGCCGGTGGTATCCTGATAGCGGCGCACGGCCTGCATCAGCACTTCCACGGGATAGGCATCGTTCACCGGCATCATGCCGCTGCGAATTTCATTGTTGGGTGCGTGCAGCGACACCGAGAGGGTCAGCTGCAGCTTTTTCTCGGCCAGCTGGTCGATCTTGGGCACCAGACCGCAGGTAGAAAGGCTGATGTTGCGCATCCCGATGTTCACGCCCTCGGGCGAGGTGATGTTCTCCAGAAACTTCATCACTTCGTCAAAGTTATCCAGCGGTTCGCCAATGCCCATGAGCACGATGTGGGAAATGCGCTCCCCGATATCCTTCTGGGCGGTGTAGATCTCAGAGCAGATCTCGCCTGCTTCCAGATCGCGCACGCGGCCCGCCTGGGTGGACGCGCAGAAGCGGCAGCCCATGCGGCAGCCCACCTGCGTGGACACACACACCGTGTTGCCGTAGTGGTAGCGCATCACGACGGTCTCGATGCAGTTGCCGTCCGCCATGCGCAGCAGATATTTTACCGTGCCGTCCTTTGCTTCCTGCCTGCGCTCGATCTTGGGCGCGGCAATGTAGAAGCTTTCTTCCAGCTTTGCCAGCAGGGTCTTGGGCTGGTCGGTCATGGCAGAAAACTCGGTGACCAGCTTCTGGTGCACCCAGTGGAAGATCTGCTTTGCCCGGAAGCCCGGCTGACCCATCGCTTTCAGTTCAGCGGTCAGCTCTGCCAGCGTAAAGGAAGAGATACAGCGTTTTTGTTCCATTGTGTTCTCCTATTGTTTTTTACGAACAAGCCACCTGTTTCATTGCAGCTTTTCCCCGTTTTTCTGCATGGCACACAGGAAAAAACCGTCCATGCCGGTACGGGTGGGCACCGAAAGCGCGCCGTGCTCCCCTGCCGTCATCCCGGCGGGCAGCGCTGCGGCTGGCTCCACCACCGTAAACTCCGGGTGGCGGGCCAGAAATGCCGCGATCTGCTGCTGGTTTTCTGCCGGGTCGATGGTGCAGGTGGAGTACACCAGCCTGCCGCCCGCTTTCAGCAGCTGTGCCGCCGTATCGAGGATGGCCGACTGCGTGGCCAATAATTCAGCTTCGCGGGCCGGTTCCAGCTTTTTGTAGCGCAGATCCGGCTTTTTTGCCAGAATGCCAAGGCCGCTGCAGGGCACATCCGCTAAAATGCGGTCGGCCTGCGGCAGGGCCGGGTTCACCTTTGTGGCATCGTTGCACAGGGCTTCCACATTGGCAAGGCCCATGCGCTGCACTGCCGTGCGGATCAGGCCCACGCGGTTCTCGGCGGCATCGCAGCTGTAAAGCCTGCCGGTGCTGTGCATCTGCTCGGCCAGCAGGATGGTCTTGCCGCCGGGCGCGGCGCACAGGTCGATGACTGTTTCTCCGGGCTGTGCGTCCACGCAGAGCGCCGCCAGCTGGCTGGCCTGCCCTTCCACATGGAAGTACCCCTGCCGGAACAGCTCATTTTCCGCCGGGCTGCCCTCGAAGCGGGCCAGCACACTGCCGGGCACAATGCCCCGCTTTGCTTCCTTTGCGCCGGAAGCCAGCAGCTTTGCACAAAGCTCATCGGCACTGCCTTTCAGCGGGTTCGCCCGCAGGCTGGTCATGCCGCCGTCGGCCTTGTAGGTAAGGATATCCAGTGCTTCGTCCGGGTAGTTTTTGTGCAGAAATTCCGCCACATCCCGCCCGGCAGAGCCAAGCACCATGAGCCGCTCCACTTCGTTTTTGAAGCTTGCGGTGCTCAGGTCGTAGCTGCACGCCTTGCGCAGCACGGCGTTGACCAGACCGGATGCGCTGGATTTTTTGAAGGTGCGGGTCAGCTTGACGGCTTCGTTCACCGCAGCGGACACCGGCACCTGCATATAGCGGGCCTGCGCCAGCGCCGCGCGCAATATTTCGCGCACCGGTGCATCCAGCTTGGCAAGGCCCTTGGGCCGGAACTGGCACAGGATGTAGTCCAGCGTGCCCCGGTGTTCCAGCACCGTGTAAAAGATGGCGCTGGCAAAAGCTTTATCGCGGCCTTCCAGCTGCTGGCGCTTAAGTTCGGCATCCAGAACAAGGTTGGAAAAGCCATCCTGCTCCTGCCGCACCAGCGCCGCCACTGCCGCCGCGCGGGGATTCGCCGCCATCAGAGGATATCCCCCGTTTTCAGGCGCTGACCGGCCGCAAAGGCAGTGCCGTCCATGGGCTTTTTGCCTTCCGGCACCACATTCAGCAGCCGGACGGCCCCCTCACCGCAAGCCACCGTGAGCGGCTTTGTGGCCAGCACGGTGCCGGGCGCTTCGCCGTGAGCTTCCACGGCACGGCACTCCATCACCTTGAGCTTCTTGCCGCCGGAGGTGACGAACCATGCACCGGGCCACGGGTTCATGCCGCGCACCCAGTTGTGGATGTGGGCAGCCGATTCGGTCAGGTGGAACTCTGCCATCTCCTTGTTCAGCATAGGTGCAAGGCAGGCGTTCTCATGATCCTGCGGCTGGGGTTTCAGCGTTCCGGCGGCGATGGCGGGCACCACCTCACACAGTACCCGTGCACCTACGGCAGTCACGCGGTCAAACAGCTGGCCGCTGGTCTCCTCCGGGTCAATGGCGATCTTCTCGCAGCAGAGCACATCGCCGGTGTCAAGGCCCTCGTCCATCTGCATGATGGAAACGCCGGTCTCGGCATCGCCGTTCAGCACGGCCCACTGCACCGGGGCGCTGCCGCGGTACTTGGGCAGCAGCGAAACATGCAGGTTGATGCAGCCGTACTTCGGCGCTTCCAGCACCGACTTCGGCAGGATGCAGCCGTAAGCCACCACCACGATCAGTTCCGGGGCAAGGGCACGGATGTTGGCATCCTCGCTGCCGTCCCGCAGGGTGCGGGGCTGGAACACCGGCGTGCCGTGGGCAAGGGCCACTTCCTTGACCGGGGGTGCGGTAAGCACCTGCTTGCGGCCAACCGGCTTGTCCCGCCGGGTGTACACCGCGCAGATGTCATGCCCGGCGGCATACAGGGCTTTGAGGCACTCTGCGGCAATATCCGGCGTGCCCATGAACAAAATGCGCATTACTTGTTTCCTTTCGCTTCGCGGGCAGCTTTTTTGCCCTCTTCGGTATCCTCATAGAAATACTCGCTGGACTGCATGATGGTGATGCCGTCCAGATGGTCGTTCTCATGCTGGATGCAGCGGGCCAGCAGGCCCTCGGCCTCCAGCTCAAACCAGTTCCCGTTGCGGTCCTGTGCACGGACTTTGACAGCCGCCGGGCGGGTCACTGCACCGTTATGGCCAGGGAACGAGAGGCAGCCCTCGTTATAGGTCTTCTTCTCTTCGGAAAATTCGTAAATCTCGGGATTGACGAAGGCGCGCTTGTAATCGGCGCACGACGGGTCCTCCTCGGCCCACGGAGTGCAGTCGACGATGAACAGACGAATGTCCTTGCCGATCTGGGGCGCAGCAAGTCCGACGCCTTCGGCCTCTTCGAGCGTGAGGAACATGTCCTCGGCGAGTTTTTTCACATCGGGGTAATCGGGCGCAATCGGCTCGCATTAGCGGCGCAGCAGCTCATCTCCGTAAATTACAATCGGGGATATCATAACAAAATCTATAAACAATTTTTCGCAGGCAATCTTGCTTTCGCCCGCCGTTATCGCGCTGTCTCTTATACACATCTCCGAGCCCAC
>ENA-OYXZ01000950-OYXZ01000950.1-human-gut-metagenome-genome-assembly--contig:-NODE-950-length-11571-cov-5.792810_pt1 | contig 11571 bp, 10 predicted proteins | sample MGYA00243975_ERZ653432 | MGnify/ENA primary metagenome ERZ653432 (study PRJEB26926, sample SAMN06164954) | human gut metagenome | biome: ENVO:00009003; feature: ENVO:2100002; material: ENVO:00002003...
TCGTTCCAATACCATCAATACATCTTAATCTGATGTACTCACTGACAGACTTACAGCCGGCTTCTCTAGCTTTTCTTTTGAACAGTTCAACTTCTGCCTTCGTTACCCGGAGGCGTATTACTGTTGAACGTACGGTGGATGGATCTGGGGCTTTGGTTCTCATGATTTTGGCCTCCTTTTGGGGCTTGAATGTCATTGATTCGTAGTATTAAACACGGTCTTACTGCGTCTCTCACTCAACGGTAACGCTTTTTGCAAGATTTCTCGGCTTGTCCACATCAAAGCCCTTGCCAACGCTGACATAATAACTTAAAAGCTGCAGTGGAATCACTGAAAGGCTTCCTGCGAACAGATTCTCTATCGCGGGTACATAGCACACAAACTCTGCTGTATCTTCAAGATTATAGTTACCTGATGTTGTGACTGCCATTACCTTTGCTCCACGGCTTTTGACTTCTACCATATTGCTAATCGTCTTCTCTACCAATCTATCCTGTGTCACAACTGATATTACTACCGTTCCGTCCTCGATGAGACTGATAGGACCGTGTTTCAGTTCGCCTGCTGCATATGCCTCTGAATGTATATAGCTGATCTCTTTCAATTTTAAGCTACCTTCCATACCAATTGCATAGTCAATACCACGTCCGATGAAGAAGGAATCAGTGATGTTGATAAGCTTATGACTGTACCACTGTAGGCGTTCCTTATCAGCTAAAATCTTTTCAATTTTATCGGGGATTGTCTCTATCGCATTTAATAGATCATTGTACTTCTCATCAGCAATCTCGGAGCGGCTCTTTGCAAACTGCAATGCTAACAGATAACCTGCAACAAGCTGACAGCTGTATGCCTTTGTTGTTGCAACTGAGATCTCAGGACCTGCTAATGTATAGAAAACATTATCTGCTTCTCTTGCAATAGAAGAGCCTACAACGTTCACAATGCCGAGTGTCTTTATGCCACTGTCCTTTGCCATACGGAGTGCTGCTAAAGTATCAGCCGTTTCTCCACTCTGACTAATAACGATCACAAGGCTGTTCTGTCTCAGTTTCATTTCACGATAACGGAACTCAGATGCAAGTTCCACACGGACTGCCAAGGATGTAAGACTTTCTATAACATACTGTAAGTCCATTCCCACATGATAAGCAGAACCACAGGCTACGATATAGACTGTATCTATGCTCTTCATTTCGTCGTCTGAGAGATTGAAGCTATCAAAGTGAACCGAACCGTTGTTAATCACAGAATTGATAGTATCTCTAATTACCTTCGGTTGCTCATGGATCTCTTTCAGCATGAAATGCTCATATCCACCCTTTTCGGCGGATTCAGCATCCCACTTGATCTCTGTCAGCGGCTTTTCAATTTCTTCCGAATCGATGTTGTAGAAAGTTACATTGCCCTTTTCAAGCTTTGCAATTTCCATGTTTCCTATGTAGTAAACCGAACGTGTATACTTCAAAATGGCTGGAACATCTGAAGCTACATAAGATTCGCCGTCGGCAATACCAATAATCATCGGACTGTCTTTTCTTGCACAGTAGATCTCACCAGGAAAATCCTTGAACATTACACAGAGGGCATAGGAACCCCTGATACGAACCATTGCACGAGATATAGCATCTACAGGTCCGAGATTGTATTTCTTATAGTAGTAGTCGATAAGCTTTACCGCTACCTCGGTATCTGTCTGTGAATTGAATTCGTAGCCCTTCTTAATCAGCTTTTCCTTCTGATCATTGAAGTTCTCAATGATACCATTATGTACTGCAATCACATTTCCATCATCAGAAGAATGCGGATGAGCATTCGTTGCTGAAGGTTCGCCATGAGTTGCCCAACGAGTATGACCGATACCGCAGGTTCCCTTTACTGCTTTTCCCTCATTTGTTTTTTCGATAAGTACCTTGAGCTTTCCTTTTTCCTTGATTATCTCAGTCTGCGCATCGCCATCACGAACGGCGATACCTGCTGAATCATATCCTCTGTATTCAAGCTTTGACAGACCGTCAAGCAATATTGGTGCTGCCTGTTTAGTTCCTGTAAATCCTACTATTCCGCACATATACAAATAGAATTCCTTTCGTGTTTAGTTTACGTATCCCTCGGGATTATTCTTTTGCCAGTTCCAACTATCCCGACACATTTCCTCAATTTCGTACTCTGCCTTCCACCCTAAATCTCTAAATGCTTTGCTAGGATTAGAATAGCAGGTAGCGATATCTCCTGGACGACGAGGATCAATCACATACGGTATCTTAACTCCATTCACTGCTTCAAACGCTTTTACGATTTCAAGAACGGAATAGCCTTTACCTGTTCCGAGATTATAGACCTCGACACCGCAATTCTTTTCTATTGCCTTAAGTGCTGCGAAGTGACCTTTTGCAAGATCAACCACATGGATATAGTCTCTCACACCTGTTCCGTCAAGAGTATCATAATCGTTACCGAAAACGTGTAGTTTCTCTCTCTTTCCGACAGCAACCTGTGTGATATACGGCATCAGGTTATTTGGGATGCCATTGGGATTCTCGCCAATCAGACCTGATTCATGTGCTCCAATGGGATTAAAATATCTGAGAAGAACAATGTTCCAAGAATCATCTGCTGTATGTAAATCAGTAAGTATCTGCTCAATCATCCACTTTGTCCAGCCGTATGGATTGGTACAGATTCCCTTGGGACAGTCCTCGGTAATTGGAATAGTCTGAGGTTCACCGTATACAGTAGCTGAGGAACTGAAGATGATGTTCTTGATATTGTGAGAACGAAGAACATCTACAAGATTCAGCGTTCCAGTTATATTGTTATCATAATATTCATGAGGTTTTATTACTGATTCTCCAACAGCTTTAAGTCCGGCAAAGTGTATGCAGGTATCTATTGAATGCTTGTCAAGGATAGTATTCAGTGTCGTTTTATCTCGAATATCAGCTTCATAAAAAGTGATAGAAGTACCTGTTATCTTTTCCACACGCTCAATAGATATTCTGCTTGAATTACACAGATTATCTACAACAACAACTGAATGTCCAGCTTTTATAAGTTCTACGATTGTATGTGAGCCTATATAACCAGCTCCACCTGTTACTAGAATTGTCATTCTATTTCTCCTGTCTTTTTTAATGGGCATACTGATATACATCGTTTACAATAAACACATATTTCACTGTCTATCTCTGGATATAAAAAACCCTCATCATCAGGTTTCATACTAATCGCATTCTTGGAACAAATAGCATAACAAGCACTGCAACCGCAGCATTCTTCCTTCCTTTTAAACAAAATTGGGATATTCTGCTCACTCATTTATTTACTTGCCCCCTTCCCAATTATAAGCTTTAATACTTTCTTCGCTCTATTTTTCCATTTCAAAACAAATTCCTGAAATGGAGTTAATAATCCACCATATTCTTTTGCAATGTAATCAAAGTCTTTTACTTTCAGATCCTTCCAAAACTGATCTCTTGTTATAGGACAAGGAAATGGTTTTTGCAAAGCTGGTTGTAAAGAATTATTAATGTCGGTCATACTATATTCCAGTGAGCCAGAGACATCATCAAAGTATTCTTCACCTTTTTCAGAATTAATAAGAACAAGTGATACACCTTTATTATCATTGAATCCTGGACATGCCTTATCAATTCCCCAATAATCGGCAATCGTAATATCACCGGGATGGTAAATATGTTTATACTTACATTCATAACAAGAAGGTCTTAAAATATTATGCTTATAAAATAATTCCTTGAATACCTCGCTGCTTATACTTGATCCATCTGAAGTATAAAGTGTTTCTTTATGTGCCGCCCAACCGAAATCAGTCTTATTTCTAAAATTCACAGAAACAATTCTTTTTTTATTCTTTTTTTCTTGCCATTTTAGATACTCCAACCATACCTTTGGGCTAGGAACGCCATGACATACAATATCGATACATAACAAATTAACATAGTCTTTACCAAGAAATGATTTCAAACCATCAACTTGACAAGACGTACCTGTGAATAAGACCAATCGACCAGAATCAAGTTCGACCTTCACATCACGAAATACATCTCCCATATTACTCTGTATATACTTAGAACCGCGCATTTTGTCTCTTTGTTCGTAAGTTGTAGCCTTCACATGATATGCCAAAAAATCATCGGATAATATGCAACCAAAAACAGAGCCACCTTCGCTAAGAATCTTATCAGATATTGCAGTAAAAATCCCTCCTGATCTCGAAGCAGCACGAACATTTGGATCTTTATGTTTAACAGCATAAACTCTTAATAACTTATCCATTCTGTTTGCTCCTTCTCATTTTTTTTAATAAATGAACGACTTCAGGATTAACTGCAATATTCAATGTTCCACAAATTAAAGCAGAGCATAAAAAAACGATACAACTCCAGATAAAGAAATTGGTGTATCCATCTACATTAATACTTATATATTTAGAAGCGAATATAGCTACAACGAACAAAAAATAATTAATTGAAAGAATTGAAAGATATTTGATAGGATTACGATGGAGTATCTTATGCTCGGAAAGCCATGTCAAAAAAACGACCTTTATTGGAAGAGCGATAACTGTAGCAAATAGTACACCAACTATTCCAAATTTTTGGACTAATATAACAGACAAAACGATATTAATCAATGCTTCAATAAGTGATATATAGCTTGTACTTTTAGCATAACCAGCTATCCCCGAAAGGTTTCCTGTAACATAACGACTCCAAGAGATAATCTGAACAAGAGAAAAAAGTAATGGTAATGATGTATAGATGTAGTTCACATCAGAAACGCCTCTTGTATATAAACGAATAAATGGTAATATCATAATATAGGCAGTACACATTAAGCATGTCATTCCACCAAAAAACACTGATGTAAACCCGTCATGGAGAGAAATATATAGTTTCCTATCTTTATGGAATGTCTGTCCTAATGTATAACTCACGCTAGAGTAAACTGCGTTTAAAAGTAAACTTATACTACTAAAAACTAAATTATATACTCCATATACACTTGACATCTTTGTGTCTACAAAAATAGATAGGACAATCATATCTGTGGCGGAGAAAATAGTCCATGCTATTTCGGTTATAACATATGCATTTCTATCTTGTAATTTTGCGTCTTTCGATGCTGAATTTAACTCTATCCACGAATAGTGATTTGTGAAATACTTTTGATAAAAAATCACCTTGGCAACAGTTATCAAAAAATACACAGCTTCAAGCAATATAATATTTAACCCCAAAGAAGCCATTATAATTTTCACAGCATAACTAACAGTCTTATTAATAACGTTAATACCATTATTCACATAGCTTCGACCATCAGCTGAAAGCACACTTGTAATTGTTTGGATTTTATAAAATGAAAGAACACCTGATGCCCCCTCTAGTAAAAAAACTGCAACAATGGTTAACTTATCGACTTCAGTTTTTAATACCGACGGACATATACAAGCAACTACCAAAACACAAATTCCATAATATATTGTAAATCGTTTGTAATACCGATCTGCCACTGAGGCGATATACGAAATGCCCTTTTTATCTTTTTTCGACAATGGCTCCATCAAAGCATTTCTTGCTGCTTGTCCAATACCAGCTTCAAGTAATGCCATATATGTAAATATTTGACTTATGGTGGTCAATAAACCATTTACATCCGATCCATATGACGTTATCATTATTCTTGGTATAACAATTCCAAGAATTAAAAGAAGTGCTTGACCTCCAAATCCAAATAATGTATTTTTAACAAATCTTGATTTGTTCATAAAAAGAACTACCTCACATTAATTTTATAATTTGACAAAATAATCATGGCACATAGTCACACAACCGAGGTCGAATACAGCACAATATCTCCTTAACTTCTATCGAGAATAGCCCAATAACACAATGATTAAGTGCTGTTTTTTGAGAAAAATGTTTTAAAGCTAAATGCATAACAGCTATCATTCTTCTCTTAAAGAATCAAATAGAATATCTAAAGAATTATTACGATAATCTTTCATCTTAATGTTGATTGTTTTCCAGTCATACTCACCCAATCCAGTAGCATCTGCATTTTTAATCTCGTAATTATTTAAGTCAAATACATTTGAGAGTTGAATAATTCGGTCGTTATTATTCTGCTTGTTATGGTTCAATTCATAATAAAACGGGACATTAAAAATCAAAGCAAAAGCCAGAGCGTGAAATGAAGTTGTAATAACACACTTAGCATTTAATACTATATTCAAAAATTCGATTGGTCCAGCAGAAATCACGCTTTCAAAAGCAGGATTATCAATTTTTCTGTAATCAAATATGTTTATGTATTTAACTTTAGCATTTAATTTCTTAGCTAATTTTTCAGCATATTGTAAAGCATATGTTTCTTTCGCTATAATCAAAACAGCTATATAATCACATTCGTTTTCACAACTCAATTTCAACTTATTCTTCCATTCATTACTAGAAAGCAAAAAAACAGGGTCTGCTACTACTCTGACATCTTCTCTATCAATACCTAATTCTTTTATTATACTGTAGCCACTCTGCTCTCTAATGAGCAATGATTTGTAAGATTGTAAATATAGCTTAAACCTATCTGTATTTTGACTTAAAATCTGATCACCGCCAAATGAAGCTGCATAGGAATATTTCTTCTCATCATTCAAAAATGGAAGCAAATAATTCCAGTCATCTTTAAAAATCCTGTCATTCCATATTTGGTCACTTCCAGAAATTACAATATCAAAAACATTGTTCAATTCGCTAACTGTTTCTTCAGTATATATTTCCGTTGGAACGATAAATTCTGTATTAAATAGCTCAAAGAGTTCATCCTTTTTTTTTACTTCCAGCATATATTTTTGAAACAGTATTTTTTTGGCTAAATATTTAAGCCATTCTACAAACGTTTTTTTAGTAAAATAGTCTTTATTAATCACTCTGCTTTTATAGTTGATAACAGAAGCATTATACTTTACTTTAAGAACCTCTTGTAGCGCATAGGCCTGTAAACTTGCACCATAATTACGTGCTCCATAATATGTCATAATACCTATTTTTAGCATATATAATCTCACTCCCGTTACTTAACATTGACGTGTAAAGACAACACAACCAGTGCAGCTTTACACGTTCTTCTTATCTTAACTATAAAAATCAAGGCAATTGATTGGATCAATGAATAACTCAAAATAACACAGCAGAAATACAGAAGACATCCATACACATTTCCATAACAGAGTTCAATCTACGTAGTGTAAAGTGGAATTGTCTGTTTCTAAATAGATATCAAAGCATAACCAAATAATGAGCATGGTGTCGATTCTAGACTATAATAATTTTATTCTAACCAAAAAATATTCTAATCCCCAGAGTCTCTCATTTATTATTTTAAATTTTAAGTTTGTTCTTAACGACTTAGCACCACGAAAAGCAACTTGTTTTTGATCAAAACTATTCATGCATTTTTTAAATTCTGCATAATTATTTGATTTCGCCAAATCTCTTGAAAGTGTAAACAAAGATGCTAAATAGTAATGCTCAATATTGTTATGAGGCAGAGATTCTACTAAATATAACTGGTCACGAACATTACCAACATTCTTTAAATCAAATACGCTACGTTTGGCTGTTGTAGATGTGGGATTATAACAATAGTAATAGCAAGCTGAATTAATCACTTTGATTTTACTACTTTTTGACAATATAATCGCAATTAAAAGAATATCTTCTCCGTTTTTTATTCCATCTGGTACCAAATTCTGACATTCTAAATAGAGATTACGCTTTACCACCTTTGTCCATAATGAATAAAGAATACCACCACTATTATCCATCTCACATTTTTCATCGTATAAATAAGATAGCAAAAAGCCATCCTTTTTACAATATTCGCCAGGATTCATCAGATTATACACAGCATCGCTTATTGATCCACATTTATCTACTTTATAGCCGAAGCATAAAACATCAATGCTATCATCTTGATTTAGACTATTATTTAGTATACTGAGGGACTCACTAGGAATATAGTCATCACCATCTACACATAAAATATATTCACCAGTTGCAGCAGCGGCAGCTACTTTTCTTGCGCTAGTTGCACCGCCGTTTTTCTTATTAATAACCTTAATGCGGTTATCCAAAGACGCATATTCTTCACATATTCTTAAAGATGAATCCTTTGAGCCATCATTTACAAGTATCACTTCAAAATCAATAAATGATTGAGAAAGAATAGAATCCATGCATCTGCCTAAGTACTTCTCAACATTGTACACTGGTATAATTATAGAAAATTTAGCCATTAAAAATCCCTCAAAATAACTTGAAAGCATTTAATAAGTATGCTTTCCAGTGTTCTTTTCTGTGCTTTTTTTCAACTGCCTGAAAACCGCCATGTTTCCATAACTCAAGTAAACTTTGATCATATTTCTCAATATTTGTTGGAGATGATAATTGCTCATTCTGTATTGCTATTGCCTCGAATGTTGTTTCTTCAATTATTAAATGCTTTTTCGCATTTTCAAATAACCATCTGCCTTTTTCTCCTTGCAACATTATAGCAGACACCCCTTTTTCTTCTTTAAAACGTACTCCATCATATCCCCAGTAATCACATATTGTTACATCAGCTTGTCGCTGATTCTGTGCATATGGGCATACATAACAACTTTCTCGATACATTTTCCCTTTAAGGAAGTTGTAATAATATGGAGATAATACAGAGGGAATCAAATACTCGACATTTTTTCCGTTAACTGCAATTGTAACTCTTGAGCACCATTTTTTATTTGTGTTCTTAGCACGAAATGTAAAACTTATTACTTTTCCTTTATATTTATTCTCAAGATTTAATACATAATCCTTCCATAGCAAAGCGTTAGGAACGCCATGGCAAACAAGTTCGATTGTATATAGATTATTTCTATATTCTCCAACATATTTGGCTACAGCCGAAACTTGGCATGGTGTACCTGTAAATAAAACACGCTTGCCGGCCTTAAGTAATTCAAGAACTTCAGCTTGTGAATTCATATCACTTTGAACATATTTTGACCCTTGTAATTCAGACAATTCAGAAACAGTTTCCACTTTAATATGATGTGCATATAATGATTTATCAAAGGCGCATCCAAACACAACACCTCCATTTTCTACGAAACTTTTGGCTATTGCATAAAACGCTCCTCCAGATGCACTTCTTTCTATAGCCGAATCATTAAGAATGGCCGCATATGCATCTTGAACAGAATATCCCGTTACATTTATCATCGGACAAATCGCTTTACATTTACCACAATTCACGCATAAATCTTGATTAATCTTTGGATACTCAAATCCAAATTCGTCAACAACCATCTTAATTGCTTTTTTAGGACAAATGTTCAAGCAATTTTTACAACCACAACAATTTTTCTTATCATCAAATACAGCATCCATACTACTCTCCCTATGTGTTGCTTATACCAAATTCGAGTGTAGGTATTCAATACTTCGTTTTTTTTCAGCCTCAAGCAATATGTTTATTGGATCATAATCTATTGCTTTTGTAATTATGTCTTCTAACGACGTTATAGAAGATACCTGCCTTTCTTCCAAATCAAATCTCGAAAGCAGGTCGCAGAGCTTATTACTGTTAGAATCTCTTACAATTGTAGCGAACTGCTTATTTCGCTTTATTGATATCACCGTTCCATGAAATGTGTCTGTTATTACATAATCGGCGCTATCAAAATATGACAAAAGTTCAAATGGGGTACACATGATGTTTTTATCACACCACCTTTGATATAGTCCAAATGAAATTAGTTGCTTATTATATTTTTTTGCAAAAGATTTAATTGCCTTAATCTCAGTTTCATTGTTGATTCTATTATCATAAGCATATATCAATATATAATTTTTAAATTTTGTTTGTGGTAAGACTTCCTTTTTCCAATCATATATCAAAACAGGATCAAGATGCTGCATACTCTCGCTCCCCACAAGTCGTTTTACAAACTCAAATGTGTTACTATCTCTAACAGAAATCGCTTTAAGTTTTTTTAAGGCCGAACTCAAGTCATTTGATAATCCTAATTCTTCAACTCTTTCAAAAGTAGTGTATCCGCATGAAGCAGCATATGATAATGCTGGAACAGCGGTGTCTCCAAATAACTGTGTAGTAAATCCCCATGAAGATGCTTGGATACAATTGAACACCTCATCACTACCAATTACAATCATATCGCATTCAGCTTCATTTATTGGATCATTAATTCCTATTCTATGAAATAAATCTTTTTCAAAACTATTCCTACGTTTCCTAGAAAAAATCACATGCTCTATTCGTTTCAGAATATACTTATCAATTTTTGCTGAGTTCCCGGTGGTTATACTGCTTGAATGCACAATTTGCTTGCCAGGTCTAATCCTAACAAAGAACACGTCATATCCCAATGCTTCTAAAACGGATTTTAGAGCATATGATTGTAAATAAGACCCATAGTTTATAACATTTTGCATCGATAGAATACCAATCTTCATTTATATCGCCTTTCTTAGATAAACAACCATATTTGCCAAAATTGAGCAGAAAAAATAGATACGGTAGCAGCCGGAAATAAAATGGCAAATTTCAGCAATAAATATAGTTTAAATTCCTTGAATTTCTTATATTCAAAAAAGTGCATAATTTGTAGCATAAGTGTAAGAATAATTCCAACTACGCCAAAGTAATTAAGCATGTCTAGATAGCTATTATGTGAGTATTTTACACCATCAAATAGCAATCCCCACGATCCGAACAGTTTTGTCATTATTTCTCCATTTTTAAACGATTGAATGTACACTTCTGATAAATCAGCTCGACCTGTTGAAGCAGCATCGATATTTCCCTGTCTCAAATCTTCAATAATATGATTAAATCGAAATGAAATTGGCTTTATTAAAGAAATCTGTGAAATCTTACTCCAAAAGGCTACGACCAAGCCTATTATACACAAAAAAAAGATTGTAAACATCACTCTCTTTTTGTCAATTCTATCATATTCAAAATAATAAATAATACATATGCATAACATTAGCGTTATTGCTGTTATGCTTATAGTTGAAAGAATACAAATGGAAACAACTATTACGAAGATTGTTTTTATCATTTTATTCTCGATATAAAACAATACAAATAGTAATGCTATACAAAGATAAAAACCAAAACGTGTTGTTCCCATTGTACCATACAACTGTTTTGCATAACCTATGCCACTAATCCAGCGATCTAAACTAGTATTATTTATCAAGCCATATAATAATGCACCAAAACAGCTCAAAAAAGTCGAATATAAAGATAATTGCCAAAAATCCCCTCTATTCTTTTCATTTGTTTTGCTCATTTTATAAAAATAAGTTGATATAGCAAAATAGAATACAAAACTAACGCCCGTAAACGAATGATATAATAATAGATTAAGGCCTCCACATATTATCAAAAAAAACATATAGATAATCTCGTATAGCCTAAACTTAATATCCTGTCTCTTATACACATCTCCGAGCCCACGAGACGGAGCTACATCTC
>ENA-OYXZ01000952-OYXZ01000952.1-human-gut-metagenome-genome-assembly--contig:-NODE-952-length-11556-cov-7.147465_pt1 | contig 11556 bp, 9 predicted proteins | sample MGYA00243975_ERZ653432 | MGnify/ENA primary metagenome ERZ653432 (study PRJEB26926, sample SAMN06164954) | human gut metagenome | biome: ENVO:00009003; feature: ENVO:2100002; material: ENVO:00002003...
AGCACCTACCGCAAAGCCAACTTCTAAGCCTACTGCAACACCAGAGCCACAGAAAGTTTGGGTTGTAGATGTTCCGGCAAAAGAAGAGGTTGGTCATTGGGAAGAAGATGGGTATTGGTGGAGTGATGTAGTGTATAGATGTAATGAGTGTAAAGAGACTTTTTCGACAACAGATGCCTTCTATGAACATGTAATCCCTCTTGTCGAAGCAGGAAAGCATTCAATGGGAAGTTATACAGAAGTTCCGGGAGAATCTTATTGGGTAAAAACAGGTCAGCATTGGGTTGTTGATGAGCCTGCGCAAGAAGAACAAGGTCACTGGGAATACAAATAAAAAATTGAATATTGCAGCATGAAGCATCCGTTTTATCGGGTGCTTTTTTACTGCAAAAATTCAAGCCGTACTTTTTGAGTGCGGCTTTTTTCATATAAAAATCTAACGAAAGGAATGGCAAAAAATGAAGAAAGCAAAACGGATTTTGGCCGGAGCGCTTGCGGCGTTGATCCTTACGATGTCACTGCCGTTAAGTGCTCTGGCGGATGAAGCCGATGTGCCTGTGGAAAGTCCGAGCTTTGAAGTTTCGTTTGATGTAGATACCGGGCAGGAAGAAATTTCGGAAGATCTTCCGACCGAGGTTGAAGCGACACCGGAGCCTACCCCGGAATCTACCACAGAGCCAACGCAGGAGCCAACACCTACGCCGGAAAGCACCGCTACACCGACCCCGACGGCAGAACCTACCGCAGCGCCCACGGCTGCACCCGAAGTTACCGCAACGCCGACGAGCACGCCGGAGCCGAGTGCTGCCGCATCTCCTACGCCCGCTTTACCGAGCGCATCCCCTACTGTAACGCCGACGCCTACGCCGTCACCGCAGCCGGTTACAAACCCAATAAAGCTTGAGCACGAGGTCTTAACGGACTATGAGACCGGCGGACTTTACCTGTTCCCAGTTCCCGACGGCGACGAAATTACGCAGGAATACAGTGAGCAACACAAAGCTTGGGATATAGCTGCTGTTACTGGTTCTGCTGTGGTGGCAGCCGAAGAAGGCACTGTAACTTATGTGCAGATTTGGGACGGATCGTATGACACCACCGGCATGATGAGCTACGGGCACATGATTCAGATTGAACATCCAGATGGAAATACCACACTGTATGCACATCTATCTGAAATTAACGTGCAGCAAGGCGAAAAAGTCGTGCGTGGGCAGCGCATCGGGCGCGTCGGCAGCACTGGCAATTCTACTGGCCCACATTTGCACTTTGAGGTCATGAGTGAGACTGGTAAAAAGGAAAACCCTGAACCGGTATTAGAATACGGAGTATCCACGCTACTGGATGATTACACATGGAGTTGGGTCAATCAGTATCTTAATCGACCTAATGGGACGAAAACAATATCTGATTACGGAGTAACAAGAGACAAAGTTGTAGCTGAACTTACTTCGCATCAAAGTGATAACTACTATTTGGGTACTACATATGTAGGCGGGGATAGCCAGTCTCCTAAAGGAGATACAAGCTACAATGGCAGCGTGGGTATGAACTGTGCTGGCTTTGTCAGCTATGTGCTTTGTAAATTGGGGTTAAATGCGGGTACGTCTGACTTGAATAATCATACTGCGTTGCCTGCGAGCTCGGTTCAGGGGCTTATGACTAAGGCGGTCGGTGGTCGTTCTGCAGATTGGTACAGCTCGTATAAAAGCCGAAACCTTTTGGCAGGTGCATCAAACTATTGCTTCTGGATTGCAAACGGTGATCTTAAGTCATATGCATTCCAGTCAAAGAGCGATATGCTTTCGTCTGGTGTGCTTGAAAAAGGTGACATTATTTTAATGTTGCCGACAACAGCATCGGCCAGTGACCGAGATACGCATATTGGCTTTTTCTGGGGAAACTCCTCCAGCGAAGATAATATGTGGCATAGTTTTGGTTCCAATAACCATATTTCGACCATAACACCTAAGACCAGCCCTTCTTATTACGTGGTTATTAAGTACGCACCGTCTGAATATACACTGACGCTCAATAAGACAAGCTCTAATCCCTCGTTGACAAACAATAACAGCAATTACAGCTTGTCTGGTGCAGTGTACGAAGTTTACGGTAACAAAACCACTTATACAACCTCAACAGTCACGTATTACACCGTAAATGCAAGTGGTGGCCTTAATTTGCGTAGCTCTGCCAATACAAGCAGTTCTGTGTTGATAACCATGACCAATGGAGCAAGCGTAAAGTATCTTAGCACATCAGGATCGTGGTATAGGGTTGAATATACCCATTCAAACGGTACGACCTATACAGGATATGCTTCATCGACATATCTTACGAATAAAACTACGCAAACTATTTATACTCCAACAGTAACATCGAATGCATTACTTGGTACGCTTACAACTAACTCGTCAGGATCGGCGAGTCTTGTTGTGCCTGCGGGAACAGTGAGCGTAAAGGAGAAGACCGCACCGAAAGGATTCTCCGTTGATAATGAAACTCATACAGTAACGATGGACGGTAATAAGACACTCAATGTCTCCGATACACCGATTATCTATGAGTACAATATCAACCTCACAAAGACGAGTGCCAATGTCTCAATCACAAACGGCGACAGTGGGTATAGCCTCGCCGGAGCAGTGTATAAAATCTATAACAGTTCAGGCACGGAAGTTGCATCCATCACCACAGATTCGTCTGGCAAGGGCACTTCAAATGTGAAACTCAAAAACGGCACATATACCGCCGTGGAATCTAAGGCTCCTCCGGGGTATGCTTTGGACACGACAAGGCATACCGTTAGGATCAACAATGCTGACGCGACTCTGAATGTCAGCGATGTGCCTTTGATTAAGACGGTGACACTAACCAAAACGAGTGCTAACACGTCGATCACGGCAGGTAACAGCAATTACAGTCTTGCCGGAGCTGTGTACGATGTGTACGAAGGTAATTCTGCTACGGGTACGCCGGTTGCATCGTTCACAACTAACTCGGCGGGCGTTGCGACGTTAAGCCGCAAATTATACCCAAATAGAACATATACAATTTTGGAACGAACTCCGCCTCCCGGATATGTAAAAGATACGACGCCACATTCGTTCTATCTTGCTTACAACTCGGCAACAATGGATGTTGTGGATGACCCACAATATGTCAAGATCATGGTAAAAAAGAAAGATTCTGGAACTAACACAAATGTAGCTGTTGGTAACGCATCACTTGCGGGTGCTGTATACGCAATTACGTATAAAGAAAACGGTGTAGATAAAACCGTTCAAAAAACGACCAATAGTTCAGGAATTCTCTATTTTACCAACGTGCCTTTGGGCGAGATAAAAATTCAGGAAATCTCAGCTCCGGTCGGCTACAAGCTTGATTCAACGGTGCATACGTACAATGTTACGTCGGACAAAGTAACTTCTGCCGTATACGAAATGGAACCCGAAGATTTCACCGAAGATGTCTTTAAAGGACACATCCAGATCACCAAACAGATTGAAATGCTCGGTGCGGATGCACAGCTTGAGCAGGGCGCTGAATATCAGGTGTATCTCAAATCTGCCGGTAGCTATGCCAACGCAAAAGACACAGAACGAGATTATCTTGTGACCGGGGCAGACGGCAAGTCGATCACCAAAGACCTGCCCTACGGCACGTATACGCTGCATCAGGTTAAAGGTGTGCCGGGCCGTGAGTTTAAAGACATGGATGTTGACGTCCACGAAAACGGCAAAACGTATGAGATGACGCTCACAAACGAGCTCAAGTATGCGCCGCTCAAAATCGTGAAGACCTCCGAAGACGGCAATGTTGCCGGTTTTACATTCAAGGTCACACGGCTTGCGGATGGGTATAGCAAAACGTATACCACCAATGCGGCCGGTGAGATCATTACAGATCAGATGCCTGTGTACGTCGATGCAGATGCAACGCAACTGTATGAGTACAAGGTCGAAGAAATCAACGTGCCGGATAAATATCGCACGCCGGATGCACAGACGATAACACTTACCTATGGGCAGACGGCAGAGGTTCGCTTTTACAACCAAATTGCACGCGGCACGCTTGAAATCCTTAAAGTAGACCACGACGGTGTGACGCCGCTCGAAGGCGCGAAGTTTGAGATTACAGACGATAACAACAATGTAATTGCAACCGAAACTTCCGGGCCGGACGGAAAAATCAAGGTAGACTCGATCCTTTACGGACAATACCACTGGTCAGAGGTGATGGCTCCGAAGGGTTATGAACTTGATGATACCGTGCATGACTTTGCAATCGAGTACGATGAGCAGGTCGTAGAAGTCACGCAGGAAAACACTCCGAGCGTTGGCTCCATTACAGCTAAAAAGATTGATGCCGATGGCAACGCCATGCCGGGCGTAGAGTTTACGCTCGAGTACAGCACTGACGATGGCGCGACTTGGGCACCGGTGGAAGCCAGAGCGGAAGACAGCAAGCCTTCCATCGGCGGTTGCACAAGTGCAGTCGTTGACGGCGCTTTGGAGACCGATGAAAACGGCGTCGCTACCTTTAATGGGCTTCAGATCAATAATCAGACTGTGACGATCCTTTACCGACTGACAGAAACCGCCACTAAGTCCGGCAACACTCTGCTCGCAGCGCCGATGTTTATCGGCAGCTTACCGCAGGTGCTCGACGACGGAACAGAAATCGTCGATGTGGTTGTTACAGCGGTCAACAATCAAAGTTTTACATTACCGTCCTCCGGCGGCAATGGCATGATGAGCGTGCCGGTGGGCATTGCTCTCGCACTGATTTCCGTGTCCTGCATTTTAATGCTGACGCGTAAAAAGAGGTTTTAAGGGGATTCTACAACCCTTGGAATAATAAACGAAGAAAGGAAATGAGTAGAAATGGCAAAATCCAAGTTAATCTCTCGCATTGGTGCTTTGGCTTTAGCAGCAGCTCTGGCCTGCACCTCTCTGGTCTCGGCCTCGGCGGCTACTATCGATAAAGCTACCATCGATATGGACGCAAAGGCACAGCTGTCTATTTATAAGTACGACTTTACAAATGCCAAAAAGGATGGCGTGTGGAACGAAGGCAGCTACGTTTCCACCGGTCAGTATGATGCTCGTGTAAATGAGGTTCTTGGCCGCACAACACGTACCGGTGCGAACAGTGCATCTTCTGCTCTCGGTAATGGACAGGCAAGCAACGGTTACGCGATCAAAGGTGTCGAATACACATACCTCAAAATTGCGGACATCACGCAGTTTTCTGAGTCTGCAAAGGACGGCGGTCGCACCGACAGCCACATCGAGGTGCTGTATGCAATCGATAGAGTGAAAGGCGCAGATATGCTCGCTGCTATCGGCCTTGCAGACGGCAAAAACAGCTATGAAAATGCCAACAATGCGCTTGACTCGAGCAAGTGGTACTACCAGTCGGATAAGCTTAGTGCAGCACTTAAAGCTGCACTTGAGGCCAATTCCACAACCGTAAAAAACTCTCTCGAATCCTACGTTAAAAACAACGGCGGTACGGCAATGCCCGAGACTAATGAGGACGGCTACAGCAATGTAACGGGCCTCCCCGTAGGTCTCTACCTGCTGGTTGAAACCCGCACGCCGGAAATGGTGACAGGCACGACAAATCCGTGCTTCGTCTCGCTGCCCATGACCACGGTTGATGGTGGTATGGCAGACGGTTCTGGCAACCAGATTACGACCGGCGGCCACGACTGGAACTACAATGTTGTTCTTTATCCGAAAAACGAAACTGGTATCGTAACACTTGAAAAAACTGTACGTGAAGCTGTTAAGGACACCGGTAAAAATAACGCGTCCGATGTTATCACCGATGGCTTTAAGCACAATGCAACGGCATCCGCAGGCGATACGATTGAGTATCAGATCATCAGCACGCTGCCGACGATCACGTCTGCAGCAACCAACATCAGCGAATATACTTTCCGTGATGTTCTCGCTCGCGGCCTCTCTTATGTAGGCGGTGCGAACAGCGTTACACTCGAATTCTTCACCGATGAAGCCTGCACCAACAAGGTAACTACATGGAAACAGGCAGACGGCAAATTTAAGGTCACACGCGAAGAAAACAACGACGGTACGCATACGATGACGATCTCCATGACTGCTGACGGCCTTGCTGAGATCAACACGGCCAACACGGCTTACGATAACGATAACGGCAAGCTCTATGCAGGTTACAGCAATTACACACTTCGTATCCGTTACGACGCAAAACTCAATTCTGATGAGTCTCTGGTTTACGGTGACAACGGAAACAAAAACGAAGTCGTCCTCACATGGAAGCGTACCAATGGCACCTACTACGACACCCTTATCGACGACGCGCATATTTACACGTATGCGACGAACATCACGAAAACCTTTAGCGACGGTAAAGAAGAACAGACGATGTTCGATAACGTCCTCTTTAAAGCGCAGAATGCGTCCGATGGCTACTATGTAATTGCACAGCTTAATGAGGACGAGGGCATCTGGTATGTTACCGGACACACGGACAAAGAAGCCTCTGCAACAGCAATGCACCCCGTCGAATGGAATGGCAAAAAGGGCCAGATCATCCTTAAAGGCGTTGAGGACGACCAGTACATCTGGACAGAGCTCGAGACTGCAAACGGCTACACGCTGCTCAAAAATAACATCGACGTAACGATCAAGTCCGTGGATGATGCAAACCGCCCGTGCGACATTTACGGCAAAGATACACTCGGTGTTATCCAGAACGACCCGCGCTACAACTTCCCGAACAATGAAGATTATAAGCTCGCCAACATCCCGCAGAAGCAGTTGGCTCATAACTATCAGACTGCATCTGCAACGGTTGACGGTAACGACGTCACGATGCTCGACGATGAGATGGATACTGATTCTACCAACGCAATTGCGCCATTGACAGTTGTGAACACAAGAGTTTTCATTACTCCGATGACCGGTGATAGAGGTACGCAGGCGCTTGCTATCGGCGGCGTTCTCGTCTTCTGCCTCGGCACTTCTGCATTTATTTTCTTCTTGGTTTTCAAGAGAAGAAAAGAGCAGGAAGATAAGTAAGAGTACACCAAAATTTTGAATTAGGTTTACCTCGCAGGGAGGGCTCAGTGACAGCACTGAGCCCCACCCAAAGCCTGCAACATTGTGTGTAGGCTTTGGGTGAAAAGGAAAAATTGAAGAAGGTGAAAACATGCCCCAAAAGCGAACGTACAAAGGTGCGCAGGTCATAGCCATCATCATCGCGATTTTACTGCTGTGCGTCGCGGGATTTTGCGCGTATCTGCTCATCCATAACTGGCAACAGAAAGCAGAGCAGAAGGAGCTGTTTGCAACCATAGCCGAAAAGGTGGACGCAGCTGAAAGTGAGTTGGGAGATTTAGAGCAAATCGGCAATGCAGAGGATAAACGCGTGGTACAGTTGCTTGAAGTATACCGCGAGCTGCACAGTTATAACTCAGACTTTGTAGGCTGGATACGCGTACCGGGCACAGAGATCAATTACCCGGTGATGCAGTCGCCGGATAGCCCTAATTATTATTTGCGTCGAAATTTTGAGAAAGCGTACAGCAACCTCGGCACGCCGTATTTACAGGAAAACTGCGATATACGCACGTGCGATAACTTGATAATTTACGGCCACCACATGCTTGATGGCGGGATGTTCAGCGATCTTGAGCTCTATAAAAAGAGAAAATTCTTTCAGCAGCACAAATACGTGCGTTTTGACACATTAGACGAGCTGGGGCTATATGAGGTCATGGCGGTCGTCATCACAACGGCCTATCAAGCAGACAGTTTTCAATACTACAACTACATCGAGAACAACGAATTAACCTTTAATACATACGTACAGGAATGTAAGCAGCGTGCTCTATATGATACGGGCATTGATGCCGAATATGGAGATAAATTAGTTACTCTATCGACATGCGAATACAGCAACGATAACGGCAGGCTGATCGTCGTCGCAAAAAAGATTGGAGGGATCAAAAAATGAGCAAACGCAAAAACACCATTATCATTATTTGCTTTATCCTTGTGATCCTGCTTGGCGCAGGTGCAGCTACGTACCCGTTAATTGCATCGATTAACAACGAGCGCACGCAATCGCTCGTACAGACGGAATACGAAGAAAAGCTTCAGCAGCTCGACACTTCGGAAATTGATGAAGCCCTTAAAAAGGCACATGAATATAACAAAACGATTTCTACCGTACAGATCGAAGACATCGATAAGATAAAGGAAAATCTTCCTGATTACGAAGATCTTCTGAACCTTGCCAATAACGGCATCATGGGCTACATAGAGATACCGACCATTAACATAGACCTGCCTATATATCACGGCACGACCGGTGCAGCAATGGAAAAAGGTGCGGGTCACATGGAAGGCACGTCGCTGCCGGTAGGCGGCGTCGGCACACATGCCGTGATCTCCGCACACTCCGGCATGGCGGGAGCAAAGCTTTTTACCGACCTCGATAAGCTTAAGCTTGGAGATGTATTTTTCGTGACCGTCTGCAACGAAAAGCTTGCCTATGAAGTGGACAACATCGCAGTGGTGGAGCCCACAGACATAGACCTCATTCGTATTGATACACAGCAAGATTATGTCACATTGCTCACCTGCACACCATATGGCGTGAATACGCACAGATTGCTTGTGCGCGGCCACAGAGTGGAAATGGCCGAAGAAGCCATAGCGGAGGTTGAAGAAAAGGTAGTGCCGGAGGGCAGCACGTGGATAGAGAAATATGCGGAAGGGCTTGTGATCGGCTTCATAGCTTCCTTTGCGGCGATGCTGTTGCTGCTGATAGTTCTTCTGATCCGCCGCAGACAAAAAAAGAAAACCGGTAACATTGCCGGTTCTGAAAGGAAATGATAGAATGCCAAACGCTTATATAGAGCTGATTGATAGCCTGATTTTACAGCGGCAAGCACTTAAAATATCGCAGCGCGAATTAGCTTCTGCCGCCGGAGTTTCGTGGACGGAGGTTGCGCTCATGGAGCAGAAAAAGCACATGGTGCAGCTCCGGGCACTGCTGCGGATAGCAGCCGCGCTAAACTGCAAACTGGTGGCCGTGAGTGTCGAATAAAAATCTTGCCATATAATGCCAAATTTGGTAGAATAAAAACGAACTGCAATATGCGGTTCGGGTGCTGCCATAACGGTGGACGGTTCAGCCCTCAGATACACTTCGGTGTACCGTGTGAGGGAACATTTCTTGAATATGAAAATATCCCTCAATCCAACACGGAGAGAGGGATGACGCTTATGAAGCTCGAGCTGACCTTTAGTGATTTGTGCCAGTTGGCATTGGTCATCATTGCGCTGATCGAACTGTTTCGTGATCGTAAACATAAAAAGAAGTGAGCCGCCCTCGCCTAAGGATTCGGCTCAACTTCTTTGAGTAATACTGAGGGCTAACCGTTCATCGGCAGCACTCTTTCTATTTCTAATTATAGACGCTTTTGAAGTTTTGTCAAGCGCGAAAAGCGGCAATGTTGCCGGTTTTGCACTTGATTTATTTTTTCTCATTTATTATAATCAAACTAAACAGGGAGTGAAGACTATGAAAAGAAAAATCACAGCTATTTTAATGACAGCAGCATTGATGCTTACCATGGCGGCGTGTGCGGGCAACAGTACAGCGGATACCGGCGTTGAAAGCTCTGCATCCAGTGCAGTGAGCAGCAAGCCGGTTTCGAACACAAGCTCCACGGCCGCAAGCAGCGCCAAGCCGAGTGCATCGGCGAAGCCTACGGCTACTCCCTCTGCCGGTGCTGCGGCAACGGTCAAGCCTACCGCAACGCCGAAGCCAGAGAGTAAAACCGAAAGCAGCACGGCAGGTAAAGCGAGCGCGACGGCTACACCGAAACCGGCAGCAACCGCAAAACCGAGCAGCTCCAATACTTCCAACAGCAAGCCTTCCGGCAGTGCGGCCAGACCTACGCCCGCACCGACTGCGAAGCCGACAGCTGCACCCACCGCAGCTCCCACAGCCAAGCCTACGGCAGCTCCTACCGCAGCGCCAACGGCGGTTCCCACTGCGACGCCGAAGCCCAAAGAAAAGGTTTGGATCGTGGACGTACCTGCCCAAGAAGAAGTCGGACACTGGGAAGAAGATTATTGGATGGGCAGCGATTGGGTATATCAGTGCAATGCTTGCGGCACACAATTCAGCACTGTTGATGAATTTGAGTCACATTCAGACTATGAGTGGGAGTTGGGAAACGATCACGGAAGTTACACAATGACATCCGGCGAGATGTATAATGATGCTATTATAAAAGTAGACACGGAAGGGTAGAAAAAAGCCTGTCCGTGGAGTATCATAAAGGTGAGTATTCTACCGGAAAGGAGCTCGTCTTTATGTCTAAACACTTGAATCCGTTGGAAAAGGAATTCCTGATCCGGCAGTACAAAAGCAACACGCGTATTAAAATGCGTGACTTCTGCGAAGCAAACCACATTTCAACCGGTGCATTCCAGAAGTGGATTAAGCAGTATGATGAGGGCGGCTTGGAAGGTTTGGCTCGTGCAGATAGCGAGATCAAAGATGTCCTCCCGGAGGGAATTGACCGAACGGAGGAATCCTACAAGCGTGAGATACTCAAGCTGCGAATTGAGAATGAACGGCTTAAAAAAAACTATGTCGTGCAGACGACGGATACTGGGGAACAGGAGTTCATTCGTTTAAGGCCGAAGAATTCGAAATCGTAGAACTGCTGTCCAGAGACTATGAGGTTCAGGAACTGTGCTCTCTCATGGGCGTCAGTCGGTCCGGCTATTACAAGTGGAGGAAACGGGACAAGAGTACGCGGGATCTGAGGCGTGAAGAAGTTATCGCGTTAGTCTCCGAAGTCCATAAGGCCCATCCATCCCACGGCTACCGTTGGGTAGCGGCTTTTATACGAGTCAATTATCAGCAGGATATAAGCGATAACTATGTGTACAAGGCCTTTCGTTTTCTGGGAATAAAGGCAAAAACCAAGCATCAAGTACATTATCGCCCCAGAAAGATACGAGATCTGTACCCAAATCTTATCTTCACAACTTGGGATACCGTAGATCGACCTCGCCAGGTCATTGTGTCAGATATGACGGTATTGAAGCCGTGGATATTTTATCTTGAGCTGACACTCTACTTTGATGTGTTTACGAAACAGATACTCACATGGAAACTATCTGAACGCCGTGGCGGGCGGGAGCAGTATCTGGACGGTCTTGCGGATGTCGTTGAGCTGCTGCGTGGGAAGAAAGAACCAACCATTATCCATACCGACCAAGGCTCTGTGTATTCCTCAAAAGCGTACAACGAACTGATTCAGGACTGCAACGTTGTCCGCTCCATGTCGCGGGCAGGTAAACCAACGGACAATCCCGTCAATGAGGCTCTAAACGGTTGGATAAAAGAAGAACTATTCATCGATTTTCGATTAGAAGAATGCCGTACGAGAGATGCCGTGAAAGATGTCCTATGCCGCTATGTTGCCTTTTATAACCGGCAGCGTCCCTGCTTTGCAATCGGCTATGACACACCGGA
>ENA-OYXZ01000953-OYXZ01000953.1-human-gut-metagenome-genome-assembly--contig:-NODE-953-length-11555-cov-4.509913_pt1 | contig 11555 bp, 7 predicted proteins | sample MGYA00243975_ERZ653432 | MGnify/ENA primary metagenome ERZ653432 (study PRJEB26926, sample SAMN06164954) | human gut metagenome | biome: ENVO:00009003; feature: ENVO:2100002; material: ENVO:00002003...
TTCGATATATCCTTTCACGTCTTTGACGTCGGCAAGACGCTCGATGCGGTTTTCTTCCCTGAAAAGCCGTTTTGAAATCGCGCCCGCGCCCGCCGCAAGGATATTGCAGTTTTCTTCCATAATATCGACGTTGTAAACGCACTCGGTGTCCGGCTTTGCGTAGCCGCTGTTTTCAAGGTTTCCGGTGTTGTACTTCTGACGATACATATAATACGGTTCGTAACCCGCGTCCGTCAGCGCGCTTACCGAATAATCGATCATTTTTTCGGCGTCTTTGAGATTAAGCGGTTCGTAATGCGATTCGCTCAATACGCTACCGCGTTTCAGACTTAAATTGTGCACCGTGATGTTTTCGGGATTAAGGCTTATTGCCTTATCGACGGAATATTTGAAATCGTCAAAGTTTTCCCCGGGGAGCGTCGCGATTAAATCCATATTTACGATAAAGTCGTAATTTTTCGCAAGGTCGTACGCCCTTAACGTGTCTTCGACGGTGTGCGCCCGTCCGATAAGTTTCAGCGTTTTGTCGTGGAAAGTCTGCGGATTTACGGAAATTCTCGTGACGGCGGTGTCCGCCATCATATTGAGGACTTCTTTCGTGAGCGTGTCGGGACGTCCCGCCTCGACGGTAAACTCCTTTGCCTTGAAATCGCAAAGGTCGATAAGGCTTTTGAGCATTTGGACGGGAATCGACGTCGGCGTACCTCCGCCGAAATACACGGCTCTGACTTTGAAATTGTTCTCGTTTATGACGTTTTTTATAATACTTATCTCGTTTTTTAACGTTTCAACGTAACTTTCAAGGTATTTTCTGAGTTGTTTCATCGAAACCGCAACAAAGCTGCAATAAGCGCATCGTGTCGGACAAAACGGGATATTCACAAACACGTCGACTTCGTCTTTTCCGATTTTCAGCAGTTTTTCCTGATTTTTTACAATTCTTGCGACGTGCTCGGCTTTCTCGGGAGTTACGTCGAAAAACCCGGTAAACTCCCCTTTCGCGTCGATACCTTCCCTCAAAAGTTCGGCGTAAAGTTTCGTCGGGCGCACGCCGGTCAGACAGCCGTACGGCAACCACTCGCCCGAATACTCTTTCAGCGTTTTGTAAATCGACCTTTTTCCGAAACGCCGCGCAAATTTTTTCTTGTTCAGCGTGTCGTTCGGCAAATCGTATTCCTCGACGGTGGTTTTTCCGCAAATCGTCGACGTGATTATAATTTTGTCGTCGGTTATCTCGTCGCTGTAAAAATACTCGTCGAAGCCGTCGGTTTTTTCATACGAAAAATTGACGTACGCCTGATACGCACGTACCATTTCCATAAGTTCGTTTTTATTGACCGAGTTTACAAAAACCGAAAGATTTTTCATTTATTCTTCCAAAAAAATTGGGTTATTCTTCTTTTCGTAATTCAAAGTTGTGAAATCACCGTGTCCGGGATATACGTCGTAATCCTTGCTGATTTCAAAAAGTTTCCTGACGCTTTTCAACAATTCTTCAAAATCGCCGCCGTAAAAATCGGTGCGGCCGTAACTTAATTTGAACAGCGTATCGCCCGTAAACATTGCGTTTGCCGCGTCGACGATATACGTCATTCCACCCGCGGTATGCCCTGCCGTTTCGATTGCTTTTATTTCAACGTCGGCAAGCGTGAAAATCTCGCCGTCTTTAAGTCTTACGTCGGCGGAAGTATAAGGAAAGTCGTAAATCCCCATCGCAAGCGCAAGGTTCGATTTATTCGACAGCATTTTGTCGTCGTTTTCCCCTATGTACGCTCTCACGCCCTGTTCCTTAAAATATTTCACAAGTTCGGTATGGTCGAAGTGTCCGTGCGTTACGATTAAGCCGTCGATTGACAGCCCGTTTGCTTTCACGTATTCTTCGATGGGTGCGGGATTGCCCGTCGGATCGACGATAAAGCACTTGTTGCCGTTACTCACGACGTAAGTGTTCGTTTGCAATTCGCCCTGAATAAACCTTCTTATAACGCAGTTACTCATTTTCTTTCTCCACGATAAGCGTGACGGGGCCGTCGTTTTCAAGCGAAATCTGCATATCCGCTCCGAACTCGCCAGTCGCAAGGTTTTCAAAAATATCCGAAAACTTTTTGACGGTAAGGTCGTACAAGGGCTTGCTGATTTCGGGACGCGCGGATTTATCGAAAGACGGTCGCCTGCCTTTTCTGGTGTCGGCGTAAAGCGTGAAGTTTGAAACGACCATAACGTTTCCTTTGACGTCAAGCACCGAAAGGTTCAGTTTTCCGTTTTCATCCTCGAAAATCCTCAGGTTTGCGATTTTTTCCACGCAATAATCGACGGTCTTCTCGTCGTCGCCGTCCGAAAACGCGCAAAGGACGAGCAATCCTTTTCCGATTTGCCCGCCGCTTTTTCCGTTAATTACTATGCTTGCGCGGTTTACCCGCTGAATAATACATCTCATTTTATCTGTGTACGTCGATGACTTCCGGCAAAGTTTTCAGTTTTTTGATGACGTCTTCGACCTGATCCGTGCTTTTGACTTCCAGCATAACGGTGATTTCCGCGGTGCCGTTGTCGTTGTCCGAGCGCGCAAACGCGCCCGTTATCGATATTTTCATGTTGGAAATAATCGTCGTGACCGCCGCAAGAATACCGCCCTTGTTTTCGCAATAAATTTTCAGCGAGGCAAGGAAGTTCTGACTGATTACGTCGTCCCATTTTGCCTCGATAAGCCTTTCGGGCTCCATATTTTTGACGTTGGGACAATCGACGCAGTGCACCGAAACGCCGCGCCCGCGCGACACGTATCCGACGATTTTATCGCCCGGCACGGGATTGCAACAGTGCGAAAGCCTGACCAGAAAGTCGTCGTAGCCCCTGATAAGGACGCCGTTTCCCGACGAACTTTTTCCCGTCGTCGAGGTGGTTTTGATTTCCGCAACCGGGTTTTTCGACAGCAAATCGCGCTTGAAGTAGTCGATAAGTTTGACGATAATCTGGTTTGTCGTAAGGCCTCCGAAGCCGACCGAAGCGTACAAATCGTCAATCGACGACAGCGTGTAGCGGTTCATAATATAATTGAGCCCCGCAGTGCTTAAAAGTTCCGAAAGATTATATCCGCGGCGTTTTGCCTCGCGTTCAAGCATATCTTTGCCGCGCTTGATATTTTCTTCCTTCATTTCCTTTTTGAAGTATTGACGGATTTTCGTGCGCGCCGATGCGGTTTTTACGAATTTAATCCAGTCGCGGCTTGGACCTTTGCCGGAATTCGTCGTGAGAATTTCAACGATGTCGCCGGTGTTGAGCACGGTGTTGAGCGGCACGATTTTTCCGTTGACTTTCGCGCCGATACACTTGTTTCCGACCGCGCTGTGGATTGCGTAGGCAAAGTCGACGGTCGTGCTGCCGACAGGCAGATTCAGCACTTTTCCTTTCGGCGTGAAAACGTAAACTTCGTCGGTGAAAACGTTGCCTTCGATATTTTCCAGAAATTCGTGGCTGTCCGACGATTCGCGCTGGGTGTCCATAACTTCGCGAAGCCAGTTGATCTGGTCGTCGATTTTGGTCGCGCCGGTTTTTCCTTCCTTATATTTCCAGTGCGCCGCGATGCCGTATTCCGCAATGCGGTGCATTTCGTACGTGCGGATCTGGATTTCGAAAGTTTCCTTAAACTTCGTGATAACCGTCGTGTGCAGCGACTGATATCCGTTGGGTTTCGGCATTGCGATATAGTCCTTGAAACGCCCCGGGAGCGGCATCCACATCGTGTGAATCGCGCCAAGCACCGTATAGCAATCCTGCACCTCGTTGACGATGACGCGGACTGCGGATATGTCGTAAATCTGCTCGATATTCTTCCCTTGTTTCAGCATTTTTTTGTAAATGCCGTAAAGGTGTTTTTGCCTGCCGTTGACCTCGCCCTCGATGCCGAGTTCTTGAAGTTTTGCTTTCAGCTCGTCGCAAATTTTCTCGATAAACTGCTGGCGTTCTTTGGATTTCGTCTTTATAAACTCGACAAGTTCGTAATAATCGTCGGGATAAAGATAACGCATCGCAAGGTCTTCCAGCTCGCACTTGACGAAACTTAAACCAAGTCGTCCGGCAAGCGGCGCGTAAATTTTCAGCGACTGCGTTGCGATTTTGATTTGTTTTTCGGGTTTCAGCGCGTCGAGAGTACGCATATTGTGCAAACGGTCGGCAAGTTTTATTATGATGACGCGGTAATCTTTCGCCATCGCAAAAAACATTTTCCGGAGGTTTTCCGCCTGCTCGTCTTCCGCCGACACGAATTTGATTTTGTCAAGTTTCGTGACGCCTTCCACAAGTTCCAGCACTTCTTTGCCAAACTTTTGTTCAAGTTCGTCAGAAGTTACGGGCGTATCTTCCAGGACGTCGTGCAAAAACGCCGCGACGAGCGTCGATACGTCGTCGAAGCCCAAATCGACAAGGACATTCACAACGGCGCAGGGATGAATAAAGTACGGTTCGCCCGTTTGTCTTTTTTGTCCTTCGTGCGCCGCTGCCGAAAAATCGTACGCCGCCTTCAACTCCTGAAATTCGGCTTCCGAGAAATTCTTTTTAAGTTTTTGCAACAGTTCGTCCATAATACAATTTTTATCTTAATTTTTAATATTTTTCAAGAAAATTATAAATTTTCGAGTTTTCAAGATTGACTTTTGTTTTTTCGTCAAAAACAAATCCGCCGTTTTCCGCGTTTTTTATCACGCCCAGTTCATACATTATGTAAAACGTCGAAAGCGCCTTGAACGGGCTGACGATTTTGTTGTCGTACAACTTGTATTTAAGCGTCGGTAAACTTGTCGCGCCCAAAAGATTTAAGCGTTTCAGCGTTTTATACACGTCGCGGTATTCGTCAATCGAACGACACCTGAACCGCCTTATTTCGTCGCCGAAAGGTACTTCTCCCGACACCTTTATTTTCGCTTTCGACGCGCCGTTTACGTACGACAAATACTCGTCCGTGGGTTTATCCAGAAACACGATTTCGTTGTAATAAGAAAAATCGAACTTCTCGTCGGGCGACAAAACCACGGTGTTATACGGGTTCAGCGAAAACGCCCCGCCCGAAGCCGTAAGGTAAAACCCTCTCTTCGTATTACCAAAATTATAATACGAATCATAAGTAAATGCAATATATAAAGTCCCGAAAATTTCGTTGCCGCGCGACGTATTATATGCGGGTTTTTGTGTTTTTTCCGCAAGAAAACTTTCAAGGTGCAGATATTCGATTGCAGATATTTCCGGTTTTTCCTTTTCAACGCTTTCGACGCTGTGGCTTTTCACAACAGCCTGCGTGTAAACTTTTGAGCGGAAAGTTTTGTTTTCAAGCGACAGAATATAGTTCAGTCCGTTTTTGAATTCTTTGAAGTTTTTCATCGCCGAAAACGCCACGACTTCAACGTCTTTTTTCGGGTTTGCTTTCAGATGTTCAGTGTTCCCGATTTCCGAAAAATCGTATTTTTGGTTTCTTGCAAGGAACAGCGGCTCGGGGTTCATAAAACCGAACGGCTCCAACCTTCTGACGTCGGTGACAGTAGCGAAATCAATGCTTTCGTCATATTCAAGGTCATACAAAACTTCGGGCAAAAAACACGAAATATCATAAGTTTTTTTGACGTATTCGTTAATTTTTGACGTAAAAATGTCAAAGCCGTCTTCCGTCACCGACACGCCAGCCGCTGCCGAATGACCGCCGAAACCGACAACGTAGTCCTTCACACAGGACAAGCAATCGAAAATATTTATCTTTGAAATGCTTCTTGCGCTGCCCTTCAAAAGCCCGTCTTCCGTAAACGTGAAAAGCATGACGGGACGGTTGAAAACTTCGGCAAGTTTCGACGCGGCAATGCCCAGAACGCCGATATTCCACGACTTGTCGTACATTGCGATGACGCGGTTTTCGACAAGATCGTAAGACTTCAACTTTTGCATAATGTCCGCGACGACCTTTTCGCACAGAATCTGTCGTTCCTTGTTGACTTCTTCAAGCGTTTCCAGAATTTTGTCAACGACTTTTTCGTCGTCCGACGTGAATAACGACACGACCGGCGTTGCGTCACGAAGCCTTCCCAGCGCGTTAATTCGCGGGGCGACTTTGAACATAATGTCTTGGGACGTAATGGTTTCCTTTTTAAGGCACGCGGAAATACGTCTTGCGTACAAAACTCTGCCCGCGTTCATCTGGTCAAGCCCGAGTTTTGCGATTATGCGGTTTTCACCGACAAGCGGCACGATGTCCGCAATCGTTCCGAGCGCGGCGATTCCAACATATTTCAACGCTTCGTCAAGCCCTGCAATCGCCTGTATAAGTTTGAACACGACGCCCGCGCCGCAGTAATCCGAAAAAGATTTCCTGTCGACTTTCGGATTCAGCACGATGCCGTCGGGGATAAGTTCCGGAATCGGTTCGTGATGGTCGGTAACAACGACGTCGATTCCCATGTCCTTTATGCACTTCACTTCGTTTTTGGACGTTATGCCGCAGTCGACTGTGATAACAAGGTCGATGCCTTCGTTTTTCGTCAGGTCTTCGACAACGATGTCGTGCAAGCCGTAGCCGTCGGAATGGCGGTTGGGGACGTAATACGAAACTTTGTCGATTTTATCCTTTAAGAAGGTGTACAGAATCGAGATTGCGGTAAGCCCGTCGCAGTCGTAGTCGCCGTAAATAAGCACGCTTTCGTTAAGCGAAATCGCCTTGTTTATGCGTTCTACGGCGGCGTTCATTCCGTACAGTTCAAACGGGTTTATGAAGTCGGATTTGTCGGGACTCAAAAACTTTTCGGCGGCTTCGACCGTGTTCACGCCGCGCGACGACAAAAGCCTTGCAACGGGTTTACTTATGCAAAGTTTTTTTGAAAGTTCGTCCGAAAGCGTGTCCGTATATTCTTGTCTTTTAAGATATTTTACCGCCATTTTTCGTAAAAATGTATAAAAAAACCCTCTGAACGAGGGCTTTTTCAATTATTTCATTGCTTTGTATTTTGCATATTGTTTTGCGCGATACTTCAAAATACCGTTCTGCATTGCAGCCCACAACGGCGCCGCAAGGAACATCGACGAGTACGTACCTGCAAGCAAACCGAACAAAATCGGAAGCGTGAAGTGGCGCATCGAAACAACGCCGAGAGCCGTAAGCATAATGACCATAATAAGCGTCGTAAGCGACGTGAACATCGTACGGTTGAAAGTCATTGCGACCGCTTCGTCCGCAACGTCGTTATAAACGATTTTGTTTTTGTCATACAACTTTTTACGTTCGCGCACGCGGTCGAAAACGATAATCGTGTTGTTGATCGAATACGCAACGATGGTGATAACCGCGGCGATGAAACTGCTGTTTATGGGTATGCGGCAGATAACCGTAAGACATACCATAATAAACACGTCGTGCAACAGCGCAAGGACAGCCGCAACGCCCGAGAGCCACTCGAACCTGATAATGATATAAACAAGAATCAGGATAAGAGCGATGCCAACCGACAAGAAGGCTTTTTTGACAAGGTCTGCGCTTGCGGTCGAACTTCTGTTGGTGTAGTCAACCTTCACGCCGAACTTGCTTTCAAGCGCGGCTTTTGCAGAGTCGTTGATTTCCTTCATTTTGGTTGCGTCGGAGTTGACGTTTTTGTACTGCACGCGGATACCGTTTTGTCCGCCCGTGGTAACGCCCTGGATATAGTCGACGTTATTAATGCCCTTTTCTTTCAGGATTTTAAGGACTTCTTGTTCGTTCTTGGTGTTGTCTTCGATCATAACGGTCATTTCCGTACCGCCGGTGAAGTCGATACCGAGACCGAAGCCCGTTGCCGCGTCGGTTTTCGCGCCGGTCACCGCAAACACGATGACGAACACGCAAATGATAAGCGCGGGAGCGATGCACCAGAACGGAAGTTTTTTGGAAATTTTCAAATCAAGGAGTTTTTGTTGTAATTTATTCATTATGCTGCCTCCTTGTCGCTTCTTTTAAGCATATAGAGTCTGGGATTATTCATATTATCGAACGCGCCCAAAAGACTTATGTTGAGCCTTGTGATCAGCAACGCCGTGAACATCGAAACGAGAATCGAAATAAACAACGTGACCGCAAATCCGACGATGGAAGTGCCACCGAAAATCCACATTACGATTGCGCCGATAAGCGTCGTGACGTTACTGTCGATAACCGCAACCGCAGCCCTTCTGAAACCGCGGGAGATAGGACCGCCCTGGCTTGTAATCTTGCCGTCGCTGCCGCGCTGGGGTTTCAGGAACAAATTGTCGCTGCCGAGAAGTCCCGACCTGTATTCGTCCTTGATACGCTCAAAGATAATAATGTTCGCGTCGACCGCCATACCGATACCGATGATGATACCCGCAATACCCGGGAGCGTGAGCTGTACCCACGGAAGCACCGAGCACAGGAACAATACGAGTTCGATGTAGGCAAGAAGCGCCATATCCGCCATAAGACCGAACATTCCGTAAAGTGCAACCATGAAAATCATAACGAGAACAATACCTACGATACCCGCGATAAGGCTTGAACGGATTGCCGTCGTGCCAAGCGTCGGGCTGACGATGTTGGTCTCTCGGACGGTCATATCGACGCCGAACGTACCTGCCTGCAAACGAGTCGCCATGTCGTACGCTTCTTCGTAAGTGTAGCCGCCGGTCGTGGAACTGCTGCCCTGTTTGATGACGGCTTGTCCGTTTGAAATTTCGGAACTGACCGAAACGCTCATAAGTTTTTCGCCGTTGATGTAAATATCCAAGGATTTACCGACGTTATCTTTCGTTGCGGTGGCAAACGCTTTCGTGCCTTCCGCATTGAATTGCAACGAAATGACGTAAGTACCGTTGTTCTTTTCGGTATCGGCTGCAACGCCAACGTTTTTCAAGTGCTTGCTGCCTACGATATAAACGGTTTTTTCGTCGCCGCCCTTCGTGATTTTCAGCGACGCAGGACGACCGATAAGGTCGAATACGCGCTCGGGATCGTCAACGTCGGGAATTTCAACGGTGATCGTGGGGTTGCCCGTCGTGTTGTAAGTTACTACGGATTCGGTATAACCTTTTGACGTGAGCAAGTCTTCCATACTTGCTTTGACGCCGTCAAGACGGATTTTCAATTCGTCCGCGGTGAGAGTTTCTCCATCGGGCGCTTTCACGTCGAATACGGCAGAAACGCCGCCCGCAAGGTCAAGTCCGAGTTTTATTGAACGCGCATAGCCGGTGTAATCGTACATCGATTTGCCGATGGGGAACGTGGGCACGAATGCAAACACCATTCCGAGGACCAACAAAATGCACGCAATAGTAAAAATCGCAATTGATTTTTTCTTATTCAAAGGTCGTGGCCTCCTAAAATAATAAAAGTTACTCAAATATTATATAATTAAATACTCAATCCGTCAAACGAATACAAAAGATAAATGAAATTAAGCCGAATATTAAAGTAATATTTAAGAAGCTTCCGCCTTTTCAAAACATTTTTCGAAAAAACAAAAATATCCGCAATTTCTTGCGGATAGAAATACTATGATAAAAATCTTTATTTCAATAACGATTTTTCGCTTTTTATAAAACGGTAACCCTTCCGGGCGATACGTCATAAACTGCGCTTTTGACCAATCATTTTACGCTAAAAGCGAAAATGCTTGTCTTTTGCTTGTTTATTCCTTTTCCCCACGGGTACACAGTATCCCGCGGGGTCCCCGTTAGACTCCTCAGAATGACACAAAAAACTTTCCCTATAAAACGGCGAGAATTTGATGAGATTGTGTTTTTCTCGGCGGGTTCTGAAAATCCTAGTGTACGCGTCGCAAATCTCACTTTTGACCAAACAAACTCTTTTTATTCATTTGTTTGTCTTTTGCTCATTTGCTCCTTCTCCCCAAAAGTACAAAAGTATCTTTTGGGGTCCCCTTTTTCACGATTTTTCGGGTTCAGGCAAAACGCCGAAAAGTCGCTAATTTTCGGATTCTTCCACGGCGTAGATGGCGAGCGAACATTCTAAACGATGCCTCATCATCTCGCAACTCAGCTTGTACGGCTTCGTCAGGTCGTGATTGAAGTTATAGCTGTTCGCGACGCAACCGCCGCTGCAATAATACTTCGCGGGACACTTTCCGCATTCTTCCTTGGAATACACGTTGATATTTTCAAAGGTTTTCTGGATATCGCGATTGAAAGTGCCGTCCATAACGTTGCCCATAAAGAATTTTCCGTCGCCGCCTGCAAACTGGTGACACGGGAAAATGTCGCCCGTCGGCGTGACCGCAACGTACTCTTTGCCCGCGCCGCAACCGGTGAGCCTTTTCGCAACGCACGGACCGTTTTTAAGGTCGATCATATAATGGAAGAAATTGAACCATTTGTCGCCCTTTCTTCTTTCGATATACTCTTCCGACAACTCGTCATACTGCTTAAAAATTTCGGGCAGGTCTTTTTCGTGCAATGCAAGCGGACTGTCGTCGGGCAAAACCACGGGTTCAATCGAAATCTGGTCAAACCCTTCGTCGTTCAGCACAAGGACGTCGCGCGAAAAGTCGACGTTGTTTTGTGTAAAGGTGCCGCGGATATAGTAACGCTTATCGCCCCTGACCGCGCGGAACTTTTTGGCGTTTTTCAGCGCGATGTCGTAACTTCCCTTGCCGTTCGGCGTGACGCGGAGTTTATCGTGAATTTCACGTCTGCCGTCGATGCTGATAACTACGTTATCCATCTCTTCGTTAAGGTATTTTATCGCGTCGTCGTTCAGAAGGACGCCGTTGGTCGTCAAAGTAAATCTGATATCTTTGCCCAAAGATTTCGCCTTTTCCTTGCCGTACGCCACGATTTTTTTGACGTTATCGAGATTCATCAGCGGTTCGCCGCCGAAAAAGTCGACTTCCAGATTATGGCGTTTCCCGGAATTTGCAAACAGGAAATCGAGCGCGGCTTTGCCGACTTCAAACGACATATAGTCGCGCGGGGTATTGTACGTGCCGTCTTTTGCAAAGCAGTAACTGCACCTTAAATTGCAGTCGTGGCAGATATGCAGACACATCGCCTTGATTTCCCCCGACGACGGAAGATTTATCCTGACTTCGGGCGCGTTTAAGACGCCGTCTTTTTCAAGAAGGTCAAGTTCCGCGTCGATTTCTTTCAGGTCGGACTCCGACAATTTCAGAAAACGCTTGTTTTCGTCGTCCGAAAGCTGCTGATATCTTTTTTTTGACACTAAAAAAGCAGCCTCGTCCACGGTATGCAGACTGCCGCTTTCTACGTCCCATACAAAGTAAAGCGGGTTACCTTTATGGGTATAGGTAAAACAATGTACCATTATTTGCTCTCTTTTTTGGTGTTGACCCTTTCTTCGCGTTGCGCGCAACTTTGATTGCCGACCGTGCAGCTGGTTTTGCAAGCCGATTGGCAGCTGCTGTTGCATTCTCCGCAACCGATTTTGCCTTCTTTATGTAAGCAAGATTTTACGACGGTGTTAACGTGTTTCATAATAGCCTCCGAAATTTCAAAAGTTAAATAAATTATACACCTGTCTCTTATACACATCTGACGCTGCCGACGATCGCATAAGTGTA
>ENA-OYXZ01000955-OYXZ01000955.1-human-gut-metagenome-genome-assembly--contig:-NODE-955-length-11531-cov-4.039474_pt1 | contig 11531 bp, 7 predicted proteins | sample MGYA00243975_ERZ653432 | MGnify/ENA primary metagenome ERZ653432 (study PRJEB26926, sample SAMN06164954) | human gut metagenome | biome: ENVO:00009003; feature: ENVO:2100002; material: ENVO:00002003...
CGAGATGTAGCTCCGTCTCGTGGGCTCGGAGATGTGTATAAGAGACAGGTCTATCTGCCCGGAAAATGAGAAAGGATAAAAAAGACACGGTACAATGACGCAAGCAGAAACAGCATGCCCGGATGCCTGGGGAAGCCATTTCCTTGAATACCGGGGAAGGCTTCTTGCCCTGGCCCGGAGGAATTTGAATCCGGTTCTTGCCCGGCGCGTTTCGGCGGAAGATGTGGTTCAGGAGGCTCTGCTGGCAGCCTGCGGGAAAATGGCTTTTTTTGAAAACAATCCGGAGATTCCTGTCTATTTCAAACTGCGGACGATTCTGTTCCAGACCCTTACGGCTATGGAAAGGAAGCATCTGCAATGCCTCAAGAGAGACGCCTGCAGGGAAGTGAATGTGACGGATGACGGCGTGGGGCCCGCTGCCCGGTTGGATTGGAACCGGTTTGCAGATACCGTGACCGGGCCTCTTACCCGTGCCGTCAGGGCGGATCGTTATACATTGCTCCGGAAAGCGGTCGAGGCGCTGCCCGAAAACGATCGGCAGATTCTTGAACTCCGCCATTTTGACGACATGTCCAATGCGGATTGTGCCGAAGTCCTGCATATTGGGCCGAAAGCCGCAAGCATCCGCTATGTGCGGGCGCTGCAGCGGCTTCGGAAGCAGCTGATGGAGTTAACCGAGTTTCAGCCATGAAGGGGAAGATTTCTCTGGAAGATCTGGTTGAACAATTCCTGGATCAGTGCCGTTCCGGCAATGTTCCCGATATTCAGGATTTTGCCGGGGCGCATCCGGAGTTTGCTGCCGAGTTGCTGGCTCTTCTTCCGCTTGTGATGGAGATGGAAGATTGGAGCGTTGAAAAAAAACAGGGAATTATGCCTCCGGTTCACGATTTTCCCGATTTGGAGGGGGACGATTACCGGCTGATTCGGAGACTAGGCAGCGGCGGTATGGGGGTGGTATTTGAAGCGCTGCAATTGTCCCTCAACCGGAAAGTGGCCCTCAAGCTGTTGTCTCCGTTGCTGCTGCAGGATGCCGCCCAACGCAGCCTGTTTGAGCATGAGGCGCATGTGATTGCCAGGCTTCATCATCCCAATATTGTCAGAATTTTCAGTGCCGCGTGCCGTCCGGGATGTTGTTATTATGCGATGGAGTTGATAGAAGGCAAGAGTCTGGACGGATGTGAATTCAGTAATCCGTATGAGATAGCCCGCATTGGCCTCCAGGCCGCCAGGGCGATTGCGTACGCCCACCGCTGCGGCATTCTGCACCGCGATATCAAACCGGCGAACCTGTTGCTGGATGAAGCGGGGGAAGTACACGTCAGCGATTTTGGACTTGCTTTTCTGCTTCAGGGGAGAAATGAAGTTATTGAGAAGGAAGGAGCTCAGAGCGGAACACTGCGGTATATGTCCCCGGAGCGGCTGGTGCATGGAGTCAATACCTTTTCCAGCGATCAGTATGCGTTTGGGGTGACGCTTTATGAGCTTGTTGCAAAATCCCCGCCGTTTCCGGGGCTAGCTCCTGAAGAATTGATGGAACGGATTTGCAGGGAACCGGTTCCGCCGTTGAAGTGCAGCGAACCCGACTTGGCCGCGATTATTAACAAGTGCGTCAGTTTCCGTCCGGAGTCGCGCTATCGAAGCATGGACGAACTTTCTGAAGATTTGCTGCATTTTTTGAATCATGAACCGGTCGGGGCCTCCTCCCCGTCTCCGGCCAGGCGGTTGCAGCTGTGGATGAAACGTAAACCGGCTGTTGCCGTATTGTCTTTGGCTGCGGCCCTGTGTGCGGCCGCTTTCGTTGTCGCGTTGGGCGCCGGTTATCTGCAGACGGCGTCTGCGCTGAAACTGGCGGAAAACAATGCCGCAGTTGCCGATGCGGCTTTGTCACAAGTGTTCACCCGTATTGCGGAGCAGCCCCCTTCACAGAAAAATACGCAGCTGCTTTCAGCTTTGCTGCCCTATTACAGGATGATCGCCAGAGGAAAAAATCTGCCGGAGTCAAAGGTTTGCGAGGCCAATGCCGTCATCGGGGAATGCGCACTGCGCACCGGGAGTTATGCTCTTGCGGAAGAAGCGTTCCGCAACATGATGAAATTCAGGAAAGACGCTTTTCCCGTCAACCAGTTGGCGACGGCTTTGAAAAAACAGGGTAAAGATAAAGAGGCAACGGAACTTTTCCGGCAGGTGGCCGACCGCTTTGCGATGTCGGAGCGGGCGGAGGATCGGTTTGAAACGGTCCGCGCGTTGCTGGCTTTGTCCGGTTCTCCGGAGAGTGTTGAGCGTTCCCGGGCGTTCGGAATGTTGGAAACATTGTTGGAGGATGATCCTGACCATCCTGAATACCGTTTTCAATACGCACAGCTTTTGGCCGGAAATCCCCGCCTTTTCCGGGAGAGGCGCATTCCCGGCATTGAACCGAATGCAGCCGTGCTGCTCCTCCAGCTTGCCGGCGCCTATCCGGAACGGCCGGAATACGGCCTGGCGCTGGTAGAGCTGATGCTGAAGAAACTCCGGTATGCCAGGAATTTCCGGGAACATAACCAGAGGGAACTTGCCGATACGGTGAATCTTTCCGAAAGGCTTCTCGGGCGTTGGCCGAATGATCCGCAGATTATTTCCGGCATGGTCCGGCTGCATGCACGGTATATTGGGGCCCTGCGACGCGAAGGAAAAGATGCCTGGGCCCGAAGGGAAAGCGACCGCCTGCAGGGCATCCTGGAAGTTCTTTTTTACAATCCCGAGATTTCCGATGCCGTGAAAGAAAGCCTGATCCGCCTCCAGCTTCAACGTTTGAAACTGTTACGGCATGACGGCCGGAGTTATGAAGGAGAGGATCTGCGGAAAAAAATCAGCCGGGAGCTGGGCTTTTACCACGGACCGATGCTCCGGGTGTTCCGGGATGAGTTGGAGAAAGCCGGGCCGGATGATGAATCCTCCGTCGGGAAAAGTGAAGATTCCATTATTTTTGAACGCACCAAGCAAGGTTTGTAATTTGTCCGCTTACCGGCACTCAGCAATTTGTTGTGTGAGGGGAAAAGGAAAGCGTCCCGTTCCGAGCGGCGCTGGTGCAGAAGAAGGCGGGTATTTGCCTCCGTTGCAGGCGGAGTGTCAGATGCGTTCCTGATGCATCTTTGTTTTCCGAGCCAGCTTTTTGTTCCAAGGCGCTTCCTGAGATAAATTGCTGTATTCCCTTGTTGACTTCCAGTTGGTGGAACCCATATGCTCGGATGATATATCAAAATTTCAACCATCAACGTTTAATGAGCATGTATAAACACTATTCTGACGGCCGCCGCCGCTTTCTCAAAATGTCCGCCTTGTTCGGTACGTCTGCGCTGATTTCTCCGGCCATTGCCCGGGCAGAGGGCGGGGGTGCCGATTCTCCGGAAAACGGCGGCTTTGCCGCCTCCCGGAGCCGGACGCTTGGCAAGGGCTCCTGTGCCTTGGAAGCTTCTCCCCTTGGCTTCGGAGTCATGGGAATGACCTACAACCGCAGCCAGTCTCCCTCGCGTGAGCAGTGCATCCGGCTTCTTCATGAGGCCGTGGAGCGCGGAGTGACTCTTTTTGATACGGCCATCATCTACGGCCCCCTGAGCAATGAACTTCTGGCCGGGGAAGCTCTTTCCCCCTTCAGGGGGAAGATCAGCGTCACTACCAAGTTCGGGCACGAAGTTATTAACGGAAAGGGGACGGGCCGCCAGGACAGCCGCCCGGAAACCATCCGGCGCTACTGCGACGAGTCGCTGCGCCGTTTGAAGGTGGACGCTATTGAATTATTCTACCAGCACCGCTTTGATCCCAGGATTCCCGTTGAAGATGTAGCGGGAACCATCTCCGAACTGGTCAAGGAAGGCAAGGTGCGGCGCTGGGGCATGTGCGAAGTCACTCCCGGTACAATTCGCAGGGCCCACGCCGTCCATCCCCTGACAGCCATTCAGAGTGAGTACCATCTCATGCACCGGGATGTTGAAAACAATGGCGTTCTGGATGTCTGCCGTGAACTGGGTATAGGCTTTGTCCCCTACAGCCCGCTCAACAGGGGATTCCTGGGGGGCTGCATCAATGAATACACGCAATTTGACCCGAACAACGACAACCGCCAGACCCTGCCGCGTTTCACGCCGGAGGCCATGAGAGCCAATATGCGTATTGTCAATATTCTGCAACAGTTTGGGAGGACGCGCGGCATGACTTCCTCCCAAGTTGCCCTGGGATGGCTGCTGCAAAAGGCTCCTTATATCGTACCCATTCCCGGCACCACTAAACTGTCCCATCTGGAAGAAAACCTGCACACGCTTGATTTTACCTGCTCTCCGCAGGAGTGGGCGGAACTGGAGAACGCCGTAGCCGCCACACCCGTGACCGGAGCACGCTACAACGCGGAACAGCAAAGGCAAGTAGGGCATTGACCCGATTTGTTTGCCGGGATAAACGGCAATCGCAACGGCGGCCTCCGCAGAACGTTCGTCAGGCGTTCCATACTATCCGGAATTCCTTGTTGATTCCGTTTTTACGGATTGTCTGAAAAACATTTCCTTCTGAAAGCATTCTGCCGGAAGAAGGGGATGTGTTGTTGCGTGAAGCGAGTAGCCTCTATTTGCCCCTCCCGGCAGCAGGCCCAGGCGTCAGCACCTTCTTCAAATTTTTTGTTTCAGGAAGGAATCCATCCATTCCGGGTTCACCTGTGGCAGAGGTTCGCCTTTGTCATATGCCTCGCAGCACTGGCCGATATACTCCATTTTGATTTTGGAGTATTTCAGGCATTTTTTCAGTTCCCGAATGCGCGTTTTCATGGCCTGATGCCCTTCCTGCAACATGCGGTAACGTTCGCGCAATGTCGAATTACCTTGGCGAACCAGGTGAAAAAAGCGTTTGATCTCCTTGAGTTCCAATCCAGAATGCTTAAGGCAAACCAGCCCCAGAAGTTCTTCCATTTCCTTGCGGTGGAAGACACGGCATCCCGCCCCGTTTCTCGGGATGTCCAGGATTCCTTCTTCTTCAAAAAAACGCAGATTGGACGGCGTGATGCCTGTCAATTCCGAGACTTCCGAAATGGAAAGGCACATGTCTTTCTGTTCTCCAAGTTCTGATGCGTCTTGCATGAAGACACTATGGCTTTTTCTTAGGCTGCGGGAAACGACAATTTCCGTGTATGGGCGGGGAAGCCGGTTATTATTGCCTTTTTAAGGTACATGGCATTCATTTTCTCCAACTGCATGCGGCCTTCCGTTTTTTCTGGAGTTTCCAGCAGCGCTGTTCCGGTTCCGGTGTATTTTTCATATTCCTTTACATCAAAGGTTCCGGGGGATATGGTCCCCGCGTTTTTCAGCAAGGCAATGATTCTTTTCAACTGTGATTACAGTGAAGGCGCCCATGCGGATATTCTCCGCAGAATGGCGAAAACGAATATGGAGCAGACTGCCGGTTACGGGGAGGACCCCTATTGCGACCAGGCCCGGAAGCTGATTGCCGGCTTGTGCGGCAGAACGGATCTGGATATCCATTTCCTTATCGGCGGGACCCAGACCAATTTTACGGTAATTGCGGCGGCGCTGCGTCCCCATCAATGCGTGCTGTGCGCGGACACGGGCCATATCAATGTGCACGAGTCGGGAGCCGTGGAGGCTTGCGGACACAAGGTTTCCGCCATTCCTTCCCCGGACGGGAAGCTGACGGCCCGGCAAATTGAGGAGGCGTGGCACTCCCACTGGGATGACGAGACCCGTGAGCATATGCCTCAGCCCCGGATGGTTTATATTTCCCAGCCAACCGAATTGGGCACCATTTATTCCAGGAAGGAACTTCAGGAAATTTCCGGAGTTTGCCGCCGGCGGGGGCTGTATTTGTATATGGACGGAGCACGCCTCGGCTACGGCTTGTGCGATGAGGACAATGACCTGGATTTGCCGGCGATTGCCTCCCTTTGCGATGCTTTTTACATCGGCGGCACGAAGGTAGGCGCTCTGTTTGGTGAAGCCCTGGTTCTGCGGCATGAGGCCCTGAAGGAGGATTTCCGTTACATCGCCAAGCAGAAGGGCGGCCGTCTTGCGAAAGGGCGGCTTCTGGGCATTCAGTTCCTGGAGCTGTTCCGCGACGGCCTTTATTTCCGGCTGGGCGCCCATGCGGACCGCCTGGCTGTGATGCTGCGGGATTTTTGCCGTTCCAGAGGGCTGGCGCTTCCCTTTTCCAGCGGAACGAACCAACAGTTTGTCACGATGCCCGATTCCGTTCTGGAGGAGCTGGGGAGGAAATACGGTTTTGCCTATTTGCGCCGGGAGGATGAAACCCACAGCACGGTGCGCTTCTGCACGAGCTGGGCCACCCGAGAGGAAGACGTACGGGAATTGATGGCAGATATCGCCCGCCTGTGCTGAAATTTCCCTCCGTCCGGCAATGCCGGGAAACTGCGGAAAGGGACGTTCCCCCATTCGTTTGCGGAAAAGCATTTTTGTCTTTCCGGGAGGAACCTGTTGAGCCATGATATGGTTATGCCCTTAATCGTGGGACAGGAATGGCGGAGGAGAATTTCCCGCATGCAGTGGCTGCTGAATGCCGTGCTGGCGGTGGAGTGCCTTAGCATGCCTTTTTTTGCCGCCGGGGCGGTAGCTGGGATGGTCTGGTACGGAGGACGCAGGATGGGGGCTGACTGGGGCTGGCTGGCGGGAGGCGCCCTTGCCGCTGCAGGTTTATTTTTGGCGGTGTGGGGGTGGCTGCGGCTCCGGGGCCGTTTTTTCAGCAGGCGTGATACGGCGGCCTTTTTGGATGAACAGCTGGGGTTGCATGCGGCGTTGAGCGCCGGTGAGGAATGGGGCAATGCCGTGGAGGCAGGGGAAAGCTCGGTACGGGGGAATTCCGTGCTGCGGATACGTTCCGCCTGGTGCCTGGCCTGGCTGGCGGGAGGCGCGGTTCTTATGGCTTGCGGGGCTTTTTTGCCGTTGCCCGCGCCGCAAGCCGTAGGGCAGCTTCCGGATTTGCCGCCCGTTCTGGCCCGGGTGGGGGAAGTCCTGGACCGCCTGGCGGAGATGGAGAGCGTGGATAATAAGAGCCTGGAGCCTTTCCGGGAGCAGTTGGAGGATTTGAAAAGAATGCACCGGAATGAGATGTATTCCCATGCCGGACTGGAAGCGGCGGATGCCCTGAAGGGGAAAACGGCAGCGGCCGTTGCCGGATTATCCAATCAGATGTATCGGACGGATTCCGCCCTTTCCCTGCTGGACAGCCTGAATGGAGCGTCCAGCCCGGAGGCGATGCAGTCCCTTCAGGAGGCGTTGACGGGAATGGAGTCCCTCGCCCTGCAGCCGGGCGGCATCATGAGCCGCCAGCTCCAGGAGCTGGAGGCTTCCCTGCCTTCCCGGCAGATTGATCCGGAGACGGCCCTCCGTCTGCGGGAACAGCTGGAACGGGCCGCCCAGCAGCTGCGGAGCATGTGCGGGCAGTGCGGCATATCCCTGATGGCGTCTCCGGATGACCGTACCGTGATGGAAGCCGGGCAGGGAGAGGGAAGTGAACCCGGACGAGGAGGAACGGGGCGTGGACGCGGGGACGCTCCCCTTGCCTTTGAGATGGAAGAGCGCCCCCAGCTTGACACGGTTTCCAGACGGGCGGTTCATGAGGACTTGAGCCGCGCCGCTCTGGGGGAAGCTGCGGGGGTGGAGTCGGCGGCTCCCTCCCCGGAAGGGGCTGGAAATGGACTGGAACACGGCGGCCGGGGGGCTCGTCCGGCCCGCGGTGGAGATGCCGTGTGGTCTGATTGCCTTACTCCTCAGGAACAGTCAGCCCTGAAGGAAATTTTCAGATAGATTGATTGTTTTCTCCTGAAGGCCGGGAGCGCGTACCCCCCTGCCGCGGTTGTCCCCGGGGAAGCAGGCCGGTCCTGGTAAACAGAGCGTCCAGAACAAGGAGGACGCAGGCGCTCCACAGCAGGATGGGACGGAGTTGGAGGCTTGTTCCGGGCCTCGGTTCCCGGAAAATGGAGGGAAGGTCCATCCTTTCCCTGCCTCCGGTCCGGTTCACCAGGTCCAGGAAAGCGTTGCCGGATTCAGGCGGCATGGCCCATTCCGGGTCCACCTGCTGGCTGACAGGGCCGAAGGGGATAACGCTGCCGCCGATGCGGACCGCGCCCCGCGCCATGACTCCGTGCGGGAGGGGAAAGCTGCACTGGAATATTCCCGGCTGCAGGTGTTCCCAGATACCGTTTTGTGTACGGGAGCTTTCTTTTCCGGAGAGTTCCAGGGATATTTCCGGCATGCGTTCCGCCAGGCGCGGGATGTTTTCCTCACTGTAGTAAAGGCGAATCCGTAACCGGTCTCCTGCCGTGTCCGCCCGCACGGAGTATCCCTGTGGGGGATTTTTCCTGTTGAGCCACCGGGCCAGGGTTTGGATAAGGTCTCCGTAGCCATCCCATTGCTGGATGTTTTTTCCGAGTTCTCCTCCCATGGCGAACGTAACGGCGGCCGTCCGTCCCGTCCCCCTGTTCCAGAAGGAGACCAGGGGCGCCGCGTTTCCGTCTTCCGTTACGCAGGCTGCTGTTGCTCCATTCCTTAAATAACACAGGTTATAACCGTCTACGGCAGGGGGCCATTCCGGCTGGCCGGCTGCAATTTGAAGCCAGCCAGCCGTGCCGCGCAGGAGGGTACGTTCCCTGATGAAGGCGGCCCGGGCCACACTGACGGTTTCCTGTGCAAAGATGCTGGGGATATCCCCCGGACGGTCGCAGAAGAAGATGCGCCCCCGTCCCAATTCCGCTATTTCCCTGAGCAGTCCGGCATCGGCACTTTTTTCCGTTCCCAGTGCGATGACGCTTACGGTAACCCCTTCCTTAACCATTTCTTTCAGAGTTTCCCGGTAGTCGGCAGGTTCTTCGGAATCGTCGGCATCTGCAAAGAGGAGCAGATGCCGTGTTCCGGCCACGGAACGTTGCAGTTCCTGCCAGCCCGCTTTCAGCCCGGCGCCGATGAAGATTCCTCCGCCCATAGAGGAAATCCTGGAGACGCTGGATATCATTTTCTTCCGGTTAGGGCCCAGACTGCTTAGCGTGACAATAGGGTGCGGTTCGCTGTCCACGGCGTGGACGGAGATGAGATCCTGGTCGGACAACAGGGAAATGGTCTGGCAGGTTCCGGCATTGGCCAGATCCATTTTCGTCTTTCCTCCGGGAACGGAACAGGACATGGATCCGGAACGGTCCAGAACGATGCTCATGGCCGTCATGAGCTTCATCTTGTCCTTCTTCATTTCCATGGAAACGGGGAGCAGTTCGTCAATGGGGGAGGAGAAGTAGCCGCCGGAGCCGAAACTATGCCTGCCCCCGCACATGAGCAGGCCGCCGCCCTGTTCCCTTACGTAATAGTCCAGGGCATGCAGAAAGTCCGGCGGGACGGAGGATGCGGAGAGGTTGTTGATGATGACCAGCCCCACGCCGGAGAGGTGGCGGGCATCAAGCCGGTTCAGGCCGGACGGTTGTTGGACGCGGAATCCCTGCGCTTCCAGGAAAGGCGCCAGGGGGTCGCGGTCGTAGCCGGAGAGCAGCAGGACGCCGTTTCCTCCCGTCACTTCAAGGAAGCTGACGGCACGGTTGTTTTCAGGGATTGGATCGTTTTGCGGCGTTATGGTCATTTCATAAGCGGAACAGCCGGGTGTGGAGAGCCTGTCCGCCAGCCTCACCGTGGCTTTGCCGTTGAGCAGGGTAGCCGTCCCCCGCAGCGGAGCCCCTCCGTTTTTGCTGATTTGCCACGGAACGGTGATGGCCGGGCCGGGAGGGCCTGCCAGGGTTGCCTCTAAAATAAAGGCTTCGCCGGGCCGGATGCGCGCCGGCGTTCGGATTTGTTCTATGCGGATGTCCGCTTCCCGGAAGGTGACGGACAGGCGGTAGTCCACCGGAATCCGGGACTGGATGAGCTGTTCCGCCGCCTGGTCCAGCGGCGTGGTGGGCCAGCCGTCCGTCAACATCAGGATGCGGTTCGTCCGGTTCGGGGACATCAGGGCCATGGTATAGGCCAGGGCCTGTTCCATGTCCGTTCCGGCGGTTCCCCCGGCAAAGACGGGGTCTCCGCGTCCCCGGAGCACGGCGGATTGCGCGAAATCCACCAATCGGACGCGGTCCCCGGCATGTTTGTGCCGTTCCAGAATAGCCTGGATTTCCTCTGCCCCGGCTGCCGGAATTCCCGCCGTGGAATTTGATTGGTCCACCAGTATCCACAAGTCCATGCCTTTGCCGCCCCTGTCAAGGGCAGGCTGAGCCAGGGCCAGCAGCAGGCAGGCCTGCAGAAGGAGGCGCAGGGGGGAGGCCAGGCGCAGACGCCTGTATTTCCAGCCTGCCGCCAGAAGCAGGGGGATCAGGAAGAACCATTCCGGGGTGTTGAATTGAATCATGGGCGCAGGGAGATGTCTGGGACGGGAGGAAGCCAGGAAAGAATCAGGGCCAGGAACGCCAGCGCCAGCCAGAGGGAGGCCAGAGGGTCACGTTTCATGTGCCGGAGCGCCTCTTCATGGGGCTGGGGAAGTCCTGTGTCAAACGTGGAGCAGTGGGAAAAATCTCCCATCCGGGCGTCGGAGAACCAGACGGAGCCTTGGAACAAGGGCGTTTTCCCTTCTCCGGGGGGGAAGATTTCCACATATCCGGTTTCTTCCGGGAGCCTGCCGTTAAAGACAGTTTCACGGCGTTCTCCCCCGGGCATGGTTTGAATGAGTTTTCCGCCTGCGGGCATGGATAAGAGAGTTCCTCCGGGAAGGTTGCCGTAATGTGTTCCGGGCAGATTCTCCTGTACGGATTGCATGAATCTGCGGGTCATGAGCAAGGGCGCCGGAACGCGGTCCGCATTGGATTTTTCCCAGGGCCAGTTGAGGAAAAGGCGTTTCCCGTCCACCCAGGCCAGGGGGGATTCCCCCTGCCAGAGCAGGACTCCGGCTTTTTCCCCCGGCTTCATGGAACCGATGGAGGGGATGAGCAGGCCGCTCCAGTTCAGCCCGTCAGTCAGCGGATGCCGTTCCGCCGTGACAGCGCCGTAAGATGGTTTGCCGCTGGCTGCAAATATGATGGCCGCTTTTCCGGGGGGACTGGCATTTTCCGTTTTTCCCTCCAGCAGGAGGAGGTCGGGATCTGAGCCGTCCGGGACGGGGGAGAATCCCGGCAGGCTATTGATGATATTGCGGAAGATTTTTCCGGATTTTTCCGGAATTTCCATGCTGTCGTTGCTGCCGTATTCTTTTTCCACTCCAGCCAGCATGATCCGTGCACGCCCGCTGACGATGATCCAGTGCTCCGTCCGTCTCGCATGCTTGTGGGCATAGATCGTGCGTCCCTGTGTCAGCATAACCTTCCGCACAACATACTGGCGCGCCGCTGAAAGGATTTCATAGGTACCCCAGGGCTTATAGATCACCTGCCCCATGTCAAAGTAGCTTTGCAGTGCCGGATTTTCCCGCCGCAGATCCTTTAACGATTCAGAAGCGCCCTTTTTGCCGACATAAACCGCATCATCTGCTGTCTCTTATACACATCTGACGCTGCCGACGATCGCATAAGTGTAGAT
>ENA-OYXZ01000965-OYXZ01000965.1-human-gut-metagenome-genome-assembly--contig:-NODE-965-length-11465-cov-5.092463_pt1 | contig 11465 bp, 7 predicted proteins | sample MGYA00243975_ERZ653432 | MGnify/ENA primary metagenome ERZ653432 (study PRJEB26926, sample SAMN06164954) | human gut metagenome | biome: ENVO:00009003; feature: ENVO:2100002; material: ENVO:00002003...
CGTCGGCAGCGTCAGATGTGTATAAGAGACAGACTATACACCGGACGAGATTGCAACTTATGTGGAAGCATGGCAGAAATATCGTCGGCTGACATCAAGTCAGCGTAAGAAATTAAAGGCAGACAGCTATCTTGGCTACCGCAGATACATCAAGGCGGCATCGATTTACGATGAGATTCTGGACAACCAGCAGGATATCACAGACAAGGTATTTCTTGGAAATGTCTATCACAACCGAGGTGTGGCAGCAGCCAACAACATGGATGTGGAAGATGCAAAAAGCTATTTCATGAAAGCGTATGAATTAAATGGCAACGAGGAGAGTCTGCGCAGTTACCTAATCGTATTTTCGGCAGGGAACGATGCGACGACACTGAAGCAGGAAATGCGGAAGTTTGACCTCGATGAAGATAATTTTGAGAATTTGATGATTGAGATCGGAGATTCGAATGAGGATGTCCGGGAGATGACAATCTTCTCTATGTTACAACGTGCGGTATACAACCGTATGAATAAGGACATGATCGATTACGACAAGCGAATGGATATTATACTTGGACAATTGAAGGATGAATTCAGAGAGCAGGCGATTTGATGGGAATGTTTCAGAAGATCAAGGCATACTTGAATGAAGATGATGCCGAATATGACGCCTTGATTGAAGAACAGGAACGCATGCGGGAAGAACGCAGAAAGCGCAGGAATCAGTCGAGGGCAGAACGAAATAAGGAAAAGGCGAAGCGGGCCGCGGAAAAAGCGGTGCTGAAAGAACGTGTTGATCCGGAGATCCGGCGGGAAGTCAAAGAGACGGTATCGTCGAATCGAGAGCGAAAGACCGTTGGCGATTTCTGTGAACAGTTAGTCGATACGAAATATCACATGGAGGATATGAAGCAGGAGTACAAACTCGTGACGGATTATCTCGTTGATATTCAGCGAATCGAGGAACTGCCAGTGAATCTTGCAGTAGATATCATAGATACGGCGAAGGAGATTGAACGTCTTGACGGCAACCGTAGTAAATATCAGCAGTCAGAGAATCTGCTTACAACAGAGCAGTATCGTACGATGCAGCGGCTGGAGGATGACATTCCGGATACGATCAAAAACTTAAATGATATGGAGATGCGGGATTCTATGCTGAAAAACGACATGGGATATCTCGAGGGAGAAAAAGAAGATCTGAAATATGCACGTGTGGAGGATACCGACAATGCATACCGGATTCGAAGCGTTTTGATCGTGGTGCTGGTGTTATTCCTTTTGATTAGCATTACCTTGTTTGCGGTGGCGCTGCTTGCGAAGAAGGATGTGACATTGCCAGCGGCAATCGAAGGAACGATTGCGGTGATCTGCTTTGCCGTGTGTTATATCCAGTATGCAAATATCAACCGGCGCGTACAGGAAAACGACGCAAAGCTTCAAAGGGCAATCTCGTTACTGAATAAAGTCAAAGCAAAATATGTCAATAATACAAATACATTAGATTATATCTATGAAAAATATGACGTCAATTCCGGGAAGGAACTGATGTACCGCTGGGATCTGTACAACCAGATGCAGCGCGATGCAAAGAAATATTCACAGGCAAGCGAGAGCTATTATCTTGCGTGTGACAGGCTGGTAAAACAGCTTTCTGATGTTGGCGTGACCGATCCGATGGTCTGGAAGAATCAGACAAATGCACTGATCGACCGGCGGGAGATGGTTGAGATTAAGCATGGCTTGAATGTACGGCGGCAGAAGATCCGCGAGAAGATGGCAAGCTGTGAGAAGATCCGGCAGAATGCCACGGCGGCGTTAAAAGCAAGTATTGCAGCGAATCCGGGCATTGAAAGCTATATCCGGGAGTTGCTTGCAACCTACAATCTGGAATTGTAATCCCGGATTGCAGATACAAAACAAGAGAAGTTTGATTGTGTATTTTTATACACGACATCATTCATATATGGAGGAAGAAAGACATGGCTAAGGAATTAGAGAAGAACTACAACCCGGCGGAGATTGAACCGCGTCTGTATGAAAAATGGGTTGCAAACAAATATTTTCACGCGGAGGTAGACCGGAGCAAAAAACCGTTCACCATCGTGATGCCGCCACCAAACATTACCGGACAGTTGCATATGGGACATGCACTCGATAATACGATGCAGGATATCCTGATCCGTTTCAAGCGTATGCAGGGTTACAATGCACTGTGGCAGCCGGGAACCGACCATGCGGCCATCGCGACAGAGGTGAAGGTTATCGAGGCTTTGAAGAAGGAAGGCATCGATAAGGAAGACCTTGGACGTGAGAAGTTCTTAGAGCGTGTCTGGGACTGGCGTAGAGAGTACGGCGGCAAGATCGTCAACCAGTTGAAGAAGATGGGTTCATCCGCAGACTGGGATCGTGAGCGTTTCACGATGGATGAAGGAAATAACAAGGCAGTTACAGAGGTATTCTGTAAGCTGTATGAAAAAGGATATATGTACCGAGGTTCCCGTATCGTAAACTGGTGTCCGGTTTGTCAGACATCCATTTCCGATGCAGAGGTTGTACATGAGGAGCAGGATGGCTTCTTCTGGCACATCAATTATCCGGTTGTTGGCGAGGAAGGAAGATTCGTAGAGATCGCAACCACACGTCCGGAGACATTGCTCGGTGATACAGCCGTTGCAGTAAATCCAGAGGACGAGCGATACAAGGATATCGTTGGCAAGATGCTGAAGCTGCCACTCACGGACCGTGAGATTCCGGTGATTGCCGATGAGTATGTAGATAAAGATTTTGGAACCGGCTGTGTAAAGATCACACCGGCACACGATCCGAACGATTTCGAGGTTGGAAAGCGTCATAATCTCGAAGAGATCAATATTATGAATGATGATGCTACGATCAACAAGCTTGGCGGCAAGTATGCAGGCATGGATCGTTATGAGGCAAGAAAGGCAATGGTTGCTGATCTTGATGCACTCGGACTTCTCGTGAAGGTTGTACCACACAAGCATATGGTTGGTACGCATGACCGTTGTAAGACAACGGTAGAGCCACTTGTAAAGCCACAGTGGTTCGTCAAGATGAGCGAGATGGCAAAGCCGGCGAAGGAAGCAGTTGTAAGCGGCAAGCTGAAGCTGATTCCGGAGCGTATGGACAAGACCTATTACAACTGGCTGGATAATATCCGTGACTGGTGTGTATCCAGACAGCTCTGGTGGGGACATCGTATCCCGGCATATTACTGTCAGGACTGTGGGGAGACGATCGTATCGAAGGAGACCGTGTGCACTTGTCCAAAATGTGGAAGCAACAATGTAAAGCAGGACGAGGATACACTGGATACATGGTTCTCCTCTGCACTCTGGCCATTCTCTACACTTGGCTGGCCGGACAAGACGGAAGATCTGGACTACTTCTTCCCGACCGATGTACTTGTAACTGGATACGATATTATCTTCTTCTGGGTAATCCGTATGGTATTCTCATCGATCGAGCAGACAGGCAAGCTTCCGTTCCACACGGTACTCTTCCACGGTCTGGTCAGAGACGATCAGGGACGTAAGATGAGTAAGTCCCTTGGAAATGGTATCGATCCATTGGAGGTTATCGACAAGTATGGTGCCGATGCGCTCCGATTCACACTGATTACCGGAAATGCACCGGGTAACGACATGCGTTTCTACTGGGAGAGAGTTGAAGCAAGCCGTAACTTTGCAAATAAGATCTGGAACGCATCCAGATTTATCATGATGAATATTGAGAAGGCAGATATCACAGGTATTGATGCTGCCATGACCGCTGATGTCGATGCAGCGATGAAGCAGTACGGCTTCACACTTGCGGACAAGTGGATTTTGTCGAAGATGAATGATCTCGTTCAGGAGGTCACAGACAATATGGAAAAATTTGAGCTTGGTATCGCAGTATCAAAGCTGTACGATTTCCTGTGGGAGGAGTTCTGTGACTGGTATATCGAGATGGTAAAACCAAGACTCTGGGATGACGCAGACGAGACAAAGGCAGCAGCACTCTGGACATTGAAGACGGTCCTTACAACTGGTCTGAAGCTGTTGCATCCATATATGCCATTTGTAACAGAGGAGATCTTCTGTACACTGACCGACGAGGAATCTATCATGATCTCCAAGTGGCCGGAATATGACGAGGCATTTGATTTCAAGGCAGATGAGGCTGCTGTGGATAAGATCAAGGAAGCTGTACGCGGTATCCGTAACGTGCGTACAGAGATGAACGTTGCACCGAGCAGAAAGGCAAGTGTCTATGTTGTATCGCCGAAGGAAGACATTCGTGCAATCTTTACGGCAAGTAAGAATTTCTTCGCTATGCTTGGCTATGCAAACGAGGTACATGTACAGGCAGATAAGAGTGGAATCGCAGATGATGCGGTATCGGTTGTGATCCATGATGCAGCGATCTACATTCCATTTGCAGAGCTTGTGGATATCGAGAAGGAGATCGAGCGTCTGACGAAGGAACAGACAAAGTTAGAGGCAGAGATCAAGCGTGCATCCGGTATGCTTGCAAATCCAAAGTTTGTAGATAAGGCACCTGCAGCAAAGGTTGAGGAAGAACGTGCAAAGCTGCAAAAGTATACAGAGACATTGGAGCAGGTAAAGGAAAGACTTGCGAATATCGCAAAATAGTCACTGGGAGAGGCTGTTTGAAACGGCAACAGGTGAGAATCGATGAATAACGAAAAGATCTTAAAAAAGAAAATACAACAATATCTGCTGATGCCATTGGCACTGACTGTGCTTCTGGTTGGCATGGTGATCGTGCTGTATGTACATGACAAAAAGAGCGGTGCGATTGCCGCTGCGGCAGTTTTTATCTTCGTTGTATGTGAGATTATATTTTTCATTGTAATGAAGGCGGCGATCATGCCGGTTGTCTTCCGGTTTGCGCTGGAACAGGGGCAGATTCAGAAGGAGCTTTTGAAAGAGCTGGATATTCCGTATGCGCTGCTGGATACGGATGGTAAGATTCTGTGGGGCAATGCAAAGTTTATCGAAGAGATTGGCGTTGGATCCAAGAAGCGGATTCGGAAAAACATTTCGGCATTCTTCCCGGCGGTGGATGCGGAGGCGTTATCGTCCGAGGAAATGCAGATGGATCTGGAATATAACGACCGTGTCTATCGGGCATTGTTGCGCCGTATCGATTTTTCCGAGGCGTTAGTGGATTCGGATGAGGATGCGATGGTCGATCATCAGGCAGATGCCATGATTACTTTGTATTTGTATGATGAAACAGAGCTTCGGATCTACAAGAAGGAAAATGAAGACCAGAAGCTTGTCGCAGGACTGTTGTATATTGATAATTACGATGAGGTTATGGAGAATACAGAGGAGGTTCGTCATTCGCTGGTGGAAGCACTGGTTGACCGACGAATCAACATGTATCTTTCCACGATCGACGCGATTGGAAAGAAGCTGGAGAAGGATAAATATTTCTTCGTATTCCGGCAGCAGTATCTGCCACAGCTTCGTGAGACAAAGTTTGCGATTCTGGACGAGGTAAAGAGTATCAATGTCGGAAACGAGATTCCAGTTACGTTAAGTATCGGTGTCGGTGCTGGAACAGACAGCTTTGCGCAGGCGTATGAGCGGGCGCGTACCGCAATCGGACTGGCACTTGGACGAGGCGGCGATCAGGCAGTTGTTAAATATGGTGATAAGACGACGTATTTTGGTGGAAAGAGTGCAGGAACTGAGAAGTCCGCAACCGTTAAGGCGCGTGTTAAGGCACAGGCGTTCCAGGAGCTTCTGACAAGTAAAGACAGTGTTATTATCATGGCACACAAACGACCGGATGCGGATGCGTTTGGTTCGGCAGTGGGCGTGTATCGTCTGGTTAAGACGTTAAATAAAAAGGCATATATCGTAGTGAATGAGGTGACCTCAGCCATCCGCCCGATCATCAGCGGATTTATGGGGAACAGCGTTTACGGCGATGATATGATCATCAACAGTGAACAAGCAATCAGCCGGGTAACTCCGAACACGCTGGTTGTCGTAACGGATGTGAATAAACCAAGCATGACCGAGTGTGAGGAGCTGCTCAGTCTGGCAAAGTCTATCGTGGTATTTGATCACCATAGACAATCGGACGAGGTGATCGAGAATGCAACACTTTCGTATATCGAGCCATATGCAAGCTCTGCATGTGAGATGATTGCGGAGATCCTGCAGTATATCGAGGGCAAGGTAAAGCTTCGTCCAATCGAGGCGGATGCCATGTATGCTGGTATCGTGATTGATACAGATAATTTTCTGACCAAGACGGGTGTGCGTACATTTGATGCAGCATCGTATCTGCGCCGGAGTGGTGCGGATGTTGTTCGTGTCAGAAAGATGTTCCGAAGTGATATGTACACGTATCGCCAGTTGGCAGAGGGCGTCATCAATTCGGAGATTTATATGGAGCATTTTGCGATTTCCACGGTTGATCCGAAGGAATCCGATGCACCGACGGTGGTTGCGGCGAAGGTTGCGAACGACCTGCTCAACATCGAAGGAATCCGTGCATCATTTGTTACGACAGAGAAGGATGGCACGGTTTATATGAGTGCACGGTCGGTCGACGATGTGAACGTACAGATTATTATGGAAAAAATGGGTGGCGGTGGACATGCAAATATCGCCGGAGCCCAGTTTACAAATAGTACAAATGAATTGGTATTGATCCAGTTAAAGACCCTTCTGGATGAGATGTATCGGGAAGGCGATATTTAGGAATTAAGGAGGAACCAGACATGAAAGTTATTTTATTGCAGGACGTAAAAAGCCTTGGGAAAAAAGATCAGATTGTAGAAGTATCCGATGGATATGCAAGAAATATGCTGCTTCCAAAGAAGCTTGGTATGGAAGCAACCTCAAAGAACCTGAATGATTTGAAGCTGAAGAAGGCACATGAGGATAAGGTTGCCGCAGAGGTGCTGGCAGACGCACAGGCACTTGCCGCACAGATTGAGAAGGAGAGCATCACGCTTTCCATCAAGATGGGTGAAAACGGAAGAACCTTTGGTTCCATTTCTTCCAAGGAAATTGCAGAGGCAATCAAGTCGCAACTTGGACATGACATCGACAAAAAGAAGATTGTTATGAAGGATGCCATCAAGGCACCGGGCACACGTACGGTTGGAATCAAGCTGCATACAAAGGTAACCGCAGATCTTACCGTGAAGATTGAGGAAGCTTAATTTTATGGATGAAAATACGATAAGACGTGTACAACCGCATAATGAAAAGGCGGAGCAGGGAATCGTGGGAACAATGCTTGTAAACCGGGATGCGATTTCTGATCTGGTGGATATGCTGACAGGAGAAGATTTCTACAATAAACAGTACGGAATTCTCTTCGATAATATGGTCGAACTGTATTCAGAGGGAGCAAGTGTAGATCCGATCACGCTGGTGGAACGGCTGCGGATGAAGGATATCCCGGAAGAAGTGGCAAACACAGTGACGCTGGCACAGTTAGTGCAGTCAGCGCCGTTATATGCTCCGGTGAAGGACTATGCGAAGATTGTCAAGGATAAGGCGGCACTCCGACAGCTGATCAAGCTTTGTGAGAATACCGAGAAGGATGGATACCAGTCACAGGAACCGGTTGAAGTCATTATGGAGCGCGCAGAACAGAGTATCTTCAAGCTCGTGCAGAACCGAAACGGCTCCGAGGATACAGTGCCGATCCGCGAGATTGTGATGAATGTCATTCGTGAGATGGAGGAAGCGGCAAGAAACGATGGTAAGGTTACCGGTGTTCCGACGGGATTCCGGGATTTGGACAATATGCTGACTGGTATGCATGCCGGAGAACTTTTGCTTGTAGCAGCCAGACCTGCGATGGGTAAGACGGCATTTGTCTTAAATATTGCGCATCATCTGGCGGTTATGAAACATATTCCGGTTGGATTCTTCTCATTGGAGATGAGTAAGGAACAGCTGGCAAGCCGTATTCTGGCGGTAGATGCAATGGTTGATTCCAAGAGTATGAAGGTCGGCGATCTGTCGGATGATGACTGGGATAAGGTCATCGAAAGTACAGAGGCAGTTGCTAATTCGCCGTTATACATAGAGGAAAATTCATCGGTTACAATCTCAGAGCTTCGTTCAATCGCAAGAAAATGGAAGCAGAATTATGGAGTGCAGGTTATCATGATCGACTACCTGCAGTTGATGAGCCCAAGCCGTGCCGTGGAGAGCCGGCAGCAGTTTATCGCGGAGGTTTCCCGTGCATTGAAGAACTTGGCGAAGGAACTGAAGATTCCAATTATTGCATTGTCGCAGCTTTCCCGTGCGGTAGATGCAAGACCGGACCACAAGCCAGTGCTTTCGGATTTGCGAGAGTCTGGATCTATCGAACAGGATGCCGATGTGGTTATGTTTATTTATCGAGACGAATATTACAATCCGGAGACAACGACAAAACCGCAGACCGCGGAGATCATCATTGCCAAGCAGCGTAGTGGTGAGACGGGCAGCGTCGATCTTCGTTGGATTGGAAAATATACGAAGTTTGCAGATCCGGAGAAGCATTTTAAAGGGTAATCTGTGGCGAGAAGCAGGGAGGCAAAAAACAGATGGGGAATCGATATAAGAGAATGGTAACACTTGGCATGATCAGTTTCACGGCGCTTCTGGCGTGGGGATACTGCATGCTTGCATATCGTTCACAGGCAGTCTATGTTGCGATAATCTCGCTTGTATTGGTGGGAAGTATCTATGCGTTGCTTCTGTCCTTTGTCGACATCAAAGTGGCGAAAGAACAGGCAATGCAGGAATATGTGACAAAGACCTTGCAGGAATATACGAAAAAAGAGGATACGGAGATCCTCAACGATATGGAACGTCTGGCAAAGGCTTCCTATGTGCAGCAGAGAAAGACAAACACCTATCTGTCTGCGCAGGCAGAGCAGTTGGATGAGGCGTTGAAAAAGACGATCAAGATTCTGATCAATTATGATCGGAAGAAGGAAGAGGAAGCAGTACAGCAGGCGGAACAGATGCAGAAGGAACTGGAAATGCAGGCAGCATTGCAGGCACAGAAGGAGCCGGATCATACTGCACTGGTGCTGGAGGAGTTTGGCAAGCTGGCAGGCGATGTACAGGCAGTGGTTGCCCAGTTACAGCAGGTGACAGCCCAGCTTACTGCATTGCGTGAGGCAGTGGATGCGATCGAGATGCCGAAATATGTGGAGGCAGCACCATCAGTAGAGGCAGCATCGACAGCCGTTACCGCGGATGTGCAAAAACGAGTGCCGGAAGATGAACAACCGGAAGTGGTAACGAATGTTGAGAATACGACTGAGACGGATGTACCAGAGTCACAGATCCCCGGTGGAATTGAGAATGATACAGCTGATGAGGCAGAACTAAAAATCGCAGATGATTCTCTGACTCAGACAGATGATACACCAGCAGAGGTAGAGGCAGCATCAACAGAAGAACCAGAAACGGTTGCAGAAGAGGCTGCACCAACAGAAGAACCAGAGCCTGCATTTAATTCGGAGGACTTCTTCTCGCAGTTTGGCGGCAGTGCCGATAAGGAATTAAAGGAAGAGGCAGAATTCAAGGAAGAAGCAGCCAATACAGGTATGTTAGATCAGAGTATGATCGATGCTCTGCTTGGCAATCTGCAGGCAGATAAACCGGCAGAAGATGTGAAGAATGCAGATGTGATCCCGTTTCCGCAACAGGGACAGACAGATCTGTCCACAGAGGAAGCACATGCGGAGGAAGTTGCAGAGGCAGTGCACGAAGTAGAGCAGGATATCACAGATACAACGATGAATGTGGATGCAGAACCAGCACCGACAATGCCAGTGGACGACAATCCAAACCGGACACTGTCACCAGAGGAGATTGCGGCGTTATTTGCATCTATGCAGTAAAGAATAGAGAATGAATCATTGCAAAAGTATCAGGGGTGGGTACTTTTGCAATTCTTTTATAGGAGGAAGTTACATGGAGAGAACAAAAGCGATCGTCAAATTCTTTTCGCAGGAACCAATTGAGAATGTGATGGTGATGATGAAATACATGCCGGAACGCGTGATTTTTCTCGGACACAAAGATAATATGATTACGAAGCAGATCCGGGATATCGAGCAGTTTCGTGACCACAAATATCCAGATGTGGAATTGGAATTTATTGAGGTACCAAAGGATGATCTCGATAACATTATAGGAACTCTGGCGGGCATTATCCGGGAATATCCGGGGATTCGGTTTGCTCTGACCGGTGGTAGTGAGATGCTTCTGATCGCGCTTGGGTGTATTTCCGCAAGAATGGAAGTCAGCAAGCTGCGTATCGATCCATTTACCGGAAAGGAAATTGATGTCCGTGGTTCGAAGGTGATTACTTCGGATTACCATTTCAATATCAGTATTGCGGAAGATATCATGCTGCATGGCGGTCTGCTCACGAAGGAGACGGGAAGTATCTCGGAGTGGAAATTTACCGATCAGTTCCGGGAGGATATCCGGATTATGTGGGATCTGTGCCGTAGATACCGTGGAGATTGGAACAAACATTGTGGAGTCATTGACGAACTTCGCAAGAACACACCGAACCAGCGGGAAGGTTGGAGTGAGTTATACATCAATCAGCTTGGCGATGCCATCCGTCTGTTGCGGGATCTGTACGAAATCGGTATGCTCAAGGATTATGAGGAACACGGGAAAAAAGTGATGTTTCGGTTCAAGAATAATCAGATCAAGAAGATTATTGCAAAGGCAGGAAATATGCTGGAACTGCATGTCTATGAGGTAGCGACGCGGGAAGGTTACCTGTTCTCGGATGCGGTGATTGGTGCGCATATTGACTGGGATGGTGAGGTGCATGACACGATGAATCCCGGCTATGATACGATGAACGAGATCGATGTGATCTTGATGAAGCAGGTGTGTCCGATCTTTATCTCCTGCAAGAGTGGTAAGGCAGGTGGAAATGCGCTGCATGAGTTAGAGACCGTATCACGAAAATTCGGTGGCAAATATGCCAGAAAGGCACTTGTTTTAGCACGTGCCTGTGATAACACGACTGGCACGATGTTCTTCAAGCAGCGAGCAAGGGATATGCATATCTGGATCATCGATGATGTATTTCGGATGAGTGATGAGCAGCTGCTCAATAAATTGAAGAGGATATAAAGATAATAAAAGGGGCGTTTTATAACGCCCCTTTTTGCATTTTGCATAATACACTAATCTATATTAAAATTACATCTTCAACAGATTATCATTATCAAAATAATCAATCTTCATAGAGCGGCGGACATCTTCAAGTGTCTTGCCTGCCGTCTCTCTGGCTTTCTTGCTGCCAGCCTTCAGGATATCATAAACATCTGGAAGCTTCTGCTCCCACATCTTACGACGCTCACGGATTGGAGCAAGCTCAGCCTGAAGTACATCTGTCTCTTATACACATCTGACGCTGCCGACGATCGCATAAGTGTAGAT
>ENA-OYXZ01000974-OYXZ01000974.1-human-gut-metagenome-genome-assembly--contig:-NODE-974-length-11380-cov-4.473907_pt1 | contig 11380 bp, 10 predicted proteins | sample MGYA00243975_ERZ653432 | MGnify/ENA primary metagenome ERZ653432 (study PRJEB26926, sample SAMN06164954) | human gut metagenome | biome: ENVO:00009003; feature: ENVO:2100002; material: ENVO:00002003...
AGATGTAGCTCCGTCTCGTGGGCTCGGAGATGTGTATAAGAGACAGTACATACATTTATGCTATAATCAAGACAGTTAAAAACAGATGACATGAATGGATGGGAGGAATCAATATGAAGAAAGGTATCAAGCGAATTGTAACTGCTGCACTTGCAGCCGTGCTTATGGTCACGCAGCTTCCGGTGATGAACAGTAAAGCTGCAGCAGGAATCAGTATCTATGGAAAGGCGCACGTACAGACATATGGAGACACTAACGGAAAGATCGTGAAGGAAAACGGCATTGATACGCTGGTGCTTGGAACCAGAGGACAGGCAAAGCGGGTGGAATCAATCACAGTCAATCTGCAGAACAACACAGGTTACACAGGAACGATTCAGTATCGCGTACATAGACAGACCTACGGATGGACGGATTGGACTACAAGCGGTCAGCCGGCAGGCACAACTGGACAGGGAAAGCGACTGGAAGCAATCCAGATGCGTCTGACCGGAGAGCTGGCAGCACACTACGATATTCGGTATCAGGTACATATCCAGACCTACGGCGATAATCAGGGATGGGTATATAACGGAGCACTCGCCGGAACGACAGGAGAAGCAAAGAGACTGGAAGAGGTTAAAATTCAGATCATACCAAAGAATACAGTAGAGACAGCAGCAAGCATCAATTACCGGGTACACCGGCAGACTTATGGATGGGAAACCAGATGGGCGAAGGATGGGAGCGTAAGCGGAACGACTGGACAGGCAAAGCGGCTCGAAGCGATCAGCATCGATGCGCGGAGCAGCTACAACGGCAGCGTCGAGTACCAGACGCACGTACAGACCTATGGCTGGATGGACTGGGTAAGTGATGGAGCACTGTCAGGGACAAGCGGACAGGCAAAGCGGCTCGAAGCAATCCGGATCAGATTGACCGGAGAACTGGCACAGCATTACGATATTTATTACCGGGTACATGCACAGACCTTCGGCTGGATGGGCTGGGCGAAGAACGGCGAGAGTGCCGGAACTGCCGGTTATGGAAAGCGGCTCGAAGCAATCCAGATCATGCTTGTGAAAAAGGGAGCTGCAGCACCGGGAGCAACCGTAAAAGGCATCACGCAGACGACATCCAAGAGCTTCAATGACGCGAATGCTTCTGGATCAACAGAAAATCCGGGAAACAATCAGAGCAGCACCAAGCCTAGCACAGATACTAGCAAGCCAACATGGATTGCAGAGCAGACCGTGACGGTGACATATTATCAGTGTGATAGCTGCAATAATATTTACAGAACAAAAGAAGAAATGGAGCAGCATTTCGCATTCTGGGATCCGAAATACAATGTGATCTGTAGCTGCGGTGTAAACAAAAAAGGAACGATAAAAACAGAAACATTCACAATCCGGGACGGATACTGGAGCGATGATCCTGCACCGGCAACACGCAAGGTCGTATGGGTAGCGACAGAACCGGCATATACTGAGACGAAGGAAATAATACAAATAAGGGAATATTGGTATTGCTTTGGCTGCAATCAGAAAATATACTGTGATGAATATATAGAGGGTGATGAACAAAAAGATCCGTGGTGCCATTCAAGACGGCATTTAACAGATGGCTCTCAATATAATAATTTTTATGGTGGATTGCAGGAAAAAACGGTTACAGGGACAGAAACTGTCACAGAACCAGAATATGGCTATTACGAAGTGCAATAGCAAAATAAATAGGTAAAGTAAAAGGAACAATCTAAGGACTGTTCCTTTTTTGATGCTTTCTTTTGATCGCTTAGAAAGCTCCAGTCTGTATCAGGCAGGCTGTTTATATAAAAAAATAAATCATAAAGGAGGAAGAGAGATGCTATCAAAACGAAAAAAACGAATAGCAGCACTACTCACAGCCGTGGTTCTATCTGTAACCGCGGCTTTTTCTTTGCCTGACAATATCCGGGCAGAGGAAGTAACAGCAACCAATTCGGATGCAGATGCAGAAGCAACTACGGAAGAAGGGCTGCAGGAGGACGGAATTGCAGTACAGGATATTGGCGACACAGGCGAGACGGTCTATATCCATAGCCGGTATTGGGATGGATGGGTGATCGCTGATTATGTGAATGTTACGGCAACCGATTACACACCGACTTTGCATGGTGCGCTCGTAGCAAAAGATGCATCCGGACGGGAGACAGAAGCTTATTGCATGCAGTCAACGAAAAGCTCAGCTAAATCTGATACGGCATACAAGGAGGGCCGACAGTGGCTGTCTGATCGGGATACTGCAGCAGATATTGCGTTGTTGATGTTTGCCTATGGAGGCAAGAAAGCAGATCCGAATGCGGATGGAAGCGGACGAAATACGCAGGATGGAGGTACATACGGTACTTATATCATAGATGGAAAGCCGGTTATGGGTATCATGGTTGCCGGTCGCGTCTATGCCATGACACAGGACGAAGCAAGAGCCATGACACAGGCAGCCGTGCATAGTACAGTGTCTGACTGCGATATCAGAGCAGTCAGAGGAAAGGTAAGCGGGGAAAGTGTTAATTCAGCGTTTATTAATTTACGGTCAATCGCCGACAATGCCCGCCGCTGGTATGACCAGTATAAGGATTTTAAGGTTGTTGGAAATTATATCGATGCAACGGCAGCCTATACGCCGGAACAGACAATCACAACGCAGGTGTATAACGTATCAAAAAATGCATGGGAAAATTACAATGGAAGTGAACTGACAGATGGTTATAAGGATGCCTCTGGCAACGTCACTTTCCGTGTCGTGTACAGCTCGACCGGCATGTGTAACAAGCTTCTCACAAATGCGAGTACCGGAGCTGTCACAGTAAAACATTCCGGCACAAAGCTAAATGTGAATGGCACTAACTATTATGACTATTTGACAATCTCGGCAGATGCGTCTAATCAGGCTGCATTTACAGCTGATTATGGTGCACTTACATCGACGACTAGAACGATTAAAGATACCTTTACAAACACAGATGTAACACAGCACGTATTCGGGCAGACCGTTACAATTAAGGCAAGTTATAAGAATATGCAGGGCAAGAAGCTTGCATTTACTGCTAAGACCGGCACCGGTGCCAGTCATACAAAGTATTACGGAGATGGGGATAAAAATGGTGTATCGAACTATGCAGCACGTATCTTTAAGAATACATCCTATCAGGATGCATGTTTTGCATCACCGAACGAATCTCTCTCCAAGAGTGCAAGCGTGACCGCAACCGCACAGGGTACCGGCAGTATTAAAATCCACAAGTATTCAGCTTCGCCGGAAATCACAAATGGTAACTCGTGTTATAGTCTGAAAGGTGCAGAATTTGGCATCTTCAAGACAATGGCGGATGCACAGGCGGGAAAGAATGCAGTTGCGACGATCACAACAGATGCCAATGGTAATGGTTCCGTCGGGAATCTTGCATACGGTACCTATTACGTGAAGGAAACAAAAGCATCACCAGGATACAGAATCAACAATAATGTTTACAGAGAAAAAGTAGACAGTGATATCCCGGTAGCCTTCAATGTGCCGGAGGAAGCTGGAAACGATCCTGCTTCTGTATTGGTGCAGAAAAAAGATTCCAATGGAACAGTCCTGTTGGAAGGTTGTATTTTTGCTATCAAATATTATGATATCCAGATGGATACCGATCCAGCGCAGGCGGGAAAGAGTGCAGTTAGAACATGGTACATAAAAACAAATGATCTAGGAAAAGCGGATATAGGAGATTCTAAATGCATACAAAAAAATAGCGATCCTTTATATTATGATAATTATGGAGTAGCAATAATTCCTCTTGGTACTATCACTGTACAGGAAATTCAGGCACCAGAGGGATATGTATTGGATGATACAATTCACACATTTAAGATCACAGATAATCCAAGCGGTATTCCACATGTAGATGTGGAGAACGCACGTACCATACCGAACACAAAGAAGTCTCAGCCATTTGAGTTAATCAAGCTTGCAGAAGGAAAAAATAACTCTACCTATCCACTTGCAAATGCAGGATTCAGCGCATGTCCTGTAAACAGTCTGACTCTTGTAGCAGATGATTATAAGGCTGCAGATGGAGAGATTATCGTAAAGGATGATACCGGAAAAGCGTATATCTGGGATGCAAAAAAAGCGGTTATGCTGACTGCTGATGGCAGCACAGAGCTTTTCACCGACGAAAATGGATATGCGAAGTCTGTACCGCTTGCTTATGGCAAGTATATTGTACGTGAGACGACAGTACCTAAAAACTTCCACCCAGTTGAAGCTTTTACTGTGAATATCACGGAGAACTCGGACGAACCGGTGAAGCTTGGATATTTCACAGATAAGAGCTTTAAGGCTTATCTGAAGCTTATCAAGAAAGATGACGCAACAGGAAAGAAGATTTTGTCAGATTCAGCAACATTCAAGATCTGGTCTTATGACGACAATGATTATGTGACATTTGATGGGGTATCTGAATTTAAGACAAAAGATGGTGAGCTTATGACACCGGGAACACTTATGCCGGGTAAGTACCGGATCGAGGAAAGTGAGTGTCCGAACGGATATTATAATAAATTGCAGACAAAGTCTTACGATATCACGATCGATGCGGATGCAGTCTATAAGATCTATGAAACGCCGGAAGGACAGGTCACAGACATGGGTGTATTCGAGTACGAGATCGATAACACAAGTCTGCAGGGCACAATCAAGATTAACAAGAACGGTGAGAAGCGGATCTATAACGAGACGACAAAGGAATTTGAAACTTCCAAGGTGAAGCTTGCCGGAATCACCTTTAAGGTATATGCAGACGAGGATATCCTTGCACAGGACGGATCAGGCGATACTTTGTATCTGAAAGATGCTCTTGTAGATACAATCGTAACCGATCAGGATGGTAATGCAGCGACAAAGGAGCTGCCGCTTGGAAAGTACCGAATCGAAGAGGAAACGCCAGCGGAATATGTCAAAGCCGATCCAATCAAGGTCACACTTGCCGCAGACGGACAGCGGACAAAGCTGTTGAACGACGACGGTACAGTTACAGAGGGTATCCTGTATGAGCTTACGGTTGATAATAAGCTGAAGGTTCCAGAGATTCACACGACAGCAACTGATAAAAACGGTCAGAAGGTGTTGAAGGCGGACGGAACCGTGGAGCTGATCGATAAGATATATTACGGAAATCTTGTTCCGGGCGAGTATGAATTATCCGGATATCCGGTATACTCCAACAGCGGAGATAAGCTTACAAAAGACGGAAAAGCCGTTGGAGCGGGAATGAAATTTACAGCGACGAGCGAAACCGGATCGGTGGATGTACCATATACGATCGATGCCACGAAGCTTGCCGGACGCAGCATTGTATTTTTCGAGTTCCTGTATCGGGACGGAGAATTGATTGCATTCCATGCGGACATTAAAGATCAGGGACAGACGATCATTTTCCAGCCGAATGTTCCGAAAACCGGAGATCCAGTGAAACCGATCATACCGATCGCACTGGGGATCATCGCTGCAGCAGGAATCGTAGTTATGATCGTATTGAAGAAAAAGTATAAGTAACATGTAGTCACAGAAGCCATCCGAAAGGGTGGCTTTTGTGTTATTGGAAAGGAGATACCGGATGTCAGAGGAAAAAGATGAGTATGCTAATAATCTTATAAAACATTTATTTTCAAAAGAGGGGCCTTGCGGAGAGGGACCTATATTTATAACAGATCCCAAAACAGATTGTACAGATTTATTGAAAAGAAATGGTTTTAAGATAATTAAGCTGGAGGAAAATTTTTATAAGTTAACTAGGTTGGATGAAAGGGGGAAAGTGGATGGCACAATCAGAAAAGATGAAACAGACGCTGGATAAGCTGGAAGCCGGTGTGATGGAATTTTTCACAAGCGATAAATACATCTCTTATCTGCAGGTAATGAGCAAGTTTCACACCTATTCTGCTAACAACCAGATCCTGATCGCGATGCAGATGCCGGAAGCAACAGTAGTCGCCGGTTATAATTCTTGGATGCGCAACTTTGATCGCCACGTTAAAAGAGGCGAGAAATCGATCACGATACTCGCACCGATGAAAGTTAAGATTAAGATCGATACGGACAGAAGGGATGCAGACGGCAAGGTAATACAAGAGGAAAGAGAAACCATCAAATTCCGGCCGGTGTCTGTGTTCGATGTGTCACAAACGGAAGGGAAACCGTTACCGCAGATTATATCAGAATTAACCGGTGATGTGAGCCGCTATGAGCAGCTTCTTGATGCTGCAAGGCAGGCTGCACCATATCCGATCGAGATTGGGGCGGTGGAGGGGAGTGCAAAAGGCTGGTGTAATTTTACACAGGAAAAAATAATAATCAAAGAAGGAATGAGCGAAGCGCAGACGTTAAAGACTGCATTTCACGAGACGGCACATGCGCGGATCCACGCAGGTGATACGGATAAGAGCAGGGAGCAAAAAGAGGTAGAAGCGGAATCAATCGCGTATGTGGTATGTAACCATTTCGGGCTTGATACATCCGATTATTCTTTCGGTTACGTTGCAACGTGGGCGGGCAGACAGGATATTAACTTGTTGAAGCAGAGCATGCAGACGATCAGTCAGACAGCAAAAGCGATTATCACAGATGTTGAGCGCGCGATGGAAGAGCCGGAGCTGACATTCAGTGGGAAGTCTAAGGAAGCGATTGCACAGGATGTAAAGGAAGCATTCGCGGATCAGGGACACCCGGAGGCATCGGTCTATGTCGTAGACAGCCGGATCGATGGAGAAATGGAGCGTGTAACTGCAGTGGCAGCATATAAGGGCGAAGAAAGCGAGTTCGTCATGAAGCAGATGTTAGCAGATAGCTTACCGGAGTTACCGGGTACCGCCCTTTCTATCGTCCCGGTTAACCAGGACGATGTGAGGGAGCAGGCAGGTTTCTCCAAGGATATGACGGACACAAGCTGGCCAATGGTTACGATTCTTACAAGTACAGAGCCGGACAAGCTTATGCCGGGAAGTATTATGAATATTTATGAAGCAGCCGTGAAACTAAGATCGTTGGAAAATGGTTTGCGGCTTGCCGGAGAAACCGGATATGTCCGGTTGTCGATCGAATGTACATATCTTGGCATGACACAGAAATTCATTGACAGCGCAGAATTAGGCACAGGACGTAGGAATTTTTTGGACTATCTCGATGTATCGCCGGATCTATGCACTTACTTAAAGCGGCACGTACAGATCTTGGAAGTCATGACATTAGCCAGAAACGAAAATGCAGTAGGAAAGACTGGCACGTTACGACAGCAGCGGTACGAGGATATGATCTACGAATGGGCGGAAAACTGTAGACTGGCGCTTAACTATCAGAGCAATCCGCAGATACCGAAACCGCCAGAATATGATCCAAAACTTATACGACAATATGAAAATTGGGAGGTGACAAGAGGATGATTTTTAATGCAGAAGAAAATGAACTGCTTGCATGCTATATGCCGGTGGATGATCGATTAGCGTTGATCAAGTCTATCGTAAAGGATACGGCAAATATGGATGAGGATATCAGGCTGATTGCAGAAAGCGCGGTTGATAAACTTGCCCGGATGAGCGACATGGATTTCATACAGATGGCGTTTTTGCATGCAGTGTAGGAAGAAAGGAAAGGGGGAAGCGGGATGGCGTATGTGTCTAATGAAGATCTAAAGCGGGCGCGCGAGATGGATCTGCTTACGTACAAGCAAAGCTATGAACCGTGGGATCTGGTCAAGCTGAAAGATGGCTATTATCAGCTTAAAAGTCACGACAGCCTGAAGATTAACTATCACAACGGAAAGTGGCTGTGGAACTGGTGGAGCCAGGGCGTGGGTGGAAGATCTGCACTCGACTATCTTACAAAAGTGGAAGGGATGAATTTGGTTGATGCGGTCGGACAGATCCTTGGTCAGACCGCCATTAAAGAGCCTGTGGTTCCGCAGGACGTACCAAAGGAAAAAGAACAGGGACTGTATATACCGGAGCGATCAAAAAACAAAAATATGATCTATGAATATCTCTGTGATCAGCGAGGCATCGATCGTGAGATCGTGAAGGACTTCGTGGATCGAGGCGAGATCTATCTGACCAATCAGCATGCCAATATCGCTTTCGTTGGTCACGACGCATACGGAAATGTGAAGCTGGTTGCGTTGCGAGGAACGAAAGGCGAGTTTAAGAATACAACAGCCGGATCTAACCGGCGGTTCCCATTTCAGGCACGCGCGGAAGATTGGGACGTGAGAAATGGCGTGGTACATCTTTTCGAGGCACCGATTGACATGCTGAGCTATGCTACCCTGATGAAACAGATGGGAGTTGATTATAAGGGGCACAACATGATCGCCCTGTGTGGTATCTATAAGCCGAGGGAAAATCTTGAGGAAAGCAAAATCCCGGTTGCGCTGCAGCAGCACTTTAATGAGCTTCCATATACGAATACGGTGTGTCTGCATCTGGATAACGATGGACCGGGGAAGCTTGCAGCCAGGGCACTGTCCATGGTTCTTCAAAAAGACGGCTATAAGGTATATAACCAGCCGCCACCGGAGGGCTATAAAGACTGCAACGACTATCTAAAAAATGGCGCACCAATTACAACCAGGGCAAAAGAAGAAAGGCAGGTGATACGAGGTGAATAGAACAAGACAGAAAATGGTACAAAAGCACATTGAGGTAACAGACTATGAAAATAAGGCATTAAAAGCGTTGATGGAAAAAGGCGGATACCGGAAGGAAGCGCACTTAATTAGGGATTTAATTATGAATACAATCCCAATCGAGCTTCCGAAGGAAACCTTCGATGCACTTACAACAGAGCTGCATAAGATCGGGGTTAATATCAACCAGATCGCACACGTGGCGAACGCGACCGGGCTTGTCAATGCAAACGAATACGCGGAGGAAGCAAAGAAGCTCGATGAGCTTTGCTTTACGATACAGAAAAGCGTTTTAGAGCCGTTCCAGAGAAGAGAAGTAGACGATCTGATCCATGATCTGCAGTGGTATGATTTCGGCGATTTGGACAGGAACATGCGGAGCATTGAGATCCGGTCAGAGCTTATATCCATGCTTAACGCAAGGGACAGGGAGTGTGAGGAGCTTGGCAGTAACTAAGATCTGGACAATCCATGAAGGATCGGACATTAAGCAGGTGATCGATTATGCAGCGAATGAAGGGAAGACAGTCTTAAATATCCATGTGGAGACAGATGAGACATACAACCAGGTAGAACGACAGCAGTTTCAGGATGTCATTGATTATACAATGGCGGGATACCATGACGAGAATGACGACATGGCAAATGTACTTGATTATGCAGCGAAAGGAATCAAAACAGAGCAGAAAAAGTATGTGTCCGGAATTAACTGTTCACCGGAATATGCCAGAGACCAGATGATGCTTACCAAGACGCACTACCACAAAAAAGGAGGCATCCTGTTATGGCATGGATACCAGAGCTTCAAGCCGGGAGAAGTGACGCCAGAGGAAGCACATAAGATCGGACTGGAGCTGGCACAAAAACTGTGGGGCGACGATTATGAGGTGCTTGTATGCACGCATCTTGACACGGCACATATACATAATCACTTCGTTGTCAATAGCGTATCCTGGCGGACAGGCAAAAAGCTGGATGTACGCTGGAAAGATATGGCAAGAGAATCCGACCGGTTATGTCGGCAATATGGAAAAAGTGTCGTAGAAGAACCAAAAATGAAAGGAAAACATCATGCAGAATATCAGGCAGAACAGGAAGGACGACCAACATGGACGACAGCGATTAAACAGGATATCGATGAGTGTATCGCAGAAAGCCGGAACCTGCAGGAGTTTTTCGCTGCGTTAAAAAGCCGGGGCTATACAATCAAAGCCAATACGAAATATTTCACGGTAAAGCCACCGGGGAAGGAGCGGTTTGTCCGGATCGATCGACGACTGGGAGAAGCATATTCACTGGAAGGAATTGCAAAGCGGATCGGGGAGCGTATCCATGCGCAGGGATTTTCGCAAAGTGAGGAATCTGCAGGAGCTGCGGGAGCACAGGAGGAAAAAAGAAAAACAAAGCGAACATATGCAGAGCGACCGCGATATAGAATTACCGGCTTTAAGGCACTTTACATTCGCTATTGTTATATGCTTGGCTGTTACCCCGGAAAGCATATGACATCAAAACAGGTTAACTACCTGTACCGGGAAGATCTAACGAAGCTTAGAAAAATCCGATCGGAAACAAAATTCCTGTGCAGCAACAAGATCGAGACGCTGCAGGATCTAACCGATGTGGAATATGAGCTAAAACAGGACTTGAAGCGATACCAGAGCGAAAAAAACTATGTAACAAATAGGCTGCGGGCTGCCGGTGACAATAAGCAGGCATTGATGGAAAAGAGGGACTATCTAAGTGAAAAAATCAAAGACTGTAGAAAAAAGTTGTACTGGTGTAAAGATATCAAAGAGAACAGCCAGAAGATGAAGGATAAAGTACAAAAAGTAAGAGAATTGGAAAGGGGGCGTGAGCATGAACAAAAAGAGCGAGAGTTGTAAGCTGCAGGAGGATTGTTTTGCATATCAGGAAAAAACAGACCGGTGCATGGCATTAAATGCACTTTACTGTAAAAAAGAGCAGTGTGCTTTCTATAAGCAAAAATCAGGAAAGAAGGGATAAGTAATGGAAGGATCAAGAGAAGCAGAGATGATCGTGACGTTTGCGCTTGAGGGTATCAATTACGCTTGTCGATTATCAGGTGCATTTGCAAAAAATATCGCAGCAATGATTGCAGCCGTTGCAAAAACACCGGGAAATTCGCCCGGAAAAACACGGATGAAGCAGCTTATGCAGTCTGGCGAGCCGCTTGATTATTACGTCGTGCCGGAAGCCAAGATGAAGGAATTTGCTCAGCTTGCGAAAAAGTACGGTATCCAGTACTGCGTAGCAATGAATCAGGATGGTGCCTATGATCTTGTCGTCAAGAAAAGCGACAGTCCGAGAATCAACCGGATTGCCGAACATCTGGGAATCGGACAAGTTCAGGGCGGTATCAATATGGACGTGAATGAAGAAGAAAAGGCAAATGCTACGAATATAACCCCGGAGCAGGAGCTGATGCAGGACATGATGAGTCCCAATAAGAACGAAAGAGAGCACGACGAAGTAAATTTCGATCAGGAGCTGTCGGAGGAAGAACCAGCATTCGGCAGCTCATCAACCAGTTTTAATCAGCGCGAAAGCGTTATGGATCAAGTTAATAATTATCAAAATGCACAGGAAAGCGCACGTGACATGTTCGCGGGAGCGAGACTGTCTCTTATACACATCTGACGCTGCCGACGATCGCATAAGTGTCGATCTCGG
>ENA-OYXZ01000979-OYXZ01000979.1-human-gut-metagenome-genome-assembly--contig:-NODE-979-length-11305-cov-9.249422_pt1 | contig 11305 bp, 7 predicted proteins | sample MGYA00243975_ERZ653432 | MGnify/ENA primary metagenome ERZ653432 (study PRJEB26926, sample SAMN06164954) | human gut metagenome | biome: ENVO:00009003; feature: ENVO:2100002; material: ENVO:00002003...
CGAGATGTAGCTCCGTCTCGTGGGCTCGGAGATGTGTATAAGAGACAGCGTAAATATATAGGCATATTGCGTCGGAGGTGAGGCTTTTGAAGGATAAGGCGCTTGAAAAATTGTCGAAAAATGAGCTGCTCGAGTTAATGCTTTATCTGCGAAAAGAATATGATAAGCTTAACGAAGAGAATGAAAAGCTTCTTCAAAAGCTCGAAGATAAAAAAAGTATCACTGACCGACTTGACAGGCTGGAGCGGCAGGTAGCTGCACTGACAGGTCACAAGCTGGTTGTTGAGCAGCCGGTAGCGGAGGAAGATCATGGCGGCAGATAGCAAGAACGAGGTGTTAAAAAAACCTGAGCTTCCTGATGTCCAGACACTTGAGCGGGTGGTAAAAAAGCATCATGAAAGGCGGGAATATCTGAGGATACTCCGCAGCACCGTGGCGTCGCTTCTTGTTGTGGCAGCGGCAGCAGTGATCATATCAATGTTATTTTTGCCTGTTTTGAGAGTAACGGGTACAAGTATGACGCCGACTTTGCATGACGACGAGCTGGTGGTGTGCAGAAAGCGTGGAAGCTTTCAGAAGGGCGATATAGTTGCGTTTTATTATAATAATAAGATACTGTTGAAACGTGTTATCGCTACAGCAGGAGATGTGGTGGATATCAAGGAGGACGGTACTGTTATCGTCAACGGAAAAACCTTGAATGAGCCGTATGTTGACGGCAAAGCTCTGGGAGAATGTGATATCGAGTTGCCTTATCAGGTGCCTGACGAGAGAATATTCGTTATGGGCGACCACAGATCTACGTCTGTTGACAGCCGTACAAAGAGGATAGGCTGTATTGCTGAGGAAGCAGTGCTTGGAAAGGTCTCACTGAGGATATATCCTTTTAAAAGGATAGGCACAGTGGACTAGCGTTTATTATAAATAGTGTATAATTTCGGAGGGAGTGATCCGTTTTGCAGAATTTTAACGGTAAAGTTCGGCAATATCTAAAAGAAAATGAAAGGAAAAAACGCAGCCGCTTGTTCGGTGTGGTGCTGTCTGTAGTTATGACAGTGTCGGTGCTGGCAAGTCTTGTTATGCCTGCAATAAGTGCCACTGAGGGTACTTCCGTGGCAGGTGGAGATGTTTCCTATAACGGCGGAAGCTATTCTTATAAGGATGCGAATAGCGTCACGATAAAATCCTATGATGCGGTCGGTTCAGGAAAAGACCAATCTAAAAAGATCGAATTCAATGTGGAATTTGATTTTGACAAGGGCGAAATGACCAATAGGTATATTTATTTCCCTATCGACGATAATGTTAGCCTGCCCGAGGGCGGTATACCGTCAGACGGAAGCTGGGGCGATGTCGAGGATACTCACTTTGATGAAGGACATGGAATTTCAGGTAAGTACAGAGTCGACGAGATAGATGGAAAGAAGTATCTTTTTATTGAGTTTGACGAGCGATATCAACAGAAAAATGAGAAGGACGCTATAAGCGGTAAGGCAAGCTTTGAGGGTAATGTAAAGCGTAAGGATACAGATACAGGTGATAAGACCACTGTTGAGATAGGTGGTCAGACGGTTGAAATAGACGGTTTTACTCCGCTCACTATGTCTGCCATAAAGGACGCAAGCGAAACTGCTGACGGAGTTAGGTGGACTATCACAGTGGACAATCCTGCAAAGAAGCCTCTTGACAGGATCGAGGACGAGCTTTTTAAGGATGCTGTTGACGGAAGCTTCACTGTTTCACCTGAGGGTGCAGGAAGCTATGACGCGTCAAGCGGAAAGTTTGTTTTCAGCGATGGATTCAGCGAAGAAAATGTTACCATAAGCTACACGACCCCATATCCTACAAGCGACCCGAATTTCGTTATGTCAGGTAAGGTGGAAAACAAATCCACCACATATGATAAGGACGGAAATGGAGTAAAAGCAGATAAAATTATTTATTCTGAGTCAAAGAAGGATAAGATCTCAAAAACAGGCAAGAATGTTGACTACGACAATAACGAAGTCACATGGGAAATTGTTGTAAGCAACCCTAGCGGTGCAGACCTCAAGGGCTATCACCTTTATGATGAAGCATTCCCTGATGCAAAGACAGGAAGCTTTGCACTTAAAGCTGATGATGGTTCAGATGTAAAATACACACTTGACGGAAACACGCTTACGTTTGACGATAAAACAACAGCGTCAAAAATTACTATCGAGTATGTGACAGCTATCGATCCTGACAAGGCAGAAACTACAAATACAGTTAAAATGCAGAGACCTGATAAAAGCAATCCATGGTCTGATATCACATCAAGTGAAACTGTTTATAATAAGTATCAGATATCAAAAAATGGTTGGATGGGTAATAACACATTAGGTATAATCAAATGGGAAGTAACTGTTAAATGTAATGACAAAAATTCTACTCTTAAAGGCAAGACAATAACTGACAATATGCTTAAAGCAGGACAGAAGGTCAGCATTAAGGTAGGAAGCAATACTATTGATGCAACTGTTGCAAGTGATGGTAAGCTTGTTTTGCCTGACAGCATAGGTGACAATAACGAGGTAGTTATTTCCTATGAAACAAAGGTTGCTGACTATGATCTTGGCGACCCTGACAGCAATGGAAATTATGCAGTGAAAAATACTGCAGGTATTGACGGATTCCATTCTGACAAGACAGTTTATTATAAGCCTGTAAACGAGAAGTCAAAAACAGTTCTTGACATTTCTCAGGACGGAAGCAGTGTTACATATAAGTGGCAGGTAGAGGTCAAGCAGACAAACGGTTCCTTCAGGGGCAAGACTATAAGCGATATAATGAACGCTACGTCAAATGATGGCAAGTCAATAAAGAGCGTTCTTGACACTGATTCCATTATCATGTATGTTCAGAGAAATGGAACAGGAAGCTATGAACCGCTTGACAGTTCAAATTACACTGTAGTATCTAATGCCGACAACACTTCGTTTGAGATAAAGTTCAATGATAGTGAAGAATTTGACAATATAAACCTTGTGCAGATACAGTATAGCAGTACCGTAGATGTAACAGGTTTTGACGAAGGTACTATTATAAATGTAAATAACAAGGCTACTTATAAAGGTGAAACATTCGAGCCTAGTGCAGATAAGACTAAGTTTACTATAGGCGACAGCTCCAAAGCGCCTTATGAAAAGTATGACGCTGCAAGCAGTGTAGCAGGCGACACAGTGCATGATCTTAGCAGCCTGCCTGTTGTTACTGTAAATGGTGTTGAGTATTACAGGTTTGATTGGCGGCTTGATATCAACAAGGACGGCACTTATAAGCGTAACGATAATGTCGAGATCGTGGACACGCTTCCGGCGGGAATGATATTCTACGAGAACAAGGATTATCTCAAGTATTCATTTGGAAATAGTTCTGATAAGTATGATTTTGCACAAACAAATCAGTTTGAATATTTCTATGATAAGACAGCCAATACAGTAACTTTCAAGACTGCATGGAATCAGCAGGACGCTTGGACAGCTTACTACAGTACACTTGTAAAGGTCGATGATGTTAAGAATGGTGTTTACAAGAATGGTACTGCAGCGTTCAAAAACACAGTTCAGGATAAAGCTGGAAAATATCCGGAGAGAAGCCAGACGCAGACAGTTAAGGAAAAGAACTTGAAGAAAACTTCTTCTCCGAAGTCCACCGGCTGTGAGATAACTTATACCATTGATGTTAACCCTAAAAAGCTTAAATGCTCAACAAACGGAATGATAACTCTCAACGATGTTATCAAGTGCGGAGGCACGGCTGTAGTTAAGACAAAGGACGCTCAGGGTAACATTCAGACAAAAACGGTAAGCATAAATGGCAATTCCGCTGTTGACATGGATCTGAAGTCTATCAAGGTATTTGACGCAGATACAGGTGCAGAGCTTGCTGTGAGTGATTACAGTTATGTGATATCAGATCCGGAGGCAGTTGACAGCACAGTTTCTTGCAGTGCAGATGTTATTACCAACGAAAAGGGCAAGTTTATCGCTAACTTTATTCCAAGTGAAAGTATTGTTGGCGCTAAGGGTACTATTGATCTGACTTTGCCTGAAGGCTACGAAACCGGAAATATAAAGAGTTACTATGTGGCTTATGGCTATATGGACGGCAACAGCTTCAAAGAAGTAAAAGCCTTTGCCAACAAGAGAAGCGAGTGGTTAGATTTTGGCTCAAGCATATCCGTCCCTGTGGAAGAGGTTTCTTCTGAGAAGGCGGGCGGTGTTTTCAGAGTCGAATATGAATACAGGGATAGCAGCGGCTTTTCAAGCACTGAGGTCAGCAATGAAAAAATGCTTTCGGCGGTAAAGTGTTCCGCACTGACAGCAAAGACACAAGATTTTGTAAAGAAACTTGAAATAAACGTTCCAGATCAGCGTCACCTGAAATTAGTTTACGTTTATACAGGAAGTCCTGCAAATGATGAGGACGCTGAGAACGATGGCTATAAAGTCCATGTGTTCAATAATATATCATTTGACACAAACGGCTCTGCTGTAAATGACAGTGAAGATAATGATTCCGAGTTTGAGTTGATAAATCAGTCAAAGGCGTCATCAACAACTGTTGAGCCATTTAAGCTTATGAAGGTAGACAGCGGAGACTATAGTATTATGCTTAAGGCTTCTTTTGAGATCTACAGATACACTAAGCTGGAAAATGGCACATACGATTGGCTCCCGGCAGTAGATTTCAAAGAAAATGCTGCGAAAGACAGAAATTCAGTTATCTGGGGAAGTTCGGCGCAGGATAAGGCGCAGACATTCAATGTAAATGCTGACGGGTCATACAACCTTGACCTTGAACCTGCCGCAGGCACCGGAGATACTGAGGGTCATCTTTATAAGCTTATAGAAAAGCAAAGTCCAGAGGGTTATCTTCTTGACGAAACTCCTATATATTTTGCTTTTAAAGTGCGTCCGGCTGTAGTTCCAAGTGAAGTCGGTGAGGACGGATATCAGTTCGTGAAGAACGGAGATATGTTCAGAGTAACAAATCTGCTGAAAGAGTTTAAGATAACTGCAAGCAAGGTTTGGAGCGATGGAAACGGCAATCATTCGGCAGAGAGCGTAAAGTTTCTTCTTGGCTCGTCTACAACTAAGGTTTTAAGCGGTGTTCCAGATGATATTCAGTGGGGCAGTGCTGAGGTAACTCTTAACGAAGCTAACAATTGGAAACATGAGTGGACAAAGCTTCCTGGATATACGAAGGTCGGCAATGATTACAAGCAGCTTTACTACTATATCAAAGAGATCGATCTTGCAACAGGATATGAGGCTGTATACAGTGCAACGGCAATGAGTAAAAACACTGATATTACAGTTACGAACGTCAAGGGACTTAACATTACGAAGGAATGGCGTGATGAGCTTGGAAACAAGCTTGCTGACAGCGAGCTTCCTGCTGGTATCGACAAGATCGAGGCAGATGTTTATGAGTCCTCTGTTGCACCAAATTCAACATCAAGAGTGAATGGAGATAACGGAATACCAACAGATTGCAAACTTATAAAAACTGTTTCTCTGGAAAAGTCTAAGAATTGGACGGTAACTCTTGACGGCCTTGACAAGGACAAGTATTACTATGTTCTTGAAAAGAATATACCTGACGGCTTTGGCGTTACATATACTTATTCAAATAACGGCAGTGCCACGGGCTTTGATACGATCGTCAATACCAAGAACCCGCAGAAGGTAGAAAATATGGACGTTCGCCTGCAAAAGGCATGGTCTGACAGCGATAGCAATACCCATACCAATGATAAGGTAACGTTCAATATCTATAGGTCAACAAATAAGGCTGACGTGCCTGAAAAATATAACAAGTTTACAGGCACAATGGATAAGGGACAGAATGTTAAATTCAAGATCCTTACAAGCAATGGTACAGAAATGGCTCAGAACGGAAGCTTTGCCTCTGAGTATGCCATGTATGGCTCGGCTAAGTTCAGTTTTGATATGACAAAGTCATGGATAAATATCGGTGAAACTGAGGGACGTGTTAGAGTTCTTGACAGTTCAGGAGCTGTTCTGGCTGACATCTATAAGTCAGGTGAAAATTGGGTGGACGGCAAGGCTATACCTATATGGAGCGGTGATAGCAAGTATGTCAGCGTTAGTGATTACGTTACACCGTCTTGGGACAAGAGTCAGTTTGTTCTAAATCTGAATAATATCACTTCAGATATTACTGTTGAACTTACACTTAAGGGCGATAGTGGCTGTTCATACGCAGTAACAGCTAATGATCTTGGCACACCTGAGAAGACGAACGTTACACCTGTTCCTAGTAAAGATGCGACACCTAGCGGTGAAGTATTCTTGTGGAAGCAGATAACGCTCACGGCTGATAACAACTGGTCAAATGCCGTTTCTCTTGAAAAAAATGACATCAAGGGTAGTAAGTATTACTATTGGTTTGAGGAGACAGACGTGAACGGTCAGCCGATAATCACATCGTCATACAAAGCTTACTACAGATACAATGGCTCAGAAAATGAGAATTGCATTGATATGACAAAGAACGGTGATCAGTATGTTCAGGTCTATAACAACTCTGAGGAAACCTTGGGAGAGCTGCCTGAAACAGGCGGCATGGGTGTTATCCCATTCGTGGCAGCAGGCGGAACAGTCACTGTTGCTGCAACATTACTTTTAGTTACAAAGCGTCGCAAAAAAACGCTGTAAATAAACCAATATGAAAGGATAATTAATTATGAAGATGAAGAAATTCGCAGCTCTTGCTGCTGCAACAGTTATGTCAGTTTCAGCTATTGCTGCAACATCAGCATTCGGAGTATTTGCTACTGCTGATTTTGGCGTTAATAACATTGTTATCAAGGATTCTGATACAAACAGAGTATATAAGGCTTATCAGATCTTTGACCAGGCATCTGCAACAAATACTATCAAGTGGGGCAAAGGCATTAATGGCGATGCTCTGCTTACCAGCCTGAAAACTCCTGGTCTTGACACTTATATGTCACAGTTCGACAGTGCTGAAAGTGCGGTAGACGTTGCAAAGATAATCTCAGACGCAGATCACTGGACAAAGGAAGATACTGCAAAGTTTGCAAAAGCCGCCGCTGATTGCGTAATAATTGACAAGGCTGTTACAGCTACAGAAGCAAACGGTGAGTACACTATCAATGTTCCAAATGCTGGCTATTATCTCGTTGTCGATGCAACAGAAAATAATGGTGTTGATAAGGCTAACTCAGCTCTTATCCTTAACGTTTCAGGCACAACAAACGTTACTCCAAAGAAGACGAAGCCAACACTTACAAAGCAGATCAAGCACAATGAGAATGACTCATGGGGCGATGTTGGTGACAACGCAATTGGTGACGATGTAGAATTCAAGATCACAACAACTATACCAAGCGATGTATCAGCTTATGACAAGTATACATACACAGTTCGTGACCAGCTCAGCGAGGGTTTTACATTTAATGATAATCTTACATACAAGTACTATGACGCTGACGGTCAGGAGATCACTTCTGTTACAGTAGGTCCTAACACAACAGTTGGCGACGACAGCAGTACGACCGACTATAAGGAGTCTTTCTATGTTACTTTCGATATCAAGGAACTTGTAAAGAACTATCCTACAGTTGCTAAGATCGAAACTTATTATTCTGCTAAGCTCAATGAAAAAGCTAAGGTAGCAGTTACTGCTCCTGACAGCGTGAACAATAACCCTAACACAGCTTACCTGACATATTCAAACAATCCTCAGGACACAACAGGTAAGGAGAAAGGTGAAACACCTAAGGTTACAGTTTATGACTGGACATTCTCACTTGTTGGTAACAAGGTAGACGAAAAGGGCGAGCCTCTTGCAGGTGCTAAGTTCCAGCTTAGAAATGTTCATGGCGATGCTATCAGACTTGTCAAGATAGCTGACAATGTTTACAGACTTGAGATCGGCAGTGAGGCAGGCTCTGTTGATTATATCGAAACAGACGCAACAGGTAAGTTTACTATCAAGGGCATTGATGATCAGACAACTTACAAGCTTGTTGAGACAGAGGCTCCTGCTCAGTATAACAGAGCTGATCCATATGAGTTCAAGTTTGACACAACATATGATCCTGCTAATACGCTTCAGTCCATTCGTATGCTCGACGGCACTGATTCAGGCACAAGCGGTTCAACAGTTAAGATCATAAACCAGAAGGGCGGCTCACTTCCAACAACTGGCGGTATCGGTACTCAGATCTTCTACGGTGTAGGCGGAGCTATCGTACTGGGCGCAGGTGTGCTTCTCATTGCTAAGAAGAGAGCTAAGAACGACTAATTTTTGAATTTATTTTTACCTTTGTCCTGCCGATCTCGGTCGGCAGGCATCAGGGAGGACTCCATGAGGAAGAAAAGCGGTAAATCAACTACAATTTTATTGATCTTGTTATTGCTTGTGGGGCTCTCCGTGATGTTATATCCAACAATAAGCGATTGGTGGAATTCAAAAACGCAAAGCCGTGCGGTGGCGACTTATCAGAAAGCGGCAAATGACCTTTCTGACAAGGAGAATGAAGAGATACTCAGCCGTGCCAGAAAATATAATGAAGAGATAGCAAAGCTTGCCCGACCTTTTGTGGATTATGATCAGGTCAAGGGCTATGAGGATATCCTGGATATCACGGGGACTGGTGTTATGGGCTATATTTCCATTCCGACTATAAGGGTGGAGTTGCCTATTTATCATGGCACAAGTGACGGCGTGTTAAATGTCGCTGTGGGACATCTGCAGGGTTCGAGCCTGCCTGTTGGCGGAGCGGACACTCATTCGGTCATTTCAGCACATAGAGGTCTGCCGTCGGCAAAGCTTTTCAGCGACCTTGATAAGCTTGCAGAGGGCGATGAGTTCACTATAACAGTGTTGAAAGAGGTCTATACATATGAGGTCGAGGCTGTTTATATAGTTCTGCCTAATGAAATGGATAAGCTGAACATTATTCCAGGTGAGGATCATGTTACGTTGACTACCTGTACACCATACGGAGTCAATTCTCACAGGCTTCTTGTTCGTGCAAAGAGAGTTGAAACTGCGGACGATACAAAGAGTGTTTCAAAAATAACGGCAGACGCTGTTCAGCTCGATTCTCTTGTGGTCGTGCCTTTTGTAGCAATACCATTGTTTGTGGTACTGCTTGTGTGGTGGTTTGTGGATTCAAAACGCAAAAAAATCTCTCATGATGAGCTTGTGGCAATGCTAGATAAGCAAGAGAGTGACGATAATGTTGAAAATCTACCTGATAAGGAGAGTAGCAAAGATGAAACTTAAATTTTCTCAGCTTGCAAAGGCTGTTTTGTGTACGGCGGCAATGGCTGTTTCAGCCTTGGGAAGTATGACGATCTCAGCTTCTGCAGCGGATAATATCAATGTGGATATAGTGTGCAAAAATGATACAACGACTGTTAGTAATGCCGAGTGGAGCATATATAAGGTCGGTGAGCGTAAAGAAGCTGACTTTGTCCTTACCGGTGAGTTCAGCGATTATCCTATAGATATGTCTGATTTTACTGACGCTTCAAAAATGCAGGCTGTCGCTGATACGCTTGACAACTACGCAAAAACTGATGGCATAACACCAGTTTCAACAGGCAAGACGGACGCAAACGGTGAAGTAAAGCTTTCTGCTGATTCTGTGGGTCTGTATCTTGTTTCAGGCAAGAGTTTTGAAAACACAACAGCTAAGTTTACACCTTCTCCGTCACTTATCGAGATAGATAAGGATATCGTGGCTGAGGGTCAGATAACAGTTTACACCAAGTTCACATACGAAGAGATCCCAGCAGGGGACAGTGATTATGGTGTAAGAAAGTCGTGGATAGTTCCTGATGGTCAGGAAAAGCTCATACCTGATAATATCAAGGTGGAGATATATCGTGACGGCAAGCTTTTCGATACTGTTACTCTTAACGCTGACAACAACTGGGAGTATTTCTGGAAAGACAATTCTGCGGCTGAGTGGACAGTTAAGGAGATAGATATTCCTGCCAACTACACAGTTGTTACCAAAAGCAATGACAAGCTGTTTCTTATAGAGAACACATATAAGTCAGACAGTTCAAGTAATACAGATAGTAGTTCAAGCACACCTGACAGCAGCTCGTCAGGCTCTGATTCATCAAGCTCAACGCCTGACAATATACCACAGACTGGTTCGCTCAACTGGCCGGTGCCTGTACTTATAGGTGGTGGAGTTATCCTTATCGTGGCAGGTTGGAGAGTAAGCAGAAAAGAGAAATAAAGGTGAAACCACATAGGTTCGCCTTTACAACAGGAGAAAAATAGTGACTAAAAAAAAGCTAGGACTTTTGTTGATAATAATGGGGATAATGCTGATAGCGGCGGCATTATCCCTTAATTATTACAACTATTTTCATGAAAAGCAAAGTAATAAAAGGATGGAAGCTGTGCTGAGTGACCTGAAAACGCAGATCTCAGACAGTGCAGAGGATAGCGACAGCAGTTCACCCTTTGATATTTTTGACGATAGTCGATCCACGGACAGCGAGATAGATGACCCGGATAAGGATATCGTGCTTGACGGCAACTCATATATAGGTTTGATTTCATTCCCGACACTGGGGCAGGAGTTTCCTGTGACTCGTGGCTGGAGCTATGCTGCAATGAATACCGCAGCTTGTCAGTACAGTGGCAGACGTGTAGACAATGATCTTATAATCTGCGCTCACAATTACACAGGCTTTTTTGATAAGCTGGATAAGCTCAGCTCAGGTGACGAGGTCATTTTCACCGATGTTTACGGCAGAGAATTTAACTATACTGTCACAAATAGCGAACTGCTGAGCGGCTGGGATTCGCCATCGCTCATAAAAGGTGGTGGCAGCGACTGGGATCTGACCTTGTTCACCTGCACATGGAGCGGTTACAGCAGAGTGACTGTAAGACTTGTTTATTCATAAATACATCAAAAACGCACAGAGTTCTACACCCTGTGCGTTTTATATTCCTGCGGCTAGTCTTATTTTTTTTATATCAAAAGTTTTTAGTTTGTCATCGTATATGCAGTGTCGTCTTGACTTTCTTGGGTGGCGGCGTGTATAGTCAATGGCTTCTTCAAGGTCATTTGTTTGAAAAACTGGACGTTTCATTGCTTTGTTGTATACTGTGTATCTCATAAAAATACCTCCCAAATAATTCTTATAATTAATTATAACATTAATTGGTACGTCGGTCAATAGCAATATTGTACAAATTTAACCTATTAATTAGATATACATCTGTCTCTTATACACATCTGACGCTGCCG
>ENA-OYXZ01000987-OYXZ01000987.1-human-gut-metagenome-genome-assembly--contig:-NODE-987-length-11230-cov-5.428098_pt1 | contig 11230 bp, 8 predicted proteins | sample MGYA00243975_ERZ653432 | MGnify/ENA primary metagenome ERZ653432 (study PRJEB26926, sample SAMN06164954) | human gut metagenome | biome: ENVO:00009003; feature: ENVO:2100002; material: ENVO:00002003...
TACACTTATGCGATCGTCGGCAGCGTCAGATGTGTATAAGAGACAGCTATAAAGAGCAGTACATAAATTGCTCATTCGTGAAAGGGGGATTCATTTATGGAATTGACAGTTAGAGGGAAAAATCTTGAAATCACAGAAGCTTTACGTACTTATGTAGAAAAACACACTGGAAAGATACAAAGATATTTTGATAAACCGATTAAAATCAATGTACTCCTTAGAATTTCAAACATGACAAAAACCTGTGAAGTAACTGCATTTGTGGATGGTGTTATTCTTCGTGGTGTTGAAAAATCCGACGATATGTATAAGTCTATTGACTTGGTTTTTGACAAGGTTGAACGTCAGATTCACAAATATAAAACCCGTTTGGCCAAACGTTTTAAAGAATCTAATGTTCTAAACAAACAGTTTGTCAGTGAGAAAGAATCCGTACCAGGCGAGAGTGAATTTGAGATTGTCAGACAAAAGCGTTTTACTATTAACCCAATGTCTCCGGAAGAAGCTATTTTACAAATGAATTTATTAGGGCACAATTTTTTTATGTTTTTTAATTCTGAAACAGAAGCGATGGCTGTCGTTTATCGCAGAGATGACGGAAAATACGGTTTAATTGATGCTGCAAAATAAGAATTAAATGAAGTGATTGAAAAAGGGCGGTTTTATCCGCTCTTTTTTGACTATATGTCTATGTTTTGCTAAAATATACTAGATATTCGTGTAAATGAAAATTGTTTTTGCTGGTAAGATAAGGAGTATTTTAATGTTCAATAAGTTTTTTGACCGCTTATTTAACGGTTCCAATGAACGTGATATAAAGAAAATGCGGCAGCTTGTGGAAGAAAAAATCAACCCACAGGAATCAGCATTGAAGAAACTGAGTGATTCTTCTTTGGCAAATAAGACTAATGAGTTTAAGGCACGACTTGCAAAAGGTGAGACTTTGGATGATATTCTGCCAGATGCATTTGCTGTCATAAGAGAAGCTTCCCGCCGTGTGTTAGGAATGAGGCAGTTCGATGTCCAGCTTATCGGCGGTATTATTCTGCACCGTGGCAACATTGCAGAAATGGGTACGGGAGAAGGCAAGACTCTCGTCGCTACGGCACCGGTATATTTGAATGCATTAGAGGGCAAAGGGGCTCATGTTATTACTGTCAATGACTACTTGGCTAAGCGTGATAGTGAATGGATGGGGCAAGTATATAAATTCTTAGGATTATCGGTTGGCCTTATTGTGCATGATTTGGATTTTGAACAGCGAAAAATTGCTTATAATTCAGATATTACTTATGGGACAAACAATGAATTCGGGTTTGATTATTTACGTGACAACATGGTGAGCAGTTTGGATCAAATGGTACAGCGGCCTCTCCATTATTGCTTAATTGACGAAGTAGATAGTATTCTCATTGATGAGGCACGTACGCCGCTTATTATTTCTGGCCCGGGCCAAAAATCTACAGATAATTATTATGTGATGTCTAAATTAGTTCCTCAACTTAAATTAGGAGAGGATTATACCATTGATGAAAAACAGAAAACTGTTGCACCGACTGAAGCCGGCGTGTCAAAAATGGAAAAAATGCTTAAGGTCGATAACCTTTATGATACAGATAATCTGGAACTGAATCATCTTTTTGTACAAGCACTGCGCGCACAGGCCATGATGGAGCGCGACCGTGATTATGTCGTTAAAGATGGAGAAGTTGTTATTGTTGATGAGTTTACAGGACGATTAATGTATGGCCGCCGGTACTCCGATGGACTACATCAAGCTATAGAAGCAAAAGAAGGATTGCAAGTACAACGTGAAAGCCAAACCTTAGCAACGATCACATTTCAAAACTATTTCAGAATGTATGATAAACTGGCAGGCATGACTGGAACGGCAAAAACAGAAGAACAGGAATTTATTAAAATCTACGGGCTTGAAGTTTTCCAAGTTCCTACCAATAGACCTGTCCAACGAAAAGATCTGCCTGATGTTATTTTTAAGACGAAACGTGGCAAATACAGGGCAGTTGTCCGTGAAATTGAAAGGCGCCACGCTACCGGGCAGCCAATGCTTATCGGTACAACGTCTATTGAGCAGTCGGAACAACTGAGTCATATGCTGAAAGAGGCTGGTATTGTCCATAATGTATTAAATGCGAAATATCATGAATTAGAAGCACAAATTGTAGCACAGGCCGGGCAAAAAGGCCAAGTTACTATTGCCACCAACATGGCCGGTAGGGGAACTGATATTGTTTTAGGTGAAGGAGTATCCGAGCTGGGAGGTTTGGCAATCATCGGTACAGAACGTCACGAAAGCCGAAGGATTGACAATCAGCTGCGCGGACGTGCCGGCCGCCAGGGAGACCCCGGTTCCAGTCAATTTTTCTTGTCACTTGAGGATGACTTGCTCCGCATTTTTGGTGGAGATAACATCAAGAAGTTCATGGAAAAAATGGGACTGGAAGAGGATGAAGAAATCAGAAGCAGTATGGTTTCAAGCGCTATTCAGAAAGCCCAAAAACGAATAGAGGAAAGAAACTTTGATATCCGAAAATATGTGCTTGAATATGATGATGTTATGAATCAGCAGCGTAAAGTTGTTTATGAACAACGTCGTAAAATCCTTGAAGGCCAGGATATGAAAGACCAAATTTTAAATATGGTAGACATGCTTATCAATCATGGACTGGAAACATATGCGAATCCGAAGCTTTATCCGGAAGAATGGGATTTTGATGCACTGATAAAATATTGTGAAAAGTATTTTCTTGCCCCCGGTGAAGTTAAACTTGATGAAATTGAGAATATGAGCCGCGAAGAAATTGGGCGGAAACTTATGGATATCGCGCATGAAACCTATGAAGCAAGGGAAAAATCTATTGGATCTTCCATGATGCGTGAATTGGAAAAGGCTGTCATGCTTAAGGTTGTTGATTCCAAGTGGATGGAACACTTGGATGATATGGATATGTTGAAAGAAGGAATTGGACTTCGTTCATATGGGCAGCGAAATCCGATTGTTGAATATAAGGTGGAAGCATTTAATATTTTCAGTGAAATGCAGCAGTCTATGATTGAAACAATCATTTTATATCTCTATCATATTCAAATCCAATTTACACCGAGTCCGGAAAATGATGCTCCTTCTAAAAAAGAAAGAATTGATTCTTCTGTGAATAATTCTGAAGTGAGCGAAAATGATAAATGATAATTTTTAATAGATAAAACTGAAAGCGAGATGATTAACAGATGTTGGAAGATTTGAAAAAAACATTGACAGAACTGCTTGAACATGAAAAAGAAATAAGGGATTCACTTTGACTTACCTCAATTAGAGGAGAAAATTAGAAGTTATGATGTAGAAATGAGTGATCCGTCTTTTTGGGAAAACGGAGACCATGCGAAAGAAATATCTCAAAAAGCTACTGAAGCAAAAGCTGCTTATGACACGTATACCCGCCTTTTTGCACGTGCAGAGAGCATAAAAGAATTACTCGATATGGCCATTGAAGAAAATGACCAGGACATGGAAGGTGAACTGGAAGAAGAGATCAATGAGCTAAAAGATATATTAGACAAGAAGGAAATAGAACTGCTCCTAAACGATGAGTACGATGCGAATGATGCAATTATTACTTTTCATGCCGGGGCAGGTGGCACGGAAGCACAGGACTGGACTGAAATGCTGATCCGCATGTACATTAAATGGGCGGAATCGGAGGGGTTTGTGCTGGAAGAATTGAACATGCTTCCCGGAGATGAAGCGGGTGTCAAAAGTGCAGAGTATATGGTTCGCGGGAAATTTGCCTATGGTTTATTGAAATCCGAGAAAGGCGTTCACCGCTTAGTTCGTATTTCTCCTTTTGACGCGGCAAAGCGGAGGCATACCTCTTTTTCTGCGGTTGATGTAATGCCTGAAATTGGTGACGATATAGAAATTGATTTAAATATGGCTGATGTACGTTTTGATTACTATCGTGCAAGCGGTGCAGGCGGTCAGCATATCAATAAAACAAGTTCTGCAGTGCGAATGACACATATTCCCACGGGAATTGTTGCAGCCTGTCAAAATGAACGTTCCCAGTTTCAAAATAAAGAACAGTGCCTGCGTTTGCTGAAAGCAAAATTGTTTGAACTGGAAATGCAGAAACGCGAACAGGTAAAAAAGGGGATTGAAGGTGAACAGCAGGCCATTGAATGGGGAAGTCAAATACGTTCTTATGTATTCCAGCCGTATACATTGGTGAAGGATAATCGTACCGGTATCGAAACGGGAAACATTCAATCAGTTATGGATGGAGGATTAAACCCATTCATTGAGGGATTCTTGAAGCATAAGAAGTTTAATAATGCGTAGTCCTTATCCCCGATTAATTTGAAGGATTGATTATGATAAAAACTTACCCGCATAATATATTTAAGATATTGGCCGCAATAATACTTCTCGGGGTAATAGCGGCAGGATACATTTCATGGCAGCGATACAATGTAGAAGCTCATGCGACTACTGTTGAAATGGTTTATGATTATAACAACATTTTAGAAAGCGCGTCTGTCGAAAGTACATCTGCAGACGAGCTCTTTTCCCTGTATAAAAGAAGTGGCATTACATCATTGGCTGTATATGATGAAACGCCGAAAAAACTTGCGGATCATGGATATATTGCAGTATATCATGGCTCAGAGCTTATATTGCATATGTCTAATCCGCTTATTCGTGGAAATCGTATTTATATTGCATCTACGAATACTTCTGAGGGTATAGAATATTTTGACGAACTCAAAGGGCAATTGAAACGTCTTTTAAGAAAAGATGATTTTCATATTATTCATTTAAACAACGAAGAATTGCTTGAAATAAATGCCAACTATGAACGCTTTTTAAATATGCCGCTTGGTATATTTAAGACTACTGTAAAAAAGGTGGAACAAACCGGATTATACATAGTTCTTCGGCCGATGAATGTTCCACATGCAACTCGTGAGGACATAGATCAATTTTTTAGTGTGGTTGATTCATCGGGAAAGATTAGTGCCATACTTTTCCAAGGAAAAGAAGCACTTGGTTACCCGGCACAATTGGAATATTTGTTGGGCGGACTCAAAGAGCGCCATTTACCTGTCGTTTTAATTGAAGCACAAAACCAACTCGGGTTTGAACGGCAGGACGGAACTTTAACATTGTCCAATAAAGACGGCTATAATACTGTTCGTTTATATGCGATGTCTAAAGATGAATTGATTAAACTGGATCCTAAAGAAGCCGCATCACGTTTCTATGTCAGTACCATAGAACGTAATGTCCGGATGAATTTATTCCCTTCATATAAGTTTGCTGCCAATGGAGAAACTTTATCAGAGACAAATGCGCGATATATACACGATGTGACAAACCGGTTGGAAAAACATGGGTTCAATATCGGAAAAGCTTCCGTGATGGAGCCTTATTTCCCATCACGGATACTCCGAGCTGCATCTATAGCTGGAGCAGCCTCTCTTTGCGTGGTAGCAATTCTTTTAATTGTACCTTTTTTAGTTAAGTATGCATGGCCTATAGAAGTCATAGTATTCCTATTCACGCAGACCTTATATTGGACTGGTTATGAGGCCATTCTTCGGCAAGCTCTTGCATTGGGATGTGCGGTTGGTACACCTGTTATCGTGATGTCTTTATTTATGGATTATTGCGTGCAGAAAAAACAAAGTGCTTTTAAAAATATCGGATGGGGACATTTATTTATTGAAGCTGTATTGCTGCTTTGGGGATGCGGAATATTATCCTTAATTGGAGCAATTTATATCAGCGGGATCTTAAGTGATATCCGATTCTTTTTGGAGATGAATATCTTTAGGGGCGTTAAGTTAACTTTTATACTGCCTCTTATTTGTGTTTCTCTTATTTATATTCAAAGATTCCCGTTTTTTGGCAAAGTAGTTGTAACTGATAAAGATTTCATCGGTTTTGTAAAGAAATTTTGCCAAATTGACATTAAATTAGGCGTATTGGCACTTATCAGCCTATTGGGGATTATCGGATTTATATTTATCGGGCGCAGCGGAAATAATGGGGCACCTGTACCTTCGTTTGAAATTTCATTAAGACGTTTTCTTGAAGATATTATGTATGCCCGCCCACGGGAAAAGGAATTCCTGTTCGGGCATCCAGCCATTTTAGCATCATTGGCTGCACTTTATCATCGGTGGCCACAAATTTTACATTATTTTTTAGTTATTGCGATAACAATCGGACAGGGATCCATGGTTGAAACATTTGCTCATATGAGAAGTCCTTTTATCTTAAGTCTAATTAGAGGTATTGATGGATTAGTCGCAGGAACAGCAGTAATGATTATCGTGTTAGCCGGACTCATTATTCTGACACATATAACCGAGTTTTTCGGAGAACGTTATGGAAAAGAATAATATTGTAATTTCCGGATACTATGGATTTAGCAATGCCGGAGATGAGGCTATGTTGTTTGCTGTTCTTCGTGCATTGCATTATGATCCAAAACGTATGCGAATCACTGTTATATCCGGTGATCCCAGACGTACAGAGAATACATTTCGCGTTCATGCGGTATCCCGCTTTGACGGATATTCGATTTTGAAAAGTGTTTATCAATCCGATTTGTTAATCAGCGGCGGCGGAAGCCTGCTTCAGGATGTGACAAGCTGGAAAAGCATGATGTATTACCTGAGTATTATAGGGATGGGAATATTTTTCCGAAAGAAAGTATTTCTTTACTCCCAAGGAATAGGACCGGTCAGATATCATTGGGGACGATGGATTTTGCGTACAGTAATGAACCATGTTGATGCTATAACCGTCCGTGATAGTGAGTCAAAATTTTTTTTGGAACAACTTGGTGTAAAAAACAGGATTTATTACACTGCGGATGCAGTCTTATCCCTATCTCCGGTACCGCATGATATAGGAAGAGAGATTTTAAGAAAGAATCATATTCCCACGAATAAAAAATTGATAGGCATTTCCATTCGGCGGTGGATGAATACTGAAGTATGGACGAAGCAACTAAAAAACTACATTATCAAAATAAACGGGAAAGAAGAATATAATTTTGTCTTCATTCCCATGCAGTTTCCGGAAGACTACAAAACAGCAAAAGAATTCTGTGATAAAATCCCACACACGTTCATCCTTTCCCATTCATATGGAACGGAGGAGTTAATGTCCCTTATCGGGAATTTGGATCTTCTTATTGGAATAAGGCTTCATGCCTTGATTTTTGCGGCTTTAATGCATGTTCCTTTTATTGGTATTTCCTATGATCCTAAAATAGATAGTTTCCTGCAGGCAGTCAATGAAAAAGCAATATTTGGATTAGATGATTTTGATGAAGACAAGTTGTGCGTAAAATCTTCCCGATTATTAGCTTTGCCCAAAGCGGCCTATAATTGGGAAGCTGTAGATATACTCAGAAATAAAGCATGCGAAACAATAAAAATCTTAGAAGAAGTTGCTCAACCAAGGGGGTAAATGATGAATCAACTAACCATGGAAGAAATAAAGGTTCTTAATGAAAAAGCAAAAAATATCAGAATCGACATTTTAAAGTCCATTACAAAGGCAAATTCTGGGCATACCGGCGGCTCTCTTTCTATTGCGGATCTACTGACATTACTTTTTTTTCATGAGATGAATATCAATCCGGCAAATCCCAAGATGGAAAATCGAGACCGTCTGGTCATATCCAAAGGACATGGTGCTCCGGCATTGTATGCTGCTTTAGCGGAGAAAGGATATTTTCCTAAAGAAGAAATGGATTTTTTGCGGCAGATTAATCATATGCTGCAGGGACACCCCGATATGAAACATACCCCTGGTGTGGATATGACAACCGGATCATTGGGACAGGGATTTAGCGCTGCTTGCGGAATGGCACTGGCTGCCAAAATGGATCATGCGGATTGGCGTGTTTATACTATATTGGGAGATGGTGAGCTTGAAGAGGGGCAAATTTGGGAGGCGGCGATGTATGCGGCTCATTACAAATTAGATCATCTGACCGCTTTTATCGATAATAATGGATTACAGATTGATGGAGCTATCACGGATGTAATGTCATCACTTCCCATTGATAAGAAATTCAGTGCTTTTGGATGGCATGTTATTACTGTGAACGGGCATAATATGGCTGAGCTCCATAACGCAATTGAAGAAGCAAGAAATATTAAAGGAAAACCCACAATGATTATTATGAAAACAGTTAAAGGAAAGGGGATTCCCGAAATAGAAGGGAAAGCATCCTGGCATGGAAAAGCACCTTCAAGTGAAGAATGTGAGCGTTTTGTGAAAATGCTGGAGGCGGAATAATGGGTAAAGCGACACGTGATGCATATGGTGAAACTTTAAAAAGATTAGGAAGCACTCATCCTGATATCGTAGTTTTAGATGCGGATTTATCAGAGTCTACAAAAACATCCATATTTGCAAAAAAATTTCCTGATAGATTTTTTGATACAGGTATTGCCGAAGAAAATATGATTGGTATCGCTGCAGGCCTGGCAACGACAGGAAAGGTTCCGTTTGCTTCCACCTTTGCCGTATTCGGTGCAGGCAGAGCCTACGAACAGATTAGAAATTCCATATGTTATCCGAATTTAAATGTAAAAATAGCTGTAACCCATGCCGGATTAACGGTGGGTGAAGATGGCGCTACACACCAGATGTTAGAAGATATAGCGCTAATGCGTGCATTGCCCAATATGACAGTTATAGTTCCGGCCGATGCCGCAGAAACAGAAGCGGCTGTAAGATGGGCAGCGGACTATAATGGGCCGGTATATATCCGTATGGGAAGAGCCAAATGTGATGATATCATGGATCCAAAGGTAATTTTTTCTCCCGGAAAGAGTGTTGTACTGAAAGACGGACATGATGTGGCTATCGTTGCTTGTGGGATTATGGTGTCTAAGGCACTTCGTGCTGCTGAAAGTTTAGAAGGAAAAGGGGTATCAGCCCGTGTAATTAATTTAAGCTCTATTAAGCCGATTGATGTCAAAACAATCATAAAAGCCGCGAAAGATACCGGTGCAATCCTTACTTGTGAAGAGCATACAATTATGGGGGGATTAGGAAGCGCAGTGGCGGAAGTGGTTTGCAAAAATAATCCGGTTCCAATGGGAATGGTTGGTACCGAAGATACTTTCGGTGAATCAGGAAAAGCAGAAGACCTTCTTGAAAAATATGGACTTACTGTTAAACATATTGAAGAAGAAGCTATTCGTCTCTTAGAGAGGAAATAAGAATGATTACTTTTGAAAATGTATCCTTGCAATATGATGCCAGACATACGGCGCTTCGTGATATAAATATACAAATCGGTAAAGGTGAATTTGTTTTTGTTGTTGGGCCAAGCGGTGCAGGGAAATCTACTTTTGTTCGAATTATTACTCACGAACTTGTTCCGGAACAAGGTACGGTGTTTGTTAATGGATTAAAAATCAATGACTTAAAACAAAGTAAAGTCCCTTATTATCGTCGTACTTTAGGAATTGTTTTCCAGGATTTCCGACTCTTAACGGAAAAAACTGTTTTTGAAAATATTGCTTTTGTTTTGCGGGTTACCGGAGCTAAAAGTGCGGAGATCCGTGAAAAGGTAAATCGTGTACTTGATCTGGTCGGTCTTAAAGGCCGAGCAAATGAACTGCCCACCAAACTGTCCGGAGGAGAGCAGCAGCGAGTCGCCATTGCAAGAGCTCTTGTCAATCAACCCGTACTTTTAATTGCCGATGAACCTACGGGGAATCTTGACCCTGTAACTTCTGAGGATATTATGAAGCTTTTTAATGAGATTAACCATATGGGGACAACTATTATCATGGTTACGCATAATAAAGAGCTGGTTAATTCCATGCATAAACGCGTTGTCAGCATAGAAGAAGGACATATAATAAGTGACGTAAAAAAAGGAGGTTATGATCTCCATGTTTAGTTCTTTAAGATATTTTTGGAGTGAAGCTTTCAAGTCGTTGTTTCGCAATCAATTCATGGCGATTGCCTCTGTACTTACCGTAACTGTATCTATGTTCATACTGGGCGGTTTTCTTTGCGTAGTGTTAAATATCAACCACATGGCATCCTACCTTGAAAATCAGGTAGAAATGACTGTCTATTTAAAAGAAGGTCTCCGGACAGAACAGGTTATGGATGTCGGCGCCCATCTCAAAAAACTTCCCGGCATAAAAGAAATCAGTTTTACGAATAAAGATCAGGCCATGGCAGATTTTAAAGAGCGCATGGGAAATCAGTCCGCTTTGCTGGATTCTATCAACGGGAATCCGCTTCCCGCCTCTTACCAGGTGTCATTTTATTCTCCGGATGAATTAAAAGCGGCAGTAGATATCGCTAAAACTTATTCATCGGTTGATGCAGTCCAATATGGACAAGATATCATTGACCAACTTTACAAAATTGCACAAATTATCCGTATAAGCGGGATTATGCTTATTTTATTTCTTGCCGGGGCAGAGTTATTTATTATTTCCAATACGATCCGTTTAACAGTTTTCGCGCGGCGTCGTGAAATACAAATTATGAAATATGTGGGGGCAACAAATGGGTTTATTCGTTGGCCGTTCCTTTTTGAAGGAATGATTATCGGTTTTATCGGTTCAAGTATCGCTTCACTTATTTTGTGGCTCGGATATAATGTCATATTGGATGAAATTGCTGAAGCAGGTTTAGTCTTTATTCCTTTAATATCACTATGGCCATTTATGATGTATGTTGTACTTATTCTGATGGCCGCCGGAATTCTGATAGGCGGATCAGGAAGTGCGATTTCGTTGCGTAAATATATGAAGGTCTAAAACATGAAATATAATCGTTGTATGTCGGCAGCTTTAATTTCTGCAATACTTTTTGGAGCTGTCACGCCTGTTGCTGCTGATGAGTTGAATGACAAACTCCAGAATTTACAAGATCAAATAGATGAATCTCGTGCCAAGCAGCAAAGCTGGCAGGAGGTTATCAATGAAATAGCAGGGAAACTTCGTACTATACAAATAGAATTGGATGAAGCAAATCGAAAACTCAAAGCCATTCAGGCAGAACAGTCAGCCGTCAATTTACAGATAAAACAAACGGAAGAAGAGATTAAAAAAGCGGAAGCTTACCTGAAACAGCGCCAGGAAATTCTAAATAAGCGTGTACGGTCTATCTACTGTCTCTTATACACATCTGACGCTGCCGACGATCGCATAA
>ENA-OYXZ01000990-OYXZ01000990.1-human-gut-metagenome-genome-assembly--contig:-NODE-990-length-11205-cov-6.908341_pt1 | contig 11205 bp, 14 predicted proteins | sample MGYA00243975_ERZ653432 | MGnify/ENA primary metagenome ERZ653432 (study PRJEB26926, sample SAMN06164954) | human gut metagenome | biome: ENVO:00009003; feature: ENVO:2100002; material: ENVO:00002003...
GAGTCTGCGTACATATATATGCAGGCTCCATTTTTGTGTCCGCAGAAAGGACACTAAAATGGGAAAAATCTATTGCAAGATCGACATGGAGAAGGTCGAGAAGATCATCAACCAGAAGGGATTCTACTTCATTTGCACTAAAGTGCTGTACCCTGATTTCGTCGGACCAAAAGGCAAGTTTATTATAAGGCTCAGGGCAAGTACACTGGCAGAAAGCCCATTGAGATCGACTGGACGAGGTTCGGTCAGCTTTATGGGGAATGGAAGTCCAAGAACATCACAGGCAGGGACTTTATGCGGAGAATGGGCTTGTCGGCAAACACCTTTTACCGCCGTGTGCGTGAGTATGAAATCCGTCACGGTATCACCGAGCAGACCTCTGCTTGACCGTCTGGCGAAAGTCAAAGCCCCACAGCACCGTCCGAGCCTACGGATCGGAAAACTAACCGCTGAAAAGAAAAAGCTCTCAGAAACGCTTACAAAGCGTTTCCGAGAGCTTACGGTTAGTGTTCAGTTCCATTAGGGTATGTGCCGTTTATTGGATACTAAACAGAATTTATGATATTTTATCAAAAAATGAATTAATGATCCCAGGCGTAATATATTCATATGCTTCTACCACGTTATATTCACCAGATTTTAAATCTAATTTCCATTTTAATCGTATATTTCTATCAGAGTACCCAGCATAATGCGCACCATCGGAATAGTAAATATCACAAGAATCATTGATATAGGAATACGCTCCATACCCCCACGATATCGTGTGAATATGATTAATATTATATTCCCATTTTAAATCAGTTGATTTTTTTTCAAATACTCCAGTACTTCCAGCAGCAAGTACTTTAAAATCATGTTCAGACAGATTATATGGAAAATCGTCATAATTTCCCTTGGAGCTATATGCACTTATTGATATCTTCTTTGTTTTTTTGGTAAGTTTTGAATCAAGTGCGAATAATACCATTAGAAGTATGCCAATGAGACTAAGCAGAATAACCAATACTTTCTTTTTTTTAGTCATAGATAATCACATCCTTCAGATGAATAACAGTGAATTTCATATTATTATCTGAATTATCATCTAATGCTTGCTTCATATCTCGTTTAACGTAATTACTTGTGTGTGCAGCATAATAAATATTATTATTCTCAACATAAGATATGAATGTTGCATGGTATGGGTTTCTGTTGAAGTGTATTATGCTGTCATCAGAACAGTATGCTAAATCGCCTGGCTCAACTAAACCTTCATTTACTAATTTTTCTATATCTGTCGCATTTTCAACGATGTAAATACTTTCACAGAATTTATCTTTTGAAAAGTATGCACACTGTTCTTGAGCTAACCTCCAAGCAGGAGCGATATCCCAATTTTCCATGTGTTTTTCGTCGCCTGTGAATCTATATCTTAAAAAGTCACCAGTAAATATATATTCTCCCAAACCTTCAACACCATTATAGTAACAATGCCAATCTCTATTCATTGCTAAATTACCGTTAAAAATACACTGTGATACAAAATTAGCACAGTCTGTAGCGTATTCTCTATAATCTGGGTTTCTTCCTTCGCCCCATTTTAAAGCATAGTTCACCGCAGCTTCTCTATTATATCTACAGTATGTATTATATGAAAGTTTATGTGGATCTTCACTATCAAGCAATCCGTCATCATCCGTATCCTCATCAAATGAATTAGTTGCTTCAATCATTTCATCGTAGTCATTTAACCCATCAAAATCGGTGTCTGGTTCAGTAGGATCACTTGTCGGTTTAAACATGAATATACCTGTTGATCCATATTCTTCACCCATAGCTTCAGTCAACATTTTCTGAATATATAGTGTCCAATCAACCTCTTGACCGTCGGTCAATTTATCTCCATCCGAGTCTTTCTTATTGGGATTTGTAAAGACCAATTTTCCGTTAGGAAGTGGAATGCCGGAAATTTGTTCTATATCATCAGGCAGACCGTCACCATCGGTATCCTTCATATTCCTAAAATCAGTCATATTTTTGAAAGCATAATCTTCGTAAATCTTAGTAAGTAAATCTGCTGTAGTAGCTATAAGTGGTGTTCCGCCAGTATCGTTAGCATATTTCTTTAATAGCTGACTATTCGCACCTTCACCAAGTGCTATCGTATGTATCTTAATTCCTTTATCTTTGCAATACTTAATGTTATCATCGGAAACATTAACATCTCCATCTGACAGAAGAATAATACTTCTCTTACCTGAGACTGCCTTAAGTTCATCAATTGCAATGTCAATAGCGCTATTAGCGTTTGTTCCACCACCGTTGTAGAAAGATGCCTTACTGCTTAAAGTGCTCTTATTTGTTGTAAGTTTGCAAACTTCTGACGCAGATGATTCGAAGGTGATAATGCTTGCGTTGTCGAATCCAAACATAGATTTAACATAATTTTGCACAGCTAAGTTTCTGTAGCACGTTAATTTGCCATCGTCATCTCTAAAACTCTTGTCATTAGTTGACATACTTCCTGAACAATCAACACATATTGCCGTATATGAAGGTAGTGTTGAAAAAATATTTGAATAAGAATTGTATATTTTGCGCCAATTATCAAACCATGCCTTCTTATCAACTACCATATATTTACTAAAATGTTCTGTTTCTATAGTTACAATAGAATTCTCACTATCATATATGGTGTCAAGATCAACAAACTCATTATTTTTCTCATCGTACCACAAGAACATTAAATCATTGAAGTCAGTATCGCCAAGCTTAGTTTTATCAATTTTAAAACTTAATGTTGCCGAATCATACTGTGATGTGGTTTTGATAGAGAAAGGCTCTCCGACAAGACCTACAACATCAGAACACATCTTATCCTTGTTCATAACGCTTTTTATTATTGTTGTTTTTTGGAGATTTCCTGTTCCTTCCATAGAGACGATAACCTGTTCTACAGCGCAGTCTTCGTTTTCAACGTCATACACAAACTTTTGATCTCTCTTTTCTGCTCCATCACTAATACCGTTGTTATCTGAATCAGGATTATTTGGATTTGTATCAAAATAGATTTCGTCTCCGTCATCCAGCCCATCCTCATCGGTATCTATAATAAGAGGATTAGTTGAATATATATCAATCTCATCTCCGTCAAGTAACGTATCCCCATCAGTATCGGGATTATATGGATTAGTATTTAATTCAAATTCACGACCATTTGAGAGATTATCAGCATCAAAATCTTCGTCAAAATCGGAAATGCCATTTTCATCTGTATCTGATTTAATAGGATCAGTACCAAGCGAAAGTACTTCATATCCGTCAGGAATCATATCTTCATCAGTATCAGCATTTAAAGGATCGGAACCGATTTCCTTCTCAATTAAATCAGGTAATCCATCTTCGTCGTTATCTTCAAGATAACACCATTCATCATATGGAACGTAAAACGGTTCTGATTCGCTTCCGATAAAAGAAGCCATATTATTACCATAATTTGCATTAACGCTTGGAGCATTAATAGTAATGTTTTCAGCGATGATAATAACATTATTCATGTTAAGATTCTGAGCTGTGATAGTTACGTTTCCGAATGGAGCGTAAACAAGTCCATTAAGATTAACATTCTGGCTATCAATAACAACGTTGCCATATTTGGAAAATATTATAGCATCATTGCTGTTCTGAACATCGCCTAACAGATTTACATCTTCAAGAGCCTTTAATGCTGTATTGATATTGATATTACCTGTTAGTGTAGCTTCACCGTAAACCTCTGTTGGATTATTAACATTGATGTTAGTGTCGCTAATAGTATAGCTTTCACTATATTCATCAACATTAGAGCTGTCGAAGTATTTACTGTCTATTTTGTCAAAGATATAGATCATTTCCTCTTCGGCATTTTCTGTCTTTGTACCATTAATGTTAAAATTGTCTCCTGTTGCAATTAATCCGTTTGTGGCAACATTACCATTTACACAAAAATTACTTGCTGTAGATGAGATAGCACTTTCGCTGTCAGAAACAGCAAATAGCGTGTATGGATAGGGTGTATTGCTTTCTTCTGCACTCGCAGATATATTCGGTACATAGCTTATAAGTAGCGCTGCACTAAGTGCGCCAGAAAGCAGTCGTGTGAATATTGGCTTCATTATAGCCCTCCTTTGTAAAATTTGTTAATGTATAAGTACTATATGGTAAAGTATGGCATCTGTACACATTAATAATATTTTATCATATTGATAACATTTTGTCAATGCAGATATTGTTATTACTTATCAAAAATTGTCATCAGTCATATAGGTAAAATAAAAAGACTTCCGATGAAACAATCTTACGGAAGCCTATATAATTATACCGAAATATAGCTGTTTCGCTATCACTTGATTTCCGTTCTGCCATTTTAGGCGGTGGCAGTTTTCGGTGAGCAGAAAACGGACTATGAGTTAAAGCCTGCGGGCAATGGGATAACAGACCTATATGGACTGGGTATTGATTTCAAAAAAATAGCCATACGGCTTTTAGCGGTATATTGCGGATTTCGGGATATTTGCCCCTGCTTTAAGCAAGGGCATTCGTTTTATCCCTAAGCGGTTTGTCGATCAGCTTGTAGTAAATGTGAATGTCACGCTGAGTTTTCATATCCACATATTTGTCGATGGTCACATACTCGATAAGTTCCAGACACATTTGTCTTGTAAGCTCCTCCGCACCTGCATAGCTCTTCAGACGGCGGATAAACTCGTCAACATCTTCTTCCTCACGCTTGTAGCCGTCGAAGCGTTTACGCAGTTCATTAAGCTCTGCCTGCAAGTCCTCTTTTTCCTGCTGATACAAATACCAAATGTCGCACCGCCCGACAGCGAGAATTATTCGCACCACAGCGGAGAAATTTCAACAGTCTCAGGGTTTGACCAACTGGGCAGACCGTGAGAATATGAAGGCAGCGAGCAAGGCACTTAACGAGATGAACGCAAGCAACTCCACCCTTGAAGAATTGGAGAGTGCAGCTCACAGGGCGCTTGCTGAATTTATGGTCATGTCAACTCCGCAGATCGAATTGAGTGACCGTATCCACAAAATGGAGGAGCAAATTCCTGCAATCGAGAAGTATCATGAATTTGTGGAGTATCACAAGAAATATACTTCTCTGGAGGGCAAGGCGAAAACCAAATACAAGAGCGATTTCTGCTATGAACTTGACGAGTACCACAAGGCTTACAAAAAGCTGATAGAGCTATTCCCCGACGGTCATATACCGAAACTCAGCAAGCTGAAAACCGAGCTTGAAAAAGCCCGAACAGATTACGCACAGCAGAGTGCGGAACGTAAAGCCCTGAAGAAAGAAGCGGACAGGCTTTCAAAGCTTGCGCAGAACCCATTTCACGTGCCTTGTCACGAAGTTTTTCCAGGTCATCACCGGTTGCACCGGATACAGCGGCAACCTTAGACATAGCAGAATCAAAGTCAGAGGCTGTTTTGACTGCCGCAGTTCCTGCGGCGGCAATCGGAACTGTAACCTTTGTGGTAAGTGTAGTACCAACATCGGAAATCTTATCACCGACATTCTGGAGAACCTCTCCGGCTTCACCGATTTGTTTCAAAGAGTCCGATGCTTTTCCGGCTTCGGTTTCAAGATTGCGGAGTTCCTGTTCGGTTTCGATAATCTCACGCTGCAGTGCGTCATACTGTTCCTGAGAGATTTCACCATTGGCAAGGGCAGTATTGGCTTGTTCTGCGGCTGTTTTCAGTGTTGTCAGTTTCTCCTTTGTGGCAGAAATACTGTCAGCAAGCAGTTTTTGTTTCTGGGAAAGCAGTTCTGTATTCTTCGGGTCAAGCTTCAGAAGCTTTTCCACGTCCTTCAGCTGCGTCTGGGTACTCTTGATGTTCTTGTTGACACCCTCTAATGCTTTGGACAGCTTGGTGGTATCGCCGCCGATTTCAACCGTAATGCCTTTGATTCTGTTTGCCATGTGGTTTCACCTCACTTTTTTGAAAAATGTAATACAAACGCTTGCAATTTGCATAAAATAGTGGTATAATATAAGCAGAGATAATACAGAAAGGAGTGGCTTATATGGCACAAGCAACAATCTCTGCACGCATTGATGAAAAGGATAAACAGGCATTTGACAATTTCTGTTCCGATGTGGGACTGAATACTTCTGCCGCTATTAACCTTTTTATAAAGGCTGTTTTGCGTGAAAGACGTATCCCATTCGAGATTTCTCAGTCAAGCGACCCTTTTTACAGTGAATCCAATCAAAAACATTTGATGAAAGCAATTCAGGAGTTGCGTGATGGCAAAGGAACTTCTCATGATTTGATTGAGGTGGACGATGAGTGAAAAAATATGGTCTGATGATGCCTGGGATGATTACCTTTACTGGCAAACACAGGATAAAAAGACTTTAAAACGAATCAACCAGCTAATCAAAGACATCGAAAGAAATGGATGCCTGGAGGGTATCGGTCAGCCGGAAGCGTTGAAAAACAACTTACACGGTGAGTACAGCAGAAGAATCAACGAAAAAGACCGCCTTGTTTATCACGTTGAAAATGACAGAATTTATATTGTCAGCTGCCGTGGACATTATGATGACAAATAATTAAAACGCATCAAAATCACTTTGCGAAGCCATTTCATTCCACCCATCGTAGTCATCATTTTCACGTTCCGTGAACATATCGTTTATCAGTCCAATTGTCAGTAAATCCAGCTCGGTCATGGAAAGACCGAGCTGTTTACATCTCAGGAGAAATAATGGTGTAGTCATCGGGCGGTCAGTCGGGCGATGTTTTTTTTAGACTCAGCCTGCGTTGCTGTATTTAACCCCCACAGTTCAATCAGCTGTGGTAAGATCTCATAAATGCTAAACGTATTGAACTGTTCCAGAAAATCATCGGGACTGTCTGGAACGTTTTCCGGATCGGCGTGTTTTGCCATGATGTAGGCGATATTCTCGAAAACTTCAAGGCTCTCAATATCAAGTTCGCTCTTGTTCTCATCTCCCTCTTCCACATCCGTTTTCAGTGACGCAAAGTCCTTGTAAATATCCCTGTGGAACTTCAGACGGTAAAGACGTGGTACAGCGGCACTCGCCTTAAACGGTACTTCCATACCGTCAATGGTAATATTCTTTTTGATAGACATAGATGTACCTCCTTATGAAGTCGTAGTGGTTGTTGTGGTTGTGGATGTTTTTGTATTCGGGCTGTACGGCATCTTGAACCAGTTGTTGTAAACTGTATCTGACGTGCTTTCGGTTGTCTTGGACTTTACAAGACCTGTCGGCAAAGGAGTAGCTTTCAGCGACAGTTTTTCCGTCTTAACTTCTGTGCTTTCCTCTGTAGTTGCAGATTCTGTTGCAGGACGTGAAGCCGAGCAGCAGTACATCACGTGTCTGATGTGGTGCTTGTCTCCAAGGAACTCAAACATCAATGCAAACTGTGCAAGTTCTGTATCATTTCTTTCCACAAGAACACCGTTGTTATCCAGAATTTCTCCAAGGATTTCAGTCGCAAATTCGGTTGTGATAAGGGCAATTTCAAGGTCACCGGTATAGCCGGCGTTGTTGTTGATGACGTAATATACGCCGTTATCCGCGTAAAAATTCTCGGCCTCGCCGTTTGCGTCAATAGAAAGCGATACAGCACCGGGCAGATGCTTTGACGGTCCGTATGCAGGGACGGTTTTGTTACCGTCCGGGTCTTCACCCCATTCGGTAATCTTGGACCAGTACACATTCTGCAAACCGAATTTAACCTTATTCTTCTTGTTTGCCATGGGTTATACCTCCGTTTCATAGAGTACTTCATAGAGTTTTTCGGACTCTATCCATACTTCTGATTTTGTATAGTAGATTTTGTGACGTTTCAGAACCTGTTCTATCTGCTTTTCCAGTTCAGGATTCTTAACGTCTGTATATAGTTCAATATCCAGCTGTTTAAAGCTGAAATACATCTGATTATCCGCAGAAAATGTATTCTCTCCGGGAGATAAAAACAGTAAAAAAGGAGGATTGGGACTCTCGCCCTCAGCAAAATGGTGGTAAGCAAAAGGTAGCTCCATTTCTTCCATCATTTCTGCGATTTGTTCGTAGGTCATTTGAGTGCCTCCTCGATCAGTTTCTCAAGCAGCTGTACACCACTTTCCTCTGCAGGGGATATATGTGCTTTTCCTGCCACACGTCCACCGCCACGCTTGGCGTGGCCTTTTTCCAAAAGGTGGGCAAGCTGGTATCTGTTTTTGGAATGTACAGTCATTTCAAGAGAGTGGCTGTTTTCCTTTGTCTTTTTAACCGCCCAGCTTTTCGCATATGCACCTGTTCGCTTTGGAGCATTGGAAGATATCTCTTGCAAAGCAGCAGAACGGCAGTCTCATTGAGACAACTGCGATTCAGGCAAAGCAGATTGAGGAAATGAAGCCTAAAGCTACATATTATGATAAGGTGCTGAAATCCGAGGGACTTATGCCCATAAGCACTATCGCTAAGGACTACGGCAAGTCTGCGGTATGGCTGAACAGGTGGCTTCACAATCACGGCATACAGTACAAACAGGGCGATATATGGCTTCTTTATCAGAAGTATGCTGATAAAGGCTATGTGAAGTCTAAAACTTATACGGTCAAAGACGGCAATGGCGACTCTCTTGCCAAACTTCACACGAACTGGACTCAAGCCGGAAGGCTCTTTATATATGAACTTCTGAAAGCAGAAGGTATCCTACCTCTTATCGAGCAGGACGATAGCTGAAACGCTGTCGGGAGTATCCGTTTTTCGGGTACTGCCTATGGTGCTTCACACACACCTCCTTGTTTTGAACGACGGCTGATGTGCCGTCGGGAGCTTCTATTCCTCGGAGTAGGAGCTGCCAACAGTACATCAATCTTTGGGCATAAAAATAACCGACAGACGATGTATTTACAGCATCTTGAAAACTGAATATGAAACATCTACGCTAATTTGTTTTCTTTTTCTCCTGAGAGATAGGAGGATTTTTTATGGCGAGCAATGAGGATAAGAAGGATATTGCGAACAAACTGCGGAAGTATCCGCCTGTGTTGACTGTGAAAGAGGTATGTGAGATCTTGCATTTCGGGACTACCAAAGTTTATGGTATGATCGGGACCGGAGAGATCAGGCGTATCGAACACAGCGGTCGGCATATCAGGGTGCTGAAAGCAGACGTAATTGAGTTCTTAATTGCGCACAAAAATGACGGTTAAAAGCCGGACATAGCGCCGAAAATCGGAGAATTGCGGTTCAATAGTCTTGCATTATATTTGGTTCCGATGTATAATAGAAGAGTCAACAGCAGACTTCTACCGCTTTCAAATCGAAGGAGGAAAATCAAATGAAAGCAAGTCTGCCTTATAAGTACATCACTTCCGTGAAGAACGGAAAACAGTATGTTGTTTTTGACTACAAGGACAGCGAGGGAAAGCGTAAGCGCAAGTGGGTAAACACTGATCTCCCTGAGAAATGCACGAAAAAGGATCTGAAAGAAGCGGTCGATCTGATCGTGGCGGAGTTTGACGAGCAGTTCAGAACAGGAATGCTTGAAAAGCCCAAGAAGTCCACCTCTGCACCTGTTTCTGCAATGAAAGAGCCGTATGCTGTCATGACTGACACTCCCGAATCAAAGATGACAATGGGTGAATTTGTGAATGAGTGGCTGACGGCAATGCGCCCAAACCTTGCAAGAACTACCTATCAGACATATAAGAGTGCTAACAGGCGATTCGTGGAGTATCTCTATATTCACTATCCGGGTATCACCCTCGGTGAGCTGAGACATAATCACGTTCAGGAGTTCCTTAATCACAAGCTCGATGAGGGCTGCAAGGGCAGTGCGGTGAAGCAGTATTATCTTGCTATTCACTCTGGACTTGCCTATGCGGTGAAAATGGAGTATCTGATGATCCACCCTATGGATAAACTCGTTATGCCGAGAGCAGATAAGTATGAAGCCACCTTTTATAATAAGGATGAGTTGAATAATCTGTTTGAGGTATTCAAGGGCGACAGGCTCGAATTGGTGGTACACATTGCCGCCTACTACGGTCTGCGCCGCAGCGAGGTACTCGGTCTGAGATGGGATGCGGTCGATTTCAAGAATAAGACGATCACAATTCAGCGCAAGGTCGTAAGCGACTATGATGAGAATGGTCAGAGAAAACTTTATGTGGAGACAAGGCTGAAAACCAATTCTACCAGAAGAACACTTCCACTGATTCCTCACATTGAGAGAATGCTCCTTGAGAAAAAAGAGCTTGAAGCTCACTTCAAAAAGATCTGTGGTTCGTCCTATGATAAGGAGTTTGAGGGCTTCATCTGCCGAGACAATTACGGTAAGCTGATCTCGCCGGAGTATGTTACCAGCCGTTTCCATTATGTTATTACCAAAGCAGGACTGAGGCATCTGCGTTTCCATGATCTGAGACATTCATGTGCCAGCCTTTTGCTTGCAAACGATGTTCCGATGAAGGCTATCCAGGAGTGGCTTGGTCATAGCAACTATGCGATCACGGCGAATCTTTATAGCCACTTGGAATATAACGCTAAGGTCATTTCTGCGGAGACTATCGCCAGAGTGCTTGACGGTGAAGCAGATCAGCAGAGTAAAGCTCCTGCCGAGATTGCATCTGAGAAGAAGTCCGCAAGGAAAAAGTCGGTAAGCAAAAAGACCACGACAAAAACAACAGACACACCTGTGCAGAAAAAGTCGGGTGGAAGAAAAAAGAAAAGCGAACCCCCTGCGGCAACAGGAGAATCGCAAGCATCAAGATTATAAAATATAATATCGAAAAATTCATAGCGAGAAAAAGAGAACGAAAATTGAGCGATTTTGGTAGAAAATCTGGTAGACGAAAATCGGATTTCGATAATATATCTTTCTACCACAGTCGATGATAAAACCCTTAAATACGGCGTTTGAGCGAATATATAACGGATTTGTTCATATAATGTCGTTGACTTAATCAAGACTATGTGATATAATATAGAAAAGCGAAAGCAGGCGAAGCAATGAACATCATAGGCATATATGCCAGTAGGTATAACTTCATTAAAGGAGTACTTATCGACTACTTTGGAAAGAGGCGAAAATAAATGAGTGAGATAGATAAACTTAAACGAGCAAAGCTATATATGGACAAGCTTTCCGGTGGTGTTGATCCGAATTCGGGAATGCGTGTTCATGAAAATGATATTGTTC
>ENA-OYXZ01001014-OYXZ01001014.1-human-gut-metagenome-genome-assembly--contig:-NODE-1014-length-11030-cov-4.712073_pt1 | contig 11030 bp, 12 predicted proteins | sample MGYA00243975_ERZ653432 | MGnify/ENA primary metagenome ERZ653432 (study PRJEB26926, sample SAMN06164954) | human gut metagenome | biome: ENVO:00009003; feature: ENVO:2100002; material: ENVO:00002003...
GAGATGTAGCTCCGTCTCGTGGGCTCGGAGATGTGTATAAGAGACAGGTTGTATTTCTGCGCGATGCCGCCCACCGTGAAAATATCATTTTCCAGCCGCTGGCGGGTGGGGGCGATATTCACCACCGTAAAGGTTAAGAGGAACATCCGCTCGTTGCGGGATTGCAGGTCGGCCAGCAGCTCCGCCGCGTCTTTGGAAAAGGTAATGAGGTCGGGGGGCAGGATGTCGGGATCATACCCGGCCCGCACCGCCTTGCGCTGTTCCTCCACCTTCATTTTTCCAATGTCGGACAGCTTGCCTTTTACCGTTTTAATGGCCTTGAGCTGATCCACCGTCTGGATGTGCATGGTCACGGTCAGCTCCGCGTCCAGCTCCAGGATTTCCGCCAGGAGCTTGTCGGAGAGCTCCGAAGCCATGATCTGCAAATAGGAAGCCGCCCCCCAATACTGGCCCACTCGGAACAGGCGGGACTGCCGAAAGTCGAAGCTGTCCGGGGCGATATAGTCCTTGGTGCCCAGCCCTGTTTTGGGAATGTCCTGCCAGGAGAAGCGGAACGGCTCCCGGCTGCCGGGATGCATCTGGCTGTGGAGCAGGGCCAGCCGTGACCGCCCGTCCAGGGGCTCCGAGGGCACCCCCAGCCGTTTGAGGTTGCCTGTCACATCGGCCTCCACACGCTCCAGCCGGGGCCGGGCCTCCCCGATCCCATCGGCGGGAAGCCCAAAGGGGATATATTTTGACCGCTCGATCCCGTTGTTTGACCGAGCGATCTGGTTTTTTAACATCCCAGTAAATTCAGCCCGGATGCTGTTGAAGCTATCCTCCGCCTGGGGGATATTCACCCGGTATTTGCTCCGGGAACGGGAGCGGCGGTTGATAAAGGAGAGCTGGAACGGCAAAGAGGTGTCAAAGTAGTTGAGGAACGAACTCCAGCCGCCGAAAATCGCCGTCTGATCCTCGGTGCTTGCCACGGAATAGTTGATGTCCTCATACTCCACCGTCTTTGTATAGAGCCCGCCGGGGAGCTGGCACACCCCGTCCGGGTGCATCACCAGATAAGGGATCGTCTGCTGGGCAGACAACGCAGCTTTCCGGTCAGCGGCCTTTCCGGGGCCGCGCTTTTGATTTTTTGCTTTCTGCAATCGCATCCTCCTTTCCCACAGCACCCTGCTGGGTGAACGGGGCGTAAATGTTTTCTGTTCGGTAGGGCCTCACCCCAGGCCGCAGGAAACGGGCCCGGATGATGTTTCGCACCACCTTTTCCAGCGGGAGCCCGTCTTTCTCATACATCGCCAGCAGAAACGCCGGGAGCGCCACCGCCATCATAAGGAACATGGCCCCGGTGTTGCCGATGGAGCTGCGGGCCAGCAGGTAGGACGGGACGCCCACCGCCGCCGCAATCCCGAAGCACACAAGCTGGCGTTTCGTCAGATTAAAGGCAAGTTTGGTCTTGACCTTTGACAGATCATTGGGAACATTCACATAGGGAATTTTGCTCACTTCCTTTCCAGCCCGGCCACCTCTGGACACTTTGTCCAGAAGCCCGGGCAGTTTTAGCGCAGGGCCTCCGCGATCCCCGCCATGATATACTCCGCGCAGGGCAGGGCGATGGCGTTGCCCAGGGCCTTGTACCGCTGGGACGCGCTGATCTCCCTGCCATCGGCCCCGTACTTCGTCCACCCCTCCGGCAAGCCCATGAGCCGCTCACATTCCAACTCCGTGGGGAAACGAATACAGCCGCCCGCCGGATCGTCCTCGTACCAAAAAGCAAACGGTGTTACCGTACCGGCTAACAGAGTGGGAAAAGGGTCAGTTGGAAATCCGAAGCTGTTTTGGAACGCTGTTTGTTCCCCTTCCTTGGCGGCTCCCCGCATACGGAACCCTTGAAAGGGTCTGGTGACGGGTACGCACCCCCCTGTTTCAAGAACAGGGCCTCGATCTCCGCCGGGGGCGGGCAGCCCGCCCGCTGTGCAAGGCGCAGGAAGTGGGAGCATTGGGCGGGGCTTAAACAATATTGCGGGAGCACGCCGCCCTCCAAAGTCTGCCACAAGAAAGACGCGCTGGCGTCGGGCCAGTCGGGGCCTTGCCCAGTGTTGGGCATCCATGAGCCGCCATGCGAGATCGGGGCATCCCCCTCGCACCATTCCGGCGTTTGCCCATCTTCCCGAAGCAGGCATTGAAATTTCGGTGTCTGTGAAAGCGGATAGGACGGCTCTAAAGTCCATCCGGTCATTTGAAGAAAACGCTCCCATGACGTTTTCCCAAACAGAGATAACTGGATATAGATCATTGGTGGCCTTTCTCATTTCTTGAATAATGCGGATGGCGTGAAAAAACAGGCCGGACTTGGCGCCGTCCAGTCCCTCGCGCCTGCCGATCTGTGAAAGATTTTGACAGGGGGAGCCAAAGGTCAGCACATGGACGGGAGGGATGGCCCCGCCGTCCAGTTTGGTGATGTCCCCCAGGTGGGCCATATCCGGGAAGTGCCGCCGGGTGATAGAGATAGGGGCAGCCTCGATCTCGCTTGCCCACAGGGGACGGATGCCGCACCGCGACGCCGCCAGGGGGAAAACCCCGATCCCGTCAAACAGGCTCCCCAAAGTGAGCCCGCTCACAAGCCCTCCTTTTGATCCGCTGCCTCTGGACACTTTGTCCAGAAGTCCGGGATCGTGGGCTCCACCTCGTTCCCCCACACATCCCAGCCGGGCGGGGACTGTCTTGCGAACAGCTCCACCCTGGGCAAGTCGCCCATAAGGGCCACGATCTTTTCACGGGCCTCCTCCGGCTTTCGGCTGTGCTCCCGGACAGGGGAAATGATAAACTGATGGACATTCGCCGCCTGCCGTTTGGGGTGTCCCCGCGTCGCCAGCAGGCAGACCTCCGCGTTGCCCCGCGTCCAAAAGCCCAGGCCGTAAAACCAGCCGGGGGATTTGCGGTTTTGTTTGAGCCAGACGAAAGCCACGCTTTTATAAGTGAAGCCCCACGCCTGGATCAGCCGCAGGGCCTCCGGGAGCTGCGGGAATGTGGCCCACAAAAAAAGCGCGCTGTCCTTGGCCGCAAGGTCGGCCACAGGCAACGCGCATAGCTCGTTGATCCCCATGGTGGGATAATGGTTTTCCGCCGCCCCCTGTACCTTTTTCGCTGTGTAGCGCCAGGGGGGATCGGCATAAATAATAGAATACTGTCCGATAGTCAGACTCCTTTCTCCCCAGCCTCCACCGCCGCCCGCGCTGCACGGATGCGCTCGCTGGCGGCGGCATAGTAGGTCGGGACGGTTTCAAAACAAATAAAGCGGCGGCTTGTGTTGAGGGCGGCCACCGCCGTTGTGCCGGAGCCAGCGCAGATGTCCGCCACCACCTCGCCGGGCCGGGTATAGGTCTTGATGAAATACTCGCACAGCTCCACTGGCTTTTGCGTGGGGTGGATAGTACGCTGGACGGTGGGAAAGGCCAGCACATTTCCGGGAAAGCGCAGGCCGTCCTCCGAGCCGCTGCCGGAGCGGATGAATTTTCCGTAGTTGGTGCTGTCCCCACGGTTGCCCGCGATTTTCTTGTAGGGCTTGCCTTGTTCAAACTGCGGGTTATAAAGCGGAAGTTTCTGATAGAACACCAGAATATTCTCCGTCTTTTTCAGCGGGGCCCGCCTCGCGTTGAGGAAACCTGTGCATCGGCTCTTGTACCACACCCATTCATAGCGGAGCATGGGGAGGTTGGAAGCCCCCAGCACCTTATCATAGGGGCACTGTGCGAAGAACAGCACCGCCCCCTCCGGCTTGACGGCCCATTTCACTGCCTCCCACAGCTCCGGGAGGGGCAGCGGCACATCCCAAAAGTTCCGGGTGGTGCCATAGGGCGGATCGGTCAAAAGCATATCCACCGAATGACGGGGCAGAGAGCGCAGCCCCGCGATGCCGTCTTGCAGGAACAGGCCCTCCGGGGACTTCTGGACACTTTGTCCAGAGGTATCGAAAGTCGTTTTTTCCATTGAAGCGCCTCCTCTCAATGCGCCCCGAAGATGCGCTGGGCGATGCCGCCCGTCTTAAACAGCATAAAGCAGAGCAAAACCGTATAGCCCACAATGCCCCAAATCGCCCCAATGGGATCTCCGCTGGTGACGATCCCCTGGACGAGCACCGCATAGATGGCAACGCACACCAGAATGAGCATCCCTTGAAAGCCCACGGCGAACAGGGAGCGCAGATAATTCTGGCCCGTCTGCCCCACCTCCCGGTGGGCCAGGGTAGCCATAGGGATGGGGGCCAAGCTGGTCAGCAAATAGATTTCCAACATCCTGCCATAGACCAGCACAAAAATGACAATGCCCAGCGCCCACATAGTCACACCGATAAGAGAGGATTGGAGCCACAGGCCGAGAAGCGGCCCCAAGTCCATGCCCTCCAGGGTGGTTTCCAGCTCCGCCATCATATCCGGCGTAATGTCCGTGGAGCCCTGGATGAGCCCGCCCGCCTGGGCGATCACGGACTGCGACACATCGAACACCGCCATCACGATATTAAAGGTGTTGGACAGGATGAGGATGGCACAAGCCGTTTTGAACATCCATTTATAGATATTCGCCACATCAAACTCGTGCATATTGTTCTTTTCCAAAAGCATCTGTATCAGCTCATAGGTGGCAACAAAGGTCAGCACCAGACCGGCAATCGGTAAGATCACCGTTTCGGAAAGCTGGCGTATAAGGGAGAAAACCCCGGCGTTCCAGGCCGCCGGGGTAGTCCCCACTTGTACCGCGATCTCCCCGACCTGGGCGTTGACGTAATCGGTGAGCCCCTCCAGGTTGCCCATGATCCCGCCAATCAGCAGCTCTTTGAGCCAGTTCGTGAGCCAGTCGGTGAGAAAATCCATAAGCCGCTACCTTAAAACAGCCCGGACAGCAGGGGGATCAAGGTGGTGCCCAGCAGGATGATGCCGCCGCCAGCCATGAGCTGCTTCATGCCCTGTGATTTTGAGCCAGGATTATCCGAGCCGTAGCCCTCCAGCAGATTGACCACGCCCCACACGCCAAGACCAGCGCCGAGAGCAACAACAAGGGTCTGCAAAGTATCAATCGCGGAAGAAAAAAACTGCATAGAGCCTCCATTTCTCCGGGGAATACCCGGCTATGAAAAAAGCCGCCATTTCTGGCGGCAGGTTACGACCTCTGGACACTTTGTCCAGAAGTGGGATTTATACATAGGCGTCCGGGTCATCCACATCATCATAGTTGAGGATGTCCTCGTCCTCGCCTATGGGCCCTGTGTCTGTCCCGTCTGCCTCGTACACCTCGCAAGCCTCAGAGAGCCCAGGCCGCCTGCGGCGGTTGATGAGCTGATCGAGGGAAAAGGCGTTTTTCACTTTATCGGCCTCAGCCGTGTATTTGTAGTTGGGGTGCTGCTTCAAGTCGTACTTTGGGGAATAGAACGGGGGCAGGCCCCGAAGCTGTAAAATACAGCGATCCCCCGGCATGGTGGCAAGCTCGGCGGGTGTCATCAGCTCCCGGCCAAGCCGCTGGGTGTTCTGGTTGTAGCTTTCCGACTGCCCTTTGGAGCGCCCGTCCGTCTGCATATAGATGGTGGACTTCCCCAGCCAGTTTTCCGAAATCTCCTTGATGGTGGAGCTTTCCCTGCCGCCCAGGAAAACCACGCTGTCCATATTTCCCATGATCGTTTCCGCGTGCTTGTCATAAATGGCCTTGCACTGCGCCATCTGCTGATAAAAGAGCGTCAGCGATATTTCACGGGAACGGATGACGGCCACCAGCTTTTCCAGGTTGGGCACCTGCCCTGTATTGGCCGCCTCGTCCCACAGCACCCGCACATGATGGGGCAGGCGGCCCCCATGAACATTGTCGGCCCTCTCGCACAGCAGATTGAACATCTGCGAAAAAGCCAGGGCCACAAGGAAGTTGTAGGTTGGCGTGGTGTCGGAAATGGTGAAGAACACCGCCGTTTTCCGATCCCCGATGCGGTCAAGCTCCAGCTCGTCATAGGCCATGACCTCCCGAAGCTGGGGGATGTCAAAGGGAGCCAGCCTTGCACCGCAGGAAATAAGGATCGACTTCGCTGTTTTGCCGCTGGCTAATTTGTACTTTTTGTACTGCTTTACCGCAAAGCAATCCGGCTTGCGCTTTTCCAGGCCCTTGAACATATAGTCCACCGCGTTCATAAAGTTTTCGTTGTCCTCTTTCACCTCCATGCCGGAGATCATATCCACCAGGGTATTCATATTCCGATCCTCGGCGGGGCCCTCGAAAATGATATAGGCGATAAGGGCGCAGTACAAAAGCGTTTCCGCCTTTGTCCAAAATGGATCACCCTCCTTGCCCTCGCCTTTGGTGTTGGCGATGAGGGTATCGACAAACTTTAGAATGTCGGCCTCGTTGCGGATATACGACAGGGGGTTATAGTGCATGGATTTTGTGAAGTCAATGGAATTGAACACCTTGATCCGATACCCCCTCCGTTGCAGGAAAGCCCCCACCTGGGAGAGAACCCCGCCCTTTGGATCGACCACCACAAAGCTGCACCCGCCCTTTTTCTTCGCGCTGGCCTGGAGAAGCTGCGGGGTGAGCCAGAACCGCGTTTTGCCGGAGCCGGACGAACCGATCACACAGGCGTTGAGGTTGCGGGCGTTGGCCGGATTTTTGGGGCGGGTGTTCATGGTAAGAAGCTCCGTCCCGGTGAGGATGACATTGTTTTCAAAGACGGGATCGACGAAAGGGGCTATATCTTTAGGCCCGCCCCAACGGGCGCTCCCGAACTCCTCATCCCGCCGGAATTTCTTTGCGTTCTTGCTCTTGAAGTAGATCAGCAGCCGGAAGCCCACCGCGCCCACAATGCCAACAAGCCAGTCAAAGGGATCAAGCCCCGGCGCAAGGTCGGCAAAGGCCGGGCCTACCGTCTGCCCCAGGCCCATGAGCTTATGGGGGAAATCCGCGCCAGCGGCCAGCCGGTAGGCTGTCCCCAGCTTTAGGCAGGCCCACAACACAAACAAATAGGGGATGTTTGGTATCACATATTTTTTGACGCTACCTGTCCTCATGCACCGCCTCCTTTGCGCGTTCCAGCTTTTGGGCGGGCTGGCGGGCCGCTTCTGCGGCGGCCTCCTTGATCTGCTCCCGGATGGGGGCTTTTGCGGATTTGGTGCGCTTTAGCAGCCGTTTGGAATACTCGGAGAAACAGGCTGTGATCGCGTCGGCCTGCCCCGCCTTGAAGAACAGCAGGTGCTTATCCGGCGCGACTTGATAAAAGGCGTAGTCCACATTCCATTTCCGGGCCACCCGGTCAAATGCCTTCGTATCCCCGGAAAGCTCGATGCTGTTTGTAGTCGCGCCGTGTCCCATGAGCTTTTTCACGCTCTGCCTGCCGTGGGGCGTCTGCTTGGCCCGGTGGTGTTTGGCGATCTTCCGGCCTACCGCCTGGAGAACATAGGCAAGCCCCCGCGCCGTGAGCTTGCTTGCCTTAATAGATACTGCTATGGTACGTCTGGAAACGTCCTCGTCTATCAGCCCTTATCCCTCCTTCCACACGAAAAAAGCACCTCTGGACAATGTGTCCAGAAGTGCCGCTATCGGTCTGTATGGCCTTGCTCCGGGCGGGGGCGTTCCGCCGCCTGGGGAAAACGGTCAATGACTTCTTTATAAGCCGCCATCTGCTCCCGGATGGAAAGCTGCGGATAAGCAAAAACCTTGTGATCGTCTGGAATGTCCTCCAGCCCGTGGTAGTATTCAATAAACTGGCTGCCGTTGGGGAGGAAAAAACCGCCTTTGACAAACCCGCCATCCTCATTGATCCGCATATCCCGGCCATACGCCTCATAATCGAAATAATCCCGCAGGTTTTCGGGAATGTTGATTAGTTCCATGTCCTCCGCGTAAATGCGGCCCAGGGTTTCATCATCAGACACGCCGATATAGAAATCGTAGCAATCCAGATTTTCCACCAGATTGATGAGGTCGCCCACGCCGGAGGTATGCTCGCCGCTGGCAACAGCCGCCTCAAACTTTTCCAAATCGCTTTTATCCAGCTCGGAGAGCAGGCAGGCCAGATGGTTGAGCTCGTCAATGCTTTCGTATTCTCCCAGGCAGGCGTTGAGTTCCGGCAGATCGCCGCCATAGTCGGCAATAAAAATCTCCTCATACTGGATATTGTCAACGCCAATCCGTTTAAGGAGCGCCTGTACTTCCTCGGTAGTCGTGGGGAATTTCAACGGCTCACTTGCCAGCTCACCCTCGTTGTATTTCCCCAGGTTAGTGACATACGCCTCAATGAACGCCATATCAGCGCCTCCTCTGGCCCTTGACGGTGAGGATGCCGTCCAGGGTGGTGGCGGTGATCCCCAGCCGCTGGGCCACAGCGATGTCATTTTTTACCGCTTCATCGACATAGCTCCCGCATACCACCAGCACGCGGGAGCGCCGGAGCAGGTCGCGCCCCATATCAATACCGCTTTTATGCTCCTCCGGCACCGCGTCATTGAGGAACAGCGGCAGATAGAGCATAGGGCAGATGGGGGAATATCCCGCATCATAGACAATGCGGCAGTATTTAGCTGCCTGCTCCATGACCTCGCACTCGCCGCCGCGCCATGCGGCGGTCACATACGCAAGGGGTCGCTTCATAATCAAAACCTCCGTTTCTTTTCTATATATAATAGGTAGGGGGTCAACCCTATCCCCCCGCCCTTTCCCTATCCAGGGAAAGGGGGCGGCTCTGGAGGATATACCCCCGCCGCTTGCCGGGGAAATAGCACAGCCGGGGCAGACCGTAAAGGGCAGGCCACCGCAAAATGCGGCGGGCGTTCCGCCCCTTGACGGCCCACTCCCGGCTGTGCAGCATAAACCCCGGCGACGGGGGATATATCACCGCAGAGCCCATCCCAAGCGCAGGGCGCGTACCTCTGGACAAAGTGTCCAGAAGCGGGGCCCGGTCACTTGTCGAGCTCGTTTTTCTTCTCCGGCTTTGCCAGTTCGGGCGGCTGTTTCTCTTTCCACTCGTCCAGCAGGGCCATGATCTGCTCCTTCATTTTGGCAGGAGTGACCTCCTTGCCGAAATACTTGTTGAGTTCGTCGGTACTGATGATCACGTTGTCAACCTCCCTTTTTTCTTCGCTCAAAATACCGTCAATGACATCGCCGTTGAGCAGGCCCTCCTGGTCAAGCTCCCGGAGCCGTTTTGCCTGTTTGACCGAGGGGGAGGACTGCTCCCCATCAATGGACACGGCGATCAGCCGCTGGTTTTCCGGCTTGATATACGACAGCTCCACAGCAGGCATAAAGCCCATGCTTTTTGCGTCCACCTTTTCCAGAAGCTCCGGGACAAGATGGTTAAGGCGAACATAGCGGAGCACCTTTTTATAGTTCATATCGTGCTCCTTGCCCACGATCTCCACCGAGAGCTTGCCCAGGGCCTCCGCCTCCTTGTCATTTTTGGGCCGGGCCCCCTGGCGCTTGATGGCCTCCAGCTCCAAATCCAGGAGCTTTGCCAATTCGCTGGGGAGAGGGTCGCCCCGCTGCTTGTTGCTGTTCTTCATTTCACGGACAGCCTCAAGATCGGTCATCTCGCGGACAATGCAGGGAATTTCATCCAGTCCAGCCCGTTCACCACCATGACAGCGGCGGTGGCCCGCGATGATCTCATAGCCCTTGCCGTCCTTTTCCGGGCGGACGGTAGCGGGGGTCATTATGCCGTGTTCCTTGATCGTTCCCACCAGATCGTCCATCGCCTTATCGTCCTGCACCTTAAAGGGGTGATCCCGCAAGGTATGGAATGGATGAAGCTCTGACAGCTTCAAATAGACGATTTTTCCCTGCTCCACCGGGCGGGGCGGCACCTCCGGCGTGGGCGGCAGCTTGATCTCCGGGGCGGGGGCCTCCGCCTCCTTGACCGGGGCGCCCTTAGTGGATTTAGGCGGCTGCTTACCATCGGCAAAGGGAGTTTCACGCTTGCCCGCCAAAAAATCTTTCACATTTTGATTGCGTTCCCGGCGTGTTTTTCCTCCGCGCTGGGCGGGGGTAAGCTCTTGTTCCTTACCTCTGGACACTTTGTCCAGAGCTGGGGACGGGGACTTGCCACGGGCCGCCTTGTCAGCCTTTGCCGGGCGGCCTGTGCGGGGCTCCGGCCCCTTTTCCGGTTTGTCCCCCTGGGGAGAATCCTGCTCCTTGGGGGGACGGCCCCGGCGTTTTGCCGTCTTTTCCTCCGGTTCCACTTTTTTATCCTGGTCGGGGGATTTTTCCACCTTATCAGCTTCAACCTGCGGCGCAGGCTGGGCTGGAACATCCCCGCCCATTCCAGGGGTAACAGACTGTTCCGGCTGGCGTACCGGGCCGGTGCCAGCTGCGGGCTCCTCTACCGTTTCCGGGACAGGGGGCTTCGTCACAGTTTGAGCATCCCCAACAGAGCCCTCGCCAGGGGACTCCGGGCCTGCTTTCAGTTTGTCATCTGCCATTCGCTAACCTCCTTGTTTGGAAATGAAAAAAAGCCAGACCTCTCAGCCTGGCTAACGAAAAAACTTCCCCCTTTCTTTTTTAGATTATATGGTTGCCACCACTCCTTTCTCAGTCCGGGCCATAAAAAAACGTCGCTTTTCACAAAGAAATAGCGACGTTTTAGTGTAGGTTGGCTCGGTTTTGTTGTGTTTTATAATTATGCCCTTGTATAAAAACCTAAAAAAACTGACAATACAACCTTTGCAGAAAAACATCCTCGTTTAAATGTCCTGATTAGTCTGTTGCTCCTTTTAGTTCTTGTTGCAGTAATCGGTTGCCTTCTTTATGGTGCCGCAAAGTATATCATAATTGGCACAAAATCTGGCGTAGATTGGTTAGCGTCCCTTACGTCCAAACTTGACGCAGTAGTTATAGTTGCACTTATAACAGGTAGCGTTTCTATCATTGGCGTTTTGATTAGTTCGGTCGTTGCAAAGCGTATTGAGTATAAGAAAAGTCGACAAGAATATCTTGCAAAAAAGAGAGAAGAGCCTTATGGGCTGTCTCTTATACACATCTCCGAGCCCACGAGACGGAGCTACATCTCG
>ENA-OYXZ01001025-OYXZ01001025.1-human-gut-metagenome-genome-assembly--contig:-NODE-1025-length-10946-cov-4.357727_pt1 | contig 10946 bp, 15 predicted proteins | sample MGYA00243975_ERZ653432 | MGnify/ENA primary metagenome ERZ653432 (study PRJEB26926, sample SAMN06164954) | human gut metagenome | biome: ENVO:00009003; feature: ENVO:2100002; material: ENVO:00002003...
TCTACACTTATGCGATCGTCGGCAGCGTCAGATGTGTATAAGAGACAGGCTATACCGGTCTGGTACTTTCTAATCGCTCTTTTAAGAGAATTTGAGCTTTGATTTACTATATCTTTCTCTGCAAAATACTGCAGGTTCAATTTCATTGTACCATCATTTGCAGTATTTTCAAGCTTATTTTTAATAGCTGTTGTTTCTGTTTTTGTAGCATTATGTGCTTTTATTGTCTCCGTCCTGTTAAGGTCACTGCTGCCCTTTACCACTCTCAGCCTGTTATCTTTCGGGCTTATTCCCATCTTGTGGGAAAACTTGTGGTATTCCTTCACCTGTTTCTTTATCTGTGACTGCAGGTCTCCTGTCTCCCCACCTATGGACCTCATGGCTTCAACTTCTCTCTTGGTGGCTCTTATCCCTCTCTCCATAGCTCTCTGTTTCTGTGTGGCTGAGTAATAATCGTACATTTTACCGTTATATTCTTTCGGTTCCGGTTCATCCGGCCACGTGTTCGGTTCGCTGATGCCCTCGAAAAACGGATAGAATATATGGCGGCAGTTTACTCCGCACAATCCGTCTGCTTCTCCGTAGTGGCACTCTGAGAATGGTGGATATTTCTTATTCTTGCCGGAACGTGAGTATATCTTGCCCTGCCAGACGGCATGTGATGGACGTGCTCCCCAGTGTTTTGACACTTCCACAAGGTCTGTATTCATGATATCACAGTTTCTGTTGCTTATCCTGGCCGAAAGCTGGTGGGCTGATGTTCTCACACACATTCTTACTGCAGTATCGAGCTGATAAGTGCGTCCGCTGGCATAGTCTACACTTCTCAAACCGCTCTTTGCCATCTCCCGAACTGCCTGTTCTACTGCTGCATCATAGCTCATTCCACCTGATACCATATTCATCAGAGCTTTATCCAGTGTACGTATATATGCATTCTCAAGACTGGTAAAGTCATGAGGTCCTTTGAATCCCATTGTCCTTGTGAGGTTCTTTAGCGTGCCCTGCGTGGCTATGCTCATCTCCTCTATGAGCTTTACTATGCTTGAGTCCTTTGTGAGTGTCTGTCCGGCCTGATGCCACGCATACAGATCGCGGTTAAAAGACATGTCTCCGGCTTCGGCTATTATCCGGTCTCCTGCCTCTTCCGCTTCCCTCTCCATCTGCCTGATAGCTATCATGACATCCCTTTTATACTGCTTTGTCTCATTTGCCACCATCTTTTTGTATTCCGGGTCTGCATTAAGTATTCTCATGACTTCAACACGGATTTTCTGTGTATCGTATCCGGCGCGTCTCAATGCCATGACCTGAAGCTCTGCTGTCTCTGTGAATCGCCCTGTCTTCTTGATTCGCCTGGCAATATCCGCTATTATATCCTGCTCAGATGCCTGTATGAGTGCAGCACCTTTATCTCCAAGCATCTCCAACTGGTTCTCTGTCAGCATTTAGTACCTCCTAGTCCTCCTCTTCCGGATCAGGTTCTTCCTGTGCGCTGTCTAATATCTTCTCTGCCTCGTCTCTTTCAATATTCAGGCTCATCATAAGATATCTGATCATAAACTCAGGTATCTCAGAGAACGACATTGCATCAGCCCTCATGTTGCTCATCTGTGTGGTCTTATCCTCGACATATGAATCATCAAAATCTATGCAGACCTCTTTATCTATGTCGTATGATGTCTCAAGAAACGTATTGGAAAACCACAATACAGCCCTTATTATGCCGGTGATATAGTCTACTGCCTCTTTGCGCTGCTTATTCAGCTCCTGCATGGCATCCTGACGCTCTCCGATATACTCCGTTGCTGTCTTGATCTGTCCGTTCTCAAAGGTGTACTTTTTGGAGCCAAAACCAAATGTCATGGAAAAGAGGCTCAGGCACAGTTCAAATGACTTTGTAATCTCATCAACTCTTATCTGCGGATTATACTCCTGTATTATGCTCTTTGCCTCCGGGAGCTTTTCGCCTAGGAATACAAATAATTTCTTCAAAAGAGAGTTCTTTTCTCTCATCCTGCCTGTCTCAGGGTCTATTCCTACAATTGCCTCATTCGTGAGTACGAGTTTTTCACCCTTTTCAAGGTCTGTGGACAGTATCATGTTGCATAGATCTATTTCCTTTAGTGTCGGTATTGCTCCGTACACCTTTGGATAGCCAAATCCATCCATGTACCGGATATTATTGACCTCTGCCACCCTCATTACTGCAAACGGCTTTACGTCTCCCAGTATGATCCAGTAAGATGACAGCTCTTTTCCGTTCTCATCGAATACAAATGTATCTGCCCGGTAATTTCCATCCTCTCCTCTGGTGAACATAACCATTGTTGTCCTCTTTTTGTCTCCCTGATAGTCATTTGCTGAGAAACATGCCTCTATTACATCGTCATTTTCCACCAATAAAGGTGTATAGCTCTCAGCGTAGCAGTATGTTATACGGATTTTTCCGCCTGTGGCTTTGCCGTTATCAAGATATATGGCATCTTCCAAGCGTATGTATGCTGCCACTGTGCCTGTCGCACTCATATGCTCAAGCTGTTTACGATACATCACGTTAAATCTGTTATCATTCAGCATCTTGTTGACTGCTGCCGTCTGTTCTTTCGTACCCATGTTTATATTTATGATTTCGCACAGGTTGGCATCATCTGCGCATCCTCTCTTGGCAAAGCCCATACGCTCTATCTCGTACTGCTCGCCCTGTATGGTGGTCCTTTTATGGAAATCGTCTATTATCTCATTCCTGTACCACATATTCGCCACATCGATATAGCCGTATGGCTTTGTATTTACCCTGTATCCCATTTTCTTTATCTTTGCTTCAACACAGCTTTCCATCTGTTTCCTCCTTATCTGTCTAAATCTATATACTCTATAAAATCAAGCATTGTGTAACACAGCGCATCCCACCAATCATTACAGTTGCCTATGTTCTTATCCTCCGGTATGTTTGGGTGCTTCTCATCCCACTTGAGTGTGCCCATTGCCTTTCTTAGGTTCACACACCTCTTATGTACTTTCATTCTGCCGGTATTGAGTAGTAAATCTACAGTCCTCGGTCTCTCTGATATCTCATTTTTACGGCATCCTGCTATATGGTCATACGGCAGTCCCTCTTTTTTTGCTGCGCTTCGCAGCGAATTTATCATTGTTGTGCTGGCGGAGTCCGGAAATGTCCAGTCTATACGCTCATACTTTGCTGCACATCTGCGATAAAACTCTATATACTTGTCGCAGATGTTATCTGCATCTATATCCGGGGACAGCTTCAGATAGTCCTCTTCCACAGGATAAATAAAGTGATATCCTCTGAAATACAGTGAACACACCATTGTGGTCATGGATCCATTGCCTCCGAAGTCCATTCCTATTATGACCTTGCTTGGTCTTGGAAACAGTTCTCCGTACTTGTCATATCCCAATATTGAGTCATCACACAGATATGGGATATTATTCTCTGCGAATTTACGGAATATAATGCCCTCTGCTACAGCTCTCTCGCCTTTTATATCCCGTTTGTACCACACAGTGCCTTTTTGGTATGTTTTAAGGACCGTCCTGATTTTCTCATCAGACATGCTCATGTTATCTACCAGGGTGAAATGTCCATAGTTATATCCGTAATTTTCATCATTCGCCTGCTGCTCCTCATGGAATTTCAGTATTTCGGTATAATACCAGTGTTCCTCTTCTTTCGGGTTCAGGTCATGGAATATCTTACGATCTGTGCTGGAGAGTGTTCGGTCAAATACCTCTTTCAGAAATTTCCGATGGCACTCATTTGCCTCTGTGACATATGCCATTCCGTATGTGTTACCCTTGATAAGCTTCTCATCTCCGTCTTTTCCTCCTCCGGACACGAGCACTATCTTCTCTCCGGTCTTTGTCTGGACATATACACAATCCCTGTCCTTGTATTTGCCCTCTCTGCATCTGCCCTCGAAGTAATTGAGCAGTCCATAGCCATCACAGTCCAGTATATTCAGTTTGGCCGTGGCGCTTGATACTCCTGCTACTAGATGGATTTTATTCTTGTGGGTTTCCAGCATGGTACAGAATATCAGCGTTGCGAGTACGTTCTTTCCTCCTCGCTTGCCTCCCTCGGCAACGTTGAACCAGCAATTTAAGCTCCTCAGGAAGTATTCATATTGTCTTTCACTAAGTGGTGCCGGTCTGTTCACTCTCCTCATCCCCCTCCAAGTCCTCTATCTTCCTGTTTGGTACTGGATTTTTCAATACATCCGTTATTATCTGCATATTGGCCAGTATCTGCTCTGTAGAATTATCCTTTACCTCTGCCCGCTTCTTGTCAAACTCAGCTTTGTATTTATCATCCGGATGCATAAGAAAATACTTAGTCAGCCAGTCTATTGCTTTCTGCTTATCATATAGGCTCAGGCTGATATCTCCTTTTACCGTTTTCGCCTCTCTCACGAGCTGGGTATCTGTCTGATCTGAGTCTTTCCAGACAATTTTATCACCCTTTATCGTGTAATAATCTCCTGCATCCGCAAACGCTATCCTCATCTGCAGTTCTACGAAATCGGACTCTTTTGCCAGCAACTGCTGCCTCTTTAACTCTGTCAGGTGCTCTATTTCACTTTTTACCTCCACATTTCTCAACAATTCATATCCATGTGCTCTTGCTGTATTCAGGGAACATCCATATGCCTTCTGATAGCTCTGTGTGGCATTGAATGTCTGGCTGTAAAAGAGGCAAAATAATTTTTTTCTTTCATCTAATGCCGGATTTTCGGTATTATCGAACACCTGTTCTTTTTCTGTTTCATCAGAGACTGCTGCACCTTTGATTTTTTGTGTGCACACTTTTTTATTTTTGTGTGCACACTCTTTTTTTGCATCTCTACTATTACGTTTTTCCCTTACCCAGTTATATCTCTGCTTCCAGCTCTTCACGGTGTTGACGCTTGTCTCGTACTTTTCTGCTATCTCTTTGTACTTCATTCCGGCTATGTAGTCTAACTCTGCCTGCTCATATTTTTCCACGTCCTCACCTCGCTTTCTGTATGTCTATATCACTTTGGTTTTCCACTGCTTCCAAAATACCATGATGCAAAATTATCACGATTTTTCTTGTACCACCTGTCGTATGTTGATGTCCTTGACGATGTGTATTCATCATCTGCTTTTCTGACAGTTTTCTCCGCCTTTACCGGTGCCACCTCTTTGCGACGCTCGTTAAGCGCATTGCTTGCCTCCCTGGTTGCCTTAGCTTCGTTGTATAGCTTTGGATTCTTTCTCAGCTCATCTGCACTTTTCAGTGAACGTATTTTATGATTAAGGGCAGTGCTCTTATCCATGAGATAATTCCCTGCCTTGTCAAGTTCTTCTCTCGTGGTGAATTGCTTGGCAAATTGTTCACCGGTTAGCTTTCCGGAGTCAATATCATGTAACTTGCTTTCCATCTTTGAGTTTTTGATATATCCATCTTCTCCCCCGGTCTTTCGTTTGGCGCCATTGTACATAAAGCGGGCTTGTTTTTCGCCAGGTGCTGTATTTGACCATCCTCCACCAATGCCACTGCTGCCGCCTCTGCCGCCAAAATATTGTAGGTTTATATCCATATGCTCTCCTTCCTAGAGATTTATGTACTTATACCCGTTTTTCTTGGCATATTTGACCGCTTCATCTCTTGTCTTAAAGCTCAATCTCACATCGTCTTGTGTTTTTATAGGTTTTTTATGATAATTTCCATCTTCATCCCAGTTCATCAGTACATTTCTTTTACCTGTCATGTAAAAACTCTCTCTGGTCGCCCTGCCGTGTTCGTCCGGTTCTTTCATCCTCGTTATCGCAACTGTCCCGCCTAAACCGCCACTGCTGCCACGTCCTCCAAAATACTGCAAATTCATTACCATTGTGCTACCTCCGCTTTATGGAACTTCTCACTAAAACTCTCTATGTGTACTATATTGCCTTTACATTCCTCCGGTACCCGGCCATAGAATATGATCTGCGCCGGATCCAGTCTTTTTATCATTTCCTCGTATCCCTCCAAGAATATTTTCTTTCTCTCTTTGCTGTTTTGTGTTCCCAGTGAGCTTATCGCTACAACGCTCTGTGTAGGTTCTCCATCAAAGCACCACTCAAACGACTCACTGCTGCTCCAGCATATTGTTGGAATTACCTTTATTCCGCTCTCCTGCCAGTAACGTGCAATCCAATGCTTACGATAATGGTTATATATCTGCATTGCCATTGGGAAATCTGTGTACAGGCTGAAATCAGGTGACAGCACGTACCTGAACCGTCTAAGCATTTCTATGTATCTGTCCGGATATGTCCACACCCGGTTAAATTGATAATCGTCCAGGAAGAAGTGTACTGCTTTATTCTCCGGATGCTTCTCGCTTTTGGCATAATTAAATCCTATAAAGTCAGCTTGTTCGAATTGTGTTTGGTCTATTGCCGGGATATCATATTTCCCCTCTCCCGGAAATCGCATTATCTGGATATTCTCGTAGTTTCTCGTCTCTCTATACATTTTCCCTCCGTATAGAAAAAGAGCCATACACCAGCCGATTTCTCGGTTAGTATATGGCTCTTGGCTCTATCTATCGTCATTATATCATTTTGTCCTGCTTTTTGCTACTTCTTATGTACGCTGTGTATACATGTCTTGTAGTATTTACATGCCGGTGTGCAGGCCTTATCAGGTTCATATGCACATCTTATAGGTTCTATGGGTTTTACTCCGCTGTAAGTCCTGCTGTTCAACTGCTGCCTCCTAAGTTAATCTTCGAACCGGGCATTTGTCACAATGCTCTTCTCCCATTCTGTTATATGCCTCGTCATCCGTTGCCAACGGATACTGTGACGGCCATTTGCAATATTCATCACATATCCTGTCGTGGATATCTTCAAGAATCTGTGGAAGAGACATGTCTTCCTGTTTCTCGTGTTGTCTCATCTCTGTCATCTCCCTTCTCATATCCCATGCACTTTACCTGTCTGCTTGGTCTACCGCATTTCTCGTAATACCTACAGTTTATGCATTCATTTCTGTTCATTGTGTTTCGTCCTCTTATCCCTATCTTCCTGAAGCTTATCGTATTCTCTAATTAACAACAGTCCTATCACAAACTCTGTTGTTCCAATCAGGGTGAACGTTAAGAGTATCCCATATACTATTAAATCTATTTCTGACATATTATTCTCCTATTCTGCTTCTGATTGAAGCCATTCAAACCAATCGGTAAGCATTGGTAAATCGTTGCCGTTTAATGCTAAATCGTGCACAGCTAAAAACTCTGCCAACTCTTCATCCGACATATTCCTTATCCTGTCGGCATTGGTCTGTCTCTTTTTCACATTTGATATTCCTACCAGGTAGTCAATGCTAACGTCTAGTGCTCGTGCTATGCTAACTAATATATCGCCTCTAGGTATTCTTTTGCGTCTGATGTAACAAGACATAGCTGATTTGGTAATACCAGCTTTGCTTGCTAATTTTGTTTGTGTAAGCCCTTTTTCTTTTCTCACTTGTTCTAATCGAGATATGAAAATCTCTGTTGTTTCATTCATCTTAATATCCTCCACTACTACTCCGTCAACTTCTTTGCCATTACCTCTTGCCTCTTTTCTTTTTCTTTCTTCTGATTAATTTTAGCGGGCAATCTGATATTCTTTGCTCGCCGGTTATGTCGTTGTTCCACGGCAGCGTAGTACCTGTCAGGTAACAACTGCATGGTGTCTCTTCATCATCGGGGTTAAATGGTGCCAGCCAAAAAAAGCAGTCTATACATGCGCATGGCATCTTGTTGGTTGATACTTTCATTATGTGTTTAGGGTTCCATGCTGTCATTTTCTCCGCCTCTCAATTCTTTCAGTCTTGATTTGGCTTCCTCTCTTGTAAGGAATACTGTTTTGCCAATTTTATCAACATCAAGATTGTAACCATATGTTTTATCGTTTTCGTCCACATGATGTTCTCCATATATAAGCCACGCTCCTGTCCCGTCAACAGAAAAACCTACAACTTCATATTCAAGTATGATTTTTCCACTAATATAAAAAACAGCATCTCCCACCTTGCAAGGCAACTTGATAAGTCTGCCCTGTTCTTCTAAGTCCTCATATTTTTTCAGTGTTTCTCTTAAATTTGCCATAGCCCACAAATTGCGATAAAACAATGCCAAAAGTCCAACTTCGCTATCCAATTCAATCGAAAGCATGGAACCCATATACTCATCAAATTCTTCGTCTGACAAATCGCTTAAGTCTTCACCGCACATATCTTTCATAAGATTTCTTACGAGCTGTCTGCTGTCAATGTCTAAATCATAATCTCTATACCTTGCGTTACGTTTATCATCTGCATAGCAGCTATTATGTGCCAGTTCAATCATTGACATATCAGATACTTTTTTGTCGCTTGTTAATCTCTCCATTACTGCTCCTTTCCACCTGTCTTTAAAATGATCGTTTGGATTTTATACTTGGTTTTAAAATTTAAAAAAGCTTAGGCAAACCGGAGTTGCCCGGTCTGTTCTGTTTTTATATTCATATTCGGTGTACGCTCCGCAATACACAGTTCCGGCAAATTGGCTCTTACCAGTGCTGCAGGTATTGGCGGACAAACCGCATTGCCGCATCTGCGCACCTGCTCACTTCTTGGATATGTCTTTCCAGCATAGTCGTGATCGATTATGTAATCGTCCGGGAATCCCTGACATCCGTATAGCTCCCTTGGTTCCAGCATCCGAAGTCCAATATCTACAATCTGGTAATCTACACCCTTTATCGTTACCAAACCAAATCTATCCCTCGATGTTACTGTATCCAGAGGTTCTTCAATATCCTGTCCTACGCCTTGGCCATAATATTTTATTAAAAAAGCTCTGACCTCTCCAAAATGTCCAGGTGATGTAGTTATGGTATGTAATGGTTCTCTTAAATCTTGTCCTGTGCCACTCTTATAGAATTTGCTCAAGAACGATGTGACTAGTCCATACCGGTTCGAACCATCCACGGTCATGATCGGATCTTTTATTGTCTGCCCCCGGACTTCTCCCTGTGCTGTCTCGGAATGGTACTGGATCAGTGTAGGACTTATCAAGCAGTGCTCATTTTTACTTACGATTGTTGTAAGTGGTTCTCTTACATCCTTACTTCTGTCCTTGGAAAATCCGGTCTGTCCGATTTGTACCATATATGGCTCTACAATCCCATATCCATGCTTTCCAGTTATTGTTGGCATAGGCTCTCGAATGTCATTTGGTCTGCGCTCACCACCATGATTACATTGAATGATAAAAGGCTCTGGATTGTCCAAAACGAATTTTTTTTAGCCTCTTGCTATCCGATCCATTGTCTTTTGTGCCAGTGGTCTTACTGCCCGGATTCCGTATTTCTCTTTAATCTCTTCTGAAGTATCGAAGATACTCGGACAGGGCAAGGAAAAATCTAACTGTGTGTATGCTCCAACATAAGGCTTGAGCAATCCTTTCTTAACTTCCTCACTGTCTGCAGGTGCATGTGTTGGCTTTGGCCAGACAATCGGCTTACCGTCACACCGTGCGATCATGAAAAATCTTTTGCGCATAGTAGGTGTACCATAATCAGCAGCAATCAGTTCCTTAAACTGTACCTCATATCCTAAATCATTAAGCTGTTGTACAAATTTTTAAAATGTTTTACCCTGTTTTGATTTGATCGGATGATGTCCTCTGTTCAACGGTCCCCATGTCTTAAATTCCTCCACATTTTCCAACATTATCACCCTCGGTCTGACAAGCCCAGCCCATCTGCAAGCTACCCAGGCAAGTCCTCGAATGTTCTTGTCTTTTGGCTTACCGCCTTTTGCCTTACTAAAATGTTTGCAGTCCGGGGAAAACCAGGCAAGTCCAACTGGATGCCCCTTACAAGCCTTAACTGGGTCAACTGCCCACACATTTTCGCAATAATGCATTGTATTCGGGTGATTTGCCTTGTGCATCTTGATAGCTTCTGGATCGTGGTTGATAGCTATATCAACGCTATATCCTGTTGCTAGTTCTATTCCCGTGGAAGCTCCTCCACCACCTGCGAAGTTGTCAACTATCAATTCTCCATTTATCATTTTCAGTTTCTTCCTTTTGTCATGTCATTCTCCTGAGGTAAAGGGAGCTGGGTAATGGCTCCCTTGTGTATAAATGGCTTACAAATCAGTTTTCGTGATATAAATTAATTCGCATGCCCGGTTTCTTTCGCGTTACCGCAGGTGTTTCAACCCAATCTGTAGGCTTCTGACTCCTGCCAGAAAAAATCTACTCCGGAGAGAAGTCTTAGAACTTCAAGCTCTGGTTTATAGTCCGGATCTGTGAAGCATATTCCTATGGCCATATCGTCATTGTATGTTAGCAGCCAGTCATCGTGTACCACAGGTGAGCACGGTGGTATCTCGTCCTCTGTGCACTTGCATGGAGCTATCATAGCAAGACGCTTATCATTTATCAGGCGAGCGCCTTTTGGTGTCTTTGTGACCGAATATACGTTATCGTTCTGTATAATCTTGATAAGTGATATATAAGCCGGATCTGACACTTCCGCCATGTCCCAGAGCATTGGTTCAAGCTCCATCTCATGCTGTGGACTGCTGCCCTTTTGATATGTGATAAACTCGCCCGGCTTTGGTGCCGGTCCTAATACCTTTATGGCGGTACCAAGGAACTCCTTGTTGACGTATGAAGCATTCGCCTCTATTATCCAGCCAGTGCCCTGGAGAATATACATTCTCTTTTTCGTGAGGCCAAACTTGACACCCCACGACTTATAATCTGCTTTTAAAACTTTTTCAAACTTACTGCAATCTATGAACATTCTGATTCTCCTATTCCTGCGATGTAATACATGTCCTGATGCATGATACATGTATTAAGTCCTTGTCTTTTAACTCTGTCTCTTATACACATCTGACGCTGCCGACGATCGCATAAGTGTAG
>ENA-OYXZ01001028-OYXZ01001028.1-human-gut-metagenome-genome-assembly--contig:-NODE-1028-length-10935-cov-5.901838_pt1 | contig 10935 bp, 8 predicted proteins | sample MGYA00243975_ERZ653432 | MGnify/ENA primary metagenome ERZ653432 (study PRJEB26926, sample SAMN06164954) | human gut metagenome | biome: ENVO:00009003; feature: ENVO:2100002; material: ENVO:00002003...
GAAATTTTTTTTAATCTTGAATTTTAACATGTCGTATGTTATAATAAATTAGCAAAAGAATATTTTTTGTTTTGACAAAATAATTGCGAGGTAATATGTACAAGTATTCTTACAAGGCACTTTCGCCGGAAGGAAAACGCGTAAGCGGCACGATCACCGCCACGAGCGAAGACGACTTCAATCAGGTCATTTCGTCGCGCGGTCTGAAATGCTATTACGTCCATGCCACGGGAAAGGGCGACGCAAGCAAACTTTCAAAACTCGACACCGCGCTGGTGTTGCAGTTTTGCCGACAGCTCGCGTCGATGCTGAACGCCGGCTTGCCTCTTATTAAGTCTCTGGAAATGCTTTACGAACGCACCGAGAAACCGAAGCTCAAAAACGTGCTTGCCGCATTGTTTGAAGAGGTTCAGAAAGGTAACTCTCTTGCGGAGTCGATGGGTGCGCTTCCGGGCGTATTCCCCAACCTTCTCGTGAGCATGGTCAAGGCGGGCGAAATGAGCGGTAAACTGGAAGAGACTCTTATCCGAATGGCGGACTATTACGAAAAGGAAAAAAAGAGAAAAGGGCAAATCAAATCGGCAACGTCATATCCGAAAATCGTTCTGGCGATTTGTCTTGTCGTCGTTGTGGTTTTGCTTATCTGGATTATGCCGAAGATGATTTCGATGGTGTCCGAAGATAAGTTGCCACTGGTCACGAAAATCCTGCTGAAAATCAAGGACTTCATCATGAAGGACTACATACTGATTATCGGCATCGTCGCCTCGCTTATTATTTTCATCCCGATCGTTAAGCGAATCGAGGCGGTTGACCTTTTCGTTTCCAAAATGAAAGTCAAAATGCCGGGCATCGGAAAATTGCAAAAAATGATTTATACGTCGCGTTTTGCAAGCTCGCTTTGCACGCTGACGAGTTCGGGCGTACATCTTCTCGACGCGCTGACGATGGTGTCGGAGATGATGGACAACACTTACGTATCAAGGCAGATCGACGACGCTGTCGAAGCAATCCGTCGCGGCGAGTCGATATCCGCCGCGTTGCAGACGGTCGACGCGTTCGACCCGCTGCTTACGACAATGATATTCGTCGGTGAAGAATCCGGTTCTCTGGACGAGGTTCTCGGGCAGACTGCCGCTTATTTCGAAGACGAAGCGGACACTGCAATCAAGAGTCTTACCGCAATGATAAACCCCGCCCTTATGGTTGTAATGGCGCTTGTCATCGGCGTAATACTTATCGCAATACTTATGCCTATGTTCTCGATGTACGACTCGATAGGCACAGATACCGAATAAAGGGCAGATTTGGAGCAAAATTATGATTTACTACTACTTGAACAACGACAAACTCAAAGCGATGTTTGCGACGGCGGGCGGAAAGAGAATTACCGTGAAAGAATTTTACGATATGGATTTCCCCAGTGAATTTCTGAACGACCCGAGCGCAACCAATATCGACCTTCAACTTACCGAAGCGATGCTCGATATGATCCGCAAAAACGATATCAAGTCGAAAGCGGCGAAATTCGTCCTTGAAAACAACAAGATACCGTTCCGCGAGATGATTTTGCCTTACGCAAAGCCGTCGATTCTGTATCCGATAATTTCGGCGGAACTTTTCACGGATAAAAAACTTGCGGAAAGTCACACCGTCGACTTTGTCGAGATTGACAGAAATATCGAAGATCCCGACGAAGAGATGCAGGAAGCCGCGCTGAACTCCCCCGAAGAGGGCGAGGAAGAACAGGAAGAGAAGAGCGAAAAGAAAAAGAAAGCGAAAAAGGCGCGTCTTATGATCACGTACATAGACAACCTTGTCATCGAAAACCTGAAAAAGTGCTGCCGCGAAGTCGGCATGAAACTTACGGCAATCGATATTTCGCAAAGCGCGCTGTCGAAACTCGTCGATTTTATGAAAGAAGACCTGCCGCAATATTTTGTGCTTGTCGACTATCGCATGACGACGATTACGTCGTATCTTTTCGCGGATTACAAGCACGTCTTCTCGCTGTCGAAACCCATTTATTCGATGCCCAACGAAAACTATGCGAACGAAATGGCGTTTTTCATCAACGACTTTTCCGGCATCGTGAGCGAGGCGATTCAGTTCTTCCGCTCGAAATATACCGATTACAAATTCGACGACGTGTTTATCACGGGCGACCTTGACAGGTTCCAGTCGGTCGAAAGCGACCTTTACGGTTTCATGGGGCTTAACGTTAAGATGCTTCCCGTACCCGAAAGCGTATCGGGCGTCGAGCAGCTTGATTTCAACGCGCTTTCACCGCTTATCGGCACAATGCTCAAATAACGAGGTGGATTATGGCAAAGAGAAAGAGAAACATAGATTTTATCGCCGCGCAAAAGGCGATTGGAAAATCGGGGCAAAGCACCTCGTTTGAGTTTATTCTTGTCGTTACGGTCGTCGTGGTGGCATGCGCGATGGTCGGGTGGTATCTTGTGGCGCGTTCGCAGTACAACACTGCCGTGTCCGACCTTGAATCTGCCAAGACGGAACTCACCAACCAGAAAAACACGCTTGCCAAGAACGAAGACAAGTTCAAAAACTTCACGGTGGTGCTTGACAAAAACGGCAACCCCGTGACGAAAGGCACCGACAAATACGGCAACACGATTTACCAATACGAGTCGTTGACGGAAGTCGCGACGCGCGTTGCAAACGCACTTGCGGGCGCGCAGGCAACGTCGAAAGAAGCAGACGCCGCGATAAACCTTACCGGCACGATTTTCGACATAATCTTCACAAGCGCGAACAAGACGGAGTGCAAGGTGACGCAGTTCACTTTCACCAACGGAAGGATCACGTTAAAACTTACGGGCAAGGGTTCCCAGTCGATGCGAAACTACGTTTCGGCGATTAAGGAAAACGGCAGCGGCTATATTCAGAGCGTTGAGCCGTCGATGGACACCGCCACCGATTTTTCGGTAAGTTTCGACGTCGTGAACGATAAACTTTTCGGCGGCAGCGACAAATAAGGAGGACGGGAAAATGACGATTAACAGAAAAGAAAAAATATTGATTTTCGTGCTTATCCTGTTCCTGCTTGTAGGCGGCACGTACACTCTTGGCATCATGCCGAAAAACAACGACAAAAAAACCGCTCAGGAAGAGTTGCAGACGGTCGAAGGCGACATCGCGAAGGTCAAAAAGCAAATCGACGCGGTGAGCCCGGCAAGGTACAACAAGCTCGTTGAAGAAATCAGACAAAACGAGGCGGCGTTGAAACAACTTACCAGTCCGAGCAACAACCTTAATGAAGAACTTATACCCAGCAATATGCCAGGACATCAGGATTCTGTGGCGATTGCGGAAACGCTGTACAAGTTCTTTGGCGACCTTGGTTTCAACGTTGAGATAAGCCTTGGCAGGCCCGTCACGACGTCCACCAAAAAGGTTTACACCATATCGAGCGCATACAAGACGGACATGCAGACGCTTTACAAGGTGACCGACGCGATCGCGCGCGTGAAGTCGTACAATCTGACGTATCTTTCGATGACGCCGGACGGAAACGACGTTTCGGGCACGTTCTCGATGACGATCACGTACATACTGAACGAATAGGCGTACACGTCGCACACTTCGCTTTTGAAATCACATTATCGCAGGCGATAATGCTCACTCTTTTGCTTGTGTGCTCCTTTTCCCCACGGGTACTCAGTATCCCGCGGGGCCCCAAAAAATCCATCGCAATGACATAAAGTGCGTTGCACGGAATACAATATGCTCCTCGCAATGACATATGGAGCGGAAGCGGCACCTTAAAATAAAGGATATTATATTATATAAATATAACAAAAAGTTACGAAAACGCGCGAAAGCGCAGTCACAAAGATAAGACGGGAAAAATAAAAAAGTACGATTGACGGAAGGAGGTCAATTATGCTGACGTTATTAAAAAATATAGAAAGGTTTAACAAGCGGTACAATAAAAAACGCGGCAGCGCGATGCTTATGGTACTTATGACTATGGCGATTATTATCGTCGTAGGCACTTCTATGCTCTTTGTGACGCTTTCCTCCTTCTCGAACAGTATTGCGGACACCCAGCAGGAACGCGCGTACAACGCCGCGCTCGTAATGACCGAAACGCTGAAAAGCTCCTCATATCTCGGCAAACTTATCGAAAGCAATTCCTTTGAGCTTGAACAAGATAATCCCGTCAAACTCCAATTCGACAACGGTGATCTTGACGATGAACTTGACGATTTCACGATAATCAACGGCGTGAAAGTTTACGTCACGTTTACCAACGCGTCAAAGGAAAAGACGTCGCTTGACAGCGTACTTGTCGACGTAAGGGGCGTAAAAGGCTCGCAGGAAAGAACGGTGAGCTTCACTTATAACAAAGAAACGACAGTCAAAAACGTTACGCTCAAAGACACGTTCGGCAACGCCTTGGTAACCAACAACGACTTGGGCGGAGAACAAAAACGCGACGACCTTGTTTTCAAGAGAATCGAGGGCGATATTTCAATAAACTGTTGGGATGAAGAAGTCGTGAACGGGCAAACCGTGAAGAAGATGACCACCCGATACTTCAACCCGATTATTCTTGAAGGTCTTACTGGCAGTATCTTTGCCAACGGCGACCTTATTATCGGCGCTGCCGACAACGTTATAAAAGTTCAGGGCAATATCTATTGCGACGGCAACCTTACAATACGCGGGCTTGACCTTGGCGTAAATCTTCCCGCGCTTTACAAAAAAACGTACAACAAAAAATATATCAAATACAGCACGATCGGCAACAAGACTTTTGCAGGTTTCGATATCCTTGGCACCGGCACATACATAGAGCGCGTCACAGACGTTAACCCCGGCAAGGTGAACGAGGCGATGTATTTGAAATACAGAACGGAAAACGGCGCGGGTTTTCCGTACGACGACTTTTTGCCGTTGCAGGTTTATGACGAAGTCTCGCACTACACCCTTATGGATCTTGCGGACGAAAACGCCGAAACGTACACTTTCTGGACAAGAAACTGGGAGAACGGCGGCGCGATTGAAGAAGTCACAATAACGCTCAGGGTAAGAGTTAACGGCGAATTGCAGGCGGTTGACGCGACATACAATAACAAAAGCGGCATCAATAACGCGCAATATATCGGCGCGACGATGTATTCCACGCCCGAATGCAACCCCGAAGACATGATAATGCAGTATCCGAAGGGCGGCAACGTTTATTGCAGTGGCGACATTATCTTTGACAGGGTAAACTATGGGTATAACTGGGTTTATGCGCCGGCAGCATTAGGCAACAGCACCGAATACCAATATCACGACCTTGCAATTTATGACGGCAAAGAGACAATAGACGCTTCAAACAAAAATGATCGTGAAAAAGTTGAAAACGCCACCGTGTCTTACAATAAAACCAAGATGAGAGGCGACATATTCTGCATGGGCCGTATGATTATCGCGCCCGAAAATCTTGCGTTCACGTCCAAAAGCACCGGTTATAAAGACGAAGCCTTGGTATTCACGAGAATGAACGGTTCAAACTTCAACCGTTATTTCGACAATGAAACGTTCAATAGCAACAATTTCTTCTCGCGTTTAAAAACGCTACTTGGTTTTGACGGTGATAAATGGAACAAAAACGCGGGCAGCTTTAATTACGACGCATACGAAGCGACAGGCTCTTACAGATTTGAATACGAAAGAAAAAATACATTAACATATAATGTTGTTCACAGTTTTACGGATAACAGTAAAGTCGCAAGCTTTTTAACCGCGTTAAAAAACCATGGACAAAGCAATCTGAAAAACGCCTTGGTAGGAGTATTTGACAAAACAATAAACGACAGCGTATATATCTTAAAAGGGGACGGCTACTTGCCCGGTATGGGAACGGGAGACGGCGAGCATTATGTGCTTCATCCCGTAGAATTCAGCGAAACTTCCAACATTTATATCTATAACTGGAATTACGCGTCGCTTATTGAAAATACGGAAAATAAAGAAGGCTCGGAAGGAAAAGTAAAGGTACAGCGCCAACTTAACAGCACTTCACTGGTGCAGGAGTCGCGCGTGGACAGTACGCTCGATAATACCTCGGTCAGCACGGTAAACGACGTAACTTACAAAGCCGCGCTCACGGTAAAATATCAGACTCTCAACGTAAACGAGATTTACGTAGGCAGCGGTAATATCGAGGCTGTCGGTATCGACGCGTTCGGTTACGAAAGCGAAGCCGGCGTGAGCGCGAAAAAAATCGATACCCTTGGCAATATGATTTCAAGCGAATATCAGGCGCATAGTCTTCTTGATCTTATTATGAAAGTCAATGGTTGTGACGAAAAGACGGCGCTTGAAAAACTGAGAAAAGATTATTTGAAGATTGACGACAAGGTATATACGGGATATGCCGACTTAACGTACAGCATTAAGGATGACGAGAAAGGCAACGACTGCATATTCTTGAAATATGATCTTATCGCATTAGCCGATTATGAATGCACATATTATCATAGAAACTTTGATACATCTAGGGAAATTGCATGGAAGAAGAAAGATGGCGGCGAGGTCAAATATATTTTATTGCCCAGTGTGTTGTATAGGGACAAAAAGTTTTACATTGTAGATCAAATAACAGATAAGTGGGATTCTTATAACCCCGAAAAACAAGACGAACTGAATAAATTTATGGAAATAACCGGTTTTTCTGATGAAGTAATTCAGCGGGTAAAGAATAATGAATTCAAATTCAGCGACGGATTATACGGAATCGATGATACCAAGTTAAAAGAAATTGTAAAGACGTATATAGATAATCAAAAGGTTATCGAGAAAAAAGAATATGACGTTTTTCAATATAGAGGGGATGGTACGTTCGGATTTAATTCGGTTGATGAAGGTGACACCAGAAAACTTGCGTTTAAAGTAGGGACGTATAGCTTTGCCGACAACTTAGGAGCCACAAGCACAATCGCGACGAATAAAGATAAGGATGAGTATAATAAACCGCAAATAGTCTTAACGTATGATGACATAAAAGACGTGGTTGAAGATTATGCCGATGTTGAACAACTGGCGCTTTTAAGCAATAGCGACAAGAACAGTTTCAAGGCGATTACGAGCAAAGAAGACGTTGATAATATGATAAAAGCCGACACGACAACCACAGTCGGCGAAAGCGCATTCTTATCCGTGCGTGCGTTCAGTGACGAAGACCACGGGATGTATCTGCGCTCATCCAACGCGCGGTATGCGAACGCGGACAAAAATTCAAGCGTTTCAGCGGTTTTCAGGGAAATTATCGACGAAGGGTTTGTAAAAATCGCGATACTTAAAACAACCAAACTCACCGCAGAGTTTATGCGCGATCAAATCGACACAGGAAAAATCACGGTCAACGAATACAACCAGGTAAGCGAAGTACAGGACGACGCGTCGCTGAACCCGTTAAGGGAGCTTAAACAGGATCATGTCATATTGCGTGAACTGCGCGAAGGAAGTACTACTTATACTATCGATCAGCTGAATGAATGGCAGCAAAACGGCGACATAAGAGGAACCACAAACTTTTATAACATAGACTCGCTTGCATACATCAAAGGCAAGAGCGATTCCATCAGTAACGTATGGACGTACGTCAGACACAGGCTTACGTTCCTAGGTTCAAAGGAAAAGTTTTATGCGATTTACAACAGCGGTAGCGTCGACAAGAACGTGCGCGTTTTACGGTTCACAAACGGAGGCAAAAACGTCACGCCGTTGACTTGTGACAACACCTTTGGTCTGGATCCGCTGTATTGTACTTATGACGACAAAGGAAATCCCGTTGGCGGAAATCAAGGCGGTGTATTTACCAACCTTTCGCTGACCGGAATACGTACGCAGGTTGACTACACCATATCCGAAGACACGTATTTCAACTTCGGCGGCGAAGGCACAGGCGGTATAAATACCAAGTTGCAAGATCCCGTCATCTTCGGCGCGAGCAAAGATAACGGCATAATCGACTCGATTAACCAACTGAACAATACAAAACGTATGAATATTACAATCGACGCAACCGAAAAAGACGTTTACGTTTATATCAACGCGCCTTCGAAATATACCAAAGTCGAAAGCGGGAAAGGTTCATACGTGAAAAACGGCGACGAGTACACGCTTGTCGGCGAAGGCAAGGGCGATTACGAACTTCAGGCGGGTATTGAGTTCAGAAAATGCAGCTGGCGCGTTAAGGGCACACACAACGCCTATATTATGCTTGTCGGCGACACTTCCATCAATGCAAACGCATATAAGCTCAGCGTCAACACGGGCGGCGGTGTTTTCGATAACTCGGCGGACAGAAGCGACTCGATGCTCGGCACGCATTTCTACTCGGGCTTCTACACCACCTATTCGGGTTCTTATACAATGAACGAAGAAAACGAAAGCAGTCTTAAACTTGCGGCGAAAGAAGTCAGCACAGTCGAAAGCGGCAATCTGTGCATTATCGGGACGATGGGCAACCAGTTGCTTCTGGGACGTGGCGGTTATATCAACGGGTTTGTGTATCTTCCCAACGGTAAATACGTCAACAACTCCACGGGCTTTTTGGGAATCCTGCCCAACGCATATTCAAACAACAACCAGGCAACAATTGTCGCAAAAGATATTTCGGTCAAAGGCAGTAATATCGGAAACCTGGTCTTCCAGGCGTTTGACGTATCGTCAAGCGCGGGCGGCGCGGGCAGCGATATCGATATCGACTATATCGAATCAAACGAAAAGATAACTTATACCAAATGGAATTTCGGCGGGTACTATTACGGCTAAGATGAGAAAGGTTTTGAAACGCTTAAAACTGAATAAAAAAGGCTTTACCTTTGCCGAATGTATCGTTGCAATCGCGTTGTTTGCGATCGTCGGCACGCTGGCTTTCACCATGTTCAACACGGCGACGCGCTATATGTCCAAGGCGAAAAAGGAAGAAGCCAAAAGAGCGCAGGCGCAGGAGCAGGCTCTTTTGAACACGTTCATGTACAACGACAAATATATCGTGTATCCGCACAGTATTTTGCAGGTATCGTACATCAGCACGTCGAAAGGCAAAGTGGCGCAGTACGCGGCGGTGCTTAATTACGACACCGATTACGGCTCGGTACCGTTTGCGATTTCAATCGAACCCACCAAAGTGCAGACGACGATCACCCCTTGGAACTATGCGTTCACAAGGTATCAGGTGACGTCGGACAAGGGTACGAAACGCTGGATTTTCATTTTCAACGACGATACCGTGTCTTACGACCTTAAAGACACGCAACAACTTGAAAACTACTCGCTTCCCAAAGAATGGGTAACAACCAACTATAAGAACTGACATGAGAAAACTCACAAAAATCTTAAAAAATAAAAAAGGCTTCACCTTGGTCGAAGCGATCGCGGTCGTCGCCATTATGGGTATTCTCGCAACGGTTATCGGCGGGCTGGTCACGGCGGGCACGACGGCTTATATGCGCCAGAAAGAAAACGCCGCCGCAAAAGACCTTGGCACAATCGTCCAGAACGAAATCAAACGGGCGGCAAGGTCGTCGATTGAGGTATATTTGCAGGACGGCGAGCTCCCGAGAGATACCAACATGATTACAATCGGCGATACTCAAACCACGTACCAGATGAAAAACGCGCCGACGGGCGATTACAAGGTGTTCTCGTCGTCCGAAGACGGCAGGCTTATGTATTCGACGGACAGCGGCAACACCACGCAGAACGCGCAGGAATACTTCACATCAACTGAAGCCGAAAAGCGCGCGTTTTACGGCAGTTTCACGATTAAGGTTTACTTCCGTGCGATTGTCAATACCTTTGGTGAGATTACGTCCGTCAAGGTGTTCTGCGACGTCTATAACGCCAAAGGGCAAAGAAAATTTGACTCCCCGGGGCTTGAAATCGACTTTATCGAGGCGGATTACAACCAGTCGTCAGAAACCAAACGTTTCAAAGGCATTTTCAGTTTCGAGCAGGGCAATATCGGGGCAATCGGACCAGACGGCGACGGTTGGAAATACAACAACATGCTGCTGGTTGAAAACTACAAGCTGTACAATAACAACGAGAAAGGGTTCAAGAATTTTTATTTCCGAACCGTGACAGGCGGTTGATAAAATGGAACTTGGCCATCTGTTATTCACGATATTTTCCGCATTTTTCGGGCTTGCGGTCGGCAGTTTTCTGAACGTTTGCATTTACCGCATTCCCAAAGGCACGTTTTTCACCGAAAAACACAGTTATTGTCCGAAGTGCGGCCAGCCGCTGAAATGGTACGACATGGTGCCGGTTTTCAGTTGGATTTTTCTTGGCGGAAAGTGCAGGAATTGCAAGGAAAAAATCTCCGCAAGGTACCCGATTGTGGAGTCGCTCAACGCCGTATTGTGGACGTTGTCGGCATATTTTATCGGGCTTAACGCCAACGCGTTCATATACGACGCGCTGTTTTCGGCGCTCATCGTGATGACTTTCATAGACATCGACACGAAAGAGATCCCGAACGGCATCGTCGTGTTCATCATAATTTTGTCGATCCCGCTGTTTTTCACGGCGAAGGACGTCGTGTGGTGGCACAGGCTTGTGGGCGCGGTGGTTATCAGCGTGCCGCTTTACGTAATCGCGCTCGTGACGGGCGGCATCGGCGGCGGCGACATAAAGCTTTATTTTGCGCTGGGGCTTGTGTTGGGGCTTTACCCGACGCTTGTGTCGGCGTTTATCGCGATAGTGTCGGCGGGGCTTATCGGCGGCGTACTTTTGCTGACGAAAAAGGTCAAAAAGGGGTACGAGCTTCCGCTTGGTCCGTTTATCGCGCTTGGCGCGGTGGTCACGGTATTTGCGGGCACGCCCATAATCGACGGCATAAAAAACTTATTCGGAATATAATATTTATATCTGTCTCTTATACACATCTGACGCTGCCGACGATCG
>ENA-OYXZ01001035-OYXZ01001035.1-human-gut-metagenome-genome-assembly--contig:-NODE-1035-length-10918-cov-5.981957_pt1 | contig 10918 bp, 10 predicted proteins | sample MGYA00243975_ERZ653432 | MGnify/ENA primary metagenome ERZ653432 (study PRJEB26926, sample SAMN06164954) | human gut metagenome | biome: ENVO:00009003; feature: ENVO:2100002; material: ENVO:00002003...
TCTACACTTATGCGATCGTCGGCAGCGTCAGATGTGTATAAGAGACAGAAATTACCGTAGAACGTTCCGGAACACGCACACGTGTCTGATCTCCCTGTGTCTGGGCTTCAAAATCTGCCCCATCCTGGTATTCACAGAAAGTATTTACTACAAGTTTCCAATGATAAGACTCCGGCAACGAAGGCAGGCGCATCTCCAAAGGCTCCCAATACGCATTCATTCCGTAAAAGATCATATCATCATCCGTATCATCGGCATTTCTTCCCGCATACATGATTCCAATTAAATGTGTATTATAGTCCGTATAATTCCGGTTCGGCTCTCCGTTATGGATACTTACGGAAGGTAACCCGCAGACTGCCGGCTTTGTATCCCTTCGCAGAATCGGATGCTTTGCACGGAAATGGATCATAAAACGGGCAAAATCATGAATCTCCTGAAATTCTTCCAGTCTGTTCCAGTCCAGCCAGGAAATAATATTATCCTGGCAGTATGCGTTGTTATTTCCATACTGCGTATTACAAAATTCATCCCCTGCAAAAAACATAGCCGGTCCACGGCTGCATAACAACGCGGCAAATGCATTCTTCACAAGCCTGCGCCGCAGGCTCATAACCGCCGGATCATCCGTCTCACCTTCCACCCCGCAGTTCCAGCTCAGGCCGTTGTTATCCCCGTCCGTATTGTTCCATCCGTTTTTCTCATTATGCTTTTCATTATATGAATACAGATCATACAACGTGAACCCATCATGACAGGTCAGAAAATTGACGGATGCACTATATCCGCGGCTTGCCGGATCATACATGTCGGAGGATCCGGTGATACGTGTAATTGCACGCCCTGCGACGCCACTGTCGCCCTTTAAAAAGCTTCTCATATCATCACGGTATCTTCCGTTCCATTCGGCCCAGCGGTTCCAGGACGGGAAACTTCCAACCTGATACAAGCCACCCGCATCCCAGGCTTCTGCGATCAGCTTCATATCCCCCAGAATAGAGTCAAATGCAAGGGCTTCCAGAATCGGCGGATTCTCCATCGGTGCACCATTCTGATCTCTTCCCAGAATCGATGCCAGATCAAACCGGAATCCATCCACCCGGTACTCTACTGCCCAGTGCCGCAGACAGTCTGTAATAAACCGCCGTACCACCGGATGGTTGCAGTTTAAGACATTGCCACAGCCGCTGAAATTGTAATAATATCCATCCGGTGTAAGCATATAATAAATATTGTTATCAATCCCCTTAAAGCAAAAACATGGACCGTCTTCATTTCCCTCTGCCGTATGGTTGAATACCACATCAAGAATGACTTCAATTCCATTTTCTTTCAGTTCGCGGATCAGACGCTTTAATTCATCACCCTCATGATTATGCTCCTGATGAAATGCATAACTTGTATTCGGGGCAAAAAAGGAAACCGTATTATAGCCCCAGTAATTGTACAACTGCACGCCATCCACCACACGGGCACTTTCCATTTCATCAAATTCAAAAATCGGCATGAGTTCTACCGCATTGATTCCCAGATCTTTCAAATACGGAATTTTCTGTCGCAGACCTTCAAATGTTCCCCCACCTTTTACACCGGAGGACGCATCTTTGGTAAATCCCCTGACATGCATCTCATAGATCACCAGATCTTCAAATTTGTAATTCAGATTCCGATACCGCCCCCAGTCAAAATCACTTTGCACCACACGGGCTTTATAGACAAAATCCTTTCCGCCTTCCGGTTTTTCTCCCCAGTTTCTCTGACCGGTAACAGCTTTCGCATATGGATCAAGAAGCGTATGTTTTCTGTTAAACAGTAACCCTCTCGCCTGATCGGCAGGACCGTCCATCTGATAGGCATACTCAAAATCCTCTGCTTTTAAGCCAAAAACAAGGATAGAATACGTATTTCCAATTTTATAACTTTCCGGAATGCGGATTCTTGCATACGGTTCCTGTGCCGCCGGCCGGAATAACAGCAGGACACAGCTCGTAGCTCCATGGGAGCTTACGGTAAAACTTACCCCTTCCTCTGTCTGATATGCACCATTCATCTGATAAAATCCCGGACGTACATCAAATCCACCGATATTATCGAGTGGATGAATGACTTCCCCGAGACTTTCCATTTCTTCGTCTATCGGCCAGCTTTTCTGTTTTGACGGATAATTCCAAAAACTTGCATTCATGTGCTGATTCCTCTTATCATTATTATTTACTTGCCACATAAAATTATAGTATCCCCCTACTCTTCCCTGATGATTACCCTGCCATTTGCGTCAAATCCGATTTTACTGTACTTTTCCGAATACTCATTCATATGATCAATAATCGTCTGTTTTCTGTCGCCTTTTGCTATGGCAGGCTGAAAATTATTTCTTTCTGATGTGGAAGAAATGCTGCATGGTATCATATCGGCTGATATATCTGTCTGCAGTACCCCATCCACAAAGGTAAAGGTCTGTTCATAGATCGCCGTATCTTTGTCTTTTGGATTCCTGTTCCCCCCAAAGCAGAAATTTCCAAGACTGTAGCAGATCATTTTTCCGTTGTATAATTCCATTCCCTGCAATACATGAGGATGTGTACCGACCAGCAGATCTGCTCCCCAGTCAATCACCTGGTGTGCCAGCTTCTGCTGATAATCATTCGGATAATGATCCCCCTCTATCCCCCAGTGGCAACAGGCAATTACCAGATCCGCTCCTTCTTCCCGAAGTTCTGCAATCCCATCCCGGATATAATTGGCATGTGTTTCATCAGCGGACAGCTGGCTTGCGGAGACAATTCCGATTTTGATACCATCCTTCGTGGTATAGGTATCCACATGATCATTGAATCCGAAGATAATCCCTGCTTTATTTAACACTTCTCTGGTATCATCAAGTCCCTGCTGCCCATAATCAAACGTATGATTATTTCCCAGACTTGCCCCCTCCACAGAACTGTCTGTCATAATACCAACATACTCCGGTTTTCCTTTTAAGTTCCACGTTTTTTCCACACGCTCGGTCGCATTTGACAACACACATTCCAGATTGATCAGTGTAAAATCATCCTGCTCAAAAATACTTCTGATATTTTTAAAAAAATAATCCTGCCCGTATTTATCATAGTATTCATGAAAGGAACCTGCATACCCATGCGTCTGTGTTGCCCCAAGCGTACAGTCACCTGTCGCCGTAATTTTTACCGTCTGTATCACCGGTTCCTGCTGCGTTTCAGTTGCAGTCCCGGTTTCCGTTTCTTCCAGCGTACCCGGTTCTTCCGTCATCTGTGTCTCCGTGATTTTTTCCGTAGAAGAGGGCAAAGCCGATGACGTTGCTGCAGGAGAAGAACATCCCGTCAGCAAAAATCCTGCCATTAGGATTGGCAATATCCATTTTTTCATACGTTTTCAGACTCCTCTTTCACAAGAATATCCACCGTGTGACCGCTTGCACCCATAAGATCCATCCGTTCACAGGTTGCCAGATGATACTGCAGAAACGCATCAAACTCTTCTTCCGTCAGCGCATTTAAAAACGGACGCATATAATTTGCTGCACCGTCTGCCGCTATGATCTGCCGGCGCCTGACCTCTACCTGCCGGTCCAATGCTTCAATATCTTCCAGACGAACCATGGAATACAAAGGATTGGCTTTTGAAGTACAGTGATAATCCTCTGTGAGCATTCCCTCCTGAAGCGCCTCCAGAATATGTTTTTCCTTAAACGCATACGTGATAACGGAAAATTCATTCATAATATACGCCACGAGAATCCTGCCTCCGGGTCTGGTCACCCTCACCGCCTCCCGCAGCGCAGCAAGCTTGTCCTTTTCCTCATGCAGGTGATACATCGGCCCAAACAACAGGGTTACGTCAAAGGAATCATCGGAAAATTTTTTCAGATTCATTGCATTTCCCTGATATGCATGCACTCCTGCACCCTTCTGTTTCAGGCGTCCCAGATTATGCTTTACCAGTTCCACGGCCGTCACATCGAACCCTTCCTGTGCCAGCGGTACGCTGTATCGTCCGGTTCCCGCCCCGATATCAAGGATATGGATTTCCTCTTTTGCACGTTCTTTCACAATTTCATCCAGACACTGATGGATATAATGCATGCTTGTCACAAATTCCACCCTGCCGTGTCGGCTGTCCAGACGCTTCTCTTCATTAAATTTATTATAATAGGCTTCTAAGTCTGTCATATTTTAATACTAACACATTTTCTTTAAAATTTCACTCACAATCGCTGATGCGACATCCGCTTTGCTCATTATTTCCAGTTCCCTGCAGTCATCTGCCGTAATCAGCGTCACCACATTGGTATCTGTACCAAATCCGGCTCCGGCTACCTTCAGGTTATTCGCCACAATCATATCTGCATTCTTTTTTGCAAGTTTTGCACGGGAATTCTCCAGCATATGTTCCGTCTCCATGGAAAATCCACACAGAAACTGTCCCGGTTTTTTGTGCGCGCCCAGATACGAAAGGATATCTTCCGTGCGTTCCATCGTAAGAGTGGCATCCCCGTCTTTTTTCTTGACTTTCTCATCGACCGGGTGATCCGGACGATAATCCGCCACAGCTGCCGCTTTGATAATAATATCCTGCTGATCTGCGGTCTCCTTTACGGCTGCTGCCATATCCGCGGCAGATACAACCGGAACGACCTTTACAAACAGCGGCGGAGTGATTGCCACCGGTCCCGTGATCAGCGTCACTTCCGCGCCACGGCGCATGCAGTTTTCCGCAATTGCATAGCCCATTTTTCCGGTAGAGTGATTCGTAATATAACGCACCGGATCAATCTTCTCCTGTGTCGGTCCTGCTGTGACCATCACTTTCTTTCCAACCATGTCCTTTTCGCAGGCAAGATCTTTCATAATATAAGAAAACAGTGTTTCCGGCTCCGGCATCTTTCCGGCTCCGGTATCCCCGCAGGCAAGATAACCACTCGCCGGATCAATGATATGAAACCCATAATGCTCCAGCTTTTTGATGTTATCCTGTACGATCGGATTTTCAAACATATTGGTATTCATGGCAGGGGAAACATACTTCGGGCATTTTGCCGCCAGAATCGTAGTTGTCAGCATATCATCTGCGATTCCGTTTGCCATCTTGCCGATCACATTGGCAGAAGCCGGTGCTACCATAAAAATATCCGCCCGTTTTGCCAGTGCCACATGCTCGACATTGAACTGGAAATTCCGGTCAAACGTATCGACCAGACACTTGTTGCTTGTGAGCGTCTCAAACGTGATAGGATTAATAAAATTGGTTGCATTTTCCGTCATGATCACATGCACATCCGCATGCTGCTTGACGAGCGCACTTGCCAGATAGGCGATTTTATAGGCAGCGATACTTCCGGTCACACCGAGTACCACACATTTTCCTTTTAACATTGTCTCTTACTCCTTTGCAGAAAAAATCACATCTTCTGCTATTTTATCACACTTTTTCCCTAAAACAATTTAATTTTTGTCATCTGTTCCAGTATGGAATCTTTGACAGAATCGTTCAGATATGCTGGATTTAATTTTCTTTTTGCATATGCAAGGTAAGAACCATTTGTCTCTTCAATCAAAACTGCCGTAAAAAACCGCTCCCAGCTAAAATATGTTTTGCTTTCCACATATTCCCACGGCTTTTCCAGCACCTGATCTGCCCATTTGCTTTTTACTACTTTTGCCTTTAATATCAGCCATTCAAATGACTCCGGCAAATAAAGCACCACTTGATCTTTTCCACCCATCAACTGCATCACTCTGTCAATTTCAGAACCAAATGCCGCACCGTCTGCAATTACAAGTATGCGTTCATTTTTATGCATATTTAAATAATGGAAAACATTTGACTTTCCATTCATTGTCTCACATTTCAATTGCTGTTGCCTACATACAGAATTAAAAAACTGATAACCGGAATTACTGTCTTCCGTTATTACAACCTCTGGTTTAATATCCTTCTTTAAAGTCTGTGCTCCATATATTCTGTAAAACTCATGATAACACGGTTTTAATGTTCCGTATTTTCCTGAAGTACGAATTCCATAGATTTCCTCCACACTATACGGCAAAGAAGGCAAGGATTCCCTGGAAACAATGACATAATAATTATCTGTTTTCTGAATAGTATCTGCGAATTCTACTGTCTTGATAAATTCGTTTCCTTCATCAATAAATACAATACTATCCTGCATTGCTGATAACTGTTCTTTCCACAGTGAACCTTCGAGCACATAACATTTTTTGTCACACGTCAGTTCCACGGGCGTACCGGATGGATTATTTACGTATTCCCGAATCATATCTACCAATGTGGTTTTGCCTGTCGCACTGTCTCCCCGGATGACCGTCAGATTTCTTCGAATTTCAAAATCATATTTTAAGCGCTTTGTTGATACAATAATTCTATGTTTTCCCTTCATTAAACAAATTCTCCTGCAATCGACACCAGTTCTTCCATTGAATGAACAATCTCACCCGTATTCAAAATACGAATGACAAAAGGATCTTTTCCAAAATTCATTAAATGCCGCAGATTAATTGTACGGTCTTCGGATTCTGCTATTTTTAATAACCATTTTGCACAATTATCCCCACAGGTTGATGCATTAAAAATTTTATCCTTATCAAATTTTACAAGGATTAATGTCTTTACTCCCCCGGATAAACCTGTCGGTGGAATTTTTCCCAAAACAGGACTGTCAATTACGCCACTATCCAGCACCGTTGATTGATCCACATCCTGAATCATTTCTTTTACAAACGGATCTATAATCCAACTGTCCTCATAATCATACTTAAAATACGCTGCCGTGTTATACACAGACTCCTGCATGTCGCCGTAATAAATATTAAGCATACATCTACTTCCTTTTAAATTTATACCTTTTTCTATTTTAGCATATCCTTGTTCCATACACTATCGCTTTTTACCAAAAGGACAACAAAAAAGGCAGCCTGTGTTTCATTCCGGCTGCCTTTTTAAAACATATTATTTCTGGATTGGTTTTAATTTATTTAGTACCATGCCAAGTGCTGCTACAATGATTGCAGCCACAATCGCTTCAATGACTCCGTTAAAGCTGATGACACCACCGATGATTCCAAGCACGGCTCCTGCATCAACACTCAGGGCTTTTGCATATGCATCTTTGTATAACACAAAAATTCCGCCCATAACCAGTATCGTATTGACCATTGCGCCTGTTACACCCGCATAGACAAATGCACAGACTGCGCCGGATTTCAGTACCGTATACACTTCCAGTGCTATAAAAACGAACCATCCAACCAGTGCACTTACTGCATACAATGCAATATCTGACAATGGCTTCTTGTCAAACACATGAAGCAGAAACGCACGCGCACCAAGAAACAGGAACACACCGATCAGGATATTAAACACACTTGCCCAGAGAATTTTGTGCCGGGAAGAAAGTGCTTTCTTTACTCCGATATATACAAAATATGGCAGGATTCCTACAAGAATACGCGGTACAAAACAGATAAACGCACTCTTTACGATTCCGCTGGTGCCTACCATGCTGGCCGCCAGCACCGGGGAAAATACAAATGCCGAAAGTGAGGTCGGCATAACCGTATTCTTGATAAAGCTGGTCAGACCAAAGATAAATCCCAAAAATCCGCCCTTCTTCGGTCCACAGAATAACGATCCTAAAATAACAGGGATGTGGATGATGGTCGCATTGATCACCACAAGTGGGATGTAGCCCAGCGGTGTAAACGCCATAATGATAATGATTGCTGCAAACAGAGCGGTCAGTACCAGCTCCGCGGTCTTATTGTTTCGCATTGGTTCCTCCTGTTCCAGATGAAAGCGGATGTTATGTTTTCCGTCTCTCTCTTTTTTCTTTTGCGAATAAAGTAAACATCAACTTTATCAGTTTACACCCTGCTTCTCTTATGGTCAAGTCACATCATACCATCGGTTTTTCCAAAATCTGAATCACCGTATTTCCTTTCATTTTCAGAAAAAACGGCATTCCAGGTTTTGCATCCGTATAAGTTTCCATATATTTTTCAAAAATCATTTTATCTTTTGTTACTACACGAATATCGGCATCTGTTCCCCCAAATTCTCTTGTCCAATCCAAAAAGGAGTACTCCGTCTGATCTGTCAATGTTACATCCTCTGTTTTTTCATCCTTATTGTATATATAATATCCGTCAGGCATATCGTCATCCGTGTGTTTGTAACTTGCCAGTCGATCACTGTCCCCGGAACTGATATACTCCACGGGATCGATGACCAGTGTATTTCCATTGATTTCCTTTATATAAGCGCAGAGTTCTGTTGTATCCTCCTTCATACTGTCTGCAGTTTCTGTCTCCTCAGCTTTTTCTGTAATTGTCTGTTTTCCACATCCTCCAAGTCCTGAAATACACGCACACATCATAAGTAAAATCCATCTCTTTTTCATCATTTTCTCTCTCCTTTACCAGATCCAGTGTTTATATATTTTTTCAATTTCTTCTTTTTGGATTGTATCTCCAGCCAGCACATATACGCTGTTTCCATATTCCCCATATGCCCAAAATGTCTCATCCGTATACCGATATAAAAAAACAGTCATTCCGTTTATTCTGATTTGTTCCACAGAATTATAATTTGTGTCAAAAATCATTTTCTCATTTGTCACAATTGTTTGCTGGAAAATCAAATGCTTTTTGTCATTTCCATATTCCAAAACGGATGTGGTATCCGTAATTTTTTCTTCGTTCAGCCGATAGTTGTCTGGAATATACTGCGGTTTTAAAATAGCATCGGAAATCTTCTCTTTGTCCGATTCATAAGAGTAAATACTGATGTTACCATCCAGCACCATTTTTATCGTATGAAAAAACCGTACCCGGTAAGCCTCCACACTCATCGTGACGGTGAGTGCTCCCACAAGCATCACAACCGCTGCTGCCGCAATTTTCTGTGTGATTTTCTTCAACTGTTTTTCGGCATACATATACTTTTCTTTCTGTATCAGCCGCTTCATACGCTTTCTGAATTTATCTGAAAAAACGTAATCTTTTTGCGTGCACACTTCCAGTTGCCGTACCATTGCCGCATCAACGATCGGCATTTTTTCATAAAGCCATTCGTCCGTTACTTTCATTCGGTATCTCCCTTCTTGATTTTTTCCAGTTCTTTTTCAATTAGCCGTTTTCCTCTGGCAATCCGCTGCCGGATCGTCCCCTCCCGAAGTCCGCATATTCTGGCAATCTCCCAGTTTTCCAGATGTGTGGAATATTTTAACAGAAATATATCTCTGTATTTTGGTGGAAGATTTTTTAAAATATCTAACACTCCATGTTCTTCCTCCGGTGCCATATAAGTAAGCTGCCCGGTTTCTTCCGGAAGTTCATCCATATAGATTTCCCTGCTTTGTAACCGGTTTCTTCTGCGGTAAAGATCAATGGCTGCATGTTTTGTAATCGTAATCAGATAACGTTTCGTGGCAGTCTCCTCCGGCTGTCCGACGTTTTCCATATGTTTTGCCACCCGTACAAATGCTTCCTGCACGGCATCTTCTGCCAACTGGTAATCATGCAGAATATCCGCCGCCACTTTCAACATCAGATAACGATAGTTTTCGTACAGGATCACAAATTTTCGTTTTTCTTCGGGTGTGTCCACCATCATCAGTAAAATCACGCGCGTTCCTCACTTTTGTTTTGTCTCTGCTAACTATAACGAACCTGTCGGTTCCATTGTTACATATCTAGACATTGATGTCGTAAAATTTGCGCGTGTCTTAGGCTGTAAAACAGAAGACTCGTTACAAATATAGTAAAAACCGCCGCGGAAATCCGCGGCGGTCTCTTTTCACACTTATATAAAATGAAATTATTTGCACATCTCAGCCTTTAAAACAACTCATGCATCAATCAAATAAAGAATATTCTTTTTCTGCCCCCACATTTGATACTACACATAACAATGCCCCATAATTTGGAGTAACATTTTTGTTAATGGCAAGAAAACACGTTTCGCCTTCACCTATATAATACACATCGCTTACGCTGTAATATTCTGCGGTCTCCACCCCCATCGGTTCTGTTTTCGGATTCCAGCTTTCTTTTTTATCTAATTGATTCTTTTGTTGTTTTGTTTTCAAATCATACTGCAACTGTTTTTCATTATCACTTAGCTGGATATACCGTCCATCCTTCGATACATGAATAAATGTTGCATCATCTCCCTGTAATCCCTTAAAATGATTTTTTTCAAAATCAACATAATCCGTCAGGTCTGAAGAGGAAAGATCATAAACATACACCCCCATATTGTCATAAACAACTAATTGTCCCTTTCCGACATAACCAATTTTAGGCATTGTATCATCAAAATTTAAAGTTGATTTGTAACTTGCCAGCCTTGCAAGTTCTTTCGAATCAACATTATTCAAACCAATTTTTTTATAAAGAAAACTTCCAAATAATACTACTAATAACAATCCACTGGCAACAACTATATATATTGTTTTTTGGCAGCTATATTCTTTCCCAATATTTTTAATCCGCATCTTCAATGTACTCCTTTCGCAAATAAAAGGTCGCATAGCTGATACATATTTTAATCTACCTTTATCACATAACCGAAGTAATGTTCTGGCATAAAATTTTCTTTCCTCCATTGATGTATTTTGTAATGTCTGTTCATCACAGGCCATTTCTATATCTTTATTTACTCCAAAATAAATTAACCAACATAAGGGATTATACCAATTTAAAGCAAGAGCTATATAATACAACATCATCAATAGATAATCTTTGCGTTTTATATGGGTCTTTTCATGCTGTAACACTATCTGCCGTTGCTCTGGACTCAAATCAAATGGCAAAAATATTTTGGGTTTAACTAAGCCGATAACACAAGCCATGCTTTCTTTCCACTCATAGATCTGTCT
>ENA-OYXZ01001036-OYXZ01001036.1-human-gut-metagenome-genome-assembly--contig:-NODE-1036-length-10917-cov-10.528080_pt1 | contig 10917 bp, 14 predicted proteins | sample MGYA00243975_ERZ653432 | MGnify/ENA primary metagenome ERZ653432 (study PRJEB26926, sample SAMN06164954) | human gut metagenome | biome: ENVO:00009003; feature: ENVO:2100002; material: ENVO:00002003...
TCCGAGCGGTGTTTCTCTTTTTTTCCACCGTGTCTGGACTGGGTGGGCGGCTGCGGACGGTATACGGAGTGGGTGCGGGACGCCGTCGGCACCACGAGTACGCCCGTTCTGACGGCGTAGGTGCGCTTGAGATAAATAGCAGTAGATTCTTTTGCAATTTTGTGGTACACTGAGTCGAATTAATCGGAATTTTGCGAGGCGCATATAATGAATATTGAAACAGGCAGAATCATCATTCGTGATTTTACTATGAATGATATACACGATATGCAGGACATTTTGGGCGATGCTGAAGCAATGAAAAATTGCGAGCCCGCATATACGATTGAGCAAACAGCTGATTTTGTGCAAAAATTCTGCATAGAAAAAAGAGGGGCTGTTGCTGCGATACACAAAGATACCGGCAAGGTAATTGGATATATTCTCTTCAACGAGTTCGATGAAAGCGTATATGAAATGGGATGGTTTTTCAACAGGGCTTTCTGGGGACAGGGGTTCGCTTATGAATCCTGCAAAGCGGTCATCGACAATGCTTTTGATACGATGAATGCACATAAAGTGTTTGCCGAAACAATCGATGGAATGAAATCCGTAAATCTCATGAAAAAGCTGGGAATGAAACTGGAAGGAGTCCAGAGAAGCCAAACGAAAGACAATTTTGGAAACTGGGCGGATGTATACTTTTATGGACTTCTTTCAGAAGATAGACTGTAATACAAGTTCCGGTTTATCGGTGAGCTGCGCCGGTGCAAATAGCTCCCTTGGAAAGCGCAGCGCTTCCTTCACATAAATGATCGCAGCAACCAAACAGGGAGGTATAGATATGGATGTCACACAACTGTCGAAGGCCTACAATGTGCGCCGTTTACAGGAAGATGATATAGAGCAGATCTGCACCCTGTGCAGCGGTAATCCTCAGTACTACCGCTATCATCCGCCGGCTGCAACGGCGGACAGTATCCGGGAGGATATGCGGGCGCTGCCGCCGGGCAGAGAGCCGCAGGATAAGTATTACGTCGGATATTTTGCCGGAGATGGCACGCTGCTGGCCGTGATGGATCTGATCCTCGGATACCCGCAGGAGTGGACGGCTTTTATCGGCTTTTTCATGGTGTCTGCTGCACGTCAGGGGACGGGGCTGGGTTCTGCACTGGTCGGCGAAGCAAGCGCATATCTGCGGGCGCAGGGCTATACAGCACTGCGGCTGGGCGTGGACAAGGGGAACCCGCAGAGCCTCACGTTCTGGACAAAGAACGGTTTTACGCAGGTGGGCGAGGGTCACTACATCATCATGGAGCGCGAGATATAGAAAATACCGTATATCAAAGAGGCGTTCCAACATTTTGGTATGATATAAAAAAGAGCTATCTGACTTCATCTGAAATCAGATAGCTCTTTTCTTGTGAATAATGAAATTCTGTTGCCAAATCGTTGCCACGAGTGGCTTCAAAGCTTAAAAAGTCCAGTGTTTACGGGCTTTTTTCAAGCTGTGAAATTATTCCCACTCGCCAAGTGGAAACACACTCTAAACTTTTTTGTATAGACCGTTTGATTCCATTTGGCTTTATTTGATACCAGTTATCCCAATCCTACGGGGTATCCGACTTTCTGCTATCAAAAAGCTATCAGGGGATGCTATCAAAAAACGAGATAAACTAATAATCTACTTTTTCTGAAACCAAAATGCGCTCCATAAGATGGTTGGCAAACGATAGAAGCTGAAGTGAGCGTTCTTCAGTATCTTCCCAGTCAGAATCGTGGGCTCTGGGATTTCTAATTCCAACCATGCAGCCAGCCAGAATCTGCATATATCCAGATTGCTCATTTTGCTCAGAAGTACTCACACATTCATTTAATCTCAGCAATGGTTTGTTTGGAGAGAAAGCAGTTTGCATTAGTTTAGCTCCTGTAAGGTCAGTTTGTTGAAGTCCTGCCTTTACTTTAACTGTGTTGTCTAACAATTTGTATGCTTCTTCAACAGCACGGGCATGATGGCCATCCTTGAAGAGCTTCTCTGTTTTTCTCCGTAACGCTTTGTTCGTTATAACTGCATCGTAAGTTGATGTGTTGTTGGATTCCGTTTCTGTTGCATCTATTATGCTAAAGTCATGATTAATGCCTTGCGCTATTAAGAGAATATCTGTTGCGCACCCCATTAGTTTCCAGCTCCATATAAGTGTTTGGCCATACTCGCAAAGATTGCTTCAATTTGCTCTGGCGTTGATTCTGGAGATATATGGATTTGCAAATCAATATGAAGATTTGGGCGATTCCCGTGGGGTTGGGGCTTAACTACAGGATCAGACGGCTCACTATCTTCCTTCGACTTTGAAGGAGCTTGCGGTTTGGCTATTTTTGAAACTGCTTTGCCAGATTTTTTTGGCGTCGCAATATTCTTATCTTTGATTTCTCCACTTTTTAATAGCATAAACAGAGCTACCATCTTGTCAGCAGCACCTTGCCCAACACCTTGACTCATGAACCAGTTCCTTGCCGAAGCTCTATCCACGTTTGAGTCAGGGAATAAGTTCAGAAGCTCTGTGGGGTAGACATTCTTTATGATTGAACTACAAACTTCCTTGTATTTGTTGTCCAAGCGCCAGTCATTCGCAAGTGCTGTCGGTTTATTCTCCTCGTCTAATAACCCAATTCGACGCATCGGAGTAATAACATTACTATTTGCAGAACTATCACTACTAAGGGTCAGAAGAGTTTTTACATAATTAGGTGTTGCTATAGCGGGTAGGGATGCTTTGAACTTTTCTCTGATTGTCCACCAGTTCTTTTCAGAAATCATAGGATAACTATTGCTGTCTGCCATACTACTACTTCCTTTCATAGATTTTAATTTTTCGTTAGAGTGTATGGACTATATGTAAATCCATAATATCACAGTTCCAACCGCTTTGCTTCCGTGCGAAGAAAACTTGTGCATTGCTGAATGATCTGTTTTTCCACATCGCTGCTTTTCACCATTCGTTTAATAGTACATTCCCATACGATCAAACACTTAATGCCATGCTCCAGCAATTCTGCTTTCACTGCACTATCCCGTCTGACATTATCATCAAACTTTTTCTGCCAGAATTCCACGCGACTCTTTGGTGTATATGCGTATTTGCAGCCTGGGTGACGATGCCAGAAGCAACCATTGACAAAAATCGCAGTATTATATTTGCGCAGAAAAATATCAGGATGCCCCGGAACAGACTTGTCTGCAATCCGATAACGATAGCCCTGTGCAAAAAGCAGTTTCCGCAGATACACTTCAGGCTTTGTGTTTTTTGATCGTATCGCAGACATATTCTGACTGCGTTTTTCCGGAGAAACAATATCCGCCATCAGAGTCCTTCGACCTCGCGCACATAAGAAACGAACTTTGAAAGCGTCCATATTCTGTCCTGACGGTCTGCGGGATAGGATGTAATGTATTGTCTGGGAACAACAAGAATAACATTCTCGCTCTGCATTTCGTCCATCTGTGCAGGGGAGATTCCCTGCTGGAGCGTACAGAGATATTTGGGTCTGTCACGCAAACGGTCGGCTTCATTGATAACCTGACGCCAGCGATCCTTGCAGGTCGTTTTTGCAGCCAGAGAGATCAGCCTTTCTGTAGGGAAAGTCATATCATGATATGATGCCTGCGAAGGGAAGATAAAGTCCGGTTTCTTGTTGCCCTCTGTAACAGCCTGTGCGGTGTATATGATTTCATTGCCGTCAAAGATTGCAGAAAGGTGATGCTCCAGACTCTTTCCTGCACGGCTCTTTCTGCGGTTCAGAACCATATTTGCCATCGTGATAAATTCGTCTACGGACGTAAATCCGCGTGCGATGGCATCCCCATATCGTGCGTGTTCAATCGCACGAAAAAGTGCATACTCCGTATTTGTCCAGTCGATGATCTTACGGTCAGGATTTGTGCGGATAAATTCAAGATGGTCATATACACGGTTCTGAATGTCACGAGCTGCTGCGGACATTTCTTCTGAGAGAGGAAAATCTACTGTCAGCCCTGCAATAAACTCCTGAATGGCAATCCGTTCCTGCGTTTCTTCCTGTACCCGCCCAGCATCAATCAACTGATTTGTCTCTGTTGGACTGATGCCGAATGCGTCAAGGAACTGGTCGATATCTTCTTCGGAATTCAGTACAAATGCCTGATAATCCTCAGCATCACATTTTGTAAATACAAAAAGCGCCCCTGTATACTCCGGTCGCAGGAAAGGAAAACCGCGCCCGAAGTTTGTAATCCGATACTCGTTTCGTGTACCCTTTCCGTAGTAAATAAAGCGGGTATCTGTTTCAATACCGTCCTGCCATTTGACCTTTACCCATTTTTCCTTGTTCGTCCCCTTGATACCCGGTTCATCAAAAAGGATGGGGATTGACGGCTTTGAAATATAGATTCCCGCCTGATGCCCTCCGGTCAAGCCGGTATCATTTGCCGCAAGAAACTTGCAATAAGCTCTCTGACCGCTCAGAACAGCCTGTATTGCCTGAATTGCGTATCCTTCTGGCATTTATATCACCTTCCTTTGCGGAATATTGGAAAAAGCAATTTCGATTTGCGGGTCAGTATCGAGTTGTTCCAGCTTTGCAACAATCAGCTTTGCGACATCGGACATAAGCGGAACAACAACGGAATTTCCAAACTGTCGATATGCCTGCGTATCCGAAACCGGGATTTTGAAGCTGTCGGGGAATCCCTGCAATCTTGCACACTCACGCGGCGTCAAACGACGTGGATTCTTTCCACGCTGTTCGATCAGAATTTCAGAACCGTCTTTATAATAACGGGCGCTGATCGTTCTGGTCACTCCGTCCAGGGGGGCGATTCCGTAGCCAAAACCATTGCCTGCTTCACGGTGTTTTGCAGCATAGTTTTGAAGGTAAATCCAGAGCTTATCTGAAAGCGTATACTTCTCACTAACCTCTTTTTCAAGAATATCACGCACGACCGGCTGCTTCTTCAAAGGGTGCAGATCAAAAGAAAAACTGACATTCTCTCCATACCGTTCTTTATCAAAGCCGACAATGACAATACGCTCTCTGTGCTGCGGCACATAGCCTTTTCCGTCAATGATTTGAAAGAATACTTTGTAGTTCAGCTCCCGCAGAGATTCCTGGATAATCTGAAAAGTTCTGCCTTTGTCATGGCTGCAAAGATTTTTGACATTCTCCAGCATAAACGCTTTCGGACGCTTTGCTTTCAGGATACGGCATACATCAAAGAAAAGCGTTCCCTGGGTCTTGTCCTCAAAACCGGTAGCACGCCCCAAACTGTTTTTCTTCGAAACCCCGGCGATTGAGAACGGCTGACAGGGGAATCCCGCTACAAGAATATCATGATCCGGGATGCTTTCAGCCTGAACCTTTGTAATATCACCGTCCGGTTGCACACCAAAGTTTGCGTAATAGGTCTGCTGGCTGTACTTATTCCATTCGTTAGAATAAACACAGCACCCACCGGCTGATTCGAATGCAAGTCGCATACCGCCAATACCTGCAAATAAATCAATAAAGGTGTACCCATTACAATCCTGAGAAGGTTCTTCCTTTGCCTTGACGAGCATTTGCCTAATTGCTACAGACAGGCAGTCCTGCATGGACTGTCCACTTACTACAGAATAGTCGCTGAGTTCCTTATAAATATCATCATCTACGCGGATGTGAACCTGCTTTGCCATTTTGCTTTCCTCCATCTGGGACAAGAACAATACCTGATTTTTCCCCATTATAACACACCTCTCGTTTGAATTCAATATGATGGGGAAAGGTTATGCTGACCTGCTGGATTATCTCCTTGACCGTGCCGCGAAGCGACTCATCCTTGCAGCGCTTCGACCACAGGATTTGCTTCTCCACGACAGGGATGTAGACCACATGAAGGTGGTAGTGGTACACGTCTTGTTTCAGTGCGTCGGACATGGCGCGGTTGCGCTCGTCGGCGTGCATGACCGCCGATAGGATGTATTGCTCGCCGCCCACAATTTTGATTGCAGCTTTGTAGGCATCGGCGTAAAATTGTTTTGCAAAGTCATAGCCGCCGTGGTTGAAAAAGTAGGCGGAGTTGACGTCGAAGATCAGCTCTCCGAATTTCTCAGCATCCGCTTTCAGACCGCGTGTGGAGATCACGCCGTCAGAGCGCATCTGCTCGAACATCTCCTTGTACCCGGCGGTTGGTGTTTTGAAATGGATGTTGTATGGCGTCCGTTCAGGAACGATGTCCTGATTGACATACGATGATTTTTCGCGCTCGTTGTGTGCTTGCGCGTTGCCGATGTCTGCGTCTTTCATTCTTGCGTTTCTTGCGCTGGTACGGTGAATACCGTCGCCTCTTGCCATAGGCAGGTTACCTCCTGATTTCAGATTGTGCAGGACAGGTAGCTTTCGGGGAGGCACTTCTGCGGAAGTGTAATAACCCACTATGATACTTTCATCCTGCGGCTGCAAAGTATCGTGGGCTCTCCGAGGGGGTATGCGGCTTCTGCGGAAGCCTCTGCCGGTTTTGCAGTTTGCAGTGTGGATACAAACCGCAAAAACCGACGTGGTCAGCAGCTTATTTGCAGGCGGCTCCTGCGCATAATCTTCTGCCCACATCCATCTCAAACTCTGCGGATTTTTCGATGGGGACGGGGGACGCGAGGGGATAGCAGCCAATGCATTGCCTTGTCTGTCAGCCACAGGAGCGTGGCACGCTCCTGTCACAGTTCCCAAGGAGGAGTAGTCCATCGGTAGCTCTGCGGCACTCCACGCCGGTCAAGATACTCCTGCCGCGCCTGCTCCCGTTCTTCTTCGGTGGGAGCAGTCTTATACCGGGAATAGATCTGCCGGTTCAGCATGGCGTCGAGCTTTTGCTCCAAGCCCTGCCGGATTTCTTCTTCATAATCGTCTTCGCCCCGCAGATGGTACATGACAATGTCGAGAAACAGGTCATAGGGGATTTGCACAGTTTTCATGTTACGTCGCTCCTTTCTGCGACGATTGCAACGATTGCGACGGTTGGTTTGACGGTATCAGATTTACCGTCGCAACCGTCGCAACCGTCGCAGCCGTCGCGCGGCTTATTTGCTTTCAGCATCATAGGTCAGCGTAATACGTCGCCCCTCGTGCCGGACTTTGTTCTCATAGTGGACGCGGTATTCGTCTAGCAGCCTGCCAGACTTCACATTCAAATACTTGCTCAGGGCGTTTGCCGCCATACCGACATGGACGGTATCGGCAAGCTCGGAGGGCGAGCCTGTCCATACCGGCTGTTCTGCGGACACCAGTTTGGCAACGGCTTCCAGAACATGATCGGGCGGCTCTTTGTGCGGCTCATTCTCCACCTTTTCAAGGTTCCAAATCTGCGTATCCGCATCCTTTTTCAGATAGAGGATCTGATCCTGCTGGTCGCGCCCCACCACGTCGATAGTTGCCTCCAATGCCGTGCGCTTTTTCTTCTGCATGAGAAGCGACCCGTCTGCGCAGCCGAGCAATCCTGTTGTGCCGGAGATCATTTCGAAGCTGTCACCGGCAGGCTGCTTGCGGGTGTGGTGGACGGTCAAAACGCAGATGCAGTGCTTGTCGGCAAACTGCTTGAGCTTGCCGATGATCTCATAATCACTGGCGTAGCTGTATGCCTCGCCGCCGATTTCCCGGATTTTCTGCATGGTGTCGATGATAATGAGTCTGGTGTCGGGATGTTCCCGCACGAAGTTCTCAAGCTGTTCGTCCAGCCCGTTTCCAATCTTGCCCGCAGCGGTTGCAAAGTGTAAGCGGTCGGTGTCGTTGACGCCGTACATCATAAACATACGACTCTGGATGCGCTGAAAATCATCTTCCAAGGCAAGGTACAGCACCGTACCGGGATGGACTTCGTAGTCCCACAGTGCTTTGCCCGTGCTGACATGATAGGCGATCTGCGCCACCAGAAATGACTTGCCGATCTTCGGCGCACCCGCGAGGATGTACGCGCCCGCGTAGAGCAAGCCGTCGATAATGGGCGGCCTGCTCTGATACGCGGTCTGGTACAGCTCGGTCATGGAGATCGTGTGCAGGTAATGCGGATCGGTCAACCGCTGCATCCTGCGGTAGATTTCGTCCAGACTTTCCGTGCTGTTTTGAAAATCACCGTTGATTTCTCCCTCAAAAGCGGATATACTGTTCTCAGTTGAATTGTGAAGCGGCTGCCCATCATCTGCGCCAACAGATGTGTCCGGGGCGGTCGTTTTCTTTTTGCAGAGTTCATTCTCCATAGGCATTTTCCTCCTTCATACCGTCCATGATGGCGGCGATCATTTCGATCACATCCAGCAGCTCGTCATTTACGCTGCCGCCCGCTTCAATGCGCCGCAGCTCGTCCAGCACGGCGGCAAGCTGGCCGCGCAGTGCTTTGTAAACTCTCGGATTGCCCTGCACCACCACGTCCTTGCCAGTCAGACGGCGGGTGATGTAGTCCTGCTTCGTCAGCCCGGAGAGCTTGACAAAGGTTTCGATTTGTGCATCTTCCTCCGGTGATACCCGGAAGGCAACAGTCTTGTTGCGCCAGCGGTTGTGGTTGTCTCGGTTTTTCAGTGACATTTTAATTGCTCCTTTCGACGTTCAATTTATCTGCCATTTCCTTCTGCACAGTAGGAAACAGGTGCGCGTACCGATAGGTGATTTCCACACTTTCGTGTCCCACACGATTGCCGATGGAAACGGCGGAATAGCCCATGTTGATAAGTAAAGAAACGTGGCTGTGTCTCAAATCGTGGATTCTGATGATTTTGACGCCTGCTGCCTTGCATCCGAACTCCATGCCACGTTTCAAGGCATATTTGGACAGAGGAAAAATACGGCTGTCCGATTCCAGTCCATAAAGTTGCTTGAAGTAGTCCTGTATCTCAGCACAGAGAAAGTCTGGCATCTGGATCACGCGGTTGCTTTTCTTCGTTTTCGGCGTGGTGATAACGTCCTTGCCCTGTAGCCGCTGATAGGATTTATTGATGCGGAGCGTTTTCTTCTCAAAATCGAAGTCCGCAGGCCTCAGTGCCAGCAGCTCACCCTCGCGGATACCGCACCAGTACAGGATTTCAAAGGCGTAGTACAGCATGGGCTTGTCCATCATGGCGTCGATGAATTTGAGGTATTCTTCCTTCGTCCAGAACAGCATTTCCTTCGGCTGCTCGCTGCCCATATTTCCGGCCTTTGCAGCAGGATTGATCTGCAAGCCATAATACTTGATAGCGTGGTTGAAAATACAGCTCAGTTGGGTATGGACGTTCTTGAGATAGTCCGGGGAATAGCTTTCGCCGCTTGACTTGGTGTGCTGCCGTATCTCGTTCTGCCAGTCGATCACATCACGGGCGGTGATTTCCGAGAGCTTGCGTTTTTTGAAATACGGCAGAATCTTTGTGCGGATGATATGCTCCTTGCTGAGCCATGTGTTGAGCTTCAACTTGGGTTTGACGTCCTTTTCATAGAGCGCCACAAAGCTCTCGAAGCTCATATTAACATCAGCCTGCTTCTGCATCAGAAACTCGCGTTCCCATGCCTGCGCCTCTTTTTTCGTGGCAAAGCCGCGCTTTAATTTCTGCTGGCGCTCACCGCGCCAGTCAGTATAGCGAAACTGCACATACCATGAGCCGTTTTTCTTGTCCTTAAATGCTGCCATTCGATTCCCTTCTTTCCTTCGGTTCTCTCGTTCCGTAGAACTTCTCATGGAAGAACTTGCGGTCGATCCTGCCTGCAATAGTGATGCAGCCGGTCTTTCGCAGCTCTTCGTTCAACTCACGAATGAGCTTATACGCATACGGAACAGATACGCCAAGCTCTTCCGCGACTTCATTGACTCTCATAAAAATTTCTCCTGCCATAGGCAAAATACCTTCCTTTCCTGTTTTGTGGTTGATTGCTTCGCCGCTCTATCCGCAGGACTCTAACAGGCAACCCTTTTCGGCGCTGTGCCGTTTTCTTTTCTCCTTGGCACGCTCGTCTCATCGCGTGCTTCCCCGGAGAAAGTATCCCTTGGACGGTCATTCAGTTTGGCTCTTTTGGATTTCACCCCCCCCTCTCACCTTACAACGGACATTTTTTCTGCATTTGTTGACTATTCTAATTGTAAAATTTCCATGAATTAAGCTAATATGCTTAGCTTGCAACCATTGTACTATACACATAAGCTTAAGTCAAGCTGGTTTGCAGGAAAATATTAAATAAATTTGCTTAGATTTTTCTTGACGAGATTAAACATATCTGCTATACTCGTTATCAAAGACAACCGACACAGGAGATGGCTATTATGGCGATTGGTGAACGCATCCACTTTTTCCGCACGATGCGGGGCATGACACAGAAATACCTTGGCATGGCGCTGGGTTTTCCAGAGAAATCCGCAGATGTCCGCCTTGCGCAGTACGAGAATGGTTCCAGAACGCCCAAGGCGGATGTAACCGCTGCGCTGGCAAAGGTGCTGGATATTTCACCCAAGGCGCTGGACGTACCAGACATTGACTCCTATACTGGGCTGATGCACACGCTGTTCACACTGGAAGACCGATATGGGCTTGAAGTTTGCCAGTGCGAGGATGAGGTGCATCTGCGTGTTCACATCCATAAAGGACGCGACGCAGCGGAGCTTCACAGAATGCTTACCGCATGGGGCGAGGTTGCCGCCAAGCTGAAAGCAGGCGAGATCACCAAAGAAGAATATGACCGCTGGCGCTACCGCTACCCTGAACTTGACACCTCCGGTCAGTGGCACAAGATCACGCCGTCGCAGGAACTTAGTGATATGCTCCTTGCCGACCTCAAAGAACACACGGGAAAATGATGTTCAGGCACTCTTGACAAATTATCAAATTAATATTATTATAATATTAATTTGATAATTTGGAGGGATAATACCTGTCTCTTATACACATCTGACGCTGCCGACGATCGCATAAGTGTAGA
>ENA-OYXZ01001048-OYXZ01001048.1-human-gut-metagenome-genome-assembly--contig:-NODE-1048-length-10844-cov-4.325424_pt1 | contig 10844 bp, 8 predicted proteins | sample MGYA00243975_ERZ653432 | MGnify/ENA primary metagenome ERZ653432 (study PRJEB26926, sample SAMN06164954) | human gut metagenome | biome: ENVO:00009003; feature: ENVO:2100002; material: ENVO:00002003...
ATAAGAGACAGCCGTGACGGAGAGGGCGAACCAGCTGATAAAATAACGAGAGGGGACATGAACAATGGAAAAAATTTCTGCAAGCAAGCTTCTGGCAGGGCTGGTGCCCGCAGACTTCATCCGGGAAGAGGTGCAGGTGGAACTGGTGACCACCGACAGCCGCGAGGTGCGGCCCGGCTGCATTTTTGTAGCGTTCCCGGGTGAAAAATTTGACGGCCACGATTTTGCGGCCAAAGCACTGGAGAACGGTGCTGTTTATGTGGTGGTGAACCACCCGGTGGAGGGCGTGCCTGCGGAAAAGGCCATCCTCTGCCCGGACAGCTACCACGCCATGATGGTGATGGGCGCGAACTACCGCAGCCAGTATCACCCCAAGATGGTGGGTGTGACCGGCAGCGTGGGCAAGACCACCACCAAGCAGATGACCTACGCCGCCCTTGCAGGCTTTGGCGAGACCATCAAGACCGAGGGCAACCAGAACAATGAACTGGGCATGCCCCGCACCTTGATGCGGCTGGAAAGCAGCACTGAGTATGCCGTGATCGAGATGGGCATGAGCCATGCGGGCGAGATCGACCGTCTGGCCCGGGCCGCACGCCCGGATGTGGGCATCATTACCTGCATCGGTGTGTCCCACATCGGCAATCTGGGTAGTCAGGAGAACATCTGCAAGGCAAAGCTGGAGATCTGCAACGGCCTGCCGGAGGGTGCACCGCTGGTGCTGAACTATGATGATAAGTTCCTGCGCGCCGCAAAGCTGCCCGCCCACGTGAAGCCGGTATGGTTCAGTCTGGCAGATGAGAACGCTGATGTGTGTGCACTGTCCATCCGGCAGGAAGAGGACGGCATGAGCTTTGTGCTGGAAGATCAGGAAGAGGGCACCTTTGTGGTCAAGATCCCGGCCATGGGCAAGCACAATGTGGCAAACGCTCTGGCTGCCTACTGCGCCGCCACCCGCTTGGGCTGCGACCCGCGCGGTGTCATCAAGGGGCTTTCCAATTTTGAGCAGACCGGCCGCCGCCAGAAGGTGGTGCACAGCAAGGGCGTTACCGTCATTGAGGATTGCTACAATGCAAACCCCGACAGCATGAAGGCCGCGCTTGCCATGTTCAAGGAATTCCCCTGCAAGCGCCGCTTTGCCCTGCTGGGCGATATGCTGGAGCTGGGCGAGCTGTCCCGCGAAGCCCACGAGGAGCTGGGCCGTCTGGCCGCGGAGAGTGATCTGTACTGCCTTGTGACCTACGGCGAAAACGCAAAGCGCACGGCTGTGGTGGCTGCGGCCAAGGGGGTCAAGACTCTCCATGCCAACAACTACCGCGAGGCAGCGGATGCTCTGCTGAACCGGATAGAGCCGGGCGATGCCCTGCTGGTGAAGGCAAGCCACGGCATGGCGCTGGAAAAAGTGCTGGAAATTTTCTACGCAGAGCAGAAAGATGCCGAAGAATAACCCTTTGGCATGAATTTGGAGATTGAAAAATGATTCGTTTCGCCTTGGTCGTCGCGTCGGTGCTGGGTTTTGTGCTGACTGCGGCGCTCGGCAATATGATGGTGCCGCTGCTGCGGGAGCTGCAGCGTGCGGCACGCGGCACACAGCCGGACAGCGATGCCCCGGACAGCCCGGTGCCTACCATGGGCGGGCTGTGCCTGATGGTGGGCACCCTTGCCGCTGTGGGCGTGGGCTGGCTGGCCGCATGTGCTGCACAGCCTTCCCTGCTTGGCAGCGACCGGCAGATGACCTCCCGCCTGCTCATTGCACTGCTGGGGTCGCTGGCCTTTGGCGCAGTGGGGCTGGCCGATGATCTGGCCCGCATCCGCGGCCGCTACCCGGACGGTTTGGGCCTTGGCCTGCGTCGTACGCAGCGCCTTGCACTGGAATGCACTGCTGCAGCGCTGGTGCTGGGTCTGCTGGCGCTGAACGGGTGCCTGCCCACAGGGCTGATCCTGCCGGGAGCAGGCTATGTGGAATGTGCGCTGGCACCGTTGCTGTGGGCTGTGCTGCTGGTGGCGATGGCCGAGGCGGCCCGCGTGGCCGACGGTGCCGACGGCACGGTGTGCGGCGCGGCCTTTGTAGCTATGCTGGGCCTGATGATGCTGGAAACGCAGCTGGGCTGGTTTCCGCTGGCAGTATTCCCGGCGGCACTGGCCGGTGCACTGATGGCCTTTCTGCTGTGGGATTTTCCACCGGCAAAGCTGCACCCCGGCCGGTGCGGCTGCTTGTATGCAGCGGGAGCCATTGGCTGCATCCCGCTGTGCATTGGCTACGCAGAGCTGAGCATCCCGCTGGCACTGCCCTTCTGGGTGGAGGGCGGCATGGTGGTGCTGCAGGTCCTGTTCTGCCGCTGGAAGGGCAGGCCGCTGTTTGCGGCGGCACCGCTGCACTGCTGGCTGGAAAAGCGCGGCATGAGTGCAGTGAATATTTTTTACAGCCTGTGCGCACTGAGCGTGTGCGGGCTGGCGCTGGCCGTGCGTCTGGCACGCTGGGCCTGAGCGCCTGATTCTGAAAATAAGGGGGCGTGGCAATGGCAGCCACCCGCAGACAACATAAAAACCAAAAAGAAAGTGCATGGGTGCCGCCGCTGCAGCGGGACCCGGGACCGTGGAACCGGCTGCTGCTCAACTGGCTGGCAACGCTGGCCATTATCATGGTGTTCGGCCTTGTAATGCTGTACAGCGCAAGCTACACCACCGGCTACCTGCGCATGGGCGACAGCCTGCACTACATCAAGCAGCAGGCTATCTGCATGGCCATTGGCATTGGCTGTATGGTAGTCATGAGCTATGTGGATCACCGCTTCCTGCGCTGGGCGAGCAAGCCGCTGTACTGGGTGGTGCTGGCCATGCTGGCCGTCACGCTGACCTTTGCACCGCTGAACGGCTGCCGCCGCTGGATCCGTCTGGGCGGCCTGACTCTGCAAACCTCTGAGGTGGCAAAGTTTGAGATGATCCTGCTCTCGTCCCATCTGGCGGCAAGTGCGCCGCAGATCGGCCGGTTCAGCCCGTCGCTGAGAGAAAAGATCAAGCCAAAGGATTGGTTGTTCATCCGCATCGTAAGGCAGCTGATCGTGCCGGTGCTGCCGCTGGTGCCGGTGGTGCTGCTGCTGTTTTTAGAGCCGCACATGTCCGGCATCCTGCTGACCACCGCCATCGTGGGCACCATCCTCATGCTGACCGGCTGCGGCGGTGTATTGACATGGTGCGGGGCCACAGCGGCGGCTCTGCTGCTGAAACCGGCCCTGACGCTGGTGGAATCCATTGGATATCTGCAGGACCGCCTGAACACATGGTCCGATGATCTGGAAGCGCTGAACGACCAGACCAAGCAGAGCTTGTACGCCATCGGCTCCGGCGGACTGAAGGGCCTTGGCCTTGGCAACAGCGTGGAAAAGCAGCTCTGGCTGCCGGAAAGCACCAACGACTTCATCTTCAGTGTGGTGTGCGAAGAGTTGGGCTTCATCGGTGCGGTGCTCATCATCGTGCTGTTCATACTGCTCATAGCGCAGGGCCTGATGATCGCCTATAAGGCCGAGAACCAGTTCTGCACCATGGTGGGGATTGGCATTATGGCGCAGATCGCCTGGCAGGTGTTCTGCAACATCGCCGTGGTTACCAACACCATCCCGAATACCGGCATCAGCCTGCCGTTTTTCTCGTCCGGTGGCACCAGTCTGATCTTGCTGCTGGCAGAAATGGGCGTGATGGTGAACATTGGGCGCAACGGAGAGCGGGCGGCGCAGCAGAGGGCGGCGGCCCACGCACAGCGGCAGGCTGCAAAGGCTCAGCGTGATGCGGAGCTGAAGGACCGTACCATCAATCTGGACGATGCCCGCCGTGCGCGCAATGAACTGTAACGACTGTTTTGAGGGCGCAGGCCAGTGGGGAGCTCCCCGATGGCCTGCCCAGATGCACTAATAATAGAGGAGGAATCGTCATGCGAGTTCTGATCGCTGCCGGCGGCACTGCCGGCCATATCAACCCGGCACTTGCCATTGCAGGTGCTATCAAAAAGGCAGACCCTTCTGCCGAGATCCACTTTGCCGGCCGCAAGGAGGGCATGGAGTACCGTCTGGTAGGACAGGCGGGCTATCCCTTCCACCATATCGAGATCACCGGTTTCCAGCGCAGGCTGTCGCTGAACAACATCAAGCGCAACATCGTTACGCTGTGGAATCTGGCCCTCTCTGGCCCCAAGGCAAAGGCCATTATGAAGGAGGTCAAACCCGATCTTGTGATCGGCTGCGGCGGCTATGTGTCCGGCCCGGTGGTGCGCTGTGCCGCCAAAATGGGCATCCACACCGCCATTCATGAGCAGAACGCCTTCCCCGGCGTGACCAACAAGCTGCTGGCACCGGATGTGGATCTCTTGTTTGCCCCCGTGCCTGCTGCTGTGGAAAAGCTGGGCGCACCTGATAAGACCATCGTGGTGGGCAATCCGGTGCGCCCGGAGGTGTTCACCAAGGCAAAGGACCGCGATGCCATCCGCGCTGAGCTGGGCGCGGGCGACCGCACGGTGATCCTTTCCTTCGGCGGCAGCCTTGGTGCACGCCGCGTCAACGAGGTGGTGGCCGACCTGTGTGCATGGGAACAGCACGAGAAGAAGCCGGTGCTGCATCTCCACGCTACCGGCCAGTACGGTGTGCAGCTGTTCAAGGATCTGGAAAAGGAAAAGAACTTCGCGGAAGGCGACGGCCTTGTGGTGAAGGAATACATCAACAATATGCCGGAACTGCTGGCTGCGGCAGACCTTGTCATCAGCCGCGCCGGTGCGCTGACGCTGGCCGAGCTGGAAGCTGTTGGCCGTGCAGCCGTGCTCATCCCCAGCCCCAATGTGGCTGAGAACCACCAGTACTTCAATGCCATGGAACTGCAGAAGGCCGATGCCGCTGTGGTGATCGAGGAAAAAGATCTGACCGGCGAAAAGCTGGTGAGCACGGTGTCCGACATGCTGGCACAGCCCGGCAAGCTGGCTGAGATGGGCAAAAATGCCCGCAGCCTGTCGGTGGATGACAGCCTTGACCGTATTGCAGACGCTCTGATGAAACTGGTGCAGAAGTAAAACAAAACCTAAACCGGAAAGGAGGTGTGCGCCATGCAGCAATACCGCAATAACAGAAACAACGGCAATATCTACGACCTGCGGAAAGACCTGCAGCATACTCCGCCGCCTTCACAACAAAAAGGATCTTCCGGCAGTGCGGACGGGCGCTATGGCTTCAACGGGGAACCGCTGAGCTTTGCGCCGGACCGCACCGCCAATGGTACGGTGCGCCGCACCCGTACCGATAACAGCATCGAGTTCCCTTCGCAGCCGCGCCGCACCGAACAGAGCGGCACCCGGCGCACCAGCGGCCAGAACCGGAACCGTACCGCGCAGCGAAGCCGCACGGCCCAGCCGGAACAGCGTGCATCCGGCACGGCCCGCAAGCCGCAGCAGCGCCGTTCACAGGGGCAGAAGCCGCGCAAGACAGCGGCTCAGGCAGCGCAGCAGCGCTACAAAAACCAGCGTCTGCGCCCGGCACAACAGCAGCCACGCGACCCGGTGCGGCGGGAAAAACGCAAGAAGCGCCGCCTGACCCGCGCCGCGCTGAAGCGGCGGCGGATGCTGCGGCGGCTGATGGCCTTTGTGACCCTGCTGGCCGTGATCGCCGCCGGTGTTTACCTGACCATGACCATGCTGTTTAAGATCGGCACCATTCAGGTGCAGACGGCGGACGGCACCGTAGTGCAGGAGGTGGGCGGCTATTCCAGCAGCCAGATCCTGCAGGCACTGGGTGTGCAGACCGAAGAGAACATTTTCAGCTTTGACCCTGCCGCCAAGGAAGCAGAACTGGAAAAGCAGTTCCCGCTGCTGGAATCCATCAGGGTGGTTCGGGATTACCCAAACACGGTGGTGGTGCAGGTGACCGAGGCGGTGCCTACCTATGCCATGCAGACGAAGAGCGGCTGGCTGACCCTCTCGGATCGGTTCAAGATCCTGGCCTGCGAGTCTGCCCAACCGGAAGAACTCAAGACCCTATACGGCGGCGAGCCGGTGTCGGTGACACCCGGCGACCAGCTGACCTTTGCAGCGCAGGCAGACCCGGCGGCATCGGATGCATCCGGTTCGGCAGCAGTTTCGGCAGCGGTGCAGACGGACGACCGTCTGGATGCGCTGAATGAGCTGCAGGCAAAGCTGGAAGAGTATGGGATGCTGGACGATGTGACCCGCATGGAATTTGCGGACACCGACCAGATGGCATTTTTGTATCAGGATCGTGTCAGTGTGCTTCTGGGTACACGGAACGATCTGGATTATAAGCTGGACCGCGCACGCTATGTGCTGACCAATGCCGACGGCAAGGGTTGTGCCCCTACCGACACCGGCAGACTGGATTTCAGCCATGTCAGCGCGGGCAGCACCCGTAAAATTTACTTTGCACAGGGCCAGCCGACCCTGCCCTCCGGTTATGTTGTGCCGGAAAAGACCGTGCCGGAAGAGCCTGACACCTCTGCTGCCGAGGATACTGCGGCAGACGGTGCAGAGGATGCCGCTGCGGCTCAGCCTGCGGACGATACGGCGGCAGCTGCGGAAGAAACACCGCTGACCGACCCCGCCCGCATGACCGCAAATAACGAAGAAAACCCCATGTGACAAAATGTTTTGAGGAGCGTGTGCAGTATGAAACTGGAACAGTTACTGGAAGGCGTGCCCTTTACCCTTGCGCAGGCCAGTTTGGACACCGAGATCTTGGATATCATCTACGACAGCCGCAAGGCGGCACCGGGCCTTTTGTTCGTGTGCATCGTGGGCACCCAGCGTGACAGCCATGAGTTTGCCGCCGACTGCGCGGCAAAGGGTGTCAGCGCACTGGTCATCCAGCACGACATCGACCTTTCCGCCATGCCGGGCGTGACCGTGGTCAAGGTGGAAAGCAGCCGCTATGCCATGGCCCTGATGAGCGCGAACCTTTTCGGCAACCCATCCCGCAAGATGACCATGATCGGTGTGACCGGCACCAAGGGCAAGACCACTACCACCCACATGATCAAGAGCGTGCTGGAAGCTGCAGGCCGCAAGGTGGGCATGATCGGCACCAACGGCATTTATTATATGGGCCGCCACAAGGAAACTGCCAACACCACCCCGGAAAGCTACGAGCTGCAAAAGACCTTTCGGGAATTTCTGGATGCAGGCTGCGACACCGCGCTGATGGAAGTTTCCAGCCAGGGCCTGATGATGGACCGCGTGGCCGGTGTGCACTACAATGTGGGCGTGTTCACCAACCTTTCGCCGGATCACATCGGCCCCGGCGAGCACAAGACCTTTGAGGAGTACCGCAGCTGGAAGGGCCAGCTGTTCAAGCGCTGCGACGTGGGCGTGGTGAACATTGACGATGAGAATACCGAAGCCCTGCTGGAAGGCCACACCTGCCGCCTTGTCACCTATGGCCGCGCTGAGCAGGCGGACTACCGCGAGACCGGCTTTGAACTGCTGCGCACCCACGATTTTCTGGGCGTGAAGTTCCATGTGACCGGCAAGGACGAGATGGATGTGAAGGTGAACATGCCCGGCGAGTTCAGCGTGTACAACGCGCTGGCAGCTCTGGCGGTGGGCAAGGTGCTGGGCCTGCCGGATCAGGCCATCCACGACGGCCTTGGCAAGTGCGTGGTCAAGGGCCGGGTGGAGCTGGTGCCCATCAGCAAGAAGTTCACCATCCTGCTGGACTACGCCCACAACGAGGTGTCCACAGAGAGCCTGCTCACCACTCTGCGGGCCTACAAGCCCCACCGTCTGGTGGTGGTGTTCGGCTGCGGCGGCAACCGCTCCAAGCTGCGCCGCTACGGCATGGGCGAGATCTGCGCCAAGATGGCGGATCTCTCCATCCTTACTGAGGACAACAACCGCTTTGAAAAGGTGGAGGACATCCTTGCTGATATCCGCGTGGGCATGAACAAGGGCAACCCGGACGCAAAGTTCGTGGAGATCCCCGACCGTCTGGATGCGCTGCACTACGCAGTGGATCACGCGCAGGAGGGCGACCTGATCGCCGTCATTGGCAAGGGCCACGAGACCTACCGTGACCGCGAGGGTGTCAAGACCCCGTTCCTGGAGCGGGAGCTGCTGGAAGAGTATGCACAGCAGATCGGGCTGGAATAACAGATAAAAAATAACGCCGTGTCGAATGTTCAGACACGGCGTTATTTTTTGCGGTAATTATGCTTTCAGCTGCGGAGCCTTGTTCTCCGGCAGGAGATTGGTCATGCTCTTCAGGCTGATGCCGATGGTGGAGAGATTGTGCAGCATGGCAGAGGAGGCCGGCTGCAGGATGCCCAGAGCACCCAGCGCGATGAGGGCCGAGTTGAAGGTGAGCACGAAGCGGTAGTTTGCGTGCACGCGCTTTTGCAGAGAGTTGGCGATGGCCTTGAGGGCCACCAGCTCCTCCAGACTGTCGGCTTTGATGGTCACATCGGCGATTTCGCGGGCGATGGCAGCACCGGAGTTGATGGCGATGCCAATGTCGGCAGCAGACAGGGCGGGGGAGTCGTTGATGCCGTCGCCGATCATCACCACGGTGTGGCCCTCGGCCTTGGCCTGCTGAACAAAGTTTGCCTTATCCTCGGGCAGCACCTCGGCAAAGAAGCGGTCCACGCCCACCTGCTTTGCAATGGCGGCAGCGGTGCGCTCGCTGTCGCCGGTCATCATGACGGTGTTCCGGATGCCCAGCACACGCAGACCGTTCAGCACAGCCGCAGCTTCCGGGCGCAGCGGGTCGGAAATGCAGATCACGCCCACCAGCTGCCCGCTGGCAGCCATGTACAGGTGCGAATACGCGGGCTTGAGGGCATCGAACTTCTGCTGCTCGGCTGTGGGGATGGTACACTTTTCATCCTCAAAGACGAAGTGGTGGCTGCGGATGACCGCCCGTTCGCAGCCTACGCGGCTTGCAATGCCGTGTGCCACGATGTACTCGACGGCAGCGTGACGCTCGCGGTGCTCGAGCCCACGCTCGTGAGCAGCGTTGACCACGGCACGCGCCACCGGATGCGGGAAATGCTCCTCCAAGCAAGCGGAAAGGCGCAGGACCTCGTCCTCGCTCCAGCCATCGGTGGTGAGTACGCAGGCAAGACGCGGCTGCGCCTCGGTGAGCGTGCCGGTCTTATCAAACACAATGGTGTCGGCCTTGGCAAACGACTCAAAGTACTTTGCGCCCTTGACCATGACGCCCATCTTGGCAGCATCGCTCATAGCGGTCATGACGGCAACGGAACCCGTGAGCTTGAGTGCGCACGAGTAGTCGACCATCAGCGCCGCCGAGGTCTTGATGAGGCTGCGCGTAGTGAGCGCGACCAGGCCCGCGAGCAAGAAGTTCCACGGGACGATCTTGTTGGCAAGGTCCTCCATATGCGACTGGCCCTCGGACTTGAGCGAGTCGGCCGCCTGCACGAGCGAGACGATCGAGCGGAGCTTGGTCTGGGCCGTATTGGCGCGCACGCGCACCAAGATGCTGCCGTCTTCCACGACGGTGCCGGCGAACACGTCGTCGCCCACGCTGCGCTCGACGGCCAGCGGCTCGCCGGTCAGGGTCGCCTGGTTGACCATAGCGCTCCCCTGCTCGACAACACCGTCGATGCAAATGGACATGCCAGTGCGCACGGCTACCAAGTCGCCGGGCTCAAGCTCGGTGGCGGCAACGCTCACCTCAGTGTCGCCGACGACCTTTTGCGCCTTGTCGGGCACATCGAGCAGCGAGTTGATGAGCTCGTTTTCGCTCATGGCGCGGGTGTAGTCCTCGAGCAGCTCGCCCACGTTGAGCAGGAACATCGTCTGGCCCGCGGTGTCGACATCACGCTTGACGAACGAAATGCCGATGGCCGAAGCGTCGAGCACAGGAACGGTCAGGCGCGGCTGCGCCAGCTCATGAAGGGCAGCGCGCAAAAATGCCATGTAACCGGCCACGACAAACACCGCACGCAGAGGCGTCGGCAAGAACCAGCGGCGCGCGTAGTGGGCGCCGATAAGTGTGGCAAGATCCATAACGAGTTTGTGCTTGCGCGGCTCGAGTTGCATCACGTAGCCCGACTTGGCATCGGCGATAGCTTGAGCATCGAGTGCGCCTAGGGCGTCGAGCACGCTTGCGCGGCGCGGCTCGTCGTACTCCAGCGCCATCTGGCCAATGCGGCCATACACGCGCACCTTGTGCACGCCATCGATGTCGCCGCCAAGCTTAAGAAGTGCATCGAGATCGCTCTCTGGCACAGGACCCGCCAATTGAAGACGGGTCCTGCCGGGGATCTCGCTAATAATCGAGAATCTCATAGTTTGTGCCTGAGAGCGTTACTCGGCTGCCTCGTCAGCAGCGGCCTCGCTCTGGGTGATGTAAGCAGCCTCGGCAACCATGTCGTCGACATTAGCCTTGGCCTGCTCGACCATGTCCTGGTAGCAGTTCTTGACGCGCATACCGCACGCAATGCCCTGCACGCAGGCATTCTTTACCGGAGCGCTGGTGAGCAGCTTGATGCCGGCCGTACCAAGCAGAAAACCGCCACCGACAAGCAGGGTGTTAAACGTCGACTTCTTCATGTTGCTTCTCCCTTTTGCCGCACAAGCGCGGCATGGTGCCTTAGCACCCGAGTTCATTAGTTTGCTCGAGCACGCTTTTGAGACTAGTTTAGTCGAACTATTATGGTCAACCAAAGTTAACCTTTGGAAATCTTGGTCCCCTTTCCTACAGCTGCCAGGCAGCCGCTTCCTTTTGCAGCGCAACCATGCGGGCGAATTCTCCACCTGCCGCCTTGAGCTGCGCCGGGGTGCCCTGCTCGGCGACAACGCCATCCTTGAGCACGACGATCTTGTCGGCATTTTCCAC
>ENA-OYXZ01001054-OYXZ01001054.1-human-gut-metagenome-genome-assembly--contig:-NODE-1054-length-10803-cov-7.042706_pt1 | contig 10803 bp, 12 predicted proteins | sample MGYA00243975_ERZ653432 | MGnify/ENA primary metagenome ERZ653432 (study PRJEB26926, sample SAMN06164954) | human gut metagenome | biome: ENVO:00009003; feature: ENVO:2100002; material: ENVO:00002003...
TCTACACTTATGCGATCGTCGGCAGCGTCAGATGTGTATAAGAGACAGACATAAACTTGTCAAAAATCCTGCCTATTTTTCCTGCACCGATTTTGGCTTTTACTCCGTCAACAATTGGCTTCACCTTATCATCGGGCAAATCTACTCCGATTATGCTCTCAACCGCCTGTACAGGATTATCCTTGAATTTCTTTTCAAAGTTCTTATCATTTTTCACCTTGTCAACGATTTCATCAATTTTCTTCTTAATGTCCATAAGTATTTCTCCTTTTCTGCCGTAAAATTTTTGTATTATGTATTATTTATTATACGCATACTATGTGCAAGCTTTGCTTTTGTCAGAACAATCTCCTCATTATCTTTAAGATGAAGTATATAGCGTCCGTTTGAGCAGATAATGCTTCCGTCCTCAAAAACTGTATAATCGAGAATTCCTTTCTTTATTACAGTTTCATTACCATTGGAGTCAATTTTAACAAGAACTCGGCTGCCGGGAAATATACCTGCATTTTTCTCTCCCTTTGCAGCATTTGCCTTTGCATTTTTTTCTGCCTCAATAAGCCTTCCCTCAAAATACAGTTGCTTTTCCGACTTCTGCTTAGACTTTACATCATTGTTGTTCTGTTTGCCTCTTAGCGATTCTCCGCCAAAAATAACACTGAACGCATTGAGAAATCCAATTACAGCCTTAACCAGTCTTACAGGAAATAAAAGTATATCTTTCCACAAGGGTTCATTCTGTTTAGGCTCCTTATATGGCTGTTTTATGTAATAAAAATTTCCATTTGCATCATTATCAGGCTTTAAGTAATCTGTTTTCTCATCGGCATAAAGCTCATCTATGCTGTTGTTTTTTACATCTATTGCCATAATTGCACGAGGTGAAACAGCGGCAATAAACTCCCTTTCATCTCTTGCATAACCTGCTGTTGAACAAAATATTCTATTATCTGTTTTTGACCACCTGGGGTCTTCCTCTATTGTATCTCCGCCGGTAATTTCATCATAGTTTCCTTTCATATCAACAACTGCAACATGACAGCCGTCTGCACTGTCCATACTTACCGCAATTTTGCCGTCCTTCAGTGAAATCCCACCAAACTGAGTATTCATGGACGTCAGAATATGCTCCTCATCTGCATTGGGATTTTCAATACTTTTATTATATATTCCGCCCATTCCTCCCAGATAAACAGAGTATATAAGTCCGTTTTCCGTTGGAGCTATCCCGTTGATCCTTGTTGGAACATACTCGTCAGCACCATGCATCCTTGCTGTTCCGATAAAGTTAGCTCCTGTACCTGTTTCTTTCCACTCTTTGCTTTTATTTATTGAACGTACAGTATCAGTATAATGAGCAACCCTTTCACTTTGAATTTCCTTTACCTTTCCGTCATTCCAAAGATAAATTTTATTCTCTGATAAATATACAAATTTCATTTTTCCCCCTGTCCCAATCAAAAATCACAGCACCACAGAGTTTGTGATGTATTACTTTAAAAACTGCTCGATTTTGACTGCATGATTATATCCCATTTTATAAAGTCTTTTCATTGCAGGCACGTTATTTCTGAGCGTACTCATTCCGTTAATATCATCAGGAGCAATTATAAGCACCCTGTCTTTCATTTTTTCAAGTTCGTCAAGAGCCCTGTTGTACTTAATGTGACGTTTCAGCAGTGCGCCATATGTCTTAGGATACCTTTTCAGCATCAGCTTCATAAGCCATTGATTTTTAAGCGGACTTCTGCGAAAATTCCTTGGACGTGTCAATGCAATCACAAGCTTGTCACAGCCGTCTGCAAACGCCTTTTTATACGGTACAGGCTCTGAAATTCCGCCGTCATAATATGGCTTGCCATTTATAAAATACGGCTTGTTAACTGCCGGAAGTGAACATGAAGCCTTTAAAATATCATAATAATCCTGCTTCATATCAGACTTTGTAAAATAATACGCTTTTCCTGTAACAGCGTCTGTTGCTCCAACAAAAAATTCAGTTTTATTTTCTGAAAACTTCTTATAATCAAAGGGATTTTCAGCTCCCGAATTACATAGCGTGGAATAAATATAATCCATATTTACATATGAGCCTGTACGAATAAAGGCAACACCGCACAAAGACCGCCTGACAGCTTTGTACAAAATCTACCTGCATATTTTCAGTCATATCACACAAAAATTCCTTGACAGGCGTCAGCCTGTCAAGGAATTTTTATGCAATCTGACAAAAAATCTGACTGCGTATCTTTTGCACAATCTTTGTGCGGTATTGCCTAAAGTTTCCTACACCCATATACTCGGGTTCTTTTGAATACACGGTATATGAAAGTATATTGCGTCCCCTCTGACCACTCAGATAATTGCACATATTTGCACTGCCTGCTGAAATACCTATGCAATAGTCAAATTGGATATTATGGTCAATAAAGTAATCATAAATTCCTGCGGTGTAAGCTCCTCGCATACCTCCGCCAACATCGATTATACCGTTCATTTTCAACCTCGCTTATCAGTCTGCTTTTTCAATTGATGCAAATACCTGCTTAACTGTTTCAAAATCGTCCGCCGTTATCAATATTACATTTTCTTTTTCATCATTTTCACCTGTATAAAAATCAGCCGTCCAAAAATACTTGTCATCATCAGAAGTAATCTCGCAAACATATCCCTCAATACCGTCACGTTCATAGCGATAGAGCTTTTCTACTTTGCAAAGCAGTTCCTTGGTTTCTGCATATTCCTTGTAAACCTTTTTGTCTGTACCTCTTAAATGCATGCACATTTCAAGGTCAAGCTTATTCCTTAAAAACTCCTTAACCTCTCTGTTTGTTTTCGGAACATCACATTTTACTGTTTCAAAAAAGTGGATATAGTCACTTTCATCATATTGGCAGGTTTCATCCTCAGAAAAATCATACGGTTCATTATCACTGCTATATGACGCTATTACAAGGCTTTTATCGTCACTTTTAAATATAAACATACTCTCTGTATCTTCTGAAAATGCATCAGCAGGGCCGCTTAAATAAAAATCTCCTGCTGCCGCCTGTACAAAATCAGCTGGCACTTCCGTATCATAATAGGAATATTCCCCGATTTTGTCATTTATATGCGGATATTCTTTTTTCGCATTCATGTATACAAATAGTCCGGGGAAAAATGCTGTAATAACTGCAAAACCAATAATCATAATGACAAATATAACTGCAAGAACAATCCCTGAAACTTTAAGTATCTTTTTCATTAATTCACCCCCTTAAATAATCTCATGTAATTTTGGAAAGTACCGCACAAAAAATGTGCGGTACTTTATAATAATATCAAATGAATTAAATTCAACTGCTCTGCAAACCACAAAGCTATTAATATAAAAATAGTGCAATGCCGCCTTAATTCTTCATTTCAAAGCCTTCACCGAGAATATCTTTATTTGCATCAAGAACAGGCTTAACAAAATCAGCAATAAATTCTTCAACCTGTTCCTCACTTCTGCCCGTAAAGCTTTCAGGCTTGAGAATAGCGTCAAGCTCTTCCTTTGTAATCATAAACATAGGATCTGCAAGAATAAGGTCGCAAAGATTATTTTCCTTTCCGTAAACCTTAACCTGCTCACCTGCCATCATTGAATATTCACGTATTCTTTCGTGAAGCTCCTGACGGTTTCCACCCTTCTTAACAGCGTCCATCATTATATTCTCAGTTGCCATGAAAGGAAGCTCAGCCATAATTCTTCTGCGTATGATTTCAGGATATACTACAAGTCCCTTTGTAACATTCATCATTATATTAAGTATTGCATCAACAGCAAGGAAGCCCTCTGCAACGGAAATTCTCTTGTTTGCAGAATCATCAAGAGTTCTTTCAAACCACTGAGTTGCCGCTGTAAATGCAGGATTAAGGCTGTCAATCATAACATAGCGTGAAAGTGCCGTAATTCTTTCGCATCTCATAGGATTTCTCTTGTATGCCATTGCTGATGAGCCTATCTGCTTTGACTCCCTCGGTTCTTCCATTTCCTTAAAGCTCTGCAAAATTCTCATATCGTTTGAGAACTTGCTTGCAGACTGTGCAATTCCACTGAGAACGCTTAAAATCTGAGCGTCAACCTTTCTTGAATATGTCTGACCTGAAACCGGCACAACACTTTCAAATCCCATTTCTTCTGCTATCATCTTTTCAAGCTCTTTGATTTTTGAGGTATCTCCGTCAAAAAGCTCCATGAATGAAGCCTGTGTACCTGTAGTTCCCTTAGAGCCAAGCAGTTTCAGATTGGAAATACGATACTCAATATCCTGTAAATCCATGAGAAGTTCATTAAGCCAGAGAGTTGCTCTTTTGCCGACTGTTGTAAGCTGTGCAGGCTGGAGATGTGTATAAGCAAGTGCAGGCATACCCTTGTATGTCATTGCAAATTCAGAAAGATTGCTTATAACATTTATGAGCTTTCTGCGGATAACCTGCAAAGCGTCACGCATGATTATAACGTCTGTATTATCGCCTACATAGCATGATGTAGCACCAAGATGAATAATACCTGCAGCATCGGGACAAACCTGTCCGTATGTGTAGACGTGAGCCATAACATCGTGACGAACCAAACGCTCACGCTCATCGGCAACAGCATAATCAATATCATTAATATGCTCCTCAAGCTGTTTTACCTGTGCTTCTGTAACAGGCAGACCAAGCTTCATTTCGGCTCTTGCCAATGCAACCCAAAGCTTTCTCCATGTTGTAAATTTCTTATCTGCTGAGAAAATATACTGCATTTCCTCGCTTGCATATCGTGTGCAAAACGGACTCTCATAGCTGTTTGTATTACTCATAATCCTTAATACTCCTTAAATTTTCATTTTTTTGCAGTTTTTTCTGCATTTTCCATTATATTATATCATTTCGGCAATAACATGTCAATTATTGATGAAATTACTTAGGCAGCACCGCACTTGTACGGTGTCAGCTTTACAAACCAATTATAGCAATGCTATAATCATGAAGTCGAATTTTTAACGTAAACAGATAAAATCAATGAAGCATCAATTGCGTCAATTATGCCGTTAGCATCAAAATCAGCAGCCGTTTTCTCATAAATTCTTAAATAAGTTTCTCTGCCTGATGAAATAGCCGCATACTCCGTAAGTGCAAGTGAAGCATCAATTGCGTCAACAGCACCGCTGAAATCCACATCTCCCAAAAGCATATTATCATAATCAACAAACTTTATTCCGAGAAGTTTTGCGTAAATTCTTGCCGCACCCGAACTTGCTCCGCTTATAACAACGTCATTTACATTGATTATTGAATTTGTCCTCAAATCATAATATGTACCTAAGCAATTGCTTTCCATTTTTGTTACAGACTTGGGGACATCTATATCTGTCAGCGAAAGGCATCCGTAAAATGCCTCCATTTTTAATGTTACAAGTGAATCAGGCAGCTTTAAATCACTTAAATTGCTGCATATTGCAAAACACTCCATAGGAATTTCTGTTATTCCGGAACCTATTTCTGCTTTTTTCAATGCTGTACAGTTTATAAAGCTGCCTTTTCCAAGAGCTTTTACACTGTCAGGAATTCTGATTTCTTTAAGTGATATACAGCCTGAAAATGCATAATCTTCTATCGACTCCACCCCTGCTGGAATATTCACATTGGTAATATCCGTAACACCAAAAAAAGCTCCTTTGCCAATGCAGCTTATTTTTTCAGGAATGTCTGCTGATTCCTTATCTCCCGCATACTGAATAAGCTTTGAACCGTCTTTACTGAGAAGCATATTTTCAGATGTGGAAAAGCAGGGATTTTCAGAGTCAACAGAAACAGTAGTAAGCTCCGAGCATGCTCCGAAACTATAGTCACCCAAACTGCTGACGCCGCAGCCAATATCAACTGTTTTTAAAGAAGTACAGCTCATAAATGCTCGTTCACCTATTGAAACAACACTGTCAGGTATAACCACGTCGCCAAGCTTTTTACAGCCGTAAAAAGCATTGTTTCCTATACTTTTCAGCGACTTCGGCAAACTGAGTGTATCAAAGCTGTTCACAGCTTTAAAAGCTCCATTGCCTATTGCAGTTACATCCAGTCCGCCAAGAGTTTCAGGTATAATAAGATATTCTGCATCACCGCTGCAGCCTGTTATTTCAGCCGTATTTTCCGCTGTAACGGAATAAGTAAATGTATAGCCCTCATATTCCTCTGTTTCAGCATTTGATTTTATATTCGGTGCAGAACAAAAATTGCCGCAAAGTAATGCAGCTGCACATAAAACAGCGGTAAGCCTGCACTTTTCCAAAGACTTCATTTTATCAGTTCCAATAAAGATATTACCCTAAATTACTCCGTGTGCGTGACGTGTTACATGACAGCCTACGTTTACAGAAACAGGAAGTCCTGCAATATGAGTCGGATATTCTTCAATATTTACCGCAAGAGCAGTAACAGTTCCTCCAAATCCCTGCGGTCCTATTCCCAGCTTGTTTATTTCATCAAGCATTTTCTGCTCCAAATCAGCATAAAGCGGTTTTGGATTTCGTATCGCAACATCTCTGCAAAGTGCCTTCTTCGCCAGATATGCACACATTTCAAAGTCGCCGCCTATACCTACTCCGACAACTATCGGCGGACAGGGATTGCTTCCTGCTTTTGAAATGCTGTCCCTTACAAATCCTATAATATCATCATAAGTTGCAGAGGGCGTAAACATTTTAAGAGCAGACATATTCTCACTGCCAAATCCCTTCGGACACACATCAATTTCAATATTTTCACCGTCTGTAATATCAATGTGAAGTACAGCAGGAGTATTATCGTTTGTATTTACTCTTTCCAGCGGATCTCTTACTATGGACTTTCTTAAATATCCGTCTGTATATCCCTTTGCAACTCCTCTGTTGACCGCTTCACGAAGTGAGCCGCCCTCAATATGAACATCCTGTCCTATTTTCATAAAAATAACAGCCATTCCCGTATCCTGACAAATCGGAAGATCCTCACTTTTCGCTGCGTCTATATTTGCACAGAGATCATCAAAAACTGCACGTCCTACAGCCGATTTTTCAATTTTTCCACATTCCCGTATCTTACATTCCAATGCTTCAGGCAGTTTTTTATTAGCCTTAATGCAAAGCTCCGATATTAAGCTTTCTATTTCCGATACATTTATATTTCTCATTTTAAACACCGTCTTTCTCAAAAAAAGAATCGTTGAAATTCTTTGCTGTTTCTATTTTGTCTTAACTATCCTGCCGTCTATCATTATCATTACAGGCTCTGCCATAAGGTCAATAGGACACATATTCAAAGGATAAAACTGTAAATCTGCCGATTTGCCGACTGATATCGTACCGACCTCATCACCTATGCCGAGAATTTCCGCTGCATTTACCGTAAGGCTCTTTAATGCTTCATAATACGGAAGTCCGCCTTTTTGAGCAGTTTGTGCTGAAATCGGCAGATATTGAACAGGTATAACAGGGTGGTCTGTGCAAATAGAAAGCTTTACTCCCTCATTCTGCATGACAGCCGCATTTTTTATATCCAGTCCTTTCATTTCAGGCTTACAGCGGTCACATATTACAGGTCCGCATATTACAGGTACATTTTCACCTGCAATAATGTCCGAAATCAGATAACCCTCTGTAGCATGAATTATAACGCAGTCCAAGTCAAATTCCTTTGAAATTCTTATTGCCGTACAAATATCATCTGCTCTGTGACAATGAAAAAAGGCTTTCATTTCGTGCCTGAAAAGAGGAAGAAGTGCCTCTGATTTTATATCGTATTCAGGCGGATCAAGGTTTTCCTTATCATCATTATAAGCTTCTGTATCTTCAAGATAACGCTTTGCTTTGCTAAGGCCCTCACGAATAAGAGCAGCTATAGCCATTCTTGTAATCGGAGTTTCGTCCTTTCCGTTATAGACATTTTTCGGATTTTCACCCAAAGCAAATTTTATTCCCACTGTTTTAATGAGCATATCGTCAATTCGTCTGCCATATGTTTTTACAGCGGATATATCTCCGCCGCAGGCATTTGCACTGCCCGGACTTGACGCTGCTGTTGTTATTCCTCTTGCATACGCCTCCTCAAAGCATTTGTCAAACGGATTTATGCCGTCCACAGAACGCATCTGAGGTGTAAACGGGTCAGTGGCTTCATTGCAGTCATCGCCCTCAAAGTCGATACCGTTTTCAATTATCCCAAGATGTGTATGGGCATCAATAAACCCCGGATAAACAGCAAGTCCCTCTGCATTGTAATCATCTCTGCCGATTATCTTCGGCATACCGCTGTATATTTTCGTGATTTTCCCGTTTTCTGTTTCAATACAGCCATTTTCTATCGGCTTTTCCGACTCCATAGTATAAATTACGGCATTATATATTACCATTAAATTCTCCCTTTCACAGACATTATGACAGCAAATTTTTGATAATCTCCGCAGAATTAAGCGGCGTTGACAGACATTCTGCCCTTATTGTTGCATTTTGCCTGTATATCGGGTAGCGCTTGAAGTAAAGCTGTTTAAGCTCTTCAGGAGTGCTGTTGATCACGATAGGACGATTAGAGTCACCCTTTATTCTCTCATAACAGCTTTCAAACGGAACGTCCATAAACACAACACAGCCATTTTCTCTTGCATAAGCTGCCGTATCCGAGTTCAGCATTGCTCCGCCGCCGCATGATACTACGGCATTTTTTCCGCATAAGCTCTTAATAACTTCCGCCTCTACCTTTCGGAAATAAGGTTCGCCCTTTTTTTCAAAGATTTCAGGTATTGTCATACCCTCTTGTTCCACAATGAATTCATCGGAATCAATGTAGGAAAGTCCAAGATTTTTTGCTAAGATTTTTCCTGTGGTAGACTTTCCGCACCCCATAAATCCGCAGAGAAAAACAGTCATTTTACTTCACCTTGCCTAACCTTTTCTTCAACCGCTTTTATGATACGGTTCACTTCCTCATCTGTATAAAAATCTCCGTCCCATATCTCATGTGCCTTAACTGCCTGATACACAAGCATTGCCGCACCGCCGACTGCCGTCTTTCCCATAGATACAGCCTTTTTTATAAGTTGAGTTTCAACAGGATTGTAAACAGCGTCAAAGACATAGCTGCATGATGAAATTATTTCGTCCGAAACAGGACACGCCTGAACCTTTGGATACATTCCGACAGGAGATGCGTTTATTATTACATCAAATCCGCCTTTAAGCTCCGAAATAAGTAATATTTCAACAATTGTATCCGGAACGATATTTATGATTTCAGCTTTCAGCTTTTCAGCTGTATCCGCAGCTTCCGGAATTATTCCTATTGTAAGATTTCCTCCATGAAGTGCAACCTCTATTGCCATCATTCTTCCGACTCCGCCGCAGCCTATAAGCAGTACATTTTTATCAAGCGGAAATTCCTTTGTTGAAAGAAGAAAACCGTCACAATCCGTATTGTAGCCTATAAGTCTGCCGTCCTTGCAGTCAACACAGTTTACGGAATTATATCTTTTCGCACTTTCCGCAAGCTCGTCTATGAGTTTTATAACATTTACCTTATGCGGTATTGTAATGTTGAAGCCGCTGAATCTGCGAAGAAATTCTCCGCATTCGGAAAGCTTTTCAGGAGCAATATCTGTTAAATTATATATGCAGTCACGTCCCTTGAGCTTGAAAAGTTCATTATGAATAAGCGGTGACATTGAATGTCCCAGCGGATGACCGATTAATGTATAATTTTTCATTATGAAAAAGCCTCCTCCAGATTTTTACAGTTCTCAATGTTGAAAGCCTTTACGCCTTTAAATGTTTTCTTTACAAGTCCTGTAAGAACTTTATTAGGCCCGAATTCAACAAATGTGTCAAATCCGTCCGCAGCCATTGCCGCAAGCTCAGATGTAAAGCGTACAGGAGATACAATGTGCTTTGCAAGAATATCTGCCATATCAGAAAAATCCGTCAGTTCTGCACCTGTAAGGTTGCTGTAATATTTAATCTCAGGTTTTTTGTATGTTATTGTTTTTGCTGTTTCATAAAATTCCTTGGCTGCTGTTTCCATAAGCTTTGAATGAAATCCGCTTGCAACATTAAGCAGCTTTACACGTCCGCCAAGCTCCGCAAGCTTTTCCATTGCAGACTCTACCGCCTTGGTTTCACCTGCAATTACAGTCTGCTGAGGAGAATTATAGTTGACAGGAACTACATATCCATCAATTGTACTGCAAACCTCCTCAATTTTTTCAGGTTCAAGCTTTAAAACTGCCGCCATAGAACCGCTGTTTTCTTTAGCAGCCTTATCCATTGCCTCAGCTCTTGCCTTGATAAGACGAAAACCGTCCTCAAATGAAATAACTCCTGACGCTGTCATTGCAGCATATTCGCCCAATGAATGACCTGCTGCACCCGAAAATTCAAATCCTTTTTTCTTTGCAGCTTCAAGACATACAAGAGAGGTTATCATAATCGCAGGCTGTGAATTAATTGTCTGATTAAGCTCCTCAGCCTCTGCTTCAAAGCAGATACGCTTCAAGTCCCTGCCGATAATATCGGACGCTTTATCATACATAGCCAAAAGCTCAGGATTTGCTTCTGCAATATCCTTTCCCATACCGCAATACTGTGAACCCTGACCTGAAAATAGTGAAATTACCATAAAATTATACTCCTTTTCTGTAGGCAATGTATAAATGCTTGGTCTATACAAACAAAAATCAACATGCATTTTTGTGAAAAATGCCGATATTTTTGATTTGATACCTTAAAGTGACAAGATTACATTGCAAAAAACTTTAAAATAGATTAAAAT
>ENA-OYXZ01001071-OYXZ01001071.1-human-gut-metagenome-genome-assembly--contig:-NODE-1071-length-10612-cov-5.344416_pt1 | contig 10612 bp, 11 predicted proteins | sample MGYA00243975_ERZ653432 | MGnify/ENA primary metagenome ERZ653432 (study PRJEB26926, sample SAMN06164954) | human gut metagenome | biome: ENVO:00009003; feature: ENVO:2100002; material: ENVO:00002003...
CGAGATGTAGCTCCGTCTCGTGGGCTCGGAGATGTGTATAAGAGACAGGTCTGGCTGACTTTATCTATCAGAAACATAAGTTTAATGAAGATATGAAGATGACCAAGCAGGAAGTAAAAGATGAATACAAAAATACAGAGGGAGATCCGCAGATCAAAGGACGGCAGCGCCGTAAAATGCAGGAGGTATCCCAGAAGCGAATGATGCAGGATGTGCCCAAGGCGGATGTGGTCATCACGAACCCGACGCATTTTGCCGTAGCATTGAAATATGAGGCGGAAGTCAGTTCTGCCCCGGTTGTCCTTGCAAAAGGAGAAGATTACCTTGCGCAAAAGATTAAGGAAGTGGCGAGGGAGAATAAAATTGAAATTGTTGAAAATAAGCCTCTGGCACGTATGCTCTATCACAATGTTGATGTGGGAGCAGAAATTCCGCCGGAGCTTTACCAGGCTGTGGCAGAAGTTCTTGCTGCCGTATACAAGGCCAAAAATATACAGTAGTGCAGTTATACAACAAACAGGTGCGAAAGGAGGTTGTGCAGGATGCTGAAGAAAGCGGATATCGGTGTAGGTTTATATCTTTTGGCGGCAGTAGTTTTCTTCATTGTTCCAATTCCATCCGTATTGCTGGATGTGATGCTTGCATTTAACATTTCCATCGCCTTAATTATTGTATTTAATGTATTGTTTGTTCGGGAAGTACTGGATATGTCTTTCTTCCCGACATTACTTTTGTTTACGACTATTTTTCGAATTTCTCTGAACGTATCTTCCACCCGTCTGATTCTTCTGACGGGAGATCCTGGTAACGTTGTTAAGACATTCGGTTCGTTCGTCGGCGGAGGAAATATGGTGGTCGGTTCCATTGTATTTATTGTCCTCGTATTGATTCAGTTTATTGTTATCAATAAAGGTTCGGAACGTGTATCCGAAGTAACCGCCAGATTTACACTCGATGCCATGCCTGGTAAACAGATGGCGATTGATGCGGACTTAAATACCGGTGCGATCACCGATGCGGAGGCAAAGGAACGACGGGAAAAGATTCAGAGAGAATCTAGTTTCTTCGGCGCGATGGATGGTGCCACAAAGTATGTAAAGGGAGATGCTACGGCAGGTCTGATCATCACCTTTATTAACCTGATCGGCGGAACCATTATGGGAGTTATGAATCAGGGACTTGGATTTGCAGATGCCATTCAGCAGTATGGTCTGCTGACCATCGGTGATGGTCTGGTGTCCCAGATTCCGTCTCTTCTGATTTCTCTTGCAACCGGTATACTTGTCACCAAGGGATCAAACGAGGCAGACTTTTCCGGAATTCTGGTCAAGCAGCTTTTTGGAATTCCGAGGGTACTTTATATTGTAGGTTCCGTGCTGGTTTTCCTCGGAATTTTTACTCCGTTAAATCCGGTTTTATTTATTGCACTTGGTCTGGTGTTTATCATCGCCGGCAAAAATATCAGCAAGAATATCGGCGAAGAAAATATTGAGGAAGAAGTACAGCAGGCGGAGACGGAGGCGGAAGAGATCCGGAAACCGGAGAATGTGGTTTCCCTGCTTCAGGTCGATCCGATCGAACTCGAATTCGGATATGGTATTATTCCGCTGGCAGATGTAAACCAGGGTGGAGATCTTCTGGATCGTGTGGTAATGATCCGGCGGCAGATTGCACTGGAACTTGGTACGGTTGTTCCGATTATCCGCCTGAGGGATAATATCCAGTTAAATCCGAACCAGTATATTATCAAGATCAAAGGCGTGCAGGTAACGGAAGGAGAAATTCTTTTTGATCATTATATGGCGATGAATCCGGGGTATGTGGAGGAAGAAATTACAGGTATTCCTACATTTGAACCGTCTTTCCATCTTCCGGCCATCTGGATTACGGAAGCGCAGAGAGAACGTGCAGAGAGTCTTGGATACACCGTAGTTGATGCACCGTCTATCATTGCGACGCATTTGACAGAAGTAATCCGAAGCCACATCGCAGAGCTTCTGACCAGACAGGATGTACAGAACCTGGTCAACAACTTAAAAGAATCCAATCCGGTTCTTGTGGACGAGCTCACGCCGAAACTTCTTGGCCTTGGAGAGATTCAGAAAGTACTGCAGAATCTTTTGCGGGAAGGCATTTCGATCCGGGATCTTTTGTCTATTTTTGAATCGCTGGCAGATCATGCACAGACATCCAGAGATACGGATGTGCTGACGGAATATGTAAGGCAGAGTCTGAAGCGTGCAATTTCGAGCAAATATTTCCCGTCGAACGAAACGACCAGTGTCATTACGCTCGATCCGAAAGTGGAACAGGAGATCATGTCTTCGGTCAAGCAGACAGAGCAGGGTGCATATCTGACGATGGACCCGGAGAAAACAAAAGCAATTATGGATTCCGTGCGGACAGAAACCGAGAAACTCGAAAGCCTCGGAAAGAATCCGATCATTATTACATCGCCAATTGTGCGTATGTATTTTAAAAAACTCACAGAAGATTATTTCAAAGATCTGATTGTTGTCTCTTACAATGAAGTAGAATCTGATGTGGAGCTGCAATCGGTAGGGATGGTGACAGCATAAATGACAATTAATAAATTTCAGGGAAAAACACAGGAAGAAGCCATTGCAAAGGCAAAAGAAGAATTTGGAGAACGCGCGGTCATTATGAACATCCGTGAGGTAAAACCGAAGGGGCTGTTTCGTGCGTTTAAGAATTCAACATTTGAAGTGACTGCGGCAATGGAGGAAAAAGAACATTTTTCCAATGCCATGCAGGCAGCACAGATGACACAGAGTATGGCAAAAGAAGGAAAACTGCACGACATGATCAATCTTGCGGCGGATGAACCGATTACCATTCCGAAACTGCAGGAACAGGAAGGTAACGCACAGGCAGCCAGACAGGAGCCAGCACGTATGCCACAATCACAGAATCTGGTACAGGAAAATGAAGAGAAAAAATTAGAAGAAAGACTTGAGGTTTTATCTGACCGTCTGGAAAAATCTCTTGGCGGGAAAAATCCGAAGGAGCCGGAGACACCAAAGGGGCCGTCTTCGGAAGAACTCAATTTTGTCCGGATTCTCTACAGCACGCTGTTGAAAAACGAGGTGAGTGAACAGTATGTCAATCAGATCCTTGGCGAAATTGAAAAATTTATCCGCCCGGGACACAGTGTGGATACGATTCTTTCCAATGTTTACCAGAAGCTGATTTTGCGTTTCGGTCAGCCAAAATCACTGGATTTAAGTGGGGCAAAACCGCATGTTGTATTTTTTATCGGACCTACCGGTGTTGGCAAAACCACAACAATCGCTAAAATTGCGTCCAAATATAAGGTGGATTATGAAAAAAAAGTAGCGTTTATTACTGCAGATACCTACCGGATCGCAGCAACAGAACAGCTACAGGTGTATGCAAATATTCTTGACGCACCTATGTCTATCGTGTATTCTAAAGAGGAACTGAATGAAGCAATTGGAAAATATGCGGAATACGATCTTGTTTTCGTTGATACTGCTGGATTTTCCCATAAAAATGAGGAACAGAAAGAGGATATCAGAAACCTGATTCAGGGAGTTGACCCTGAATATACAAGTGAAGTATATTTGGTTCTCAGCGCTACAACGAAATACAGAGATTTGCTTGATATTGTAGATACCTATCACACAATATCTGAGTTTAAACTGATTTTTACAAAACTGGATGAGACATCAACGTATGGAAATTTGCTCAATATTAAGCTGTATTCAGATGCGGAACTGTCTTATACGACAAATGGACAGAATGTACCGGATGATATTGAATTATTTGATACACAAAAGATCGTGAAACAATTATTAGGGGGCAATTCGTAATGGATCAGGCAGAACAATTGCGAAATGTAATAAAACTGCACAATCAGAATAATCAGAATAATGCACGGGTGGTGACGATTACCAGCGGAAAAGGCGGGGTCGGGAAGTCGAATCTTGCAGTAAATCTTGCGGTATGTCTCAGAAAAGCAGGCAAGAGGGTGATTATTTTTGATGCTGATTTTGGTCTCGCAAACGTTGAGGTAATGTTTGGTGCAATCCCACAGTATAATTTGTCTGATTTTATATACCGTGGAAAGTCAATTCGTGAAATAATCACACCGGGACCGATGGATATCGGCTTTATATCCGGCGGATCCGGGATTATAGGATTGAACAATCTTACAAAAGAACAGATTTTATATATCGTAAATTCGATTGACACATTGAATGAACTGGCAGATTTTATCCTGATTGATACGGGTGCAGGAATCTCGGATCAGGTTCTGGAATTTGTCATGGCAAGTCCGGAGGTATTACTGGTATCCACACCGGAACCAAGTTCCCTGACGGATGCGTATTCGCTTTTGAAAGCATTGTACCGCAATCCCGATTTTGTGGAGGAAGAGACAACCATCCACATAGTAACCAACCGGGTAAATTCCCGGGACGAGGGACAGGCAATTTATGAGAAAGTGAATTCCGTAGTGTCTAAGTTTTTACATGGAAGTCTGAATTATCTGGGGATGATTCCACAGGATGCTGCTTTGGAACGGGCAGTAAGACAGCAAAAGACAGTTACCATGAGTGATCCGAATGCAAAATCCGCAAAGGCAATTTCCTGCCTTACAGATCATCTGTTAAACGGCACCCAGCAGAAGGCACCGGTACGGTGGGGAATAGCACAGATGTTTTCCAGTTTTTTATCAAACCGAAAATAGGGAGATGAATAATTATGAAACTTTCAGATGTGATTACTCCGGGAGACAAAATTGATATTAAAATGCTGCATGAAGCGAACCAGGAAGATAATGGAGGAGAGATCGCGAAAATCTATCAAAGTGCGGTCAGCGACATTTTTTCGGATCAGGAATTGGAAATTTCTATGCCGACAAGTGGTGGAAGAATGGTGTTATTTCAACTGGAGAGGGAGTGCAGCATTGTTTTTTATACAAAAGGCGGTATGTATAACTGCACAGCAGTTGTGAAGAAACGTTATCGCAAAGAAAATCTGTATCTGCTTAGAATTGTGATTACTTCCGGATTACAGAAATTTCAGCGCCGGGAATTTTTCCGGATTCCTTATACGACACCGTTAAAATATTACGAAATATCGGAACAGACGGCACAGATGCAGACAACGGAAGAATTGTTTGCGGAAATTCAAAAGCCGGAATATATTGATCAGGTACGTGAGGGAACGATTCAGAATATCAGTGGCGGTGGAATCCGCTTTGTCTCCGGACAATGGATAAAACAGAACCAAAATATTCTTCTGGTGATCAGACTGACAAATGAATATTCGGATGAAACTTTTTATCTTCCGGGACAGGTGATTGCAACAGAAAAACATCCAGCGATAGAGGAAATGTACATTCACCGGGTAAAATTTCTGTTCCGGGATCTCCGGGACCGGGAAAAAATTGTACGCTTCGTTTTTGAGGAAGAGAGAAGAATTCGCAGGAAAGAAGTTGGGTGACTCATATGAAAAAAAACATTTTGGTAGTTGATGATTCTGCACTCATGAGAAGGGTCATGTGTGATATAATCAATTCAGACAGTAAATTTCAAGCAACAGACTATTGCAGAGATGGTCTTGAGGCATATGAAAAACTGAAGCATACCAGTTATGATGGTGTGGTTCTGGATGTGAATATGCCACGCATGGATGGACTGCAGTTACTCGAAAAGTTACAAAAAGAAGGCATACGTGCAAATGTGGTTATGGTAAGTACACTTACCGACAGCAGGGAAGCAGATGTTACCATTTTAGCCATGGAGCGCGGAGCAATTGATTTTGTGGCGAAACCGACAAACATCATAGAGGCAAAAGGAGAGGCATTCAAAAGACAGCTTCTTGGCATATTGAATGCTGTTCTTGCAACACAAAAAACAGCAGGAGGTATCCGTGTGGCAGCAAAACCGGCAGCAAAGGCACCGATAATGCGGAAAGCGACAGGCGGAAAGAACAAACTGGTTGCACTGGCTTGTTCCACAGGCGGACCGAAAGCGTTACAGAGTGTGATTCCGTTTCTTCCGAAAGAACTGGATGCCCCGGTTGTACTTGTACAGCATATGCCGCCGGGGTTTACCAAATCCATGGCTGACAGACTTGATGATCTGAGCAAAATCAGGGTGAAGGAAGCAGAGCATGGAGAGCGGCTGCAAAAGGGATGTGTTTATATTGCTCCGGGCGGAAAACATTTGAAAGTTGCAAAAACCGCAGACGGAAACAACAGCATTGTACTCGATGATGCAACACCGGCAATCGGAGGACTGAAGCCGTGTGCAAATCTTATGTATGATTCACTGACAGCAAGTAGCTATGATGAAATCGTATGTGTTGTCCTGACAGGAATGGGAGCGGATGGAACCAACGGAATTCTTTCGCTGGGAAGATCAAAACCGATTCGCGTAATTGCACAAAACGAAGAAACCTGTGTGGTATACGGAATGCCGAAGGCAATCTATGAAGCAGGTGTGGTAGATGAAGTTGTACCACTGGATGAAGTTGCACAGACAATCACAAAAAACGTGGGGGTAAAATAACATGGATGTAAGCCAATACCTTGAAATCTTTATCGATGAAAGTGCAGAACATTTACAGACGTTAAGTGACTGCATCATGGAACTGGAAAAAGAACCGGATAACAAGGACGTTATCAATGAAATCTTCCGTGCAGCCCATTCTTTAAAAGGAATGGCCGGTACAATGGGATTTAAGAGAATGCAGCACCTGACACATGATATGGAAAATGTGTTCCAGGAAGTCCGCAGCGAGAAAATCCAGGTAGACAGTCAGATGATTGATCTGCTGTTCAAGTGTCTGGATGCAATTGACGGATATCTTGAAAATATTAAGGCAACCTCTGATGAAGGGGAAGAAGACAATGAAGTCATTATCAAGGAACTGAACAATTTCCTCGCAAAAGCAAACGGAGAGGCTGCTGCCGCAGAGGCAGCACCTGCAGAAACAGAAAAAGAAGCAGCGGCGCCGACAGACAATGGAGACCACAAACTGTATCTTCAGATTGATCTGACGGATCAGGAGCGGGATGCCGTTATGACTGCAAAAGACAGTGGAATGCATATTTACGGCATGACGGTTATGATCCAGAAAGAGTGCCTTTTAAAAGCGGCCAGAGCATTTTTGGTATTCCGCGAAGTGGAGGCTTTTGGAGAGATTCTTGTATATCGTCCGAGCTCTCAGGATATTGAAGATGAAAAGTTTGAACAGGAATTCAGCTTTTATGTCGCATCACCGGAAAGCTTTGACAAGATCCAGAACGCTGCAAAGAATGTTTCCGAGATTGAAGATGCCGTTGGAGAAGAACTGACTGATTTTTCACCACGCGTAACAGAAACTGAGACGGAAGAAAAGAAAGAAGAAAAACCGGCAGAGACGAAACCGGAAGTACAGGCTGAACCAAAGAAAGCGCCGGAAAAGAAAAAGGCTCCGGCAAAGAAAAACGGTGTAGGAAAACCGGCGACAAGCCGTACGGTCCGTGTGGATATTGAAAAGCTGGATGCTCTTATGAACCAGGTATCCGAGCTTATCATTGCAAAGAACAGTCTGGTATCCATCAGTTCAACGGAAGAGGGAGGCTTTACCAATCAGGGATTCCATGAACAGATTGAATATCTGGAGCGAATCACCACAAGCCTTCATGAATCTGTTATGAAAGTCCGGATGGTGCCAATTGAGAGCGTTGTAAATAAATTCCCACGTATGATTCGTGATCTGTCCCGTACATTGAATAAGAAGATGGAACTGGTTATGACCGGTGAAGATACCGAGCTGGATCGTACCGTAGTGGATCAGATCGGTGATCCGTTACAGCATTTGCTTCGTAATTCTGCGGATCATGGTCTGGAAGACACCGAGCTTCGTATCCAGAGAGGAAAGCCGGAAGTCGGAAATATTTTCCTGAATGCATATCAGGAAGGAAATAACGTTATTATCCAGGTGGGTGATGACGGTAACGGAATTGATACCGAAGCGGTAAAAGCAAAGGCAATCGAGCGAAATATTATTACACCGGAACAGGCCGAAGTCATGACACAGAAAGAGATCATAAATCTCCTGTTTATGCCAAGTTTTTCCATGGCAAAGAAGATTACGGATATTTCCGGAAGAGGCGTTGGCCTTGATGTTGTAAAATCTAACATTGAGCAGCTTGGCGGTGATGTGGAAGTTAAGACAAAACTTGGGGAAGGAACAACATTTACCGTTCGTCTTCCTCTGACACTTGCCATTATTCAGGCATTGATGGTTGAAGTCCGCGATGAAAAATATGCCATTGCCCTTGGGTCCATTGCAAATATTGAGAGTGTACCGGTCAGCAGCATCAAGTATGTGGAAGCAAAAGAGGTTATTCATCTGCGTGGAAGCGTTATTCCGCTTGTTCGTCTGGACAAACTTCTGGATATTGAACCAAGAGAAGAAGAACCGGAAAGCCTTACCGTTGTTATTGTAAAGAAAGGCGACAGTCAGGTAGGACTTGTTGTTGACGATCTGATGGGACAGCAGGAGATCGTTATTAAGTCTTTAGGCAAGTATATCAATGGAAATAAGCTGATCAGCGGTGCAACAATCCTCGGTGATGGTGAAGTTGCGTTGATTCTGGATGCAAACACACTGATGTAATGGGGGTGAATGACGATGGCTATTGCAAACAATCAGATTGAAACAAATGAGAATAAAAATAAAGAAAAAGAAGTAAAGCAGTATATCGTAGTTCAGATCGGTTCTGAAAAGTACGGAATTGATATCAGCTATGTCGATAATATTGTGCGTATGCAGAAAATTACCCGTGTGCCAAAGGCACAGGAGTATTTCAAGGGAATCATCAATCTTCGAGGCGAAATTGTGCCGGTTATGAGTATCCGTCTGAAAATGGGACTTGAGGATGATACCTTTACTTCGGCATCCCGGATCATTATTTTAAAGATCGAAGATAAAGGGTCTTTAGGTGTGATTGTAGATGAGGTTTGTGAGGTTGTAAATCTTTCTGAGGATCAGATCGAAAATAACAATATCAATTCAAATCATGTAAAAGATACTTTTATCAATGGTATTGGAACAAGCGGAGATCAGCTGATTTCCCTGTTTGAAATCAATGCGATTGTAGACGAAAAAGATAACACATAAGACAACTGAGTATAGTGAGGCTATGCCTCACTATACATGGTTATTGGAGGAAAAAGATGAACGATTTTACATTGGATAATGTAAATGAAATGTATATTGACGTACTGCGCGAAATTGGAAATATCGGAGCGGGAAATGCAACAACTTCTCTGGCAAGCATGATCAATGAACAGATTGATATGAATGTTCCGAAAGTAGAATTGATGGAAGCTTCTAAGCTGAGTTCCGCAATTTGTCCGGAAGACGAGATTATTGTCGGAATTTTTCTGGAAGTAACACATGATATTACAGGAAGCATGATGTTTTTAATGCGCATGGATTCCGCCCATTATCTTGTGAACAAACTGATGGGAAGAGACCCGGAAAACGATGCACCTTTTGATGAGATGGATTTATCTGCCATGAAGGAAATCGGAAATATTATTACGGCTTCGTATCTGTCTGCACTTTCAAGTATGACAAATCTTACGATTTTACCATCCGTTCCATATATTGCGGTGGATATGGCGGGAGCGATTCTTAGTGTTCCGGCAATTCAGTTTGGACAGTACGGAAATAATGCGCTGCTGATTGAAACAGAATTTGGCGATGAACGTATGATTAATGGATATTTTATCCTGATGCCTGAGGAAGAGTCCTATGCAAAGATTTTATCCTCTCTTGGAATTCAGCTATAGAGGAGATCGTAGAATATGGGAGAAGTGATCAAGGTTGGAATGGCAGACCTGAAAACCGCAAAAGCTCCGAATACACTCACGACACTGGGGTTGGGCTCTTGTATCGGATTAACACTTTATGATCCGGTGACGAAAATCGGTGGATTGGTACATTATATGCTGCCAGACAGCACAAAATTAAAAAATAATACCAATATTGCAAAATTCGGGGATACCGGAATCCGTGAACTTTTAAGACAGATTCTGGCTTTGGGAGCAAATCAGAGAAGACTTGTGGCAAAGATCGCGGGGGGCGCATGCATGTTTGAAACGAGCGGACTTTCGTCTGTGGGAAATGTAGGCGCACGCAATGCGGAAGAAGCAAAAATTATTTTGAAAGAATTAAGGATCCCGCTGATCGCGGAGGATACCGGTTTAAATTACGGACGTACGGTAGAACTGGATTGTGGGACCGGAGATTTCAGAATTAAATCGGTGGGAAAAGAAATTAAAGTAATATAGAGGGACAGAAGATGAAAACCAATGGTGTACCGGCTATTATTATGTTGGCGGCAGGGTTTATTGACTGTGTGATTGCAATTCTTACGCACATGTCACTTTGGAATTTTACAAGACAGCTGTTACTGGTACTTGTCCTGTTTTATGTGATCGGTTGTGTGGTAAAAATGATCATTGACCGAAACTTCAAGGATATGGAAGATGACCAGAACGGGGAAGAAATGGAAGCTGTCTCTTATACACATCTGACGCTGCCGACGATCGCATAAGTGTAG
>ENA-OYXZ01001098-OYXZ01001098.1-human-gut-metagenome-genome-assembly--contig:-NODE-1098-length-10482-cov-4.650139_pt1 | contig 10482 bp, 7 predicted proteins | sample MGYA00243975_ERZ653432 | MGnify/ENA primary metagenome ERZ653432 (study PRJEB26926, sample SAMN06164954) | human gut metagenome | biome: ENVO:00009003; feature: ENVO:2100002; material: ENVO:00002003...
CGTCGGCAGCGTCAGATGTGTATAAGAGACAGATCCGGGCGGATATCCATCAGTTCACTGATGTTTCTGCGGCTCTTACCCACCGCATAGCTCTGGAACAGCTCACCGATCTGGTAAAAGAGCATAACCGCAACGCCCTCTTTATAATCCCCCAGAAGGATCGCGCCGATGGTCGCAACCGCCATCAGAAAGTTCTCATCAAAAACCTGTCTGTTTAAAATACCTTTCCAGGCCTTTAACAAAATATCATGGCCGATCACCAGATACGGAATCATAAACAGCAGAAATTTCAGCCAGCCATCTATCGGAAGCAGGCTCAGTACAACCATCAGCACTGCTGCCACGATAATTCTGATAAATACTTTTTTCTGTTTCTTGTTCATGCCTTCACCCCTTTCAGTAAAAACATCAAATCTGCAGACTGTCCATGATGGGTACAGCCTGCAGATTTGTCTTCTTTTACAGGAAGATCTCGCAGTCATCCTCTACCTTTTTGCAGTTCTTGTATACTTCCTGCATAACGGTCTTTACATCTGCACCCTCTTCAAATTCCACGGACATTTTCAGGGTCATGAAGTTTACCGTTGCGTCCTTAACGCCTGCCGTCTTCTTTGCAGCGTCTTCCATCTTGTTTGCACAGTTTGCGCAGTCAACGTCGATTTTGTAGGTTTTTTTCATGATAAAATCCTCTCTTTTCCTGTCTTGCAGCATCTATGGGCGCTTCTGTTTCCCATTGCTTTTTCTTTCATATGAACAATTATTCATATGTTTTTGTTTATTATAGCATTCCTTTTTCAGATGTCAACTATCAATTTCCATTTTTTCCTGTTTTTTTATCACGCATATCATTATGACAAGCAGGCTCAAAAATGCTGCCAGACTTCCTGCCGCTCCCAGACTGATTCCACGCCCGGATAAATCAAATTTTGCACTCACACCAAGTACAGCTGTCACCGCTAACAGAATTCCGATCAATCCCTCTCCGGCGATCAGTCCGGAAGAAAATAAGATTCCATCCTGCACATACGCCTCATTCTTTTTCCTTTCATAAAACGCGCGCAACAGACCGCCAACCATGATCGCTGTTGACAGATGAATCGGCAGATACAATCCGATAGAAAAAGGAAGCACCGGAATCCCAACGATCTCAACCGCAACTGCGATAAATACGCCGATCAGAATCAGTCCCCACGGCAGATAATCTCCCATCACACCTTCCACAACCAGCTTCATCAATGTTGCCTGCGGTGCCGGAAGCTCCGGATCACCGAAGCTCCATGCTGCCTGCAACAGATACAGCACACCACCGATTGCAAGTCCGGAAACAACCGCCCCGATCAGCTCTCCAACCTGCTGCTTCCACGGTGTTGCCCCGACGATAAAACCAGTCTTCAAATCCTGCGACGTATCCCCTGCCATTGCCGCGACAATACAGATGACCGTTCCCATTGAGATTGCAACTGTCATTCCTTTTAATCCGGTCTGCCCGGTTAATTTCAGCACAAAGGATGCAAGCAGCAATGTCGCGATTGCCATACCAGATACCGGATTGTTCGAAGAACCGACAAGACCAACCATCCGTGCACTGACGGTTGCAAAGAAAAATCCAAACACGGCAATAAAAAGTGCCATCGGCACAGACAGCCGGATCTGTGGCATCACACACAGGAACAACAGGATTGCCACAATTCCAATGATCACATACCGCATCGGAATATCACGTTCTGTCCGTTCCCTTCCCGTATTCCCATAGCCACGCACTGCCTTACGGAAGGTCGTCACGATCAATGGCAACGTCTTTACAAGGCTGATAATTCCGCCTGCCGCAACTGCTCCGGCTCCAATATAGCGGATATAGTTTCCCCACAATTCCCATGTGGTTAAAGTGCCGATTGCTCTCGTCGCTGGAAACAAGATATTATCCCCACCAACCAGCACGAACGCCGGCATCAGCACAAGCCAGCCAAGTACCGCCCCACTTAAGAGATACGAAGAAACGCGCGCGCCGCAGATATATCCAACACCCACCAATGCCGGTAGCACGTCGATACCAAAGCCTGCCCCACGCAGCTTCCGGCTTTCAAAATCGACTTCACTTGGAAACAGCTTCAATCCGTCTGCTAAAAATTTATAGACAGCTGCCGCGAGCAATCCTTTTAATACCTTCTTTGCTTTCGCGCCACCCTCTTCTCCAGCAAGCAGCACCTTCGAACATGCCGTTCCCTCCGGGTATGGCAGGCGGTCATGTTCTTCCACGATCAGCGCGTGGCGAAGCGGCACCATGAAAAGCACCCCAAGCAGACCGCCGCTTATGGCAAGCATCGCGATCGTAAAAAAAGACGGCATCGCCGTGCCATGCTCCTTCGCCCACATAAACAACGCTGGAAGCGTAAAGATTGCACCTGCCGCCAGCGATTCTCCGGCGGAGCCGATTGTCTGTACCATGTTATTTTCCAGAATCGAATCCCGCTTTAACAACAGCCGCACAATCCCCATCGAGATCACGGCTGCCGGAATGGATGCGGATACCGTCATACCGACACGCAGCCCCAGATAGGCATTGGCACCACCAAATACAACGGCAAGTAAAATTCCTAAAATAAAAGCTGTCGGTGTAAATTCAGTTGTTTTTTTCATTGTCTGTTTCTCCCTGTTTTTATACTTCTTCACAGATACAGTTTTTCCCATTTTTCCTGCATACATACATTGACTTTTTCCGTCCATCTTATGTATAATTGTAAATAAAAAAAGCGCGAATGGCAGACACATTTCACGACAGAAGGGAGCGTATATTTATGAACAAACAGGTCATTATTTCAATCGGACGAGAGTATGGAAGCGGCGGACATGTAATCGCAGAAATGATCGCCAAGCATTACAATATTCCACTTTATGACAGAAATATTCTCGACGAGCTTTCCAAGGAAACTGGAAATTCTTACGATGTCTATAAGAAATACGACGAAAAGCCAGCAAATCCTTTTATCACCAGAACGGTACTCGGACAGTCAAACTCCGTAGAAAAGATTATTGCAGAAATGCAGTTTAATTTCCTGAAGGAAAAGGCAGAAAGCGGAGAATCCTATGTAGTACTCGGTCGTTGTGCCGAGGACATCTTACAGGATAATGATGGACTGATCTCCATCTTCCTTGTCGGCGACACCGATGTGAAGCAGAAGCGAATCATGGAAGTCAAGCATGTATCCGCAGACGAGGCGCTCACAAAAATGAAACGCCACGATAAAAGCCGGAAGCAGTATCACAATTCCTTCTCCTCTGGCAAATGGGGCGATTCCCGGTACTATGATGTCTGCATCAATACCAGCCGCCTTGGTCTGAAAGCTTCAGCAGAAGAACTGATTCGCTATATCGACGCCAGAGTGGCTGCCATGTAATCTGTTTCATCCGCACAATACACGAATATGTTTACACATAAAAAGAGCCTTGCAATCTGCAAGACTCTTTTTTGATTTGTTATTTTATTTAATAATACATGCTCTGCCATCGTTCAAAGGCGTTGCACTCGGTGCTTTGCCTCCCTTTGGTACGAGCACGATCTGAATTCCTTCCAGACGCTTTGCATATCCAACTGTTCCAGCTGTCTGCCCATTCTTCGCCCAGTTCAACCAGCCGAAAGTCTGTGCGTGTACACGGTAGTATACATCATATTTCTCAGCAAGTTCACCAGTCAGTTTGATCTCGATTGCCTCCAGACGCTTCGCCTGTCCAGTCGTTCCGCTGACTACGCCATCGCTAACCCAAGGCTGCCATCCCAATTTCTGCACATGCGTATGATAAGTCACACCACCATCTACACCAAGTGCGTCATTGTTGACCTGAATCCGGATTGCCTCCAGCCGCTTTGCTTCTCCATATGTTCCAGAGAAGGAACCGTCTGATACAAATTGCTGGTTGCCATAGGTCTGCACATGCGTTGCATAATTGATCAAGCCCGGCTGATCACTCTTCGATGCAGCCTTTCCGTACTGTACATAAGAAACAGCGCTGGTTCCCGAAGATGGCGTCATCCCCTTCGGTACTACGTAAATCTGGATTGCTTCCAGACGCTTTGCAAATCCTGACGTACCAGCCGTTTCACCATTCTTTGCCCAGCCAAGCCAGCCAAAGGTCTGTGCATGTACACGATAATACACATCGAATTTGTCTGCGTCGTTGCCTGTTAATTTGATACGGATTGCTTCCAGACGTTTGGCCTGTCCAGTTGTTCCGCTTAAAGCTCCATCATCGACCCAATTACCCCAGCCTAAGGTCTGTACATGTGTCTGATAGGTAACACCCAAATCATACTCGCCACCGACCTTAATCTTGATTGCCTCCAGCCGCTTACCAAGTCCGGTCGTTCCGCTTGTCATACCGTTAAATTTATCTGCCTGCCAGCCATAACTCTGTACATGTGTGCTATACGCTACATTCAGGAACGAATTTGCTGTACTGGATGTCTTTTTTACCGTACAGAATTTGTACATATAATCATTTACAATACTATATCCATAATTTGATGCAGTTGCCCAGCCCTTTCCCCAAGGGTTTTCCTGAATACCCAAGTACTCTACAAAAGTTGCACAGCCTCTTGTCACATACTGGAATCTCGGATCAACCACTGCATTTTTCAGATCTTCCTGTGAAGCGTATGCCTTCAGATGCTGTACCTGTGCACGTACTCCCAGACGTACCGAACCAAATGCCTGTCCAGCAGCGCCGCCTCCGGTTGCGCCCAGTCCACAGAAATTATACTGCTCAATCTTTACATCGCCGCCGAATCGCAGGAATCCAGTTTCTTTCATTGCCTGTGCAAATACAACACCCGGATCTACGCCCTCTGCAACTGCCTCGTCGTAAAAGATCTGGCAAAATGTCTGCAATGGATTGGACGATGCTTTGATCTCTGTATCATGCTCCTGATAGTAAGTCGGGAACGTTGCGTTGGACTTATAATACGATACCATACGATCAACTGATGTCGTCGGAGTCGTCATGATTGGTGTCAATGCTTCGGACGTACCACCGTCATATGCTGTACGGATCGTATCCGCGATTGTCGCCTTAGAACCGTAATTCCCATTCTTGGACAATCCATAATATTCTGCAATGGCGGTTGCATCTGCATACCCCATTTCCTTTACTTTATCTTCTCTTGACAAAAAGTTATATACATCGCCATAATTATCGATAAATGCATGCTCGATCAAAACTGCCGGGAAACCAGCTTCCTTAGAACGCTTGATAACGCCTAAGTAATCCGATGGTGAACCATCTGGGTACTGGCTGCCGTCCTCTGTATTCCGGATCTTGATTCCTCTGTTATATAGGCCAAGTGCTACCAGCTTCTGCTGGATTACTTCTGCCAGTTCTTTTCCTTCTGTTCCGATACCCGGTATGTAATTGCCGTTTGGATAATACACCTCGGCACCGCCATGTTGTCCACCAACAGCATTGATATGAATGCTGACAAACACATCTGGATTAAATTTCTTTGCATACGCTACGCGATTAGCAAGATTATTGTCCGTATCTGCAGTTCTTGTCATGTATACTTCAACATGGCTATACTCTTCCAGCTTTGACTTGCAATACTGCGCGATTTTCAACGTCAAATCCGCTTCTCTCAAGCCATATTTACATGCACCCGGATCAGAACCACCATGTCCCGGATCAAGCACAACAACCAGATTCGGGTTGGCTGTCGACTGTGTTGCGATTCCGCTGTCTGCAACACTGTCATCGGCTTCCTGTAAAGCTTCGGTCAGAGAATCAAAAGTCATCTCCTGTCCTTCGGCATCCAGCACGGTAATTCCGTCTTCGCCGCAGGCTTCCTCTGCATCCTGCTCTGCCTGTTCATCCACGACATAGGCATCCGCCTCAGAATCAACATCCGTATTGATACCAAATTTGGCTTCAATTCCGGTATCCGTCATGTGAACGATTCGTTTCTCTCCGTCTGCAACTACCTCAATCGTGGTTACTTCATATTCTCCGCTCGGCTGGGTATCATCAAACTCCATGTTAAACAGCAGGCTTCCCTCGTCTACCGTATCCGCGGTCACTTCATAGGAAGTACCAGTCTCCACATTGACGTAAGTCAAAACCGCATCCGAAAGCTTCTCCGTCCCGTCTCCCACATCTGCCAGAACAAACTGGCTTCCCGGGGTACATACGACCGGACTTCCAACGACCAGATAATTCAACTGCTCTTCTGCCTGTGCCATCGAAACTGGTTCTGCTGCGCGAATCGGGACTCCATTTCCCGCAAGCAGCATACCCGCTGTCAAAATGGCAGCAAGAATCTTCTTACTCTTTTTGAAGCGTATCATGTTACTCTCTCCTTCGTTTTCTACTATAATCCAAAAAACACCATTCCGATTATAATATCATTTTCGGCAGATAGCAATGATTCCGCATCCATTTTTCTGCATTTTCTTGTAAATTTCCTGTAATTTTGACTATCGGCGTAGTTTTCTCTTCCGTTTGTAACCGGTATACCGCTGTTTTTTCTCGTACTGTGCCTGCAGCTTCTCTGCGATCAGAGTCAGATACCGGAAGATGGATTCTGCCGCGAATCCGAACACAACCATCAGCAATATACACCGGTTTGACATATCGCTTAATGCGAACAGCTTCTTCAGGAAGATTCCTGAGAAAATCAGTCCGAATATATTCAGGAAGATCACGCCGTACTTCATTTTATTGAGCGGTTCGCTGATCTTAAATAAAATCATGAATCCAACAACCGACAAAACCAGCGTTGCGGCTGTCGCCACACTCGCATCCGGCAGTCCGAATACGGATCCCAGCATGACAAGCGCGCCAACTGCAATCACATCGGTCAGTCCGCCCGGCAGTGCCTTAAGCAGCACATTCGTGATAAACCTGCCTTCGATCCGGTTCTTGTTCGGCTCTAACGCAAGCAGGAATCCCGGTGCACCGATCGTAAACATACTGATCAAGGATACCTGTGCCGGTTCGAGTGGATATGTGATCATCAAAACCATCGAGAATACTGCCATCAGCAGGGAAAATATATTCTTCACAAGGAACAGACTCGCCGACCGCTGTACGTTGTTAACGACACGCCTGCCTTCATACACAACATCCGGCATATGGGCAAAATCCGAATCCAGCAATACAACCTGTGCTGCCTGCGCTGCTGCCTCACTTCCCGATGCCATCGCCACGCTACAGTCTGCATCCTTCATCGCTAAGATATCATTGACACCATCGCCGGTCATCGCAACTGTATGTCCTTTGATCTGCAATGCCTTCACAAGCTTCTGTTTCTGCTTCGGTGTCACACGTCCAAAGACAGTGTACTGTTCCACTGCATCCCTAAGCTTCGCCGCTGTATCAAGTGTGGTCGCATCCACGTAATTCTCTGCACCCGGGATTCCTGCCTGCAGCGCAACCTCAGAAACCGTTCCCGGATTATCACCGGAGATGACCTTGATTGCCACACCCTGATCGTTAAAATATTCGAAGGTCTGCTTTGCATTTGCCCGGATCGGGTTTGCAAGCACGACAAAACCAAGTGGAATCACTTCTTCGGTAAGTCCATGCTTTAAGTCTGTTCCTGCATATTTCGCGAAAATCAGGACACGGTCACCGGATTTTGTGAAGGTTAAAATTTCTTTTTCCACGGTTGCATACGCATCACCCATGACAAATTCCGGTGCCCCTAATATATACGTTCCCTCGGTAAATACGATTGCACCGTATTTCGTTGTCGAAGAAAATGGATACCGTTCCACGACTGTCCGGCTTGGTGCCACACTCTCATTTCCGGCAAATGTCCGGAGTGCCTGCATCGTCGCATTGTTGTCGTTCGATGCAAGGGTATAATCCACAAGTAATTCCTGCAATTCCTCCGGCGTGTGCAGCAGATTCTTCCCGTTCTTACTGCATATGATCTGCTTGACGTTCATCGTCGGTTCGGTAATCGTACCGGTCTTGTCCACACACAACACATCAACGCGCGCAAGTGCTTCGATGCTCTTCATATCATGCAGCAGCACCTTCCGGCTGGCAAGCTTCATGGTACTGAGTGCCAGCGCGATTGTCGTAAGTAAATATAATCCCTCCGGGATCATACCGATGATCGCGGCAACCGTCGCTGTCACACTCCGCCGGATCGTCTCGTGATTGATAAAATGGCTCTGATAAAACAGCAGAAGTCCGATCGGGATGATCACGATACCGACCCATTTGACGATCTGGTTGATCGAGCGGATCATCTCAGACTGCTCGCCGCTTCCCATCGTCTTTGCTTCCTGTGAGAGCTTCGCGATGTAGGATTCATTTCCGACGTGAGTGAGTTCGGCGTGGCATTGTCCGGATACGACAAAGCTTCCGGAGAAAAGTTCGTCGCCGGGATTTTTCTCTACCTCATCCGCTTCTCCGGTAAGCAGTGACTCATTGACCTGCACACTGCCTTCCGCAACGACTGCATCTGCGCAGATCTGGTTGCCCGCCTCCAAGATGATCTCATCATCCTGTACAAGCTGTTCGGTTTCAATCTTCTGCTTCACGCCGTCCCGCACGACAATGGCATGCGGTGCATTCAGCAAATTCATCTTGTCCAGTGTCCGCTTCGCGCGGATCTCCTGTATAATTCCAATCAATGTATTGCCGATGACAATCGGCAGGAAAGTCAGGTTCCGAAAAGAACCGACCAGACAGAGTAAGACTGTAATGATCAAAAAGATCAGGTTAAAATATGTGAATGTGTTGGAGATGATAATCTCCTTCGTTGTTTTATCGGTAGACAGGTCGGTCTCGTTCGTCAGGCCCTGATCGATCCGCTCCTGTACTTGTTGCTGCGTAAGTCCCATAATCTTCTCCTTTTTGAAAATACCCTTTTTTGTATTTTCAACACTTCTTATGCCTTAATTCTATATCTTCCAAATTATTACATATGATAGCACAGGAGATTTGCTGAAACAACGCAAATTCTATGAACTTTTGGTGAATCTTAGGAAGCGGCGGTACAGCAAAAATCCGGCAATCGACGTAATACTATCCGTAACCGGAAACGTCAGCCAGAAGAAGTTTAGCCCGATTCTTGAGAATGCATACCCGAGCGGCACAAATAAAAATACCGTTCTTACCACTGTAAGCACACTGCTTGTAAACGCTTTTCCAACTGCCTGAAAGAACACCGGAAATGTCAGCGATGTCACAAGCGGAATAAAGCTCACTGCGATGATACGGAACGCCACCTTCCCGATACGGATCACTTCTGCGTCATGCGAGAATACATGCAGCATCTGTCCCGGTATCAGTTCAAAACAAAGCACACCTATCATCATCAGGGATACTCCATATATAAGTGCCAATGACAACGTCTTCTTGCAGCGGTCAATCTTCATCGTTGCATAATTATAGCTTAAGATCGGCACGATACAGGTCTGCATCGCCCCAAGCGGGATGAAGAAAAACGCCTGCCATTTGTAATAAAGTCCAAGTACTGTCACCGCCTGATCGGAGAAGGTTGCAAGTACCATATTAAGTCCGAATATATAGAACGTGTACGCAGACTGCATCAGGATATTCGGGATTCCCATCTTATAAATCTTGCAGATGTCCGGCAGATATACAGATAACGCCGGTGACTTCCGGAATCCTCTGCGCATGACGATCAGCGCCGCTACGATCTGACCAACGACGGTTGCTGCCGCAGCTCCTGCAATTCCCATCTTCGGCAATCCGAACATACCAAAGATCAGAAGTGGATCGAGTACGATGTTTGTAACCGCACCTGCAATCTGCGCGATCATCGGCGTCTTCATGTCGCCGTTTGCCTGCAGGATCTTCGTCCAGATGCTCTCTAGAAAAAGTCCGAAAGAAAAGACGCATACAATCCGTCCATACATCACAACCTCTTTGATTACTTCTGCGGAATCCGTCGACATCTTCGCGTATGCAGGCATGAAGAAATAACAGAACACGGCGAATACTGTCCACATAAACAAAGTAAGTGGCGTGCCGATCCCACCGATTTCGTCTGCCTTTTCGTCCTCGGACAAGCCTAAGTAATGCGCCATGCACGTATTGATACCAACACCGGTTCCCACCGCAAATGCGATCATCAGAAGCTGGATTGGATAGATGATGGACAGCGCGGTCAGTCCACTCTCGGAATACCGCCCGACAAAGAAGCTGTCCACAATGTTATAAAGTGCCTGTATCAACTGCGCCAGCATCACTGGCGGTGCCATATTCCATAGTATTTTACTGATTTTCTCTGTGCCAAACAGCTGGCTGTCTTGTTTCATGTTTTACCATTCCTCGCTGTCCCACAAGATTGTGAATGGTCCATCGTTCTCCAACTCGACCTTCATATCTGCGCCAAAGCTTCCGCATTCCACTTTTCCAAATGTCTCCACACATTTTGCCTTGAAATACTCATACATCTCCTCTGCAAAGTCCGGCGCACCCGCCTTCACAAAGCTTGGTCGGTTTCCTTTCTTG
>ENA-OYXZ01001107-OYXZ01001107.1-human-gut-metagenome-genome-assembly--contig:-NODE-1107-length-10412-cov-4.655692_pt1 | contig 10412 bp, 6 predicted proteins | sample MGYA00243975_ERZ653432 | MGnify/ENA primary metagenome ERZ653432 (study PRJEB26926, sample SAMN06164954) | human gut metagenome | biome: ENVO:00009003; feature: ENVO:2100002; material: ENVO:00002003...
CCGTATAAATGATAATTTAGAGCAGCAAGCCGCCGCAATTTTCAGATCATGGTTTGTCAATTGTGTTCCATTCGGAGGCATTGCACCGGACGAATGGAAGAATGTCACTTTAGAAGACATCACGGCGATGGTAAGTCGCGGTATAACTCCAAAATATGCTGATGATACCAGCCAAATAATAATCAATCAGAAGTGCATTCGCAATCACATGATTGATCTTTCTCTTGCACGAAACCATAGGCCGAAAGTTATCAATGATAAGTGGCTTCGCTTTGGTGACTTGCTAATTAACTCAACTGGCGATGGTACCTTAGGGAGAGCAGCTCCGATCTGGTTTCAGCCGCATAATCTTACTGTTGATTCTCATGTTACGATTGTCCGGCCAGCAACAGAAAATTTGATTTTCTATATTGGGTTGTGGGGTACTCAGCATGAAAAAGAAATCGAGTCACTTCATACAGGAAGCACCGGTCAGACTGAATTACCCAGAGATCGTGTAAAAGCTATGGAATTAGTTCTACCGGATAGTAAGACGCTTGCTCATTTTAATAGTGTAATGGCTCCTATGGCTTCCGCTATCGTAACAAACCTGGAAGAAAATCAGCGTCTTGCCGCTCTTAGAGATGCACTTCTTCCCAAACTCATGTCCGGCGAGATTGATGTTTCCTCCGTCAAAATCTAAGCCGCTAAATTATCATTTATCTTTTGGTTGTTCTCAATTTTGTCATCTATAGCAGAGAGTGTTTTCACGATCTTCCGTTGAACATCTAAGACAGGATATACAATTTCAACCTCTCCTAATAGCTTGGTATTGATAGACGGCATTGTTGCTCCAACAGCTATATTACGTACAAATTGTTTTGTTTTTTCCAAACAGAAGAAATAGTAGAGGAATAATGGATCTATCACACCGGTTGGACGAACTCGCAGACAACGTCCGGAAAACATCCATCCGTCATGAACTTCATCAACATAAGAGCATCTATCAACCGATCCTACTCGACTGAACACTATGTCACCTTTTGAGAGAACATATTTTGCAAGACGAACTTTATCTTCATCTGATACTTTAGGGAGATTTTGTTTCGTAAAAACTCTATTACCTAAATGTTCCACCGTAACAATGGGAGTACCATCATTTACATAGTCCTCTTTATGTAGTTGAATACCAAAAGGGCCTGTTTGTATATCTGCTATATTTCTAAGATATTGCCTATTCATAGTTCTCTATCCTATCTGATGTATTTTCTATGTATCAGCTTTACGTTCTTTTAACTACATCACCCAGCCGGATAATTTTCCACTCTTTCATACTCATCTTCTTTAATCTAAAACTTCCCAATATCCTGATTTGTTGGCACCGACGCGCCTGATGATGTTTTTCTCCCTGAGGGAAGCCACGACTCGTTCCGCCTGACGTTGGGAAAGTTCCAGCCGTTCGGCCATTTCCCGCACGCTGAGCCGGGGCTGTCTTTTGATGAGTTCCACAAGGTGTTGTTGCGCCGGTGTAAGATTTATACCGACATTTATACCGACATTTATACCGACATCTTCATGCGGGTTGCGGTGTTGTTGGAGGGTGTTGAGTATTTCCCGGAGCATGAATTCCACGAAAGGGGCGCAATCCGCCCGGGCGGAGCTGGCGCTGATGGCTTCATAGTAGGCTTGCTGGTTGGCATAAACCATGTTTTCTACGGGGAGGTGTTCAAAGGCCGGGTGCAGTTTTCCCAGGATCAGGGATTGCCAGAGCCTGCCCATTCTGCCGTTGCCGTCGCTGAAGGGATGGATGAATTCAAATTCATAATGAAAAACGCAGCTGCGTATCAGCAGATGGTCTTCAGCCCGGCGCAGCCATTCAAACAGGTCGTTCATCAGCCCGGGAACACGGTCGGCGGGCGGGGCCATGTGCACCAGGCGCGTTCCGGCAAAAACGCCTACGCCGCCCCGCCTGAAGCTTCCGGCGTCATCCGCCAGAGCGCTCATCATCACGCCATGGGCTTGGAGCAGATCGTCCAGGGAAAAGGCGTCCAGGGAGGGATACAGTTCATAGGTTTTAATGGCGTTTCTTACCTCCTGGATTTCCCGGAGCGGAGCCATGACCGGTTTCCCCTGGAGCACGTCGCGCACCTCATGTTCTGACAACCGGTTGCCTTCAAGAGCCAACGAACTGTGGATGGTCTTGATGCGGCTGGCTTTGCGCAGGCGAAGGCCGCCGCTCTGCTCCAGCCTGATGGCATACCGTTCCACCAGAGCGGATATTTCCGCAATCAGGTTGACGGCGGCGGATGATATGCTGAATGGCGGCTGGTACATCAGGGAAAGATGGCGTTGTTTATCAATTATTCCGGGAATGGGAACGGACAGTCGGCGGCTCGATTTGGCACGGTTAAGGAGCCTTATGGAAGGCTCTCCTGCCATGAAGCACCCTACCCCAGGAACTTGCGGTGGGCAAGTTTAACATTGCTTTGCTTGACCATGGCGTATTGAAGGGTGGTGTCTATTCTCTGGTGCCCCAGAAGACGCTGCAATTGTTCCACGGGCATTCCCTTGTCAATCGCCACGGTGGCGAGCGTTCTGCGGAATTTGTGGGGGTGTACCCGCGGCAGTTCCAGACGGCGCCCCAATTCCCGAAGCCGGGATTCCACGCCGCCGATTTTCAAACGTTCATAAGGCGCTTTGAGAGACACGAACAGGGCGTGATTGCCGTCTTCCCGCTCTTCCAGATAGTTCTGCAAATGGATCTTGGTGCGGGCGTCAAAATAAACCATGCGTTCCTTGCTGCCCTTGCCGAAGACCACGCACTCCCGTTCTTCAAAATTGATGTCTTCACGGTTAAGCAGCACCAGTTCCCCCACGCGCATTCCCGTGGATGCCAGAAGATCTATCAGGGCGAGATCCCTCAATGTTTCGCAGTTGTCGCGCATGGTTTCCAGAGCTTCATCCGTATAGGTTTCCTTGATGGTTGAGGCGGTTTTTACCTTGTGGATACGGCGCACCGGACTTTTCAGAATAAAGTCTTCATCTTCCAGCCACGCGAAGAAGCTGGAAAGAATGCGGCGGATGTTGTCAATCGTCACGCGGCTTGACTTCCTGTCCGCCTGATACCTGGTGAGATAGGAGCGCAAATCCTCCGTCTGGATGCGGGAGATGCCCTTCCCCACGCCGTCAAGCATGACTTCTATCGTCCGGCGGTAATAATCCAGCGTTTTTTCCGAACAGCCCTCAATGCGTTTCGCGGAAATAAAGGCATGGACGACGCCTCTGTTGTCCTCCGCCATGCGTTCCTCGTCCCCGCGCCCCTTTTGAACATCGTAGCATTCAAGATGGTGTTTCAATACTTTTTTCAATTGCTTCGCCTGGCTGTTATCCAAATGCGGAAGCATCTCCCGGACGACGTCGTCTATCAATTCATCTTTCATAACCCAATTTCCGCTGTATTTATGGGAGAACACGGCTGAGGGCAATACCCGCAATAATCTAAACAGGCCAATCATTGATCCGGCTAAATGATAATTTAGAGCAGCAGGCACAGGCTATATTCAAATCTTGGTTTATCGACTATGAGCCATTCAATGGTAAAATTCCATCAACATGGAAGGAATACCGTTTGGCAGACTTCTTTCCTGTAGTTACAGGTAAAAAAAATGCCAATGTATCATCGGATAGTGGTCAATACCCGTTTTTCAGTTGCTCCCAAAACATTGCGTGGACTGACAATTACTCCTTTGAAGGCAATGCCATATTGGTTGCTGGGAATGGTGACTTCAATGTCAAATGGTATAACGGTAAATTTGAAGCGTACCAAAGGACATATGTTCTTATTCCATATAATCCAAGGTATTCCAGTTGGCTATATTATGCCGTCAAATACAATCTCGCTAAGATCACAAGTGCGGCGAGGGGGTCTGTAATTAGGTTTATTACGAAAGGGAATCTTGAGAATTTCTCATTTTTGGCCCCGAGAGAACTTGATAAATATGAAATTATCGACACTTTTTCCACAATAAATCACGCAATAGAGCAACGCGTCCAAGAAAACTATCGCCTGCAAGTCTTTAGAGATAATCTCCTACCACGTTTGATGACCGGCGAGATTGATGTTTCCTCCGTCAAAATCTAAGCCGCTAAATTATCATTTAGCCGGATCAATGATTGGCCTGTTCAGCCTCTTCTCGTCTCAATTTGTTAACAACATATCAATATCATAACAACCAATATTTCAAGATCCCTCCCCATCACAAAATGATTGATTTTCAACAGAGAGTTGTATAATTACATTCATCATCAACCTTGAAGCACGCATTCAGATGGCAGGAGCATACACGGAAGACAGCTATGAAAAGTCTGTAGTGGAACTATTCCAGAACATGGGCTACACCCACGTTTACGGGCCCGATGTGGAGCGAGACTATCACCTTCCCTTTTATGAAGATGAATTGAAAAGCGCCATTTTCCACTTAAACCCCGCTTTGCCGGAAGAGGCTGTGACGGAAGCGCTCAACAAATTAAAAAATATTGATAATGGAGAGCTTGTACAGCGAAATGCCGTGTTTATGAACTATCTTCAAAACGGAATTTCCGTACAATACCGCGACAAGGGCGAAGTGCGTTCCGACATTGTCTACCTGGCGGATTACAATAATCCGGACAATAATTCCTTTGTTGTGGCCAATCAATGGACATTCATGGAAAACAGCTGCAAGAGGCCGGACATGATTCTGTTCCTGAACGGCCTGCCTGTCGTGCTTGTTGAGTTGAAATCTCCTTCCCGGGAAGAGACGGACGCTTCCGAAGCCTACCGGCAGCTCCGCAATTACATGAAGGAAATTCCCTCCATGTTTGTTTACAACGCCATTTGCGTGATGAGCGACCAAATGACTTCCAAGGCCGGAACCATCACCTCCGGAGAAGACCGTTTCATGGAATGGAAAACGGTAGACGGCAGTTATGAAAATACCAGGTTCGCCCAGTTTGACACCTTTTTCGAGGGACTGTTCCGGAAACAACGCCTGCTGGATATTCTTAAAAACTTTATCTGTTTTTCCAATAACGGAAAAGAGACCGTGAAAATACTGGCGGGCTACCACCAGTATTTTGCCGTTAAAAAAGCCATTGAATCTACCCGGAACGCCACTCTTACCGACGGCAAGGGCGGAGTATTCTGGCATACGCAGGGGAGCGGCAAATCACTGTCCATGGTCTTTTACGCCCACCTCCTGCAAGAGGCTCTGGAAAGCCCGACCATCGTTGTTCTTACCGACAGGAACGACCTGGACGACCAGTTATACGGGCAATTTGCCAAATGCAAGGGCTTCCTGAGGCAGGAACCCATCCGGGCAGAAAGCAGGGAACACCTGAAAAAACTTTTACAGGGGAGGAAAGCCAACGGGATTTTCTTTACCACCATGCAGAAGTTTGAGGAATCCCATGAGGCTCTTTCCGAACGCAGAAACATCATCGTCATGGCGGATGAGGCCCACCGTGGGCAATACGGGCTGGCGGAAAAGATCAGGATTTCCACAAATGAAGAAGGCGAGAAAATTGCCAAAAGAGTTGTCGGCACGGCGCGCATCATCCGCAACAGCCTGCCGAATGCCACCTATATCGGCTTTACGGGAACTCCCGTCTCCACCAAAGACAGAAGCACCCGCGAAGTGTTCGGGGACTACATTGACGTCTATGACATGACTCAGGCGGTTGAGGACGGAGCCACCCGCCCGGTTTACTATGAAAGCCGGGTGATCAAACTGAATCTGGATCAGGAAACCCTGAAGCGGATTGATGACGAATACGAGCTCATGGCCGCCAACGCCGACCCGGACGTGATTGAACGCAGCAAGCGGCAGCTGGGGCAAATGGAAGCCATTCTGGGCAATGACAACACCATTGATTCCCTTGTCCGCGACATTCTGGACCACTATGAGCATTACCGGGAAGGCCTGCTGACGGGCAAGGCCATGATTGTGGCTTATTCCCGCCCCATCGCCATGAAAATTTACCGGCGCATGCTGGAATTGCGCCCGGAATGGACAGAAAAGGCAAAGGTGGTGATGACTTCCGGAAATAATGATCCGGAAGAATGGAGGGAAATCATCGGCAACAAGAGCTACAAAAATGAATTGGCCAGGGAGTTCAAGGATAATGACAGCCCGATGAAAATCGCCATTGTGGTGGATATGTGGCTGACCGGGTTTGACGTTCCCTCCCTGGCGACCATGTATGTCTACAAGCCGATGAGCGGCCATAACCTCATGCAGGCCATTGCCCGCGTCAACCGCGTGTTCGGCGACAAGGAAGGAGGGCTGGTGGTGGATTATGTGGGCATCGCTTCCGCCCTGAAGCAGGCGATGAATGATTACACAGGCCGGGATAAAGCCAACTACGGAGATACCGACGTGGCCAAAGCGGCCCATCCCAAGTTTCTGGAAAAACTCAGCATCTGCCGGGATCTGTTCCATGGATTTGACTATTCCGGATTCACGACGGGTACTGATCTTGAACGTGCCAGATGCATCAGCGGAGCGGTTAATTTTATCATTGGCAGGGATAAGGAAAAGAAACAGGAATGTTTCCTCAGGGAAGCGCTGATGCTGCGCCAGGCCCTGTCCCTGTGCGCCTCCATCACCCAGGAAACCGACCGTTTCGAAGCCGCCTTCTTTGAGTCCGTCCGGGTTCTGGTGCAAAGGCTCAGAAGCGCGGGTGCCGGGAAGAAAATTTCCCTGAAGGAGATGAACGACAGAATTAACGCACTGTTAAAACAAAGCATCCGGAGCGAAGGCGTCATCAATTTATTTTCCGATGTTTCCAGGGAGTTTTCTCTTTTTGATCCAACGTTTCTTGAGGAAATTGCGAGGATGAAGGAAAAGAACCTTGCCCTGGAATTGCTTAAAAAGCTGATTCTGGAACAAGTCTCCATTTACAAGAGGACCAACATCGTCAAGTCGGAAAAATTCAGCGAGAAGATGCAACGGCTGATTAATTCCTACATCAATGGGTTAATTACCAATGAAGAAGTCATTGCGGAGATGCTGAAACTCGCGAAACAGATGGCGGAAGCCCGCAAGGAAGGAAGAAATCATGGACTTTCCCCCGAAGAAGAAGCTTTCTACGACGCGCTGAACAGGCCGCAGGCCGTTAAGGATTTCTATAAGAATGACGAGCTGATCGCCATGAGCAGGGAATTAACGGAGGCTCTGCGCAGAAACAGCACCATCGACTGGCAAAAACGCACTCAGGCGCGGGCAAAAATGCGCACCATGATCAAACGTCTTTTGAAAAAATACAAGTACCCGCCCGATGATGTGCCGGAGGCTCTTCAAACCGTCATGAGCCAGTGTGAGCTGTGGGCGGATAATATCATGGATGTCAGGAAAAAGAGTTATTTGAATGATTCTTCCGGGGATGAGGGAGCCCTCAGAGCAGCGGAAGATCCGGAACAATACGGGGTCAGCAGCTGATCATGGCAAGATGCTCAACCAGGGAAGGGTAATGGAATCCGCATCTGCCTGTTCCGGACATCGCCGGAGAGGCATATTCCCTCCGTTCGGATTTTTTCTCTTGCCAGACTGCGCCCCGTGTGGTTTACTGCGCCCCGCAACGGCAGAAACGCCTGAGCAGACAGCCCCATAGTGTAATTGGTAACACACCTGATTTTGGTTCAGTATTTCTAGGTTCGAGTCCTGGTGGGGCTGCCAATCCAACCCTCCTTCAAGGAGGGTTTTTTGTTGCCTTTTTTCAGGATTCATCCTCTCCCGGAGCAAGCTTGAACGCCATTTCCCCATCATCCGCACAGATTCTTGAAAATCCAGCAATCGTCCTGCCGCGCATGGAACATGCGGGGGTGGAGGGAAATGCCGGAAAGAAGGGTATTCCATGAGCGTCGCACACACGGCATCCCGGAACGGTAAAAGCTCTTGCGTTACAGGGATTTTTTTGCATAATCCCCCGGCAGGAATGACGGAAAAACCTATACAACTTGGGCTTGCCGGGCTGGGAACGGTCGGTTCCGGCGTTTATGAAACGCTGTGCCGCAATCACGCCCTTCTGGAAGCCCGGAGCAAGATTCCTTTCAGGCTCAAGCGCATCGCCGTGCGCAACCTGGAAAAGCCCAGGGAAACCGTCGTTCCCCGGGAACTGCTGACGGACGATTGGCAGGATTTGGTAAACGACCCGGAGATAGACATCATTATTGAGCTGATTGGCGGAACGCGCCAGGCTTACGACCTGGTGACGCTGGCCCTCCGTGCCGGCAAGCCCGTCGTTACGGGGAACAAGGCTCTTCTGGCCGAGTACGGAGCGGAGATTTTCAAGCTTTCCGCGGAAATGGGCACCCCCATTTATTTCGAAGCGTCCGCCGGCGGCGGCATCCCCATTATCCAGAGCTTGCAGAATTCCCTGATTTGCAACCACATCAATTCCATTGTGGGAATTATCAACGGAACGTCCAACTATATTCTCTCCGCCATGGGGGAACACGGGGCCGATTACGCGGACGCCCTGGCCCAGGCCCAGAAGCTGGGCTTCGCGGAAGAAGACCCCTCCCTGGACGTCAACGGCTGGGACGCCGCCCATAAGGCGCTCATCCTGGCGATGCTGGCCTACGGAACAACCATTTCCCCGGATAAAATTTACGTCAGAGGCATTGAGAATATCACCAGCCGGGATTTCGAGTTTGCCAAAAAACTGGGCTATACCATCAAGCTCCTTGTCGTCATCCGCTACCATGAGGAGCAGGAAGACGCTCTGGAACTGCGTGTCCAGCCCTGTTTTGTCCATGACTGGCATATCCTGGCTTCCGTGAACGGCGTGTTCAACGCCATTTCCGTCAATGGGGACATTGTGGGGGAAACGCTGTTTTACGGCCGCGGAGCGGGCAAGAACCCCACCGCTTCCGCCGTCATCAGCGACATCATCACCGCCATGCGCGAAAGCCGCTATCCGGAATACCATACGGGCTTCAATCCCTATGCCAAGGCCTGCGGGATCATGCATATCAATGATACGGTCACTCCGTATTACGTCCGCTTCCAGGTAGCGGACCAGCCGGGAGTCATTGCGGAAATAGCCCGCATTCTGGCCACCTTCGGCATCGGCATTTCCGCCACCTCTTCCGCTCCCAGCCATATTGATGAAGGCGGAGCCCCCTGGAACGACCTCGTTTTCATCCTCCATTCCTGCCCGTGGGGCCAGCTCCAGAAGGCTCTGGAGGAAATAACCCGCATTTCCTGCGTGGCGGCGGAGCCCCGCGTCCTGCGCATAGAACATCTTCTTCCTCAATCCTAACCTACATATCATCCTGTTACATGGCTCTTATCGTTCAAAAATTCGGGGGCAGCTCCGTCGGCACCATTGACCGCATCCGCAATGTAGCGCGCCGCATCCATGAAACCGCCAGGGAAGGCAACCAGGTGGTCGCCGTCGTTTCCGCCATGAGCGGCGTGACGGACAAGCTGATCGGGCTTGCCAGGGAATTGTCTGAAACGCCCTGCGAACGTGAACTTGACGTGCTGATGGCCACCGGCGAACAGCAGTCCATCGCCCTGCTCTGCATGGCCCTGCATGAACTGGGTGAAAAAGCCATGTCCTTTACGGGGGCGCAGGCCGGAATCACCACCTTCGGCAGCCACACGCGGGGACGCATCCACAGCATTGACCCGACGCTGATGAACAAGTACCTGCAGGAAGGCAACATCCTTATCTGCGCTGGCTTTCAGGGGGTTACGGAAGAAGGAATGGTCCAGACGCTGGGCCGCGGAGGTTCCGACCTCTCTGCCATCGCCATCGCGGCCGCTCTGAAAGCGGACGTGTGCCAGATTTTTACAGATGTGGACGGCGTCTATACCTGTGACCCCCGCGTGGTCAAAGACGCCAAGAAGATACAAACCCTTTCATATGACGAGATGCTGGAAATGGCTTCCAACGGGTCCAAGGTGATGCAGTCGCGTTCCGTGGAATTCGCCAAAAAATTCGGTGTCGTCTTTGAAGTTCGCAACTCCATGAACAACAACCCCGGTACAATCGTGCAAGAAGAAACCCCCTCCATGGAAGCCGTCGTCATCCGAGGCATTTCCATTGACCGCAACCAGGCCCGCGTCACCATTACCGGCATTCCGGACCAAATCGGCTACACGGCCCAGATACTGGGCGCCCTGGCAGAAGCGGAAATCAACCTGGATATGATTCTGGCCAATACTGCCCACGACGGCTATGTCCGCCAGTCCTTTACGATGCCCTCCAACGAACTGGGCCGCGCCCAGGCCGCCCTTAAACCGGTCATGGCCGCCCTCGGCTCCACCGTCAAGGTGGAAACGGAAGCGGGGCTGGCCAAGCTCTCCCTGGTCGGCATCGGCATGCGTTCCCACTCCTGTCTCTTATACACATCTCCGAGCCCACGAGACGGAGCTACATCTCGT